>Ga0247704_1000056_pt1 | contig 30464 bp, 31 predicted proteins | sample 41W_NmetaG_FD_189042 | JGI IMG/M metagenome (GOLD analysis project Ga0247704, IMG submission 189042) | Soil microbial communities from hillslope of Landscape Evolution Observatory, University of Arizona, Oracle, AZ, United States - 4-1-W_N | ecosystem: Engineered > Artificial ecosystem >...
CCCGTGGCCGGAGGGCCGGGCCCACCGCACCCCCGGCCGCACCACCGACTCGGGCTGGGTGCTGCCCAGGACGACGACCGGCTCGTCCGGTTCGACCACCCGGACGGCCCGGCCCTCCGGCCACGGGCGGTCGAAGTCCGCCCCCCGGACGCGCCCGACCGCCCAGCGCTCAGGCAGAGAGCGCGGCGGAGCCCTGGAGGTAGGGCTCCCACTGGGGGTGGACCTGGCCCACGGCGACGATGATCCACGTCAGCTCCCGGGGCGCGGTCGGCCGCCGGTGCAGGACCATGCCCGCCTCGTGGACCGAGCGGTCCTCCTTGCGGCTGTTGCATGGCCGGCAGGCGGCCACCACGTTCTCCCAGACGTGCTCGCCCCCCCGGCTGCGGGGCACCACGTGGTCGATGTTCTCCGCCGCCGCCCCGCAGTACTGGCAGCGGTTGTCGTCCCGGGCGAAGACGGCCCGCCGGTTGAGGGCGGCCCGGGCCCGGTACGGCACCTTCACGAAGTACGTCAGGCGGATGACCGACGGCATGGGCATGACGGCGCGGGCCGAGTGGAGCTGGCGCTCGCTGGCGTGCAGCACCTCCGCCTTCTCCTTCAGCACCAGCACCACTGCCCGCCGAACAGACACGACACACAGGGGCTCGTACGTGGCATTGAGGACGAGCGCCTTGGACACGTCAGCCCCGTGCTGGTGGAAGGTGCATGACGGAAACGCTACCTCAGGCGCGGGAACCGGCGGCACCATTCCAGATAGGCGACGACGTCCTCGGGGCCCGGCCCCCGGTCGGGGTCGCCGTAGGCCGTCTGGAGGCGGAACCGCAGGTAGGCGGGGTCAGGGAGGGGCAGCGGCGGCCAGCGCCGCCACCACCCGGGCGCGGCCAGCCGCAGGGCCTGGGCGACGGCCACCCGCCACAGCCCCGGCCGCCGCACCACGGCGAGGGCCGCGGCGGCCACCCACCTCCGGCTTCTTGGCGCGCTCATCCGTGCTCTGCACGGGTGAGCGCGCCAAGAACGGGGTGGCCGAGCCCCCGCCAGCCGACGGCGGCCGCCCCGACCAGCGGCCCCGACGCCCCCAGCCCGCCGGGGCGGATGCGGGCCCCGGCCGAGAACGAGAGCCGGGCCTGGGCGTCGAGCTCGGCCTGGGCCGCGGCGAAGAACGGCTCGCCGAAGCCCAGGGCCACCGACCCGGCCACCAGGGCCAGCTTCAGGTCCAGCAGGTTGGCCACCGAGGCCACCCCCCGGCCGACCAGGCGGCCGGTCCGCGCCACCACCTCGGGCCCGGCCTCGGCCGCCGGCCGCCCGGTGATGGCGGCGATGGCCGTCCCCGACGCCTCGGCCTCCAGGCACCCCCGGGCCCCGCAGGCGCAGATCCGGCCCTCGGGCTCCACGCAGACATGGCCGATGTGGCCGGCGTTGCCGCCCTCGCCGTCCAGCAGCCGCCCGTCCAGCACGATGCCCCCGCCCACCCCGGTGGAGACGACCATGGCGATGAAGTCGTCGCAGCCCGCGGCCGCCCCCACCCAGCCCTCGCCCAGGGCCAGGGCCTTGGCGTCGTTGTCCACGAAGGTCGGCAGGCCGGTGGCCTCGGCCAGCCGGGCCCGGAGCGGGAAGCCCCGCCACGCGGGGATGTTCAGGGGCGATACGGTCTCGCCGGCCGGCGACATCGGCCCCCCGCAGCCGACCCCGCACACGGCAACTCCGTTGCCACGTAGGCCAGGAACCTCGCCGTTCCCGCCCACGCTGTCGACGAGGGCCAGCAGGACGGAGAACAGCCGATCGCCGTCCTCGACGCGAGACGACGCGGTGGCCGACGCCACCACCTCCCCGGCGTCGGTGACCAGCCCCGCGGCCAGCTTGGTCCCGCCGATGTCGACGGCCAGGGCGGTTTCCATCAGAGCGAAGGCTATTCGCACCCTGATTGCAGGTACCCTCGGGAGTACTCCATGACGTCGACACCACGGGTGGCGGCCCGCACCGTCCAGTCGTTCTCCGAGGCCTTCGACGCCATCGTGGACAACGTTGCCCTGGTCGTCCAGGGCAAGGACGACGCCATCCGCCTGGCCCTTGTCTGCCTGGTCGCCGAGGGCCACCTGCTGATCGAGGACGTCCCCGGGGTCGGGAAGACCAGCCTGGCCAAGGCCATCGCCGCCAGCCTCCACTGCACCTGGGGGCGGATCCAGTTCACCCCCGACCTGCTCCCCTCCGACGTGACCGGCGTCAGCATCTACAACCGGGCCACGGGCAGCTTCGAGTTCCGCTCGGGCGGCATCTTCGCCAACCTGGTCCTGGCCGACGAGATCAACCGGGCCTCGCCGAAGACCCAGTCGGCGCTGCTCGAGGCCATGGAGGAGCGCCAGGTCACCGTCGACGGCACCACCTACGAGCTGGCCCCGCCCTTCATGGTCATCGCCACCCAGAACCCGGTCGAGCACGAGGGCACCTACCCCCTCCCCGAGAGCCAGCTCGACCGGTTCCTCATGCGCATCGCCATGGGCTACCCGGCCCGGGCGGCCGAGATCGCCATCCTCGACACCCACGCCAGGGCCGCCCCGCCCATGCAGCGCCTCTCGGCCGTGGCCAGCGCCGGCGACGTGGCCGCCATGGTGGGCATGGCCCATGCCGTGCACGTGGCCCCGCCCCTCAAGGGCTACATCGTCGACCTGGCCGCGGCCAGCCGGCGCCACCCCAGCCTGGCCCTCGGCGTCTCCCCCCGGGCCGCCCTCGGCCTGCTGCGGGCGGCCCGGGCCCGGGCCGCGTCCCTGGGCCGGGAGTACGTCGTCCCCGACGACCTCAAGCTGCTGGCCGGCCCGGTCCTCGAGCACCGCCTGGCCCTCACCCCCGACGCCCAGCTGCGGGGCATCACCCGCGCCGGCGTCCTGCGGGAAGTCCTGGGCAGCGTGGCCATCCCCTCGGTGCGGTGAGGGACTCCTGCTGACGCGGCGAGGCTGGGCGCTGACCGGCGGGGGCCTCGTCCTGGCCGTGGCCGGGCGCATGCTGGGGCTGCTGGAGCTGTACGTGCTGGCCGCCGGGTGCTGGGCCCTCATGGGCGGCGGCCTGGTGTTCCTGGCCCTGCGCCCGGCCCACGTCGACGCCCGCCGCTCGCTCACCCCGGCCCGGGTCCAGGCCGGCGACGAGTGCCTGGTCGAGCTGACGCTCACCAACGAGGGCAGCCGGCCCACGCCCGTCTTGGAGCTCCGGGATCCGGTCGACGGCGGGCCCCGGCGGGCCCGGCTCCTCCTCGCCCCCCTCGGCCCCGGGGGCCGGGAGAAGGCCCAGTACCGCATCCCCACCGAGCGGCGGGGCGTGCTGGCGGTTGGCCCCCTGGAGGTCCGGCGCTTCGACCCCCTCGCCCTTGCCACCCGGGCCCAGGTCGCCGCCGAGGAGTCCGAGCTGGTCGTCTACCCCCACACCGAGGACCTCCTCCCGCTCCCCCACGCCCCCGGCGACGACCGGCGGGGCGGCTTCCGGCGGGCCAGCGCCATCGGCAGCGCCGGCGAGGACTTCTACGCCCTGCGCCCCTGGGTGGTGGGCGACGACCTGCGCCAGGTCCACTGGCCTTCCACCGCCCGGCGCGACGAGCTCATGGTCCGCCAGCACGACGCTCCCTGGCAGGGGCGGGCCACCGTCGTCCTCGACGTCCGGGCCCGCTACCACGACGACGACTCGCTGGAGCAGGCCGTCTCCGCCGCGGCCAGCATCCTCGCCGCCTCGGGGCAGGGCGGGTCCCTGGTCCGGCTCCTCACCACCGACGGCGGCGACACCGGCTTCGGCACGGGGACGGCCCACCTGGAGGCGGTGCTCGAGCGGCTGGCCCGGGTGGAGGCGGGGCGGGGCGAGCTGCCCGACCTGCCGTCCACCAGCGGGGCCATGGCCCTGGTCGTCACCGCCGACGTCCCGCCCGCCGACCTCTCCCACCTGGCCCGCCTCGGCGGCCTCCCCGGCTCCCTCGCCCTGGTGGTCGTGGCCCGTGACCACCGCCAGGCCCCGGCGACGACCATGGGTCGCACCGTCCTGGTCGGCCGGGGCGAGCCCCTGGCCCCGGCCTGGAACCGGGCCATGGCCGCCGCCGGGATGGCCCCCTCCCGATGACCGCCCCCCGGGCCGAGGTGGCCGACCCCACGCCGGTCGAGCCGGGCTGGCCGGCCGAGGCCGGGCTGATCGCCATGTCGGTGGCCGCGGCCATCGGCATGGGCCGGCTGTTCGCCGACACCTCCTTCCTCCCGGTGGTCCTGGCTGCGGTGCTGGCCTGCCACGGCCTGTCGATGGTGTGCCGGCGGCGGGGCATCGGCGCCCTGGGGACGACGGCAATCTCCGCCGCCGGGCTCGTCCTGTTCGTGACCTGGGTGGTCGAGCCCCACGTGTCGCTGATCCCCGGCCCGGCCACCTGGGACGCGGCCCTGGTCGACCTGCGCGAGGCCTGGGGCAAGTTCAGCGAGGTCGTCGCCCCGGCCCCGGTCACCCGGGGCTTCGTCCTGGGGGCGGCCCTGGGCTCGTGGGTCAGCGCCTTCGCGGCCGACATGTTCGCCTTCCGGGCCCGCACCCGCATGGAAGCGGTCGTCCCCTCCTTCACCCTGTTCCTGTTCGGCGCCCTGCTCGGCGCCGACCGCCACCGGCTGGCCGCCGCCCTCCTGTACCTCAGCGCCGTCCTGCTGTTCGTGGTGCTGGCCGAGGTCTCCGCCGCCCCCCGGCCCCGGCCCTGGCTGGCCGGCCGGCGGGCCCGGGGCGAGGCCGCCCTCCTGCGCTCGGGCCTGGCCATGGCCGGCGTCACCCTGCTGGCCGCCCTGGTCGTCGGGCCCAACCTGCCCGGCGCCTACGCCAAGGGGGTGCTGGGCGTGGGCGACGGCAGCGGGCGCAAGAGCGGCACCCGGGTGACCCTCAGCCCCCTCGTCGACATCCGGGGCCGGCTGGTGGGCCAGTCCAGCGTCGAGCTGTTCACCGTCCGGAGCGACACCCCGACCTACTGGCGGATCACCTCCCTCGACCGCTTCGACGGCCAGATCTGGTCCTCGCTCAGCAACTACCGCCCGGCGGGCAACCGCCTGCCGGGCGTCCCCCCCGACGCCCGCCGGGCCGAGACGGCCGTCTCCCGGCAGGAGTTCGAGATCGCCGGGCTGTCGTCGATCTGGCTGCCGGCCGCCTACCGGCCCACCAGCCTGACGCCGTCGGGCAACGTCCGCTTCGACCCCGACTCGGCCAGCCTGGCCACCGACAAGACCACGTCCGACGGCCTGCGCTACACGGTGGAGTCGGCCCTTCCCCGGCTGACCGCCCAGGAGCTGAACGGCGCCGGCGGCGCGGTGCCGGCCGAGATCGCCCAGCGCTACCTCGACCTGCCGGCCAACGTGTCCCAGCGGGTGGTCAGGGAGGCCGAACGGGTGGTGGGCGCCGAGGCATCGCCCTACCGCCGGGCCAAGGCCCTGCAGGACTGGTTCCGGGAGAACTTCCGCTACAACCTCCAGGTCCCCGCCGGCCACGACGGCAACGCCATGGAGCAGTTCCTCCAGACCAGGCAGGGCTACTGCGAGCAGTTCGCCGGCACCTACGCGGCCATGGCCCGCAGCGTGGGGCTCCCCGCCCGGGTGGCCGTGGGCTTCACCCCGGGCGAGCCCGACGCCGACGGCCGCTACCACGTCACCGGCAAGGAGGCCCACGCCTGGCCCGAGGTGTACCTGAGCGGGTACGGCTGGGTGGCCTTCGAGCCGACGCCGACCCGGGGCATGCCCGGCGCCGAGGACTACACCCAGGCCACCCCGCCCCGGCCGGCCGAGACCACCGCCACCACCCTGCCCCAGGCCGTGGCGCCGGACGAGCAGTCCGCACCCGAGCCCGAGGCCACCGAGGCGGCGCCCGCCCCCGCCGTCGAGGAGTCGGGCCCCGGCTCGCGGTTGGCGATCGTCGCCCTGCTCGCCGGGCTGGCCCTCCTCTACTGCGCCGGCGTGCCGCTGGCCAAGGCCCGCCGCCGCCAGCGCCGCCGCGACGCGGCCGTCGCCCCGGCCGACCGGGTGCTGGTGGCCTGGGCCGAGGCCACCGAGGATCTGACCGCGGCCGGCTTCCCTCCCCGCCCCTCGGAGACGGCGGTCGAGTTCGCCCACCGGGTCGGGCGGGCGGTCGGCCCGCCCGGCCCCGCCATCGCCCGCCTGGCCGACGACACGTCGGCCGCGGCCTGGTCAGCGGGCGGCGTTCCCGCCGAGGTGGCCACCCGGGCCGAGTCCGAGGCCGCCGCCATCGCCGCCGACCTGCGGGCCCAGGCCACGCGACGCGAGCGCCTCCGCCAGGCCCTCGACCCCCGGCCCCTGTTCACCACGCCGAGCACCCCGCCCAGGGAGCGGGAGAAGGTCCCCGCCGGCGTCTGAGTGTGCAGGATCCCGTCCCAGAGACGGAATGCTGCACAGCCGCCGGGGCGACGCCGCTTACTCCTCGCGCTTGAAGCGCTTCTTCAGGCGCTTGCCGACGTCGCCGAACTGCTCCTTGACCTGGGTGGTCTTGAGGTTGCCGGTGACCTGCTGCCAGCCGGCCCGGCCCATCTTGCGCAGGTTGCGCTCGAAGAAGAAGGCGCAGCCCAGCATGACGGCGAAGCCGACGAAGCCCAGGAACAGCGAGGTGGCGAACGAGCCGACCAGCAGGACGAACCCGGCCAGGAAGCCGACGCCGGCCCACTTGAGGTTGCGGCCGGCGTGGCGGTACAGCGTGGTCTTGCCGACGCCGCGCGCGAAGGCAGGATCGCTCTCGTAGAACTGCTGCTCGATCTCGTGGAGGATTCGCTGCTCGTCCTCGGAAAGCGGCACGTCCTACCCCTTCAACTGACCGGTCCGCTACTGGCCACCATCTTCTCACAGCCGCGCAACCTCAACAACGCGCTAGGCCCGCCCGGGCCCCCATTGCTGGTCGCCCCGGCGCTTGACCGAGAGCCCCTCGGCCCGGAGCAGGGCCGCCGGGCCCACGGCGGCGTCGCCGAAGCGGCTCCGCACCTCCTCGACGGCCCGGGCGACGGCCGGCTCCGCCGGCCCCTCACCGAGCTGGAGCTGCTCGGCCGGCCGGGGCGACAGGTTCGACACGCTCACCCCCAGCAGCCGGACCCCGGGCGAGGTGTCGACCGCCTCCAGCAGCTCGACGGCCACCCGGGCGATGGCCGGCCCGGCGTCGACGGGCACCGGGACGGTCCGGGACCGGGTGATGGTCTCGAACGAGGCGAAGCGCACCTTGAGCGTCACCGTCCGCCCGGCCAGGCCGGCCTCCCGCAGCCGGTTGGCCACCCCGTCGGCCAGGCGGAGGGCCTCGGCCCGCAGCGAGGCCACCTCGTAGTGGTCGCGGGCGTAGGTCTCCTCGTGGCCGACCGACTTGGCCGCCCGGTCGGGCTCCACCGCCCGGTCGTCCCGGGCCCAGGCCAGGGCGTGCAGGTGCCGGCCGTGGGCCTCGCCCAGGGCCCCGACCAGCGTCGCCAGGGGCATGGCCGCCAGGTCGCCCACCGTGCGGATGCCGAAGCGGTCGAGCCGGCGGCGGGTGGCCGGGCCCACGCCCCACAGCGCCCCCACCGGCAGGGGGTGGAGGAACGCCAGCTCCTCCCCCGGCGCCACCACCTTGACCCCCGGCCCGGGCGTGGGCCCCGACCCGGGCGGCCCGGCCCGGGGCTTGGCCGCCTCGGAGGCCAGCTTGGCCAGGAACTTGCTGGCGGCCACGCCCACCGAGCACCACAACCCCGTCTCGTCGTGGACCCGGGCCCGGATGGCCGCCGCGATCGCCGGCCCCTCGCCCCACAGCCGGCGGGCGCCGGTGACGTCGAGGAAGGCCTCGTCCAGGGCGATGCCCTCCACCAGCGGGGAGAACGACAGCAGCACCTCGTGCAGCCGGCGGCTGTGCTCCTGGTAGAGGTCGTAGCGGCCGGGCACGAACACCCCCGGCGGGCACAGCCGGCGGGCCCGCACCGACGGCATGGCCGAGTGGATCCCGTAGGAGCGGGCCTCGTAGGAGCACGACGCCACCACGCCCCGCTCACCGTCGCCGCCGACGATCAGCGGCTTCCCGGCCAGCGAGGGGTCGACCAGCACCTCCACCGCGGCGTAGAAGGCGTCCATGTCGACGTGGAGGATCACACGACCGTCGATCACCGAAGTGTGCCAGCATGAGCGCCGATGCACCGCAACGTGCGGACGGTCGTCGAGGCGGGGAAGGCCCTGGGGGTCGACGTGCATCCCCGCGAATACCCGGACGGCACCCGCACCGCGGCCGACGCGGCCGAGGCCATAGGCGTGGAGCTGGGCCAGATCGTGAAGTCGCTGGTCTTCGCGGTCGACGGCGAGGTGGTGATCGCCCTGGTCTCGGGCGACAACCGCCTCGACGAGGCCAAGCTGGCTGCCGCGGCCGGCGGCGACGAGGCCTGGCGGGAGGACGCCGACACCGTCCGGGAGGCTACCGGGTTCCCGGTGGGCGGGGTGCCGCCGTTCGGCCACAAGGAGCCGCTGCGGGTCTTCGTCGACGAGGACCTGCTCCGCTACGAGGAGCTGTGGGCGTCGGCCGGCACCAACCACCACAACTTCGCCATCACCCCCACCACCCTGCTCCGGGCCACCGGCGGACGGGTGTGCGAGCTGGCCGTGGGCTAGCTACGCGGCCTTGGTGGTCTTGCCCGGCCCGGGCACGGCCCGCAGCCGGACGGGGCGGCGCCGGCGGAGGGCCCGGTCCCGGGCGCCCCACCAGGTCACCAGCAGCAGGGCCTCGACGATGATGCGCATGGACATCTTCGAGCTGCCCTTCTCCCGGTCGATGAACTCGATGGGCAGCTCCACGATGTGCCCACCGAGGCACGCCACCCGGTAGGCCATCTCGATCTGGAAGCCGTAGCCGTCGGCCCGCACCGAGCCCAAGTCGATGCCGCGGAGCATGTCGGCCCGGTAGGCCCGGAAGCCCGAGGTGGCGTCGCTCACGGCCAGCCCGAGCACGGCGGCCGCGTACCGGTTGCCCCAGCGGGACAGCCAGCGGCGGTAGAACGGCCAGCGGGGGATCAGCCCGCCCGGCACGTAGCGCGAGCCCAGGGCCAGGTCGGCGCCGGCCTCGACGGCCCGCAGCAGCGACGGCAGCCGGGCCGGGTCGTGCGACAGGTCGCTGTCCATCTCCACGAGCACGTCGTAGCCGCGGGCCAGGCCCTCGGCGAAGCCGGCCCGGTAGGCGCTGCCCAGGCCCGACTTGGCCGGCCGCACCAGCACGTCGATCCCGCCCAGCTCCACGCCGGCCGCCTTGGCCAGGGCCGCGGTGCCGTCGGGGCTGGAGTCGTCGACCACGAGCACGTCGGCGCCGGGGGCCGACGCCCGCAGGCGGCGGAGGACCTCGACGATGTTGTCCGCCTCCTGGTAGGTCGGGAGCACGACCAGAGCGCGCATCGCCGGAAGCCTACGATTCCCGGGTGCCGAGCCCGGAGGAACCGCTGCGACTGCCGGAACGGGGGCCGACCGCGCTGCCGCCGGTCAAGGCCCGGGCGGTGGCCTTCGCCACCATCGTGGTCGGGGGCATCTGCGGGCTCCTCATCGGCGCGGCGCTGGTTCGGATCCAGTGCTCCGGAGAATGCTCCACACCGACGGGCGCCGGCGCGCTTGTGGGCGCGGTGCTGGGAGCGGGCGGGGTCGCTGTGGTGGCTGTGCTGGCACTTCGAGCCATGGGTGAGTGGCGAGCTGGCCCTGGAGTCCATCGTCGTTGATGGTCGGCAGGGCCAGCACGAACCGGGTGGCGTGGCGGAGCGACTCGGGGTCGATCGCGCGCACGGACAGCGGTCGGGTGCGACGGAGGCGGCTGGGGTTGAACCCCTCGAGCTGCTGCTCCTCTCTCATGGAGGAGTTATCGGCCTCCTGGCGCCCGCCCTGTAACTAGTTGGGGGAGGAAAAGAAGCGGGCCGTCTGGCGGGCGGCCGACTCGGCCACCGCCCGCTCCATGGCCTTGGCCAGGGCGACGGCCATGGTCTCCCCGGCCAGGGGGCGGACCCGCTGCAGGGCCTCGGTGACCCCGGCCAGCCTCTCGGGCGGCAGCCCGGCGGCCACGTACGGCTCCCACACGTGGTCCTCGAAGAGCTTCACGAACCGCTCGGCGATGCGGCCCGCGTCGCGCGCCACCCGCTCGTACTCGTCGAGGGCGGCGGCCAGGGGGATGCCGGCGGCCACCAGGGCGGCGCCGATGCGGATCAGCTCGGGGCTGGGTGCCTCGAACTCGTCGCCGGCCGGCACCAGCAGGCCCAGCTCGATCGACCGCTCGACCAGCCGCCCGTCCGCCGCGGCCTCGGGAAAGAGCTGGAGCAGGCGCTCGAGCGAATAGCGCTCGGGCTGCTCGTCGCTCCAGGGCGCGTTGAGCACCTCCTCGAAGCCGAGGACGTCGACCAGGCCCTGCCCCTGCTCCCAGGCCTCGAGCAGGGCCTGGATGGCGGCCAGCGAGAAGCCACGGTCCTGGAGGCTGGCCACGTACTTGAGGCGGGCAACGTGGACGTCGTCGTAGTACCCGACCCGCCCCTCCACCCGCGGCGGCGGCAGCAGGCCCCGGGTCTGGTAGGCCCGGATGTTGCGGCTGGTGACCCCCGACAGGCGGGCCAGCTCGTCGATGGTCATCCCACGCCCGGCGGCCATGGCCTCTCAGCCTACCTGTTTATGTTGCACTTGTGTAGGTGACATCAATCCATGTATGGTTCCGGCCATGATCACTGCTGCTGCGGAGTGGGGCTGGACGGCATGGATGTGGCTCTGGGTTCCCCTGGCGGTGTACGGCCTGGTGAGCGTCACCCTGTTCTTCTTCGGGAAGACACCGCCCACCCTCAACCCGCTGGCCTTCTTCTTCCGCCAGATCGGCGCGGCGCTCGAGCGGTTCACCGGCTACCCGGGCTGGACCATGGCCGGGGTGCTCAGCGGCCTCATCATGCTGTTGGTGGCCGTGATCGGCTTCTACTGGGACGTCGCCTGGCACATCGACAACGGGCGGGACGACGAGGTCTTCACCCCCGCCCACGTGATGATCCTGGTCGGGCTGGGCGGCCTCATCTACGCGGCCGGCATCGCCGTGCTCTTCGCCAGCCTCGAGAAGGCGAAGACCGCCCTCCGCTTCGGCGCCCTCCACGTCCCGTGGTCGGCCGTGCTGCTCACCGCCCTCGGTATCGGCGGGGTGGCCGCCTTCCCCCTCGACGTGCTGTGGCACAACGCCTACGGGGTCGACGTCACCCTCTGGAGCCCGCCCCACATCCAGCTCGTCCTCGGCGGGTCGCTGGCCACCTTCGCCCTGTGGCTGATGATCGCCGAGGGCCGGGCGGGCGCCGAGCCGACGATCCTCGGCCGGTTCATCCACGTGCTGACCGCCGGCACCGTGCTGGTCGGCATGAGCACGCTCCAGGCCGAGTTCGACTACGGCGTCCCCCAGTTCCAGGTCCTCTACCTGCCCGTGCTGATCATGATCGGCGCCAGCCTCACCCTGCTCGCCACCCGGGTGGCCCTGGGCCCGTGGGGCGCGGTGAAGGTCACCGCCATCTACCTCGGCCTGCGGGCCGGGCTGGTGCTGGCCATCGCCGGCTCGCTCGACCACACCGTCCCCCACTTCCCGCTCTACCTGGGCTCGGCCCTGGTCGTGGAGGGCACCGTCCGGTGGCTGGGCACCGAGCGGCTCCTGCGCCTGGCCCTGGTGACCGGCGCCCTGGTCGGCACCGTCGGCCTGGTCACCGAGCTGGCCTGGATCACCCTGTGGGGCCGGGCCGAGGGGGCCAACCTGCCCCTCGACCTGGCGCTCAAGATCGCCATCCTCGGCCCCATCGCCGCCATCGCCGCCTCCGTGCTGGGCACCGCCCTGGGCGGGGCGGTGGCCAAGGCCCGGGAGAACATCCCCGCCGCCGCCCTGGCCGCCGCCGGCGTGGCCCTGATCGGCGTGCTCGCCTTCCCCCTCCCCCGCAACGTCGGCCCGGTCAGCGCAACCGTCCGCCTCCAGCAGGTGGGCAGCATGGCCGGCGTGGAGGTCGTCCTCGACCCGCCCGACGCGGCGCGGGGCGCCACCGCCTTCGCCGTCACGGCGTGGCAGGGCGGCTCGCCCACCGTCCAGGCCAAGCTGGAGCAGGTGGGCCCCGGGCGCTACGTCTCCTCCCGGCCGGTCCCCGTCACCGGGAGCTGGAAGACCATGGTCAGCCTGCAGCGGGGCAGCCAGGTGATGGCCGTCCCGGTCTACCTGCCCGCCGACCCCGAGATCGGCGCCCCCGCGGTGCCCGCCGTCCCCGAGCGGACCGAGCGCTTCGTCAGGAACACCACCATCCTGCTGCGTGAGGTCCGCCCCGGTCCGGCCGGCGCCGCGGTGGCCGCCTACTCCGGCCTCGCCGTCCTCGTCGCCCTCTGGGTCGGCCTCATCGCCCACACCGCCCGCCGGGTGCCGCCGGCCTCCCCGCCGGACGAACTGGTGACACCTGGTGTCATATTCGACACCACGCGTCACCGGTTCGCCGGGTTCACCCCCCGAGCGTGAGGCGTGGCCGCCGGTCCGGCAGGTCGGCACCAGTCCGCCTGGCCCACTGACCGGGCGAGGCCGCGGCGCCAGCGGCCCACGCCGGCCACGGGGGTCCCCATCGAGGCCCCGTCATCGGTGTCGCGGGGCGACAACGCTCGCAGACGCCGCCTGGGCGGCGCTGCGGCCCGAGTCGCGATGGACGTGGGCCTGGGCGTGGGCGATCGCCGCGTCCAGGTCGGCGAAAACGTGGTTGGCGTGGGCCAGCCGGTCGAGCGCGCCGACGGCACGGAGCACCGAGAGGTGTTCGGGGCGGGCGCCCTTTATGAGGACAGTGACACGTCGGCGTTCGAGCTCGGCGACGATCTCCCCGAGGGCCTGTGCGCCGGTCGCATCCAGCACCTGGAGATCTGGGAGCCGAAGGATCACGACCCGGACGTCGGCAACGCCGGTCAGTTCCGTCAAGAACCGCTGGGCAGCACCGAAGAAGAGGGCGCCGTCGAGCCGGTAGGCCACGATGTGCTCCGAGAACAGCGAGGCCTCATCCTCGCCGGTCACCTCCCCGCCGTCCTGAACAGCGACCGGCTCGGCGATGAACGCCGCGGTCAGGGCAACCTTCCGCAGCGCGAGGGCGCCGGCCACGACGATCCCGGCCTCGACCGCGGTGATGAGGTCGAACGCCACAGTCGCCGAGGCCGTCAGGATGAGGACGCCGGCATCGGAACGAGTCGAGCGCAGGACGGTGCGCACGTTGTGGACATCAATCATCCGCAGCGCGGTGACCGCGAGTACCCCGGCGAGGGCAGCAAGCGGCACGCGAGCGACGGCGCCTCCAGCGAGGTAGACGACGCCGAGGAGCACGATCGCATGCGTGATCGCCGCCGCCCGGGTGCGAGCACCAGCCCGGATGTTCACGGCTGTGCGAGCAATGGCGCCGGTCGCCGGCATCCCGCCGAAGAGAGGAGCCACCAGGTTGGCCACGCCCTGACCGAACAGCTCGCGGTCAGGGTCGTGCCGCGGGCTATCAGCCATCCCGTCTGCCACCCGGGCGGAAAGCAAGCTCTCAAGCGCGGCGAGAACCGCGATGGCAAGGGCCGGCCCCGACAGCGAGCGCAGCCAATCGACGCTGAACGTCGGGAGAGACGGAGCGGGAAGCGAGGCCGGAAGCGACCCGATGCTGGCGACATCGAGGCCGGCGAGGTTGGTAACCGCGGTCACCGCCGCCACCGCGAGAAGCGACGCGGGGAGCGCACGGTGCAGTCGCGGAAGGGCCAGCATGACCAGGCCGGTCAGGACGGCCACGATGATGGCCGACCCGCTCCCCTGCTGCCAGGCGTCGGCCAGCGCACGAGCCGCCACCACGACGGTCTTGTCGCCCGCGGGCCTCTCCACGCCGAGCGCCGTCGGGACCTGCTGGAAGAGGATGATCACGGCGATCCCCACCGTGAACCCTTCGACCACGGGCCAAGGGATGAGGGCGAGGTACCGACCGAGCCGGGAGAGGCCCGCGACGATGATCAGCAAGCCGGCGAGGAAGCCGACGAGGGCGACCGCCCCGGCGCCGTGGCGCGCAACGACGGGTACCAGTACGACGGTCATCGCCCCGGTCGGCCCCGACACCTGGACATGCGAACCGCCGAATACCGCGGCGAGGAGGCCGGCGACAATGGCTGTCGCCATGCCGGCCGCCGCGCCGAGGCCGGTGGTTATGCCGAAGGCAAGGGCCAGCGGGATGGCGACGACGCCGACCGTGACACCTGCAACCACATCGGCCCGCCACGACGCCCTGAAACCGGCATAGTCCTCCCGACGCGGAAGTACGGCGGCCAGTCTGGCCGCCGTCCGTTTTCGCCAGAGCGTCGTACGACCGGCGCTCACCTCGAGGCAGGCGTGTCGGAGCGGCGGCGAGCCACGCGGGCTCGCTCGTGGCGTTCGTGGCTCGCCATCTGGCGGGACAGGGGGAACACGCCGCCGAAGAAGACTCCGCCGAAGGCGCCGGGAACGAGCGCCAGCACCAGCGCGTTGCCTGCCCCGACTCGGGCGGCCAGTCCCATCAAGACGGCCGCCAGGTAGACGAGCGGGGTCCCGACCAGCACCCCAACGCCGATGTCGTGCCCGAGTTGAGCGTCGGAGACCGCGTCGGTGAGCCCCACAGGCTCGTCTTCGGAGGTCGAGGTTGGTGACATCGCCAAGCTTCCTTTCATAGTTTACCGATTGCGCAATTTATAAACTTACAACATGCTGCTACGATTGAGCGACGATCCGCAGGGCGACCACTGGAGGTCGAACGCTCGATATGGACCGCTCGCGCTTGTCCGGGCACCGGAACCCCGCCTTCAGCCTGTCGGCGGACGTCCAGGGCGACGGCCTGGCCTACGAGGCCGTGGTCCGGGACCTGGCGGGACACGGGATCGCCGTCCGGCGAGACGCGCCGGATCGGGTGGGCCACTGGCGCCTGGTGGCCTTCTGTGACGACGAGGGCGCGATGCGCCAGGCGTCGGCGGTGCTGGACGGCTATTTCGGGGCGCGGCTCCTCCGTTGCGAGGACCGCGTGCTGTCCACCCACGAAGGGGGCAAGCTGAGGGTGGAAACGGCGCCCATCGAGACGCCCGAAGACCTCGTCCTGGCCTCTGCGGCCGCCGGCCTCCGCGTGGCCCGGGCCATCGCGCGCAGGCCCAGCGCGGTCGACGACCTGACCGGCCGGTCGAACACCATCGCCATCGTGACGGACGGAAGCGCGGTGCTCGGCCTCGGCCCGCTCGGCCCTCTTGCCGCCCTACCGGTGATGGAAGGCAAGGCTGCGCTCTTCCGCCACCTGGCCGGCATCAACGCCGTTCCCATCTGCTTGGCGACGACCGACGTCGATGCCGTCGTCTCGACCGTCGAGGCCATCGCCTCCGGCTTCGGTGGGATCAATCTCGAGGACATCTCCGCGCCGCGGTGCTTTACGGTCGAGACGGCCTTGGCCGACCGTCTCGCCGTCCCCGTCTTCCACGACGACCAGCATGGGACGGCGATCGTGGTGCTGGCCGCGCTGTGGAACGCCCTGGCACTGGTTGGGAAGCGACTGGCAGATGCCCGGATCGTCGTCTGCGGCGCGGGTGCAGCGGGCACGGCGGTGACCCGCTTCCTCCTGGCTGCCGGCGCCCGCGACATCGTCGTCTGCGGGCCCGGGGGCGTATTGCTCACCGATCAGCGCGACTCGGCGGCGCCGCACCATGCCGAGCTGGCGTCAGTGACGAACCCTCGCGGCGTCCGGGGCAGCCTGGGCGACGCGGTCCGCGGTGCAGACGTCTTCATCGGGCTGTCAGGCCCGGGAGTGCTATCGCCCGAACGGGTGCGGACCATGGCCCGGATTCCCGTGGTGTTCGCCCTGGCCAACCCGGTTCCCGAGATCCTGCCCGAGCAGATCCCACCACCCGCGGTCGTCGCCACTGGGCGCTCGGACTACCCCAACCAGATCAACAACGCCCTGGTGTTCCCCGGGATGTTCCGTGGGCTCCTGGACGCCCGAGCCCCGCGAGTCACCTTCGAGATCAGGCTCGCCGCCGCTCGGGCGCTGAGCCAGCTCGTGCCCTTGTCGGAGCTGGGACCGGAGCGAATCCTCCCCGACGCGCTCGATCCGGCCATCGTCCCGGCCATCGCCCGAGCCGTGGCGAGCGCATCGCCGATCCGACACCTGACCGAGGTTGAGCGCGACTCGCCAGACTCGACCGAGGACCCCGCGCTCACCTTCCACCGGGGCGGGCTGGTCCGCATGGCGAGCCGTGCACCGCTCGGGTCCGCCGACGAGCTCGCCCTCGCCTACACCCCCGGTGTCGGTCGGGTGGCTTCCCTCATCGCCAAGCAGCCGTGGAGGGCCCGACGCCTGACCGGTCGGGCCAGAACCGTCGCCGTGGTTGGGAACGGCACCGACCTTCCCGGCTCTGGCACCACAGGGCCATCGGCGGCGCTGCCCGTCCTCGAGGGTCTCGCCGCGGTGATGACGCGCCTGGGGAGCATCGACGCGGTGCCGCTCGGCATCGACGCCATGGGCGACGCCGCCACCGTGGAAGCGATCACCCAGGTGGCACCCAGCTTCGGCGCGCTCATACTGGCGACGGTGGCTTCCCCCCGCTGCCTTCTCCTGGCCCACCAGCTCGCCGAGCGGGTCGACATCCCGGTCGTGGGCGATTGGGTGGGTTCGGCCGTGGTCGCCGGCGCGGCCGTGCACAATGCCCTGACCCTCGGCGGCGTGACGCCGGGCGACGCACGCGTCGTCGTCTCGGGCGACGGCGCGATAGTGGTCACCCTCATCCCGTTGCTGGTCGCGCTCGGAGTCGGCGATGTGACCCTGGTTCGGGGAGGCCGGGTGGTCGACGAGCTGCGCAACGAACCGGCCCACGTGCATTCCGTTGCCCGTACGACCAACCACACGGGGATTCACGGTGGACTGGCGGCAGCAATTCGCGGCGCGGCGGCGGTCGTCGACATGGGCGGTATGACCGATGTCGACCTGTCGGCGATGGTCCCGCCCAGGGCCCTGTTCTCGTTGGGCCATGGACCGGGCGGCTCGGCGCTCGACGTGACGGCCCCCGGCCTTGTCGGCACCGCCTCACCCCTGCGACCGAACTGGGTCGGCGCCTCGCTGGCACTTCCCGGCCTGGTGCGGGGCCTCATGGAGGACGGGGCACCGTCGGACGTGGGCGACGTGCTCGCGCCGGCCGCGCTGGCCGTGGCCAAGGCCGCCGAACCGACGAGCCCATCGCACTTGCTGCCCGATCCGTTCCACCCCGGGCTCGAAGGATTGGTGGCCGAAGCGGTCGGTGGTCATCGGATGCGCACCGTAGCGGCGCGACGATGACAAGCTGGGACCCAACGTGACGCGACCCATCTACCAAGTGAAAGCGGACTTCTTCAAGACCCTCGGGCACCCGGCGCGCATCCGGGTCCTGGAACTGCTGCGCGGCGGCGAGCGCGCCGTCGGGGAGCTCATCCCGGAAGTTGGGATCGAGCCGTCCCACCTCTCCCAGCAGCTGGCCGTCCTGCGCCGGGCCAACCTCGTGCAGACTCGGAAACTGCGATCGACCGTGTACTACTCGGTGACCGACGAGCGGATCTTCGAACTGCTCGAGGTGGCGAAGTCCATCTTGACGTCGGGCCTGGCAGAGACGAGCGAGCTCCTCGCCGAACTCGCCTCGCTTGACTTCACCGATCGGTCGGAGCATCGCTCGGCCTAACCACCCGCGGGCCAAGTGGTACCGACCGGGAAACGTGCCCAGCCGGTTCGCCGGGTTCACCCCCCGAGCGTGAGGCGCCGGAAGCCCTCGGCGTAGCGGACGCCGGCCGTCCGGCCCTCCGCCTCGGCCCGGTGGCGGAGGACGGCCCGGAACAGCTCCTCGGAGCCGTCGAGCTGGCTGGTGTGGCAGAGAAGGGCGTCGATCTTGCGCTCCAGGCTGTCGCCCACGTCGACCCAGACGTTGGGCTCCAGCGTCCCCGACAGCAGGACCACGCCCACCGCGTGCGGTGGGCCGGCCGAGGGGAAGTAGTGGGGGTTGCCGGCGGCCGGGGAGACGGCGTCCAGGGTGGCCCACCCGGCGTTGCGGTGGTCGGCGTGATTGAAGTAGGTGTCGCCGAAGATCACCGCCGTCGGGTCCGGGCAGACGACGACGTCGGGCCGGGTGCGGCGCACGGCGGCCACGATCCGCTCCCGCACGCCCACCGAGTTGCCGAGGTCCCCGTCGTCGACGTCGAGCCGCTCCCGCCCGGCCAGGCCCAGCACCGTGCCGGCCGCCTCCATCTCCCGCCGGCGCCGCTCGGCCAGGGCGTCGGGGTCCACCGACGGATCCCTCGACCCCTTCTCCCCCCTCGTGAGCACGAGCACGTGGACCTCGCTGCCCGCGGCCACCCACCGGGCGAGGGTGGCCCCGCAGGAGATCTCCGGGTCGTCGGGGTGGGCGTAGACGGCCAGCGCCCGGGCCGGCGCCTCGTCGTAGAGCGACGCCACTACTGCGCCCCGGCCAGGGCCTTGACCGCCCGCTCCACGCCCTCGTCGTCCACGTCGTGGTGGGTGACCAGCCGCAGCACCCCCGGGGCGATGGTGCCGGCCAGCACGCCCTCGGCGGCCAGGTGGTCGACCACCTGGTGCGGGCGGGGGTGCCGCCACGTGACGACGTTGGTCCGCACCCGATCCGGGTCGCACCCGCCGTCCGGCCACCGGTCGGCCACGGCCTCGGCCAGGCGCCGGGCCCGGGCGTGGTCGTCGGCCAGCCGCTCGACCATGTGGCGCAGGGCGACGAGGGCGGCCGCCGCGATCACGCCCGCCTGGCGCATCCCCCCGCCCATCCGCTGGCGCTCCTCCCGGGCCGCCTCGACCAGCGGGGCCGGCCCGGCCAGCAGCGAGCCCACGGGCGCGCACAGCCCCTTGGACATGCAGCACATGACCGTGGTGGCGCAGCCTGCGTAGGCGGCGGCCGGGACCCCGGTGGCCACCTCGGCGTTGAACAGCCGGGCCCCGTCGAGGTGGACGGGAAGGCCGACCGCCGCCACCGCCTCCAGCCGGTCCAGGGGCCACGGCGCCCCGTCGGCGGGCATGTGGGTGTTCTCCACGCAGACCAGGGCCGGGCGCACGTGGTGGTGGTCGCCGGCCGCCACCGCCCAGCGCACATCCTCCGGGTCGAGGGTGCCGTCGCCGTCGTCGAGAGTCGTGAACTGGATGCCGGCGTTGCGCCCGGCCGCCCCCGCCTCGTAGATCACCACGTGCTGGCGGCGGCCGGCGAGGACCGACCGGCCGGGCGCGGCCAGCAGGCGCAGGGCCAGCTGGTTGCCCATGGTCCCCGACGGCACGAACAGCCCCGCCTCCTTGCCCACCCGCTCGGCGAAGGCCTCCTCCAGAGCGTTGACCGTGGGGTCCTCGCCGTAGACGTCGTCGCCCACCTCGGCGCCGGCCATGGCCCGGCGCATCTCCGGGGTCGGCCGGGTGACCGTGTCCGAGCGCAGGTCGATCACCCCCGTACGATGGCAGACTTGCCCACCTCGCCCGAACACGACGAGCTGCTCGCCCTGGCCGAGCGCCTGGCCCGCGAGGCCGGCGACCTGCTCCTGGCCGGCATCGACGGGCTCCGGGTCGACGTGAGCACCAAGACCAGCGGCACCGACATGGTCAGCGAGATGGACCGGGCCTCGGAGATCCACATCGTCGAGGGCATCCTCGCCGCCCGCCCGGACGACTCGATCCTGGGCGAGGAGACCGGCGGCCGCCAGGGCACCAGCGGCGTGCGCTGGGTCATCGACCCCCTCGACGGCACCACCAACTACCTCTACCGCCACCCGGTGTGGGCGGTGTCGATCGGGGTCGAGGTCGACGGTGCGGCCGTGGCGGGCGTGGTCGCCGCCCCCGGGCTCCACGAGGTCTTCACCGCGGTGCGGGGCGGCGGGGCCAGGCTGAACGGCGACCCCATCGCCGTCTCGGGCGCCACGGACCTGGCCAGCGCCCTCGTCGGCACCGGCTTCGGCTACTCGGCCCGCCGGCGGGGCCGCCAGGCGGCCGTCCTCCCCCACCTGCTCCCGGTCGTGCGCGACATCCGGCGCTACGGCGTGGCCGCCCTCGACCTGTGCTGGGTGGCCTGCGGGCGCCTCGACGGCTACTTCGAGGCGGGCGGCCAGCCGTGGGACGTGGCCGCCGGCCTGCTCATCGCGGCCGAGGCCGGCGCCGCCGTCAGCGGGCTCGACGGCGGCCCGGTGGCCCCCGAATCGGTGATGGTCGCCGCCCCCGGCGTGGCCGCCGCCCTCTTCGAGCTGCTGATCGGCGCCGGCGCGGCGTCGGCCCTCATCGAGGAGGTCGACGTATAACGAATCGACCTATGCCACCATTGCTGGGTGGCGAAGGTCACCATGGGAATCCTGCGCTTCATGGCCCGCCAGTCGTTGCGGTTGTCGGTGGCCGCCATGGGGTTCAGCGTCCTGACCGTCGGCCTCGTCATGCTGGTCACGCCCGGCCCCGGCCTGCTGGTGATCATCGCCGGCCTGGCCATCCTCGCCCACCAGTTCGCGTGGGCGGCCCGGGCCCTGGAAAAGGCGAAGGGGCGGGCCGCCCAGGCCAAGCAAGCGGCCCTGCGCCGGGCCCCCCGCCGGGCCCAGCCGCCGGCCAACCCGGGCAACACCGACCCGAACTGGTAACCCTCAGGCGTCCCACCAGAGGGTGACGACCTCGGCGGGCCGGGCGAAGGCGTCCTCGCCCAGGAGGGCGTCGATCTCGGGATCGCGCTCGGGCGGCAGGCACAGGTAGCGCCGGATCGAGGCCACCCGCTTCTCCCGGTCGGTCGTGAACGGCCCCCGCTGCCAGCGCTCGACGTTGGGGTGGATGCCGGCCTCGACCAGGGCGCCGGCCGCGTCGTCGGCGGTCGGGCCGCTCGGGCGCTCGAGGTCCCAGAAGTGGCGCCACAGGTCGTTGACGCCGGCCCGGGGGTGGTGCTGGGACATCTCGATCACCACCCGCCGGCGGGCGTGGGCGGTGAGGGCGGCGGCGAACTCGCCGATCTGCGGGATGTTGTAGACGACGTGGTGGGTGACGACCACGTCGGCCGGGCCGGCCCGCGCCGCGTGCTCCGGCCAGTCGCCCTGCACCTCCTCGTGGGCCACCCCCTGCTCCTCGGCGTGCTCGGCGAAGAGGGCCAGCAGGTCGGCGTTGGGGTCGAAGCCGATGACCAGCGCCGCCGGCGGCGCCAGGGCCAGCCCGGCCGCCCCGCCCCCGCAGCCGACGTCGAGCACCGAGCCGCCCTCGGGGAGGGCCTCCCGGGCCCGCTGGCGGGAGACGGTGTCGGGCGAGGGCCCGGGGGAGCGCCGGAACCCGGCCGGATGGAACGCCCACGGCGACTCGGGGGCCTGGGCCATGATCTCCTCGGGGATGGCCCACGCCGCCAGCTCGTCGGCCCACCGCTGCGCAGAGCTCGGCGCGGAGCTCACCCGAAGAAGACCCCGGCCACCCCGTGGTAGAGCGCCGGGTCGACGGTCTTGAGCGTGCCCACGGCCTCCTCCAGCGGTACCCGCACGATCTGGCCGGCCTGCAGGGCCACCATCTGGCCGCCGGCCCCGTCGTGGACCGCGTCGATGGCGGCGATGCCGAAGCGGGTGGCGAGGATGCGGTCGAAGGCGGTGGGCGTGCCGCCCCGCTGGACGTGGCCGAGGATCGTCACCCGGGTCTCGAACCCGGTGCGCTCCTCGATGAGCCGGGCCACCCGGTTGCCGATGCCCCCGAGCCGGACGTGGCCGAAGGCGTCGAGCTCCTCGGTCTGGACCTCCATCGTCCCCTCGGTGGGCGTCGCCCCCTCGGCCACCACCACCAGCGACGCGTAGCGCCCGGCGTCGTGGCGGCCCTGGAGCCGGCGGCAGATCGCGTCGATGTCGAAGGGCTCCTCCGGGATGAGGATCTCCGCCGCCCCCCCGGCGATGCCGGCGTGGGTGGCGATCCACCCGGCGTGGCGGCCCATGACCTCGACCACCATGACCCGGTCGTGCGACTCGGCCGTGGTGTGCAGCCGGTCGATGGCGTCGGACACGATCTGGACCGCGGTGTCGAAGCCGAAGGTGACCTCGGTGCCGTTCAGGTCGTTGTCGATGGTCTTGGGGACGCCGACCACGACCAGACCCTCCTTGGCCAGCTTGTTGGCCACACCCAGGGTGTCGTCGCCCCCGATGGCGATCAGGGCGTCGATCCGCTCGGCCCGGAGGTTGTCGAGGACCACCTGGGCGCCCCCCTCGCTCTTGTACGGGTTGGTCCGGGACGTGCCCAGGATGGTGCCGCCCCGCGGCAGCAGGCCCCGGCACTTGTCGACGGTCAGCACGGTCGTCTGCCGTTCGAGCACGCCCTTCCACCCGTCGAGGAACCCCACCAGCTCGTCGCCGTACTGGCGCTCGCCCTTGCGGACGATCGCACGGATGACGGCGTTCAGCCCCGGACAGTCCCCGCCCCCGGTCAGCATCCCTACGCGCATGCATGTCACGCTACCGGCCGTGCCGGCCTCCCCCGTCCTGATCGGTATCGACGCCGGCCCGAACGGCGTCCGCGTCGCCGCCGTGGACCCGGACGGGCGGGTCCTCGCGTCCACCTCCCGCTCGCCGGCGCCCGACGACCCCGACGCGATCTGGCTGGCCGTCGTCGCCGGCCTCGACGAGCTGCGGCTGGGGCGGGGGCACGAGCCGGCCGCTGTCGGTCTGGCCGCCGACCGCGACACCGTCGTGGCCTGGGACCGGCGCACGGGCGACGCCTTCCATCCGGCGGTCCCCGGCACCGACCGCCGCACGGCCGCCCGCTGCGACCGCCTGGAGGCCGGCGGCCACCAGCCCCAGGTCCGGGAGACCACCGGCCTGGTCCTCGACCCCACCTTCGCCGCCACCCGGATGGCCTGGCTCCTCGCCGAGGGCGGGGTCCGGGCCGGCCCCGGCCTGGCCCTGGGCACCCTCGACGCCTTCCTCCTCTGGCGGCTCACCGACGGGGCGGCGTTCGCCACCGACCACTCGGTGGCCAGCCGCACGATGCTGTACGACATCCGCTACGGCGTCTGGTCGACCGAGCTGTGCGACCTCTTCGGGGTGCCCAAGGCCGCCCTGCCCGAGCTCGGCCCGACCACCGGGCGGCTGGGCACCACGGCAGGGGGGGTGCCGGTCAGCGCCCTGGTGGGCGACGAGCCCGCCACCCTCTTCGCCCAGGGGTGCATCCGTCCGGGGATGGCCAAGACGACCTACGGGCGGGGGTCGGTGGTCCTGCGCAACGCCGGCGACCGGTGCCCGGTGCCGGCCGACGGCCTGCTGACCACCGTGGCCTGGTCCCTGGCCGGCGCCCGGCCCACCTTCGCCTACGAGGGGTCGATCGCGGCCACCGGCGCCGCCCTGGACTGGCTGCGCGACGGCCTTGGCGTGGTGCGCTCGGTCGGGGAGGCGGCCGCCCTGGCCGGCTCGCTCCGCGACGCCCAGGGCGTGGCCTTCGTCCCCGCCTTCTCCGGGCTGGGCAGCCCGTGGTGGGACCCCCGGGCCCGGGGCGCGATCGTCGGCCTGACCCGGGGCAGCGGCCGGGCCCAGCTGGCCCGGGCTGCGGTGGAGGCCATGGCCTACCAGACCCGCGACGTGGTCGACGCCATGACCGCGGCCGCCGGCCCGCCCCTCACCGAACTGCGGGTCGACGGGGAGTCCGCCGCCCTCGACCTCCTCCTGCAGATCCAGGCCGACCAGATCCGGGCCGCCGTGGCCCGGGCCGCACCCCGCCCCACCGCGGCGGTGGGCGCCGCCCTGCTGGCCGGGCTGGCCGAGGGCGTGTGGTCGTCGGTCGAGGAGGTGGCCGCCCTGTGGCCGGCCGAGGCGACCTTCGAGCCCCGGGCCCCGCAGTCGGTGGTCGACGACCGCCACGCCACCTGGCTGCGGGCGGTCGGGCGCGCCCGCCGCTGGAGTGCGTCCTAGACGGCGGGGACGGTCTCGTGCTCCCCCTGGGTGACCAGCACGTACTGGGCGATGCGGCAGAGGGCGGCCAGCTGGTGGCGTTCCTTGGACCGGAAGGGCCGGCCCTGGCGGCCGAGCAGCAGGGCCAGGCGGGACAGGCCCAGCGACGCCCAGGCCACGTCGTCGGGCCCGCACTCCCCCGAGCACACCGCGGCCGACGACTCGCTGCCGGCCACGAAGGCCACCAGCCACCCGGGCGGGGGCGGGGCGCCGTGGGAGGCCAGCAGGACCCGCTCGTCCAGGTCGACGACCGCCGCCCACTCGGCCCCGAAGTCCCGCCGGGCGTGGGCGACCAGGGCGGCCAGCAGCTCGCCCGGCGTCGCCGCTCCCACGAGCAGGGCCGCCGTCTCCAAGGCGTCGAGGCGGGGGTCTGCGTGCTGGGCGGGCGCCGGCCGCACGTCCTCCACGTCGACCCCGTCCACCTGGTCGATCTCGGCCAGCAGCAGCGACACCAGGCCGGCGTCGGGGAGCTCCACGACCAGCTCGTCGATGGCCCGGCCCGCACCTCGCTCGAGGATGTCGATCCCCACCACGTCGCCCCGGACCGCGCCGATCCGGCTGGCCACCTGCCCGAGCGCACCCGGGCGGTCGGGGACCCAGACGCGGACGACGAAGGTTTCCATGGGATGCAAGATACGGGTCAGGCGTGAACGGCCGGTTTCGGCACGATCACGCTCTGTGAAGCCTCTAACCTCCCGGGTGTGGACGAGGAGGCGCGGTCCATCACCATCCTGCTCGTCGACGACCACGAGATGGTCCTGAGCACCATGGCCGCGGTCATGCAGCTGGAGCCCGACTTCCAGGTGGTGGGCACGGCGATGACCATCGCCGGCGCCCTGGAGCAGGCGGCGGCCCACCGGCCCGACGTGGTGGTCATCGACTACCGCCTCCCCGACGGCGACGGTGTGCTCGCCACCCGCCGGATCCGCGAGCTGGTCCCCGGCACCCGGGTGGTCATGCTCACCGGGATGGACGACCCGGCCACCAGGGCCGAGGCGTTCGAGGCCGGGTGCAGCGCGTTCGTGGCCAAGGGCGCCCGGATCGACCGGCTGGCGAGCGCCGTGCGGACCGCGGCAGCCGCGCAGGCGCGCTAGCGAGAGCGCGACCCCGGCCGGGCGATCCCCCGCCAGAGCAGGTCGACCACCCGCTCGGGCAGGCCGTCGTCGATCTCCATGCCGGTGACGAGGAAGCGGTGCTGGAGGAGGGCGACGACGGCGTCGGCCACCACCTCGGCGTCGACGTCGGGCCGCACTTCGCCCCGCTCGACGCCCCGCTCGACGGCCTCGCGTATGCGGGCTCGCCGGGGCTGCACGAACCCGTTCCGGAAGGCGGCGGCCAGCTCGGGGTTGCGGGCCAGCTCGGCCACCAGGGCGGGCATGACCCGCCCGGCGTCGGAGGTTCGGATGACGTCCATGAACCCCCGCACGAAGGCCAGCAGGTCCTCGCGGGCCGAGCCGGTGTCGGGCGCCGGGCAGCCGGCCTCCCGGCAGGCGTCGACCGCGTCGACCACAAGCGCCGACTTCGACCCCCACCGCCGGTAGACGGTGGCCTTGCCCACGCCGGCCCGGGCGGCCACGCCCTCCATGGTGACCCCGCCGTAGCCCTCGCAGGCCAGCAGGTCCACGGTGGCCCGCAGGATGGCCCGGTCGGCCTCGGCGCTGCGGGGCCGCCCCGGCGGGCGGCAGGCCTCGGCCGCGGGCACGGGTGCCACCTCCGTCATGCCGCGGCCGGCTCCAGCGCCGCCGGCAGGTCGGCCGGCGACTCGTCACGGGCCCGCGACGGCAGGAAGGCCAGGGCCACCACCGCGCCCAGGAGGGCGGCCCCGGCGGCCACCAGCACGCCCACGCCCATTCCGTCGACGTAGGCCGACCGGGCCGCAACGGCCAGCGCGCTCCCCTGCTCCCCGCCCAGGCCCCGGGCCACGTCGAGGGCGGCGCCCACCGAGGCCCGGGCCGCGGCCGGCACCCCGTCGCCCAGCGAGGCGCCGTAGGTCGAGGCCAGCAGCGATCCCAGGATGGCCACGCCCAGGGCCCCGCCCACCTGGCGGGTGGTGTCGTTGACCGCCGAGCCCACCCCGGCCTTGGCCCGGGGCAGCGCCCCCATGATCGACTCGGTGGCCGGCGCCATGGTGAGCCCCATCCCGACACCCATGACGAGCATGCTTACCAGGACCGGCCCGTAGCCCGACGTGACGGTGGCGAAGGACAGCACCACCAGGGCCAGCGACACGGTGGCCAGGCCGGCCGCCACCACCAGCTTGGTGCCCACCCGCTCCACCACCCGGGCGCTGATCGGGGCCGCGGCCATGAGCACGAGGGCGATGGGCGCCACCCGCACCCCGGCCTCCAGGGCCGAGTAGCCGAGCACGAACTGCAGGTACTGGGTCTGGAGGAACATCGACCCGAACAGGGCGAAGAACACCAGCGTCACCGCCGTGCTCGCCGCGCTGAAGCGGGGGTTGGCGAAGAAGTGGACGTCGAGCATGGGGTGGTCGGTGTGCAGCTCCCAGGCCACGAAGGCGGCCAGGAGCACGGCGCCCACGCCGATGGCGGCGACGGTGCCGGTGTGGGTCCAGCCCTGGACCGGCGCTTCGATGATGGCCCACACCAGGGCGCCCAGCCCCACGATCGAGAGCACCGCGCCCACCGGGTCGACCCCCCGGGGCGAGGGGTCCTTGGACTCCGGCACGAACAGCCGCCCGCCGGCCAGGGCCAGGGCCACGATCGGGATGTTCACCATGAACACCGACCCCCACCAGAAGTGCTCGAGCAGCCAGCCCCCGCTGAGGGGACCGATGGCGATGCCCATGGCCGAGAACCCGGCCCACACGGCGATGGCCCGGGCCCGCTCGGCCGGCGCGGTGAACACGTTGCTGATGATCGACAGGGTGGCCGGCATGATCAGCGCCCCGCCCACGCCCATCAGGGCCCGGGTGGCGACGAGCTGGCCGGCCGTGGCGGCCAGGGCCGAGGCCACCGACCCCGCGCCGAAGACCAGCAGGCCGGCGGTGAGCGCCCGCCGGCGACCGAAGCGGTCGCCCAGGCTGCCGGCGGTGAGCAGGAGGCCGGCGAAGACCAGGGTGTAGGCGTCGACGATCCACTGCAGCTCCGAGGTGGTGGCCCCCACGTCACGCACCAGGGTGGGCAGGGCCACGTTGAGGATGGTGTTGTCGACGCCGATCACCATCAGGCTCAGGCACATGACCGCCAGCGTCCACCACCGGCGCCTCTCGATCGTCGCTGCGTCCACCCGACTCCCTGGCACCCGACCTACTTCCGAAACGAATCCGTCTCGGAACCCTACTCGAACTGGTGACAGTTCTGGGGGCCATCACCCCCGGATCGGTCACCAGTTCGGTCGGGAGGTCAGAGCTTGGTCAGAGCCTTGCGCATGTTGCGGACGGCCTGGCCGATGCGCTGCTCGTTCTCGATGAGGGCGAAGCGCACGAAGCCGTCGCCCGAGGGGCCGAAGCCCACGCCCGGGGCCGTGGCCACCTTGGCCTCTTCGACCAGGAACGAGGAGAAGGCCAGCGAGCGCATCTCCCGGTAGGGCTCGGGGATCGGCGCCCAGGCGAACATGGTGGCCTTGGGCCGCTCGATGGCCCACCCGATCCGGTCGAGGCCGTCGCAGAGGGCGTCGCGCCGGCCCCAGTAGATCTCGTTGACCTCCTTGGGGTAGTCGGAGGCCTCGTTCATGGCCACGATGGCCGCGATCTGGATGGGCTGGAACGTGCCGTAGTCCAGGTACGACTTGAGCTTGCCCAGGGCGGCGACGATCTCGGGGTTGCCCACGCAGAACGCCACCCGCCACCCGGCCATGGAGAACGACTTGGTGAGGGTGTACAGCTCGACGGCGACGTCCTTGGCCCCCGGGACCTGGAGGATCGACGGCGGCTGGTAGCCGTCGAAGGCGGTGTCGGAGTAGGCGAAGTCGTGGACGAGGATCACGTCGTGCTCGCGGGCGAAGGCCACCACCCGCTCGAACCAGGCCAGGTCGACGCAGGTCGTGGTGGGGTTGTGGGGGAACGACAGCACGATCACCCGGGGCCGGGGCCACGCGTTCTCCCAGTCCTCCAGCAGGTTGGCGAAGAAGTCCTCGTCGGGCCCCAGGGGGATGCGGCGGACGTCGGCCCCCGCGAACAGCGGCCCGTAGATGTGGATGGGGTACGACGGGGTGGGCACCATGGCCGTGTCGCCCGGGCCGAGCAGCACCCACATGAGGTGGGTCAGTCCCTCCTTGGCCCCGATCACGTTGATGACCTCGGTGTCGGGGTCGAGGGTGACGCCGAACCGCCGCTCGTACAGGGCCGCCGCCGCCGCCCGCAGCTTGGGGATGCCGCGGCTGGCGGAGTAGCGGTGGTTGCGGGGGTTGCGGGCCGCCTCGGCCAGCTTCTCGACGGCGATGTCCGGCGACGGGATGTCGGGGTTGCCGAAGCCCAGGTCGATCACGTCCTCGCCGGCCCGCCGTGCCGCCATCTTCAGCCCGTCGATGATCGTGAAGACGTAGGGCGGCAGGGCGTTGATCCGGCGGAACTCCATGAGCTGAGGGTACCGGTAGGCGGCGGCCACCTCGCGGTGTTTGCGGCGACGGGCGCCGGGTCCTACGGACCGCGCCCGTCGCGTGTGGCCACGGCCTCGGCGAGGATGTCGACCGCGCCGGGGTCGGTGCCGACGTCGAGCGGCGCGCAGATGGCCCACGACGCGCCGGCCGCGTCCAGGGCGTCGAGGTGGCGGGCCAGGTCGGCCGGCGTGCCTGCGACCAGCCCGGGCCGGGGGCGGTGGGTCCGCAGCTTGGCCTCGGCCTCGGCCGGCGTCCGCCCGATCAGCACCTGGCCGCCCCACGTCCGGTCGACGCCCGGGGCCACGGCCGCGGCCTCGGCCGCGAAGGTGGCGGCGTCGGTCCCCCACCCGTTCCACCCGTCGGCGTGGGCGGCCGCCCCCCGCACCGCCGGCGACCGACCGCCCACCCAGGTGGTCACCCCCGCGGCCCGCAGCCGCCCGCAGCAGGCGACCAGCGACGCCAGCCGCTCGGCCGCCGGTGCGAACGGCCGGCCGTAGGCCTCGTTCTCGTCCTTGTTGAGGGAGTCTCCGGTGCCGAGGGCGACGATGAGCCGGTCGCCGAGGATGCGGTGCAGCGTCAGCATGCCGTGCACCAGCAGGGCGTCGGGCACCAGCCCCACCCGGGCGACCAGCGGCCCGAGCGTCACCCGCTCGGTCTCCGCGGCGAGGGCGCCCAGCAGGGTGAGGGAGTGCAGGGCCGGCCGCATGCGCTGGCCCAGCGGCCACAGGTGGTCGAAGACGAAGACGCCGTCCAGGCCGGCCGCCTCCGCCCGCCGGGCGACCGCCACCGCGGCCTCGGCGTCGTGGCGGAACTGGGGCAGGGTCACCCCGATGTTCAGCAAGGGGCGTTGATCTCGGGGCCCTGGTTGACGTAGAGGCGGACGAACTCGCCCAGGCGGGGGTCGGAGGACGTCTCCAGCCGCAGCTGGCGCCCCCAGCCGGTGACCACGAGGGGCGAGGGCAGCCCCTCGTCCCACCTGGACACGAGGATCAGGTTGCGGCCCCTGGCCAGGGCGGCCAGGGCGTCGACCTCGGCCTGGGCCAGGTCGGGCCGGTAGGTGATCCAGATGGCGCCGTGCTCGAGGGAGTGCACGGCCCGCTCGCTCGGCACCGGCTGGTCGTAGAACCCGCACGGCATCCAGGCCGCGTTGTGGATGCCCCCCACCGGCGGCGTCTGCGGGTAGGCGATCGTCCCCTCCCGGTGGCCGGCGTCGACCACGAAGGTCTGCACCCCTTCGATCTGCTTCACCGTCGACGTGGTGGTCGGCGCCCGGGCCGCGGTCGTCGCCGGCGCCGCACCCTCGTCACCCCCGCCCCCGCAGGCGCCGGCGGCGAGGAGCACGGCGGCGGCCAGGAGTACGCGTCGGGGCATCCGGCGATGGTAGGGGACGCAGAAGCTGCCGGCCCCCGGGGGCTGGGGAGCCCGGGGACCGGCAGTGCCCTCAACCTACAACGCCCGACCCCTCGCGGTCTCGCGCACGTCGTCGAACAGGCACGCCGCGCCGATGGCCCCGGCGCGCTCGCCGAGCGACGCCGGGACGATGTCGACTTGGGGCCGGTGCGACGCTCCGGTCAGCAGGTCGGCGAAGGCGGCCCGCACCGGCTGCAGCAGCAGGTCGCCCGCCTCCACCAGCCCCCCGCCGAGCACGAAGGCCTCGGGGTCGAAGATGTTGGCCAGGTTGGCCAGGCCCAGTGCCACCCACCAGCCGAAGTCGGCCAGCACCGTGCACGCCCCCTCGTCGCCCTCGGCCGCGGCCACGGTGACGTGCTCGCCTCGCACCTGCGCGGGGTCGCCTCCCGCCAGGGCCAGCACCCGGTCGGCGGCGCCCGCGGCCGCCGCCCGGCGGCCCACCTGGCCGAGACCGCTCCCGGACGCGAACCGCTCCCAGCAGCCTCGCTGGCCGCAGGGGCACGGCGGCCCCTCGGGGTCGACCACCATGTGCCCGATCTCGCCGGCGAAGCCGTTGGCCCCCCGCAGCAGCCGCCCCC
>Ga0247704_1000058_pt1 | contig 29731 bp, 26 predicted proteins | sample 41W_NmetaG_FD_189042 | JGI IMG/M metagenome (GOLD analysis project Ga0247704, IMG submission 189042) | Soil microbial communities from hillslope of Landscape Evolution Observatory, University of Arizona, Oracle, AZ, United States - 4-1-W_N | ecosystem: Engineered > Artificial ecosystem >...
AGGGCCCGAGCGGCCCGGAGAGCGGGGTGGAGGGCCCGAGCGGCCCGGAGAGCGGGGTGGAGGGCGGCCACCGCTTCCGGATCGACATCACCGAGGTCGTGCACACCGCGGTGCGGGGCGACCGGCTCGTCATCCGGTCGTGGCACCCCGACCGGGGGCTCCGGACGCGGGAACGGCAGTGATCGCCGCCCTCTGCGGGGGCGTCGGCGCGGCCCGCTTCCTGCGAGGGCTGGTGGAGGTGGTGGACCCCGGGGAGGTGACCGCCATCGTCAACACCGGCGACGACGTGGTGCTGCACGGGCTCCACGTCAGCCCCGACCTGGACACGGTCACCTACACCCTCGCCGGCGCGGTGAGCCAGGAACGGGGCTGGGGGCTGGAGGGCGAGACGTGGGCGGCGATGGACGCGCTGCGCCGGTACCCGTCGAGCCTGGCCTGGTTCAGCCTGGGCGACCGCGACCTGGCCACCCACCTGTTCCGGACCCAGCGCCTGCGGGAGGGCGCCTCGCTCTCCACGCTGACCGCGGAGGTCGCGGCCGCCTGGGGCGTCGGGGTGACGGTGCTGCCGGTCACCGACGACCGGCTCGAGACCCTCATGGACGTGGCCGGCGAGGGGGAGATCGGCTTCCAGGACTACTTCGTGCGCCGCCGCCACGCGGTGGCCGTCCGGGCCGTGCGGTTCCGGGGCGCGGGGGCGTCGAAGCCGGCACCCGGCGTGCTCGACGCCCTCGCCGACGCCGAGGTGGTCGTGGTGTGCCCGTCGAACCCCATCGTGTCCATCGGGCCGCTGCTCGCCGTCCCCGGCGTCCGCGATGCCGTGGCCGCAGTCCGGGAGCGGGTCGTCGCCGTGTCGCCCATCGTCGCCGGCGCCGCCCTCAAGGGGCCGGCCGACCGGCTGCTGGCCGAGCTGGGCCACGAGGTGTCGGTCGTGGGCGTGGCCCGCCTGTACGCCGGCCTGGCCGCGACGCTCGTGGTCGACGAGGCCGATGCCGCCCTGGCCGGCGCGGTGGAGGCCGAGGGGATGCGATGCGTGGTCGCCCCCACCGTCATGCGGGGCCCGGCCGAGGCCGCGGCGCTGGCCCGGGTGGTGCTGGGCGCGGCGTGAGGCGCCTCGAGATCGTCGCCGTCGAAGGCCTGCCCGAGATCCGCCCGGGCGACCGCCTGGCCCCCCTCCTGGCCCGGTGCGCCGACTTGGCCGACGGCGACGTGGTGGTCGTCACCCAGAAGGTGGTGTCCAAGGCCGAGGGCCGGATGGTGGCGGTCGACCCGGGCGACCCGGCCGCGCTGGCCGCGTTGATCGAGAAGGAGTCGGTGCGGGTCCTCCGCCGGCGGGGCGACCTGGTCATCAGCGAGACCGGAGCCGGCTTCGTGTGCGCCAACGCGGGCGTCGACCGGTCGAACGTCCCGGACGGCTACGTGACCCTGCTCCCCCTCGACGCCGACCGGTCGGCCCGGCGTATCCGCGACGGCCTGCGGGCCTCGGCGGGGGTCGAGGTGGGCGTGATCGTGTCGGACACCTTCGGGCGGCCGTGGCGCAGGGGCGTCACCGACGTGGCCATCGGCTGCGCCGGCATCGCCGCGGTGGTCGACCTTCGCGGCACCGCCGACGCGCTGGGCCGCACCCTGGAGGTCACCGAGGTGGCGGTGGCCGACGAGCTGGCCGCCGCAGCCGAGCTGGTGATGGGCAAGGCCACGGGCGTGGCCGCGGCCGTCCTCAGGGGCGTCGACCCCTCGTGGTTCCGCGCCGCATCGGTGCGGGCCGAGATCGTGCGCACGCCGGGCGAGGACCTGTTCCGCTGATGGTCAGCGGGCGCTCAGGTCCAGTAGGAGATGCTCACCGTGACCAACGTCAGGGCTGGCGTGGCATCGGTGCGATGGATGTCGACCCGGAGGAGGTCGTTGCCATCGACGGCGGACAGGAAGCACACATCTGTCGCGTGTCGCTGGACGCTGACGCCGAACCAGGCGGACACCGCCTGCTGCAACGACGGGCAGGCGGCTGCCGGATCCTCCGCCGTCGTCCATTGCCTCGCCACCATGTAGTCGCCCGAGACGACCGTTGCGGGCTCGACGGAGGCGAAGCCGGCCGGAGGTTGCAGCGCACGGAGGCGGTCGGCACACCGCCGATCGAGCTCGGCCTCGCTCGGCCCCTGCAGCGTGAAGGCGGCGCCCAGGGACAGGAGGATCAGGGCGACAAAAGGCGCCGGCACCCAACGCGGCGCGGACCTCCTGGGGAAGGCCAACCACCACGCCACCGCGCCGGCGCCTGCCGCGATCACCACCACCAGGCACGGCACGATCAGGGGGCGATACAGCTCGGCTTCGACCTGCTGGTCGTATTCGGCGAAGAAGACGACCTGGCTGCCGACACCGGCAACGAGGCCGATCAACGCCAGCCCGCCGAAGGCCAGCAGGGCCGTCCCGTAGACGCGGCGGGGCCAGTCGCTCCCCATGCCGTCGAGCGGGACGGGCGTCGATTCGAACGTGTTGGCCACGGTGTCATGATCGGCCCGAACACCGCGCCGGTAAATGGGGGTTTGCCCTCATCGTGGCCGCGGCCCGAGGCGAGGCGAGCGGCGACATGCGGTCTCAGTGGCAGCGCAAGGCGTGGACGGCGGCCGGGCCGACGCTCAGCGGGAAGCGAACCAGCGGAGGACCTCGGCGGTCCCCTCTTCGAGGGTGGTCCACGACTTCCAGCCCAGGTGGATCTCCGCTCGGGCCGGGTCGAGGGAAGACCGGGCCAGCTCCCCGGTCCGGGGGGGCGCGTAGATCGCCGGCTCGGTGGTGCCGGCGGCGGCGGCCATGGTCTCGTACAGCCGGTTGACCGAGGTCTCGGCGCCCGTCCCGATGTTCATGAGGAGGCCGCTGCCCTTGTGGGCGGCCCGGGCGAAGGCGTCGACCACGTCGTCCACGTAGACGAAGTCCCGGGTCTGCTCGCCGTCACCGAAGATCGTGCACGGCTTCCCACCCAGCAGGCGCCCGGCGAAGATGGCGACCACGCCGGCCTCACCGTGCGGATCCTGGCGGGGGCCGTACACGTTGGCCAGGGCGAGGGCGGTGAACTCGATCCCGTGCAGCTCGCGGTAGGCGGCCAGGTAGTCGCCGGCCGCCTTCTTGGCCACCCCGTAGGGCGACAGCGGCCGCTGCGGGTGCGACTCGCTGACCGGCAGCTTCTGCGGCTCGCCGTACAGGGTGCCGCCGCTGGCCGCGAAGACCACCTTGCGGGTCCCGGCGGCCCGGGCGCCCTCCAGGACGTTCAGCGTGCCCAGGATGTTGACCTGGGCGTCGAACACCGGCCGCTCCACCGACACCCGCACGTCGGCCTGGGCGGCCAGGTGGAAGACGACCTCCGGGCGGCGGTGGGCGACGAGGTCGACCACATCGGCCTCGCGGATGTCGAGGCGGTGGAACGTCAGCTCGTAGCCGGGCGTGGCCCGGGCGTCGGCCAGGTTGGCCAGGTTGCCGCTCGACAGGTCGTCGACCACGTCGACCGCGTGGCCCTCGGCCAGCAGCCGGTCGACGAGCGTGGAGCCGATGAAGCCGGCGCCCCCGGTGACGAGCGCCCTCACTCGGGGGTCTCCGGGAGGCGGGCCCCGTCGAGGCGGGCGCCGGCGCCGACCGCGTACCCGTCGCCGAGCACCGACAGGTTCGTCACCTCGGCCCCCCTGCCGACGGTGGCGCCCCGGCCGACGATGGACCGCCTGACCACCGCCCCCTCGCCGACGTGGGCGCCGGGGAGGAGGACCGAATCCTGCACCTGGGCGCCGGCGTCGATCCGGGAGCCACCGCCGACCACCGAGCCCTCCACGCACGCGCCCTCGGCGACCACGGCGCCCTCGCCGATCACCGCAGGTCCCCGCACGCCCTCCGGCACCGTCGCCGCCCCGATCGTCCACACACCGTTCGCGGTCAGGCGGGCGCCCGGCGCCGGCGGGCCGGGGCGGCGGCCGGTGACCAGGTCGAGCTGGGCGTCGAGGTACTGCCGGGGCGTGCCGGTGTCGGTCCAGTAGTCGGGCGAGTCGAAGCCGTACAGGCTGCCGGCGGCGGCAAGGGTGGGGAAGACCTCCCGCTCGATCGAGATCCGCCGGCCTTCGGGGATGCGGTCCAGGACCGAGGGCTCCAGCACGTAGGTGCCGGCGTTGATCAGGTGGCCCCGGGCGCTGGCCTGGGCCAGGGCGGGTGGGACCGCGCCCGGCGCCGGCTTCTCGAGAAAGGCGATGACCCTGCCCTCGTCGTCGACGGGCACGAGCCCGAAGGCGGAGGGATCGTCCACGTGGGCCAGGCTGATGGTGGCGGCGGCCCCCCGGCGCTCGTGGAAGGCGACCATGGCGGTGACGTCGAGGTCGGTCAGGATGTCGCCGTTGACCACCAGGAACCGCTCGTCGATGCCGGCAGACCGGGCCGCGAACCCGACGGCGCCGGCGGTGTCCAGCGGTTCCGGCTCGACCGCGTAGGTGAGGCGCACGTGGCCCGACTTCCCGTCCGGGAACAGGTCGACGAAGGCGTCGGGGAGGTAGCCCATCGAGAGGACGACCTCGTCAACCCCGTGGAGCGCGAGGCAGGCCAGCACCCGCTCGATCATCGGGACCTCGACGATGGGCAGCACCTGCTTGGGCGCGGTGAGCGTGAGCGGGCGCAGGCGCGTGCCAGCGCCGCCCACCAGCACCACCGCCCTCACGGGGTGCTGGTGCTGGTGGGAGCGACCGAGGTCGTCGTGGTTTCGACCGTCGAGGAGGTGGTGGCGGCCACCGTGGTCGTGGTCGTGCCCACCGGGGCGACGTCGGTCAGCCTGTCGAGGTTGTCGGCCGACGGCGGCCGGGGGATGTCGTCGCCCTCGGGGACGAAGGCGATGGTGATGAGCTGGCCGTCCTGGGGCCGGAAGTCGGCGGGGTCACCCTCCACGATGCGGCCCTGGTCGGCCGGATCACGCGAGTCCCACACCTTCATCTGGACCAACGCCGGGCGGTCGCCGCACTTGTGCCCGTTGCGCTTGGCGTCCTGGTTCGGGAGGTCGATCTCGTTCTCGGAGACGTCGACGCCGGCGCTGTCGAAGAAAATCCCCAGCTTGGCCCGCTTGCCGGCCGCGGCCGCGCCGAAGGGGTGGATGTGGACGACGTTGTCGCCGTGGCTGTGGATGCCGAGCGGGTCCTCGCCCTCGGGGAGGTTGGGGGCGAACTCCCCGCAGATGTAGAACCCGATGGCCGCGTGCCAGTGGTCGCCGGCCCGGCCGGCGGCGGCGGCGAGGGGCCGGGTGGTGTCCGGCTGGCGCTGGTCACGGCTGTAGACGATGCCCGCGGTACCGAGGACGGCGACGAGGCCCATGACGGCCGGCCAGACCCACGACGTGGTGCCGCGCCTGGTCCGGCCACCGCCGGTCCGAGCGGCCCGAGCCACTTTCTTGGCTGAAGATGCCTTTCCCATTTGGATCCGACCGTACTAGGTGCCCATCGCCCGCTCAGGTCGACGGCGGCTATGCGGCGGCGTCGCGCCCTCCCAGCGCGTGGTGGACCCAGGCGGCGACGGTGCGCACGGCGAGGCCGGCGGCCACCACCGGCACCAGCCCCCGCCGGGGCCCGGTGCTGGTCTTCGACACGAAGCGCAGGAGGGACCGGTGGTGCTCGGCGATCATCCGGTACGGGATCTGCCGGCTGGAGCCCCCGAGGGCGTGGACCACCCTGGCGCCGGGCTCGTAGCCGATCCGCCACCCCGCCTTGCCCAGGCGCCAGCACAGGTCGACGTCCTCCACGTACATGAAGAAGGATTCGTCGAAGCCGCCCACCGCGTCGAAGGCGCGGCGCCGGTACAGGGCGCAGGCGCCACCCACCCAGTCGACCCCGGCCGAGGGCCGGTCGTGGTCCCAGTCGAGCATCCGGTAGCGACGGGTGAAGGGGTTCCCGTGCCAGACCAGGCCCAGGAAGGCGTGCCCGAGGGCCACCGGGAGGTCGGGGAAGCGCCGGACCGACGGGTAGAGGCTGCCGTCGAGGTTCTCCAGCCGGGGCCCGACCACGGCCAGGCCGGGGTCGCGGTCGAGGGCCTCGGCCAGGGCCTTCACCGTGCCGGGCTCGACCACCGTGTCCGGGTTCAGGATCAGCACGTACTCGCCGGTGCAGGCGGCGACGCCGCGGTTTGCCGCCGAGCCGAACCCGAGGTTGGCGCCTGTCTCGACCACCCGCACCCCCGGGTCGGCGGCCCGGATGGCGGCCACCGAACCGTCCGCAGAGGCGTTGTCCACGACGACGACCTCCGTGAGGCCCTCCGAGCGCAGGCTGCGCACGCAGTCGGGCAGGTAGCCGGCAGAGTTGTAGCTGACCACCACGGCGCTCACGCTGCGCGCGCCCCCGTCCATCACGGCATCTTGCCCCAGCGGTACCGAACGAGGGTGACCATGGCCCGCACGCCGTCCCGCCAGGCGAACTTGCGGCCCTCGCTGGCCGGCCGGCCCGAGTACGACACGGGAACCTCGTAGATGCGGTGGCCCTTCCGCAGCACCTTGGCGGTGATCTCCGGCTCGAAATCGAACCGGTCCGACTCGATGGTGATGTCGTCGAGCACCTTGCGGGTGAACAGCTTGTAGCCGCACTCCATGTCGGAGAGGCTCGTGTTGTACAAGAGGTTCGTGGCCAGCGACAGGAAGCGGTTGCCCACCCAGTCGGAGGCGGCCATGCTCCCGCCCTCGCCGCTGAACCGGCTGCCGTAGACGACGTCGGACCGGCCCCGCAGGATCGGGCGCAGCAGGCGGGGCCAGTCCTCGGGGTCGTACTCCAGGTCGGCGTCCTGGATGAGGACCAGGTCGCCCCGAACGTGCTCCAGGCCGGTGCGGATCGCCGCCCCCTTCCCCCGGTTCGAGGGGTGGTGGACCACCTCGACGGTGGAGTCCTCGAGGGCCCGGAGGATATGCGACGTCCCGTCGGTCGAGCCGTCGTCGACGACGACGATCTCCACGTTGACCGGCAGCTCCACCCGCCGCATGCGCCGCAGCACCTCGGCCACGGTGTTCCGCTCGTTGTACACAGGCACGATCACCGACAGCGTCCGCCCCTCGGGGTCCCGGAACTCGCTCAGCGTGTCCCCCGGTCGCTGCGCTCGCCGGCCGGCGTGCTCGCTCACCGTGCGAACCAGGCGGCGGTCTTGGCCAGGCCCTCCTCGAGGGTGACCTGCGGCTCCCAGCCCAGCAGGGTGCGGGCCAGGGTGATGTCGGGCTTGCGCTGCGTCGGGTCGTCGACCGGCTTGGGGTCGAACTGCAGCTCGGAGGAGGAGCCGGTGACCGCCAGCACCTTCTCGGCCAGCTCCAGCACGGTGAACTCGTGCGGGTTGCCGATGTTCACCGGGCCGACGTAGTCGGAGTCGAGCAGAGCCAGCAGCCCGCGCACCTCGTCGTCGACGTAGCAGAAGCTGCGGGTCTGCAGCCCGTCGCCGTAGACGGTCAGCGGCTTGCCGGCCAGGGCCTGCACGACGAAGTTCGACACCACCCGCCCGTCGTCCGGGCGCATCCGCGGGCCGTAGGTGTTGTGGCAGGCCACGCCGCCGGCCCAGAAGTTCTCCCGGCCGGGGACGCAGAAGTCGTAGACGAGCGGGGTCGGTTCGACCTCCCTGACCTCCCTCACGGCCGCCCACACCAGATCACCCCAGCGCTCGGCGTGCAGACGCTGCGCCACGCCCCTGTCCCACTCCAGGGGGCTCCACGGGCGGACGTCGGCAACGGTCACACGCCAGGACGGGTACTCGCGTTCGCCCGTCCGCTGGCGCAACGTCGTCTGGCACCGGCCGACGGACGGGACGAGGCCGAACCGCCCCAGCGCCACGACGAGGTCGTCCTTCAGACCCTCCGATGTCGTCGAGAGCACGTGCCGGATGCCGCCGAGCTCCTCCCCCGAGTGGACTCCATCCCCTTCCCGGTATCCCTCGAGGAACCATTTGAGCCGGTTCAGCGGCAGTCCCAGCACCCAACCCGGTATCCGTTTCGGCCCTGCATGGAAGCCGAGGTGGTCCAGGAGCAGGAGCAGGAGCTTCGAGTGCACGAGGATCGCGGCGCTGCGACGTGGACCGGCGGGCGCCCTCACCACCTGAAGGCCAAGGTCGCGCTCGATCACCTTCCCGGCGCGGCCGAGCGCCTCCTCGTCGCAGGCAACGGTCATGAACGAGCTCTTCGACCCGTCCCGGGAACGGCACCCCGCGGCGACGTACAGCCCCAGGAACCAGAGCAGCTCGTTGCTGATCCGCAGCGTGGCCGGGAGCTCAGCGGCGTGGCCAGCAGTCCGTAGGCGTACGGTCGCGGCAGGAGGGATGGGGAGGCCAAGTCGCCGGACGGCGCCGAGGTGCAACTGGTCACGGTCGATGCAGGCCTTCACGAGGGACGACCTGGCGCGCCGGCGATCGACGGCTTGGCTCGGGACGTGGGTTTCGAAGACCTCGACCAGCTGGTGCCTCACCGGACGGATGAACTCGCCCAGCCCCGGGGCGTGGACCATGAGCCTCCACGGATCCCGGCCCGCCGCGTCCCAGACCGCCGGCAAGGACACGGTGGTCCGGTCCCGTTCGGGGACACGGATACGGCCGCTGATGGCGATCCTGTCGCCCACCGCCAGCCGCGACACGGGCCTGGGCTCGGCCCGCCCGTCGGCGCCCTCTACGAAGAGGCTGTGATCCCCGGTGACGCGAACCGTGCGCCCGTATGCGGTCCGGACCTCGAAGCACCTCGCCGCGGTCGCGTGGCCGACCAGCATGGTGGCCGGGCTCGGCCGGACAGCGCCTTCGGCGTCGAAGGCAGGGACGGCCACATCGTGCAGATCGGCGCAGGGAGCCCCGAGCCGTGTGGCCAAGGCTTCGATGGGCTCGTGGCGCAGCTCCGTCCCGTCGTCGTAGAGCACCAGCTGGTCGGCCAGCACGCTGTTGAAGATGCGCACGATGCGGACGTCGACGCCGTGGTGGCGGTGGTACGCCATGGTCATGGCCTCGGCGAAGCGCTTGGCCTCGTCGTAGACCCCTCGCGGCCCGAGCGGGTTGACGTTGCCCCAGTAGGTCTCGGGCTGGGGGTGGACGAGGGGGTCGCCGTAGACCTCGCTGGTGGACGCCAGGAAGTACCGGGCGCCTTTGTCCTTGGCCAGCCCCAGGGTGTTCTGCGTGCCCCGGCTGCCGACCTTGAGGATCTGGATGGGGATGCGCTCGAAGTCGGCGGGCGAGGCCGGGCTGGCGAAGTGCAGCACCGCGTCCACGGGACCGGGGACGTGGACGAAGTTGCTCACGTCGGAGTGCACGAAGGTGAAGTCGGGGTGGCCGGAGATGCCGGCGAGGTTGTCGATGTTCCCGGTGACCAGGTTGTCCACGGCCACCACGGTGTCCCCCCGGGCCAGCAGCTCCTGGCACAGGTGCGAGCCCAGGAAGCCGGCGCCGCCGGTGACCACGACCCGACGGCCGCTCACCGGCCCACGCCCTCGTAGAGGAAGCCCCGCCGGCGCAGGGCGGCGGGATCGAGGAGGTTGCGGGCGTCGACGATCCGGGGCTGCTCCAGCGCGGTGGCCAGCTTGGTGAAGTCCAGCCGGCGGAACTCGTCCCACTCGGTGAGCACGACCAGCACGGCGGCCCCCTCGCACACGCCGTAGGGGTCGGTGCCCACGGCGATGCCCTCGAGCCTCGGGTCATCGGTTGCGGTCGCGGGGTCGACCGCCGGGTCGTAGGCCCGTACCCGCGCCCCCTTCCCGGTCAGCCGGCGCAGCACTTCCAGGGCGGGCGAGTCGCGAAGGTCGTCGGTGCGGGCCTTGAACGTGAGGCCCCACGCCGCGATCGCCTTGCCCTCCACCGATCCCCCCGCCATCCGCTCCACCTTGGCCACCACCCGCCCGAACTGGGCCTTGTTGACCTCGTCGACGCCCCGCAGGAGCCCGAAGTCGTACCCCGCGTCCTCGGCGATCCGGATGAGGGCGTTGATGTCCTTGGGGAAACAGGAACCACCGTACCCAGGGCCCGGCTTGAGGAACTCGAAGCCGATGCGCTTGTCGTAGCCCATGCCGAGGAGGACGTCGCGGACGTCGGCGCCCACCGCTTCGCAGACGTTGGCCACCGCGTTGGCGAAGGTCACCTTGGCGGCCAGGAAGGCGTTGGACGCGTACTTGATGGTCTCGGCCGAGGCCGGGTCGGTGACGATGACCGGGGCCCGCAGATCGTCGAACAGGGAGGCGACCCGGACGGCAGCGGTCTGGTCGTCGGCGCCGATGACGATGCGGTCGGGGTGCATGAAGTCGTGGACCGCCGACCCCTCGCGGAGGAACTCGGGGTTGGAGACGACGCTGACGTCGTCGCGGCCCAGGACCTCCTCCACCACCCGGGTGGACCCCACGGGCACGGTGGACTTGTTCACGACGACGCACTCGGAGGGCAGGAGCGGGCCGATCTCCTCGGCCGCGGCCCGGATGTAGGACAGGTCGGCCGAGCCGTCGGCGCCTTGGGGGGTGGGAACGCAGAGGTAGACGAACTCGGCGGTCGGCACCGCCGCGCCGGCGCCGAGGACGAAGGACAGCCGGCCCCGCTCGACATTGGCGCGGACCAGCTCGGGCAGCCCCGCCTCGAGGATCGGGATCTCCCCCCGGGACAGGCGCTCCACCTTCTCGGGCACCACGTCGGCGCAGATCACCCGGTGGCCCAGCTCCGCAAAGCAGGCCGCGGTCGTCAGACCGACGTAGCCCGCCCCGACAACGGCGACCGTGCTCAGCCCGGCACCCCTTGCTGCCCGCTCAGGGGGCCGCTCGGGCCCTGCTTCCCGCTCAGGGGGCCGCTCGGGCCCTGCTTCCCGCTCAGGGGGCCGCTGGGGTCCCCGTGGGCCGCCAGCTCCTTGGCCAGGCGCTCGAGGGGCTCGTGGTGGTCGGGCAGCAGCGGGATCCCCGACAGCCGGAGGGCGGCGTTGTCGAGCACGCTGTAGGCCGGACGGGGCGCGGGGCGGGGCGGCTGCATCTCGGCCGTGGTGATCGGCGTGACCAGCGACGGGTCGAACCCGGCGGCCTCGACCGCGTCACGGGCGAACCGGTACCACGTGGTCGGGCCCTGGTTGGTCACGTGGAACACACCCGGCAGCCGGGCCACGACGAGCCGGCGGATCATCCCGGCCAGGTCGTCGGCGAACGTGGGGCACCCGTGCTGGTCGTCGACCACCCGGAGCGGCTGCCCCTGGGCGGCCCGGTCGAGGATGGTCTTCACGAAATTCCTCCCGTAGCGCCCGCAGACCCACGACGTGCGGACCACGGTGTCGCCGGGGGCGAGGACCGTCTCCCCGGCCAGCTTGGACCGCCCGTACACCGAGACCGGGTTGGTGGCGTCCCACTCGTGGTACGGCCGGTCGCCGGTGCCGTCGAAGACGTAGTCGGTGGACACGTAGCAGACCCGGGCGCCGACCATGCGGGCCGCCTCGGCCACGTGGCGGGTCCCGAGGGCGTTGACGCGGTACGCCTGGTCGGGGTCGGTCTCGCAGCCGTCGACGTTGGTCCAGGCCCCGGCGTGGACGATGGCGTCGGGCGCGGCGGCCGCCACCACCTGCAGCACCTCGTCGCGGTCGGCGACGTCGAGCGTGCGCTGGTCGGTGGCCACCACCTCGTCGCCGGCGGACGAGCACAGCTCCACCACCTCGCGCCCCAGCTGCCCGCCCGCGCCGGTCACGAGCACCCGCATCAGGGCGTGCCCGGCGTGTCCTGGTCGTCCCAGGCGGTCTCCTCCACCGGGGCCCGGTCGCGGAGGGGCTCCCACCAGTCGCGGTTGGCGGCGTACCACCGGACCGTGTCGGCCAGTCCCTGCTCGAATGAGATCTGCGGCGCCCACCCCAGCTCGCGCGTGATCTTCGACGAGTCCAGCAGGTAGCGGCGGTCGTGCCCGGGCCGGTCGGGGACGATGGTCTTCAGGTCGGCCGGCTTGCCCAGCGCATCGAGGACGCAGTCGGCGATCTCCTCGATGCTGCGCTCCACCCCGCTGCCCACGTTGTAGGTCTCGCCCACCCTTCCTCGCTCCAGCACGGCTTCGATGGCCCGGCAGTGATCGAGGACGTGGAGCCACTCCCGCCGGTTCTTGGTGGAGGCGTACATCGGCAGGGGGAGGTCGTCGAGGGCGTTGGTGGTGAACAGCGGGATGACCTTCTCCGGGAACTGGTACGGCCCGTAGTTGTTGCAGCAGTTGGTCACCGTGACCGGCAGCTCGTAGGTCTCGTGGTAGGCCCGCACCGCGTGGTCGGCGCCCGCCTTCGAGGCGTTGTACGGGGTGCGGGGCCGGTACGGCGACTCCTCGCTGAACGACTCGTCGGTGTCCAGGTCGAGGTCGCCGTAGACCTCGCAGGTGGAGATGTGGTGGAAGCGCACCACCCCGGCCTGGCGGGCCGCTTCGAGCATGGCTTGGGTGCCCAGCACGTTGGTGCGGAAGAACAGGGCGGGGTCGAGCACGGCCAGGCTGTTGTGTGACTCGGCGGCGAAGTTCACGACCACGTCGATCCGCTCGTCGCGCATGGTGTGCTCGGCCTTGGCCGTGTCGCAGATGTCACCCCGGACGAAGCCCACCGAATCCTCAATGCCGGCCAGGTTGGCCTTGTTCCCCGCGTAGGTGAGGAGGTCGTAGACCACCACGTGGTCGTCGGGGTGGTGCTCGGTCCAGTACCGGACGAAGTTGGCGCCGATGAAGCCGGCACCGCCGGTCACGAGGAGTCTCACGCCTCAACGGTAGGTGACCGAGAGGCGGGCCTGCGACTTTCCGGCTCAGACCTCTCCGGAGGTCAGCAGGGAGGTGCGGTCGTGCCCTGGGGCAGGGGCACGGGGTTGATCTGCGGCGCCAGCGTGGTGGTCGTGGCCACCGTGGTCGGCGACGTCCCGGCCGAGACCGAAGGCTTGATCCCGCTGTAGTCCGCGCCCAAGGTGAGGGTCACGTCGACCGACCTCAGGGTGGCGTCCTCCTTGAGGACGCCCGGCGTGAGCAGGGCGTCCTGGACCAGCTGGGCCTTGGCCTGCTGGCCCGAGGCGTAGGTGATGGTGGTCTTGGGCGCCAGGGCCGGAGCGTCGCCCTTGTCGGCCACGGTGAATCCGGCGCCGGTCAGGCTGGTGGCGGCCCTGGCCGCCGCACCCGCGGTCCCCACCCCGTTGAGCACCCGCAGCTTCACGTCGGACGGCTTGACACCCGTGCCGCCGGTGGTCGATCCGGGCGACGTGGTCGTGGTGCCGGTGCCGGCCACCGTGGTGGGCGTGGTGTCGAGGGGCGCCCGGCCGTTCAGCAGGTCGATCATGGGCTGGGCCTGGGCGGTCTGCAGCTTCAGCACCGACTTGCCGTCGATGTCGGCCGGGTCGGTGGGCAAGGTCCGCAGCACGACCCGGTCGGGGTCGAGGGAGCTGAAGCGCCGGCCCAGTGAGGTCAGGTCCTTGGTGGAGAGGGCGGAGTCGAAGGTGACGTCGCGCACGCCCACGTCGATGAGGCGGTTCAGGGTGAGGGGGTTGGTGATCCCTTGCGACAGGGCCTTCTTCATCATGCGGCGGATGAAGTCCTGCTGGCGCTCGATGCGGCCCAGGTCGCCCCGGCCGTCGGCCTGCCAGGTGCCGTTGATCAGGAACTCCATGTTGCGGCTGCGGACCCACGACAGGCCCTTGTTGCCGTCCAGCTCCCAGCACCCGCCCCGGCCCAGGTCGAGCCCGCTGCCGCTGTCGCGCACGGGGTACGGCACGTACATGGTGACGCCGCCCACGGTGTCGACGATGTCCTTGAACCCGACGAAGTCGACCTGGACGTAGTGGTGGATGGTGATCCCGAGCGCCCGCTGGACCGTGGCGATCAGCTGGCCGGGGCCGCCGAGGGCGAAGGCGGCGTTGACCCGGTCGGAGAAGTTGGTGTCGGCGATCGGCACGTAGAGGTCGCGGGGCACCGAGACGATGGCCGCCTTCTGCTCCCGGGGGTCGACGTGCAGGATCATCATGGTGTCGCTGCGCTGGCCCGAGACCTGGTCGCGCCCGAACCCCGCGGCGTCGGCGCCGGTCAGGTTGGCCCGGCTGTCGGAGCCAACCAGGAGCACGTTCATCACCGAGCCCGGGGTGTCCTCGGCCAGCGCCGGCAGGTCGAGCCGGTTGATCTGCCCCAGCTTGCGCTGCACGTACACGTAGCCCACGCCCACGAGGAACGTGCACATGGCGGTGAAGCCGGTGAATGCCATCAGCAGCCGGCGGCGGCGGCGGCGCTGGCGGAGGACCTTGGCCCGGGCCGCCGAGACCGGCGCAGCTCGCCGAGCCGGTGCCGGGGCGACCCGCGCGACCGGCTCCACGGTGCGGGTGACCTCGGGCGCCGCGCCCTCCACGCGGGTGGCGGCCCGCCCGTTGCGCACCCGCCGCACGCGCCCTTCCGCCGGTGGCGGGGTAGCCCGGGCGACGGGTGCCTCGAGGTCGTCGAGGTCGTACTCGCGGTCGCCGTCGCGCTGGCCGGCGCGGGTCGCGGCGATGCGCACCCCTTCGGTGTCCCCCGACGGCCCGTCGGTCAGCACGACGCAGTGGCGGTCGGCGCCGCGCCCACTACGGCCGGGCGGCGATAGGCAGGGGTCATGACCTCTCTCGTAGGATCCATCGGGTGGACGTGGCCGTCGTGGGCGGATGCCTGCTGACCGGCCTGCGCGACGTGACCCACGACCTTACCGCCCTGGACGCGCCCGGTCACGGACGGTGGGCGGTGATCCTCCCCTTCGACGGCCGGCCGGTGTGCGCCCGCTTCGACCGGTGGACCCCGGGAGGGGGAAACCAGGTGGTCGGGCAGGTACCGGTGCCCGCCGAGGCCTGGACGTCGAGCCTCGACGAGGAGGGCTTCGCCCGGGGTGTCGCCACTGTGCGTGACGCCATCGGCCGCGGCGACGTCTACCAGGTGAACCTGTGCCGCCGGCTGTCCGCCCCGCTGCCCCCCGGCTTCGACGTCCTCGGCCTGGCCGGCGCCCTGGCCCGGGCCAATCCCGCCCCCCACGCGGCCACCGTGCGGCTCGATTCGGCCGGCGTGGCCGTCGCCTCGGCCTCGCCCGAGCTGTTCCTGCGCCGGCGGGGCGACCTGGTGGAGAGCCGGCCGATCAAGGGCACGGCCGCACCGGGAACGGCGTTCCTGGCCAAGGACCGGGCCGAGAACGTCATGATCGTGGACCTGATGCGCAACGATCTCGGGCGGGTGTGCGAGTACGGGTCGGTGGAGGTGCCGGCGGGCGAGCTGTGCCGCGAGGAGCGCCACCCGGGCCTCTCCCACCTGGTCAGCACGGTGCGGGGCCGCCTGCGCCCGGGGGTGGGCTGGGCCGCGCTGCTGGAGGCCACCTTCCCGCCCGGATCGGTCACGGGTGCGCCCAAGCTGGCCGCCATCGACGTCATCCGCCGCCTCGAGCCGGTGCCCCGCGGCGTGTACTGCGGGGCGCTGGGCTGGGTCGACACCGACGCGCCCGCGGGCGACCTCAACGTTGCCATCCGCACGTTCTGGGTGGAGGACGGGCGGCTCCACCTGGGCACGGGCGGGGGCATCACCTGGGACTCGACCCCCGAGGGCGAGTGGCGGGAGACCGAGCTCAAGGCCCGGCGGCTCCTCGGCATCGCCGCACGGGGGGCGGCGGCGGCATGACGGTCGTCTGGGTCGACGGCGCGCTGGTCGAGGAGCGTGCGGCCCGGGTGTCGCCCTTCGACCACGGCCTGCTGACCGGCGACGGTGTGTTCGAGACCCTCAGGGTCACCCGCTCCCGGCCCTTCGCCGCCACCCGCCACCTCGACCGGCTGGTCCGCTCGGCCGGCGGCCTGCGCCTGCCCTGCCCGCCCGAGGCCATGCTGCGCGAGGCCATGGACGGGGTGATCCGGGCCAACGGCATCGGGGAGGGGCGGCTGCGCATCACCCTGACCGGCGGTCCCGCCCCCCTCGGTTCCGACCGCGCGGCCGTCCCCCCCACCGTCATCGTGGCCGGCGGCCCCCTCCCGGCCTGGCCTCCGGCCACCGACGTGGTGGTGGTGCCCTGGCCCCGCAACGAGCGGGGGGCGCTGGCCGGGCTGAAGACGATCTCCTACGGCGAGAACGTCGTCGCCCTGGCCTACGCCCGGGACCACGGCGCCGGCGAGGCCATCTTCGCCAACCTGGCCGGCAACCTCTGCGAGGGCAGCGGGACCAACGTGTTCGTGGGCGTCGACGGCCGCCTGGTCACCCCGCCCCTGTCCGCCGGCTGCCTGGCCGGGGTGACGCGAGACCTGCTCCTCGAGATGGTCGACGTCGTGGAGGCCGACCTACCCCTCGACGCCCTCCGCTCGGCCGGCGAGGCCTTCCTCACCTCCAGCACCCGCGACGTCCAGCCCATCCGGGCGGTGGACGGGCACGCCCTGGACGAGTGTCCCGGCCGCCTCACCGTCGAGGCGGCCGCCGCCTTCGAGGCCCTGATGGCCCGCGAGCTGGACCCCTAGGGGTTCAGCGTGCAGGGGGGCGCGACCACGGAGCCCTGGTTGGCGGACCACACGTTGCCGTCGCAATCGGGGCCGCGGTTGGAGTCCCACAGGTCGAAGATCACGTTGCCGAAGGCCCGGTTGCCCCGCAGGACGTTGTTCCGCCCGTTGGGGTTGGTGACCGGGAAGGAGCCGACGGTGGGTGGGCGCCGGGCCACGCTGATGCCGGCCGCCCGGTTCCGGCTGGCCGAGTTGTTCTCCACGGTGTTGCCCGAGCCGAAGACCCGGATGCCGTCGCCGGGCACCGCCCCCCGGTACCCGTTCAGGTCGACGGTGTTCCCGCTGACCACGTTGTCGGAGGTGAACCCGAAGAGGGAGATCCCGTCGAGCCCGTTGCCGACGACCTGGTTGCCGACGATCCGGTTCCCCGGCCCCGGGCAGATCGTCGGGCCGGTCAGGCAGCTGGTGCCCACACGGGGCTCGATGCGGATGCCGTCGTTGTCGCACAGGCCGGCCCGCCGGCAGGCCACGTTGTTGGTGACCCGGTTGCCCTCGATGACGTTGTTGTTGGCCAGCGCCGGCGGGATGGCCGGGTGGTCGCTGTCGCCGGTGATGACGCCGATGCCCGAGAACGGCCCGTTGTTGTCGGCGGTGTTGCGCAGGATCTGGTTGTTCGACGAACCCTGCACGAGGATGCCGTCGCCGTAGAGGGTGGTGGACGGGCCGGTGTTGGTGCTGGCCGCGCCGATGTTGTTCAGGGCGTTCATGCCGACCACGGTGTTGGCCGAACCGCCCAGGATGACGACCCCGCCGTCGAAGTCGGTGACGGTGCCGTTGCGGACGGTCACGCCCTGCCGGTTCTGGAGCAGCACGCCGGCCCCGTCGCCGGCCACGGCCGTGCCGAAGACCCGGTGGCCGCCCAGGTCGAGCACGATGTTGTCGGCCCCGATGATGATCCCGTTGTTCGAGCACGGGCCCACGTCGTTGGTGAGCAGCGTGCTCTGGGTGATGGTCTGGCCGCAGCTCAACGCGGCCGGCACCTGGGCGCCGGCGGTGCCCACCATGGGCAGCGCAGCGGCGCCGAGTGCGGCGAGAAAGGTCCCCAGCGTTCTCCGTCGATTTGTCATTGCCGGACGTTCTAGACCGGCCTATTCGCGCAGGCAATAACCGCGATCGACAGCTAGATGCGGCCCGCCGCTACTCGGGCGCGCTGAGATGGACGACGTCGCCCGCCCCGATCCGGCGGCCGTCGACCACCAGCCGGCCCTCCTCGTCGACGTCGGTGGCCCGGCCCTCCACCGTCTCCCTGGGGAGCTGGACCCGCACGTGCCGGCCCAGCGTCGCGCACCGGGCCCGGTAGCGGTCGAGGACGCCGTCCGGCCGGTCGAGCGCGCGCAGGTAGGCGGCCAGGAGGCCGTCGCGGTCGACCTCGGGGCCCGCCACCCCGCTCCCAGGGCCGCTCGGGCCCGCCACCCCGCTCCCAGGGCCGCTCGGGCCCAGGCAGGCGGCGCCGGGCGGGGCCCACGTGAGGTTGACGCCGAGGCCGACCACGGCGGCGTCGCCCACCAGCTCGCTGAGGATGCCCCCGACCTTCCGGTGGCCGTCGACCAGGAGGTCGTTCGGCCACTTGAGCCGGACCGGGCGCCCGGTCACCGCCTCGCACGCCTCGGCCGCCGCCACCCCGGCGGCCAGGGTCACGAGGGGCGGCACCGGCCGGAGGACCACCGAGACCAGCAGCGACGCGCCGGGCCGGGACTCCCAGCGCCGGCCCCGCCGCCCCCGGCCCGCCGTCTGGTGGTCGGCGCCGACGACGAGGCCGTCCGGCGCACCGGCCCGGGCCAGCTCGGCGGCCAGCCGGTTGGTGGAGTCGAGCTCGGCGAACCAGCGGACGTCGGAGAAGCGGGGATGCGGCACCTCTGGGCCATTATGACGGCCTCATGTTCGACAAGGTCCTGATCGCCAACCGGGGGGAGATCGCCGTCCGGGTGATCCGGGCCTGCCGGGAGCTGGGGGTCGCCAGCGTCGCCGTCTACTCCGAGCTCGACCGCCGGTCGCTCCACGTGCGCCTGGCCGACGAGGCCTACGGGCTGGGCGGGGAGACGGCGGCCGAGAGCTACCTGAACACCGAGGCCGTCCTCGAGGCGGTCACGGCCAGCGGGGCCGACGCCGTCCACCCCGGCTACGGGTTCTTCAGCGAGAACCCGGCCTTCGCCCGGGCCGTCGCCGGGCACGGGGCCACCTTCGTGGGGCCACCGCCCGAGGCCATGGAGATGATGGGCGACAAGGTGTCGTCCCGGGTGGCCGCCGTGCGCGCCGGCGTGCCGGTCGTGCCGGGTAGCGACGGGCCGGTGACGTCGGTGGACGGCGTGACCTCCTTCGGGGCGGCCCACGGCTGGCCGGTGGCCATCAAGGCCTCCTACGGGGGCGGCGGCCGGGGCATGAAGGTGGTCAACGGGCCGGAGGAGGCGGCGGCCGCCTTCGAGTCGGCCCGGCGGGAGGGCCAGGCCTACTTCGGCAACCCCGAGATCTACGTCGAGCGGTACCTGGACTGGCCCCGGCACGTGGAGATGCAGGTCTTCGCCGACACCCACGCCAACGCGGTGTGGATGGGCGAGCGGGACTGCTCGAGCCAGCGCCGCCACCAGAAGCTCATCGAGGAGACGCCGGCCCCCGGCGTGACCCCCGAGCTGCGCCGGGCCATGGGAGAGGCGGCGGTGGCCGTCACCCGGGCCTGCGGCTACACCAACGCCGGGACGGTGGAGTTCCTCGTGCAGGACGGCGAGTTCTTCTTCCTGGAGATGAACGCCCGCCTCCAGGTCGAGCACCCCCTCACCGAGCTGGCCTGCGGGATCGACCTGGTGGCCGAGCAGCTGCGGGTGGCGGCGGGCGAGCCGCTGTCGTTCACCCAGGAGAGCCTGGACCCGCGCGGGCACGCCATCGAGTGCCGGGTCAACGCCGAGGACGTGGCCGGTGGGCGGTTCATGCCCTCCCCGGGCACCCTGACCCGGTTCTCCCGGCCGGGCGGCTTCGGCGTCCGCATCGACGCCGGCTACGGCGAAGGCGACGCCGTCACCCAGCACTACGACAACCTCATCGCCAAGGTCCTCACCTGGGGCTCGGGGCGGGAGGAGGCCCGCGGCCGCATGCTGCGGGTGCTGCGGGAGATGACCATCGAGGGGGTCGCCACCAACATTCCCGCCCACCTGCGCATCCTGGAGCATCCCGACTTCATCGAGAACCGCCACTCCACCCGCTGGGTGGAGGAGCGGGTGGACTTCTCGGACATGCCGCCGGCCCGGCCGGGCGGCGGCGAGGAGCGGCCCGGGGAGCGGCCCCGCAACGTGGCGGTCGAGGTCGACGGCCGGCGCTACGACGTGCGGGTCTGGCTGCCCGACACGGGGGTGGCGCCGGCCGCCGCCGTCCCCCGACGCAAGCCCCGCGTCGGCGCATCCCCGGCGGGCGGCCCGGGCGGCGGGCGGGTGGTCGCCCCCATGCAGGGGACGATCATCGAGGTGCTGGTGGCCGTGGGCGACGCGGTGGAGGCCGGCCAGGCCCTGTGCGTGCTGGAGGCCATGAAGATGGAGAACCAGGTCGACGCCGAGCGCACGGGCACCGTCAGCGAGGTCCGGGTGGCGCCGGGCGACAACGTGGGTGCCGGCGACGTGATGTTCGTCATCGAGTAGCCGAACTGGTGACAGATCCGGGGGCCAGGACCCCCGGATCTGTCACCAGTTCGGAGTTACTCGGCCGCCTCGCTCAGCGACTCCCCCAGGGTGGGGTGGACGAGGAGGCTGTCGACCACGTCGGCCACCCGCAGGCCGGCGTTCACGGCCAGGGCGATGACCGAGATCAGCTCGGCCGCGTGGCGGCCGACGATGGACCCGCCGAGGACGATGCCGGTGGCCGGGTCGGAGACGATCTTCACGAAGCCCCGGGTGTCGTGGTTGATCAGGGCCTTGGGGTTGGACGAGAACGGCACCTTGGTCACCCGGATCTTGCGGCCGCTGGCGAAGGCCTCGGCCTCGGCCACCCCCACCTCGGCGATCTCCGGCTCGGTGAACACGGCCTGGGGCGCCTTGTCGTAGTCCAGGTGGCGGTGCTCGCGGGTGTGGAGGCCCATGACGTGCTCGGCCGTCTTGCGGCCCTGCATGGCCGCCACCGACGACAGCGGCAGCCGGCCCGACAGGTCGCCGGCGACGTAGACGTGGGGCAGGTTGGACTGGCAGTGCTGGTTGATCGGCACGTACCCCCGCTCGTCGACCAGGACGCCCGCCTCGGCCAGCCCGAGCCCCTCGGAGTTCGGCACCGAGCCGATGGCCAGGAGGGCGTGGCTGCCCCGGGCCACCCGCCCGTCGTCGCAGCGCACGGCGATCCCGTCCTGCGCCCGGTCGATGCCGACGGCCCGGGCGCCGATCAGCAGCTTCACGCCCCGCTTCAGGAACTCGTCCTCGAGGGCGGCGGCCACCTCGGGGTCCTTGTTGGGCAGCACCTGCTGGCGGCTCACCACCAGGGTGACCTTGGCCCCGAACGAGGCGAACATGTGCACGAACTCCACGCCGGTGACGCCCGAGCCGATGACCACCAGGTGCTCGGGCATGGCCGGCGGGGGGTACGCCTGGCGGGTGGTCAGGATGCGGTCGCCGTCGGGCCGGCACCAGTCGGGGATGCGGGGCCGGCTCCCGGTGGCCAGCAGGACGGCGTCGGCGTCGAGCTCCTCGGTGCCCTCCGCGGTGTCGACCACGACGCGGTGGGGGCCGGCCAGCCGGCCGGCGCCCCGGATGACCCGCACGCCCTGGTCGCCGAGGAGGTCCTCCACCGACGTCCGCAGCCGGTCCTCGATGGAGGTGATGCGGGCCTTGAGGGCGTCGACGTCGAGGTCGGGGTCGAGAGCGGCCAGGCCCATGCCCGCGGCCCGCTCCACGTAGGACATGGCCCCGCCGGTGGCGATCATGGCCTTGGACGGGATGCAGTCCCACAGGTGGGCGGCGCCGCCCACCACGTCGCGCTCGACCAGGGTCACCTTGGCGCCCAGGCGGGCCGCGGTCGTGGCCGCCTGGTTGCCGGCCGGGCCTCCTCCGATGATCACGAACCGGACGGCCATCGCCACTCAGGTTAGGGCGGGGGCCGGTGGACGGCAGCCAGGAGGGCGGCGTAGGACCGGACCAGGAGGGACCGCTCCTCGTCGACCATGGGGTCGGGCCGGCGGCAGCCGGCGGCGACCCACCGGTCGGAGACGTCCATGGCCTCGGCCCGCAGGGCCGCCGCCGGGCGGACCTCGGCCGGGTCGGACCCGTACAGGTAGGCGTAGAGGGCGGTCAGGGCGTCGACCAGGCCCTCCTGCTCGCCGGCCCGGTGGGCCCGCCACCACTCGACCTCCAGGCGGGCGGCCTCGGCGCAGTCCAGCGCCTCGCCGGAGTCACGGGCCAGCAGCCGGTAGAACCGCTCCATGGTGCGCCGGGCGCCGTCGGGGTCGTTGTCGGCCGGCGCCCACCGCTGGTTGGCCCGCAGGACCAGCCAGGCGCCGTGGAGGGTGCGCAGCGGTCCCATGCGGAACCCGGCGTGCACCAGGGCCACCGAGACCCCCAGCAGCGTGGCCCACTCCTTGCGGTAGTAGGCCACCCACGCCCGGCACTCGTAGGCCCCCACCCGCCGGGGGTCGAAGGACCGCCACGCCGCCGCTCGGGCCATCAGGGCCTCCCGCTCACAGGGCCGCTCGGGCCATCAGGGCCTCCCGCTCACAGGGCCGCTCGGGCCATCAGGGCCTCCCGCTCACAGGGCCGCTCGGGCCATCAGGGCCTCCCGCTCACAGGGCCGCTCGGGCCATCAGGGCCTCGCGCTCACCGGGCCGCTCGGGCCGTCAGGGGACGACTTGGAGCTCCTCGGCGAAGTGGCAGGCCGCGGGGTGGCCCTGGCCCCGGTCGATCAGCGCCGGGACCTCCTCGGCGCAGATGTCCTGGGCCTTCCAGCAGCGGGTCCGGAACCGGCAGCCCGAGGGCGGGTCGACCGGGCTGGGCAGGTCGCCCTTGAGCACGATGCGCTTGCGCTGGCGCTCGGCCGGCGGGTCGGGCACGGGCACGGCCGAGAGGAGGGCCTGGGTGTAGGGGTGGGCCGGGTGCTGGTAGATCTCGTCGCGCGTCCCGATCTCCATCAGCTGGCCCAGGTACATCACCGCCACCCGGTCGGAGATGTGGCGGACGACCGACAGGTCGTGGGCGATGAACAGGTAGGAGAGCTTGAGCTGCTCCCGCAGCTCCTCGAGCAGGTTCAGCACGCCGGCCTGGATGCTCACGTCGAGGGCGGAGACGGGCTCGTCGAGGACCAGGACGTCGGGCTCCAGGGCGAGGGCCCGGGCCACGCCGATGCGCTGGCGCTGGCCGCTGGAGAACTCGTGCGGGTAGCGGCCGGCGTGCTCCGGGCGGAGGCGCACCATCTCGAGCAGCTCGCCGGCCCGGGACCGGGCCGCCTTGGTGGCCATGCCGTGGACGATCAGGGGCTCGGCGATGATCGACCACACCTGCATGCGGGGGTTCAGGGAGGCGTAGGGGTCCTGGAAGACGATCTGGAGGTCGGCCCGCAGCTTGCGAAGGTCCTTGCGCCCGAGCCCGAGCACGTCGCGGCCCCGGAAGTGGACCTCGCCGGAGGTCGGCTCGATCAGGCGCAGCACGCACCGGGCCGTCGTCGACTTCCCGCAGCCCGACTCGCCCACCAGGCCCAGCGTCTCGCCCTCGATCAGGTCGAACGACACGCCGGAGACGGCGTGGACCTTGCCGCCGCCCCGCACCGGGAACTCCTTGACCAGATCGCGGACGGTCAGGATCGGCTCGGCGCTCACGATGTCACCTCCACCGACCCGACTTCCTCGGCGTAGTGACAGGCGGAGCGGACCGGCCCCACCGGCCGCAGGGGCGGGTCGTCGACCTCGCAGTGGGGCCGGGCGTAGGAGCAGCGGGGATGGAAGGCGCAGCCGGTCGGCAGGTGGAGCAGGGAGGGCGCCCCGCCGCCGATCGAGCGCAGCCGGCCGCGGTCGGTGTCGGTGAGGCGGGGGATGGAGGCCAGCAGCCCTTGGGTGTAGGGATGGCGGGGCCGCGCGTAGACGTCGTCGACCGCGCCCCGCTCGACCACCCGGCCGGCGTACATGACGGCCACCTCGTCGGCCAGGCCGGCGACCACGCCCAGGTCGTGGCTGATCAGCACGATGGCCACGCCCTTCTCCCGGCGGATGTCGCGCAGGAGGTCGAGGATCTGGGCCTGGATGGTGACGTCGAGCGCCGTGGTCGGCTCGTCGGCCACCAGCACGTCGGGGTCGTTGGCCACGGCCATGGCGATCATCGCCCGCTGGCACATGCCGCCCGAGAACTGGTGCGGGTAGTCCCGGGCCCGCTTGTCCGGCTGGGGGATGCCGACGAGGGCGAGGAGGTCGACCGCCCGCTTGGCCGCCTCCTTCCGGCTCACCTCGGGGTGGTGGATGCGGATGCCCTCCACGATCTGGTGGCCGATGGTGTGCACCGGGTTCAGCGACGTGCGGGGGTCCTGGAAGATCATGGCGATGCCCGAACCCCGCACCTTGCGCAGCTCCTGGGGCGCCAGCCCGAGCAGCTCCCGCCCCTTGTACCGCACCGAGCCGGTGACCTCGGCGCTGGCCGGGAGGAGGCCGATCGTCGCCAGCATGGTGACCGTCTTGCCGGATCCGGACTCGCCCACCACCCCGAGGATCTGGCCCTCGGCGAGGGACAGGTCGACGCCCCGGACGGCCGACACGGGCCCCTCCATGGTGGGGAAGGTCACCTGGAGACCGGAGACGTCCAGGACGGCAGCCATCGCCGGAGACGATAGACATGCGCGTGCAGTCAATGTGTCGACATGCCAGAATCGCTGGTAGTGGCGGTTTTCCGGGCGCGCTGGGTGCCCGGGGGGCCGCTTTCGCTGTGAAATGGGGGAACTGAACATGCGTCGTAGAGCACTCGCCGTCATGCTGCTGCTCGGCCTGCTGGCCGCCGCCTGCGGAGGCTCCGATTCGGCGGACAACGCCGGCGGCCAGACCTCCGGCCAACCCGATCTCAACGCCGAGGTCCGGGTCGCCGCCAACGAGGACCAGTGGACCGAGGGGGGCACGGGCGCCAAGTCGTACCATTTCATGTACGTCTACAACGTCCAGGTGTACGAGCCCCTCATCTACCTCGCCTCCGACTACACCCTGAAGCCCGGCCTGGCCGAGCGCTGGGAGCTCCAGCCCGACGGCAAGACCTGGCGCTTCTTCCTCCGCAAGGGCGTGAAGTTCCACGACGGCACTCCCTTCAGCGCCGACGACGTCGTGTGGACCTGGGGCGTGCGCCAGCCCGAGGGCAGGACGCTGACCACGGTGCTCAACACCCTCGGCCCGGACTCGGTGAAGAAGATCGACGAGTTCACCGTCGACTTCACGCCCGCCCAGACCAACCTCCGCCTGCCCGAGCAGATCGTGCACCCCGAGGGCGCCATCGTGAAGAACGGCACCCACAACGACACGCCGCCCTACGCCGGCACCGGGCCGTGGAAGTACGAGAGCTACACCCCGAAGCAGACCGCTTCCTTCGTGCGCAACGACGACTACTGGGGCGAGAAGCCCCAGGTCCGGAAGATGAGCATCCGGTTCTACCCGGACCCGCAGACCCGACTGGAGGCCCTCAAGTCCGGCCAGGCCGACCTCGCCATCGACCTCCCCGCCGACGCCACCAAGTCGCTCTCAAACGACCCGAACTTCAAGGTGGTCAAGTCCAAGGCCGGGCGGAACCACCTGCTCTACGTGAACAAGCTCGACGGCCGCATCACCCAGGACCCCGCCGTCCGCGAGGCGGTGACCTACGCCATCGACCGCCAGGCCTACGTCGACGTGGTGCTCGACGGCAACGCCGCCCCGGGCAGGTACATGGCCCCCGGCTCGGTGCTCGGCGCCGCGGCCAGCACCGTCACGCCCATCAACCGTGACCTGGCCCGCAGCCGCAAGGTGCTCGACGACGCCGGCTGGCGGGTCGGCTCCGACGGCATCCGCGCCAAGGACGGGAAGCGGCTGTCGCTGAAGCTCCTCGGCCAGCAGGAGGTGCCCGAGTCGGCCCTGCTCGTCATCCAGTCGAACCTGAAGGACGTGGGCATCGACGTCGAGATCAAGAAGACGCCCGACGTGGCCACCCGCAACTCGCTCTACGCCCAGGGCAAGGGCGACTTCGACCTCGACCTGGAGCCGCCCAACCAGAACGACGGGAACCCGGCGTTCCTCCCGGTGCTGCGCATGGCCGCCCGGAGCGCCACCAACGTGCAGTTCGCGCCGGGCGCCCCGCCGGCCACGCCCAACGGCCCCGCCTTCGAGGCCGAGGTCATCAAGTCGGACACGGCCAAGACCCTGCCCGAGGTCCAGCAGGCCGCGGCCAACATGATGAAGATCCTCATCAACCAGGACTACCTCGTGGTCCCCCTGGCCGACGCCTTCCGCATCTACGGCATGTCGAAGAACGTGAACCTGGGCGACCCCCACCCGTCGTTCACCAACCAGACCTGGTTCAGCCTCACGATGACACCTCCGGGCCGGTAGCCCGGAGGTGGCGAGGTACCTCGCCCGCCGCCTGCTGGTTGCGGTCCCCACGCTGCTCGCCCTTTCGTTCCTGATCTTCCTGCTGGTCTCGAACGCCCCGGGCGACCCCGCTGAGGAGTACGCCCGGAAGCGGTCGGGCTCCCAGGAGGCCACGGCCCAGGACATCCAGCGGGCCAAGGTGGAGCTCGGCCTCGACCGCCCCTTCGTCGTGCAGTACGGCACCTGGTTGAAGGGCATGGTCACCGGCGACCTCGGCGAGTCCTTCGCCAAGCGCCGCCCCGTCTACGACGAGCTCCGGGACCGCCTCCCCGCCACCCTCGAGTTGACCTTCGCGTCCCTCCTGCTGATCGTCGTGGTCGGCCTCCCCCTGGGCGTGCTGGCCGCCATGTTCCACCGACATTGGCTGGACCAGAGCTTCCGGATCGCCGCCCTGCTCGGCGCGTCGATACCCGGCTTCTTCCTCGCCTACATGCTCATCATCCAGCTGGCCACGGAGTGGAAGCTGTTGCCGGTCGCCGGCCGCCAGGGCATCGACAGCCTCATCATGCCGGCCATCGTGGTGGCCATCACCCCCGCCGCGGTCATCTCCCGGCTCCTGCGGGCCAGCCTCCTGGAGGTCTTCACCGAGGACTACATGCGCACCGCCCGCAGCAAGGGCCTGGGCTCCCTGCGGACGGTCCTGGGCCACGGCCTGCGCAACGCCTCGATCCCCGTGGTCACCTACGTCGGCACCGTGCTCGGCGCCCTCCTCGAGGGCGTGGTGATCACCGAGTTCATCTTCGCCTGGCCGGGCCTCGGCCTGCTCACCCTGGAGGCGATCTCCCAGCGGGACTACCCGGTGATCCAGGCCGCGGTGCTGCTGGCCGGGGCCATCTACCTGGTGGGGAACCTCGTGGTCGACGTGCTCTACGGCGTGCTCGACCCCCGGATCCGGCTGGAGGGCAGCGTTGAGCACGTCTGAGGCCGTCCTCCGCCAGGCCGGCGACACCTTCGTGCCGGTCCGGCGCCGGGTGTTCCGCCGGCTGATGAAGGACCGCACGGCCGTGGCCGGACTGGCGGTCATCGCCCTCTTCGTCCTGGCCGCGGTGCTGGCGCCCTGGATCGCCCGCCACGACCCCGTGCAGACCAACTTCGCCAACCGCTTCGCCAAGGTCAGCGCCAGCCACCCCCTGGGCACGGACAACCTCGGCCGGGACGTGTTCGCCCGCATCCTGCACGGGGCTCGGCTCTCCATCGGGATGGCGGTGACCGCCACCGCCGGGATCACGATCGTCGGGCTGCTGCTCGGCCTGGTGGCCGGCATGTACGGCCGCCTCGCCGAGACGGTGATCATGCGCTCGGTCGACGTCCTCCTGGCCCTGCCCACGCTGATCCTGGCCCTCGTGGTGGTCGGGCTGCTCGGTCAGGGCCTGCGCAACCTGATCATCACGATCATCGCCGTGCAGTGGCCCCGGTACGCCCGCCTGGTGCGGGGCATGACGCTCAAGATCCGGGAGCAGGACTTCGTCGAGGCCGCCCGGGCGGTCGGGGCGTCGCGCCCCAGGATCATGTTCCGCCACGTGGCGCCGAACCTCATCGGACCGACCGTCGTCTTCAGCACCATCGACATGGGCAGCACGCTGCTGGCCGTCTCCGGCCTGTCGTTCCTGGGCTTCGGTGTGGGCCCGCCCACCCCCGAGTGGGGCGCCATGCTGGCCGAGGCCCGCAGCTTCCTGGACAAAGCGCCGCTCCTCCTGGCCTGGCCGGGGCTCGCCATCACCCTCATGGTGCTGGCCTTCAACCTGGCCGGGGACGGCCTGCGCGACCTGCTCGACCCCCGGACGGTGGAGTCCACGCCCGGCCTGGAGCGCAAGGGCCTGCGGGTGCGCCGGCGCCGCCGACCGGCCGAGCCGCTGCCCGCGCCGGCCACCGGCGACCTGCCCATCGACGAGCAGCCGCTGGACGTCCGTCCCGGGCCGTAGCGCGCAGACGCCGCAGGCCCTACGGGGCTACGCCCCGGGCGCCTGCCTCGGGTGGGGCATGCACAGCTCGTCGTACTCGGCGATGACGATCTCGCCCGCGTCCGGGCCGCAGGCGGGGCAGGCCGGGTCGCGGTTGAGCTTGAACGTACGGAACGACTGCTCCAGGGCGTCGTAGGCCATGAGGCGGCCGATGAGGGGGTCGCCCAGGCCGAGGACGAGCTTGATGGCCTCCATGGCCTGGAGGGAGCCGATGATGCCCGGCAGCACGCCCAGCACGCCGGCCTCGGCGCAGGAGGGGGCCAGCTCGGGCGGCGGCGGCTCGGGCACCTGGCAGCGGTAGCAGGGGCCGACGTAGGGCGCGTACACGGTGACCTGGCCGTCGAAGCGGAAGATCGACCCGTGGACGACGGGGATCCGCTTGAGCAGCGAGGCGTCGTTGACCAGGTACCGGGTGGGGAAGTTGTCGGTGCCGTCGACGATCACGTCGTAGCCCTCGAAGACCTGGAGGATGTTGTCGGCGCCCAAGCGCACGTCGTAGGTGACGACGTTGACGTCGGGGTTCAGGCCCACCAGGGTCTTCTTGGCCGAGTCGACCTTGCGCTCGCCCACCCGGTCCATGTTGTGGAGGACCTGGCGCTGGAGGTTGGACTCGTCGACCACGTCCATGTCGACGATGCCGAGGGTGCCCACGCCGGCGGCGGCCAGGTACAGGGCGGCGGGCGACCCGAGCCCGCCCGCGCCGAGCAGCAGGATCTTGGCGTCGAGCAGCTTCTGCTGGCCGGCCTCGCCGACCTCGGGCAGGAGCAGGTGGCGCTGGTAGCGGTTGCGCTGGTCGGCGCTCAGCGTCCGGGGCTTGGACCAGGGCCGGTTCTCGTTCTTCCACTTGTTGAAGCCGCCGGCCACCGACACCACGTCGGCGTACCCGAGCTCGCGCAACGTCACCGCGGCGAACGCCGAGCGGGTGCCGCCCGCGCAGTAGATGACGACCGGCGCCGCCTTGTCGGGCAGCCGGTTCTCGACCTGGCTCTCCAGGTGCCCGCGGGGGATGTGGACGGCGTTGGACAAGGCGCCCTGCTCGTACTCGTCCGGCTCCCGGACGTCGAGCACGACGGTGGCGGGGTGGGCGGCGATCATCGCCTCGGCCGCCTGGGTGTCGACCTCTCGGATCGACGCCTTGGCTTGCGCCAGCAGGTCACGGAAGGTGGGCATGGTTCAGATCCTCAGGCAGGAGTTCAGACGCGAGTAAACCCTACCGCGCAGGTCGACATTCCCGCCTACGCCCGCCCGGCCCCGACCAGGGCCGGCAGCGCCTCGCTGATGGGCTCGCGCACGACCGCGTCGGCGACGTGGTCGTAGGGCGTGGGCTGGTCGTTCACGATCACCACCCGCGCCCCGGCCGACGCCGCCACCCCCACCAGGTCGCACGCCGGCGAGACGGTGAGGGTGGACCCCACGGCCAGGAGCAGGTCGCACGCCCGGGCCGCCCGCTCGGCCCGGAGCAGGTCCTCGACGACGAGCGACTGGCCGAAGGAGATGGTGGCCGACTTGAGCAGCCCGCCGCAGAGTAGGCAGTCCGGGTCGTCCTCGCCGGCCCGCAGGCGGTCGAGCACCGGCTCCATCGGCCCCCGGTCCCCGCAGGCCAGGCACATGACCTCCCGCATGGTGCCGTGGAGCTCGACGACGAGCGACGGGTCGTGCCCGGCCCGCTGGTGGAGCCCGTCGATGTTCTGGGTGACGAGGGCGTGCAGCCGGCCCTGGCGTTCCAGCCCGACGAGGGCCAGGTGCCCGGGGTTCGGCTCGGCCGTCCAGGCCGGCGACGCCAG
>Ga0247704_1000060_pt1 | contig 29005 bp, 28 predicted proteins | sample 41W_NmetaG_FD_189042 | JGI IMG/M metagenome (GOLD analysis project Ga0247704, IMG submission 189042) | Soil microbial communities from hillslope of Landscape Evolution Observatory, University of Arizona, Oracle, AZ, United States - 4-1-W_N | ecosystem: Engineered > Artificial ecosystem >...
GGCTTGGGGCGCGCCGGCCCCGCTGGCTTGTCGGCCTCGTCGGTCGTACCAGTGGTGCGGGAGGGCACGAGCAGGTCGTCGTCGCTCTCGAGGACCGTCCGCCGGGCCGGCTTCTTGCCGGCGCCCTGCCGCGGCCGGGGCGGGGCCGCCGGGCCGCCTCCGCCACCCCCCGAGGCGAGGGCGGCGGCAGCGGCCGGGGTGAGCAGACCGTGACCTCCCTTGGCCGTGAGCCGCTGGCGCACGGCGGCGTACCGCGGCTCGCGCTCCTTGAGGATGGCCAGGATGGGGGCCGCGGTGCAGATCGACGAGTAGGCGCTGGCGGCCAGGCCGACGAACAGGGCCAGGCCGAAGTCGTTCAGCGTGGTGGCCCCCAGGATCGCGCCACCGATGACGAGCAGCGACACGATCGGGAGGAGGGAGGAGATCGTGGTGTTGAGCGACCGCATCAGCACCTGGTTCATCGACAGGTTGACCGTGTCGGAGTACGTGAACCGGCCGTTGGCCGCCAGCCCCTTGGCGTTCTCCTCCACCTTGTCGAAGACCACGATGGTGTCGTACATCGAGTACCCCAGGATGGTCAGGAAGGCGACGACGGTGGCCGGGGTGACCTCGAACTGGAAGATCGAGTAGACGCCGACGGTGATGAGGATGTCGTGGACCACCGCGGCGAGGGCGGCGACGGCCATCTTCCACTCGAACCGCAGGGAGATATAGATGCTGATCAGGACGAAGAAGACCACCAGCGCGTTGCGGGCCTTCTTCGTCACCGCGTCGCCCCAGGAGGGGCCGACGTCGTTCACGCTCACCTGGCCCACGTCGGCCCGTGCGAGGTCGGCCAGGGCCTGGGTCACTCGGGCCTGGTCGTCAGGAGCACGGGTCTCCGACGCCACCCGGATGCGGTCGCTGCCGAGGGTCTGGATGGTGGCGTCGGCCAGCCCGAAGGGCCGGACGGCGTCGCGGGCCTCCTCGACCGACACCCCGGGCGCCTCCACCTCCCAGGACGTGCCACCTTCGAAGTCGATCCCGAAGTTCAGGCCCTGGAGGAGCAGGGAGACGACGCCGGCCAGGATGGCGACCGAGGAGATGGCGAACCAGATACGGCGCCGGCCGATGAAGTCGATGGTCGTCTCGCCGTGGTAGAGGCGGTGGCCGAGGGATGCCTTCTTGGGGGCGGCCTGGTCGTTCACGACGCGCTCCCCGTCGCCGGGGCGGCCAGGCCCCGGGCCACGCCGAGCCAGCGGGCCTCGGTGAAGAGGCGGTTGCGGCCCAGCAGCAGGACCATGGGCCGGCTGAAGAAGTAGGCGGTGAAGAGGTCGAGCAAGGTCGTCAGGCCGAGGAAGAACGCGAATCCCCGGACCGACCCCACGCTCAGCACGTACAGGACGGCGGCGCCGATGATCGACGCCAGGTCGGCGGCGACGATCGTGCGGTAGGCCTTGGCGAAGCCGCGGTCCAGCGACGACCGGATGGTCTTGCCTGAGCGGATCTCGTCCTTCAGCCGCTCGAAGAACACGACGTAGGAGTCGACGGTGACGCCGACGGACACGATGATCCCGACCGCCCCGGCCAGGGTGAGCGACAAACCGCTCGTCTGACCCAGGAAGGTGACGAGGGAGTACAGGACGGCGGCGGTCATGCAGAGCCCCAGCCACACGACGATCCCGAGCGCCCGGTAGTAGAGGAGCATGTACAGCGCCACCAGTCCGAGCCCGAAGAAGCCGGCGAACATCCCGGCCCGCAGGGAGTCACGGCCCAGGGAGGCGGAGACGGTCTGGACGGTCTGGCGGTCGAGCTGGACGGGCAGGGCGCCGTAGCGCAGGACGAGGGCCAGATCCTTGGCCTCCCGCTGGCTGAAGTCCCCGGTGATCACGCCCTTGCCGGGGAAGTCGGTGGTCTGCAGGCTGGGCGCGGAGCGCACGACACCATCGAGGTCGATGGCGATCTGGTTGCCGGCGCCCACCTTGACCGCCATGTCGTTCCACTGCTTCGTGCCCTCACCGGTGAGGCTGAACTCCACCTGCCAGGCCCCCGTGGTGGGCTCCACGATGGCCCGGGCGTCGGAGAGGGCCTGGCCCTTCACCTCGGCCGGGCCGAGCAGGTAGCGGGCGGTCACGCGACCGTTGGCGTCCTTCTCGGGGAGGATCACCTGCTTGGTCTCGTCGTCCTCCTCAGGCGGGGTGGTCTTGTCGAGGTCGAGGGCGAGCGTGGTGGAGGTCGTGCTGGAGGAGCTGGTGGTGGAGCCGTCGGGCGTGGTCGTGGTGGTGGTCGGGGCGGTGGTGGTGGTCGTGCCCGTGGGTTCGGCCGGGAGCTGCTGGATGACGGGCCGGAAGAGCAGCTGGGCGGTCTGGCCCACCACCGAGAGGGCCCGCTCGCTGTCTCTGATGCCGGGCAGGGAGACGATGATCGACGACCCCTGGCGCTGGATCTCGGGCTCGGCCACGCCCAGGGCGTCGACCCGGCTGCGGATGATCTCGATGGCCTGTTCGAGCACGCCCTCGTCGACGCTCTCGCGCGGCTCGAGGACCACGGACGCGCCGCCCTGGAGGTCGAGGCCGAGCTGCGGGCTGTTGCCGGAGAGAAGGGTGCCCACCAGCGCCCCACCCACCACCACGAACACGACGACGAGGGTGAGCAGCGGCGAGCGGCGCATCAGGCGCCGTCCTCGTCCGCCTCGGCCTCCTCGGTGGGCTCGTCGTCGGGGCCGATGCGCTGGCTCACCGCGTTGCGCAGGACCCGCAGGATGATGCCGGGCGCCACCTCGACGGCGAGGGTCTCCTCGTCGACCGACACGATCGTGCCGTAGACGCCGCCGGCGGTGACGATCTCGTCACCGGCGCGCAGGGAGGCGATGACGGCCTGGTGCTGCCGCATGCGGCGCTGCTGGGGAAGGATGAGCAGCACCCACATGAGGCCGAAGGTAAGGAGGAGTGCGAGAAGGGGGCCCATGAGGAGAAAGGGTCGCTGAGCGACCGCAGTGCAGGTTAGTTCCTCTCAGGTGAACAGATTGGGCGACGGCGCCAGGTCGCCCTGCTCGGGCGGGTCGATACCGAGGTGGAGCCAGGCGGCCGGGGTGGCCACCCGGCCCCGGGGCGTGCGCTGGAGCAGCCCGAGCTGCAGGAGGAACGGCTCGTACACGTCCTCCACGGTCTCGGGCTCCTCCCCGACCGAGATGGCCAGCGTGGAGAGCCCCACCGGCCCGCCCCCGAACCGGCGGCAGACGGCCGCCAGGATGGCCCGGTCCACCTTGTCGAGCCCGGCCTCGTCGACCTCGAAGAGGGCCAGGCCGTCACGGGCCGCGGCCTGGGTGACGACCCCGTCGGCCCGGACCTCGGCGTAGTCCCGCACCCGCCGGAGCAGGCGGTTGGCGATGCGGGGCGTGCCCCGGGCCCGGCGGGCGACCTCGTGGCCGCCCTCGGCCTCCATGGCCACGCCCATGATGCGAGCGGCCCGCACCACGATGGCCTCCAGCTCCTCGACGCCGTAGTAGTCGAGCCGGGCGACGAAGCCGAACCGGTCGCGGAGGGGGCCGGTGATGAGGCCGGTGCGGGTGGTGGCCCCGACCAGGGTGAACCGGGGCAGGTCGAGCCGGAGCGAGCGGGCCGACGGGCCCTTGCCGAGCACGATGTCCAGTTGGAAGTCCTCCATCGCCGGGTAGAGGACCTCCTCCACCACCCGGGGCAGGCGATGGATCTCGTCGATGAACAGCACGTCGCCCTCGTCGAGGTTGGTGAGGACCGACGCCAGGTCGCCCGCCCGCTCCAGGGCCGGGCCCGAGGTGATGCGCAGGGTCACGCCCATCTCGGCGGCCACGATGCCGGCCAGGCTGGTCTTGCCCAGGCCCGGGGGCCCGGCCAGCAGCAGGTGGTCGACCGGCTCGCCCCGCCGGCGGGCCGCCTCCAGCAGGATCTCCAGGTGCTGGCGGAGCTGGGCCTGGCCGACGAACTCGGCCAGCCGGCGGGGCCGGAGGCCGACCTCCTCGACCTGCTCGGCCGGCGTGGTGACCGCGGCCAGCAGCTCGTTGCGGGTCATCGGCCCGACCGGTGACACCTGGCGCGGTCTACGACACCACGTGTCACCAGTTCGGCGGTGGGCGTCATCGGGTTGCGCCCAAGGTCTGCAGGGCCGCCCTGACCAGGGTCTTCACGTCGCCCTCGGGCGGCAGGACGCCCATGGCCCGGCGCACCTCCTCGGGCTGGTAGCCGAGGGCGGCCAGGGCCTCCCGGACCTCGGCGCGGGGCGAGCCGTTGGTCCCGGGGACCTCGGTGTCGAGGCCGTCGGGCACGTCGAGGCGGGACTTCAGCTCGAGCAGCAGGCGGGCGGCGGTCTTGCGGCCGACGCCGGGCACGAGGGTGAGGGCGTCGAGGTCGCCCTCCAGCACGACCCGCCGCAGGTCGTTCGGCCCATGGGTGGAGAGGATGGCCAGGGCCAGGCCGGGGCCGACGCCGTGGGCGCCCAGCAGCGACTCGAAGCAGTCGCGCCCGTCGGCGGTGGCGAAGCCGAAGAGGGTGAGGGCGTCCTCCCGCACGTGGAGGTGGGTGTGCACCACCACCTCGTCGCCGATGCTGCCCAGGGCGACCGACGTGGCCGGCGAGACGGTGATGCGGTAGCCGACGCCACCCACGTCGAGCACCACCTCGCCCCGGGCCGACCGGTGGGCCAGCGTGCCCCGCAGGCGGCCGATCATCGGGCTCTCGCCGCCACCCGGGCCCGGAGGGGCGCCATGGCCAGGTGGCAGAGGGCCAGGGCCAGGGCGTCGGCCGCGTCGGGCGGGCGGGGCACCTCGGCCAGGCCGAGGAGCGACTGGACCATGCGCTGCACCTGCTCCTTGGTGGCCGAGCCGTACCCGGCCACGGCCTGCTTGACCTCGTTCGGCGTGTACTGGACGACCTCGCACCCGGCCTGGGCCGCGGCAGCCAGGGCCAGGCCGCTGGCCTGGCCGACCGACATGGCCGTGCGGGCGTTGACCTGGAAGAACACCCGCTCCACGGCGACGACCGACGGCCGGAACTCGGCCACGAGGGCCCGCAGGTCCAGGTCGAGGGCGGCCAGGCGCTCGGGCAGGGCCTGCGACGGCGGGGTGGTCAGGACGCCGACCGCGACCGCCCGGGGCGTGGCCCCCGGCCCGCCCTCCACGCAGCCGTACCCGCAGCGGGACACCCCTGGATCGATCCCGAGCACGAACATCCGTTCGTGAGGGTAGCGCAGCGCACGGCGCCGGGCGCGGATGCCGGACGACCCTTGTTTGAGGGCGGGCGGCCGGGGGAGGTAAGAGCCCGTGCGAAGACGGGCTCTCGCGGCGTTGATGGCGGTCGTCGCCGGCCTCGGGTGGCACGGCACCGCCGCCGCCCAGGCGGGCACCCAGCGCTTCGTCATCTACCAGGGACCCGGCGAGGAGCACTTCACGGTCTACGCCACCGGGCCGATCAGCGGCGTGGGCACCGACTACCTCCTCGCCGAGAGCGTCGACGCCAGTGGACGGACGCAGCGGATGACGGAGACCGTGTTCCCGGAGGGCTCGACGTTCAACACCCTCACGGTCCAGGAGAACTCGCTCGCATTCGACCCGCGCACCTGCGTTGCCCGCGTCACGGGCAGCTCGCTCCTCGAGGTCACTGGAGGCACCGGCGCCTACGAGGGCGTGACGGGAAGCGGCGAGGTGACCTTCCAGGCCATCTCGATCGCCGAGCGGACGCCGGAAGGCTGTTCGCGGACGAACGCCAGGACCTACTCGGTCGCCCACATAACCGGCACGGCGTCGCTTCCCGCCTGAGGCGGCAGCGAACCACGCAAGGAGGAACATCCCATGAAGCGATTCGGAGTCGGGCTCGCCCTGCTGGCGAGCGTCCTGTTGGTCTCGGCGTCACCGGCATCGGCGCAGACCAGCATCGACCTGTCCCGGTACATCGGCCCGCTCGGCGGCGGAGGTCCGGTCTCCGCCATCGGTGGCGGCACCGCCTACCAGTCCTGCCTGGCCAACAACAACGCGGTGCTCCTGCACACCCCATTCGGTGACGAGGAGTTCGAGCTCCCGTCGCTGGCCGCGTGCGTCTCGAGCCTGCAGCTCGGCCGGGTGAGCTGGCTCGCCTTCTACCAGAACTGCCAGGACCTCGAAGGTCGCTTCGCCATGGACAACGAGTCGGGCCGACCGTACCCCTACTCCTTCTACGGGAACCCGAACTACACCGCCAACAACCGGCTGGACTGCGTCTACTTCCTGTGGTCGTTCCACACCGGCGCCCTGCCGCCGGGCCCCGGCGGCGCCGGCTAGCCCGAGAAGCGCCGGTCAGGCGCCCGCCGTCACCAGCTGCAGGACGCTGTCGGGGATGTCGAAGTTGGCATAGACGGCCTGGACGTCGTCGTGCTCCTCGAGGGCGTCGACCAGGCGCAGGACCTTGCGGGCGTCGGCCTCGGTCTCCAGGGCGATCGTGGTGGTGGGCACCATGGTCAGCTCGGCGGAGGCGACCTTGACGCCGGCCGCCTCCATGGCGTCGCGCAGGCGGCCCAGGTCGGTGGGCGCCGCGGTGAGCTGCCAGGTGTCGCCCTGGTCCTCCAGGTCCTCCATGCCGGCGTCGAGGCCGAGCATCATCACGTCGTCCTCCTCGGCGGCCGGGCCGTCCTTGGGGACGATCAGCACCGACTTGCGCTCGAACTGCCAGGCGACGGCCCCGGGCTCGGCCGAGGAGCCCCCGTTCTTGGAGAAGATGGCCCGCACGTCGGCCCCGGTGCGGTTGCGGTTGTCGGTGAGGGTCTCCACGTAGACGGCCACGCCGAGGGGCGCGTACCCCTCGTAGTTCACCGGCTCGTAGCGGACGCCCTCCAGCTCCCCCGTGCCCCGCTTGATGGCCCGCTCGATGGTGTCGGTGGGCACCGAGGCCTCCCGGGCCTTCTGGTACATCGTCCGCAGGGTGGCGTTGGCCGACAGGTCACCGCCCCCCTCGCGGGCCGCCACCTCCACCTGGCGGAGGACCTTGGCGAACACCTTGGCCCGGGCCTTGTCCTTGGCCCCCTTCTGGTGCTTGATGGTTGCCCACTTGGAATGTCCGGACATCGGTTCTAACCCTCCAGGAAGCGTCGGTGCAGGCGCAGGTCGTCGGCAAGCTCGGGATGGAAGGCGGCGGCCAGGAGCGGCCCCTGCCGGCAGAGGACGGCCTTGCCGTCGACGGCCGCCAGGACCTCCACGCCGTCGCCCACCCGCTCGACCACCGGGGCCCGGATGAAGACGGCGGGGAACCGGCCGCCACCCAGGCCCTCGACGTCGAGATCGGTCTCGAAGGAGTCGACCTGGCGGCCGAAGGCGTTGCGGCGGACGCCGACGTCGAGCACGCCCCAGCTCCGCTGGTCGGGGCGGCCGTCGAGCACCTCACGGGCCAGGAGGATGAGGCCGGCGCAGGTGCCGAAGGCCGGCATGCCCGCCTCCAGCCGCTCGGCGATCGGCTCGAACAGCCCGGCCAGGCCCAGCAGGCGCGACATGGTGGTCGACTCGCCGCCGGGCAGGACCAGACCCTCGATGCCGCTCAGGTCCTCGGGGACCCGGACCTCGACCGGGTGGGCGCCGAGGGCGGCCAGCGCGTCAGCGTGCCGCCGGCCCGCTCCCTGCAGGGCGAGAACGCCGATCTTGTGCACCTGGAGGCCGCCTCATGCCGCGCCTTACCAACCCCGCTCGGCCAGCCGGGTCTCCAGCGTGCCGATCTCGGCCCCCCGCATGGCCGCTCCCAGGCCGCGGCTGACCTTGGCCACGATCTGGGGGTCCCTGAAGTGGGCGGTGGCCTCGACGACGGCCCGGGCCATGGCGGCGGGGTCGGCGCTCTTGAAGATGCCCGAGCCCACGAACACGGCCTCCGCCCCCAGCTGCATGACCAGCGACGCGTCGGCCGGCGTGGCGATGCCCCCGGCGCAGAACAGGGGCACCGGCAGGGCGCCGGTCTCGGCCACCTCGGTGACCAGGTCGATGGGCGCCTGCAGCTGCTTGGCCCAGCCGTAGCGCTCGGCGGCGTCGGCCTGGGTGAGCCTGCGGATGTCGCCCAGGATCGACCGCAGGTGGCGGACGGCCTCCACGATGTTGCCCGTACCCGCCTCGCCCTTGGAGCGGATCATGGCCGCCCCCTCGGAGATGCGGCGCAGGGCCTCGCCCAGGTTGGTGGCCCCGCACACGAACGGCACCGCGAAGGGCCACTTGTCGATGTGGTGGGCCTCGTCGGCCGGGGTGAGCACCTCGCTCTCGTCGATGTAGTCGACCCGCAACGCCTCCAGCACCTGGGCCTCGGCGAAGTGGCCGATGCGGGCCTTCGCCATCACCGGGATGGTGACCGCGGCCTGGATGCCCTCGATCATGGCCGGGTCGCTCATGCGGGCCACCCCGCCGTCGCGGCGGATGTCGGCCGGCACCCGCTCGAGGGCCATGACCGCCACCGCGCCCGCGTCCTCGGCGATCTTGGCCTGCTCGGCGTCGACCACGTCCATGATGACCCCGCCCTTGAGCATCTCGGCCAGGCCGCGCTTGACGCGAGAGCTTCCGGTGGTGCGATCGGTCATGGTGGCGATTCTACCGCCGTCCCTTGGGAGCGCCCGGCAGGTGTGAGCGAGCTGGGAGCTTCAACGGATCGTGAAGGGGTCACCCGTCCTCGGCAGCTCGATCCACGTGCGCCCCGGAGCCAGCCGGATCGGCGCGCCGGTGCTGTCGGTCCAGGTCGTGTAGGCGCCGGCCGAGGACTTCGACCACTTGCCGCGGACGACCATGCCGCCGGAGAGGATGAGGGCGTCGCCCGACCCGACGGTGGTCGCCTTCTCGACGGTGGTGTCCGACTGGTCGGTCTCGTCGGTCTCGACGTACTTGGTGAACTGGACGATCACGTTGGTGGCCGCCACCACCCCCGCACCCTCCACCAGCCCCGCCCGGCGGTAGGTCTTCGACGGCGCGTCGTACTCGAATGTCACAGCCGTCCTGCCCACGGTGAGGTTGAGGCCGGTCGCCGGCGACGCCCCTGCGCCCCCGAAGGCCTGGCCCGCCGGCAGGAAGTCGGCGAACCGCCCGGGCGGCTTGGTGCCGGTGGACGGCGCCTTGGCGTAGACCCGGGGGGTGGAGGTGTACAGGTTGCTGGGCGCAGTGCGGCCCGGACGCCGGAAGTAGGGCTTGTCCGCCCCCTCGTCCAGCTTGTCGACGCCCACGTCGGTGATCCCCGGGGTGCGCTGGAGGGCCTGGATGAACGACGGGATGCCGCCGGAGTAGGCGAACAGGCCGCCGAAGGGGGCGGCGATGTCGGGGTCGGACGGCCGGACGGAGCGAACCGGCCCCACCAGCTCGGCGTCTGTCGAGTGGTAGACGGCGAGGAACCGGGTGATCCCACCCTCGACGATCTCCTCCACCACCACGTCGGCCGCGTCGAGGCCCGACTGCGGCCGGGAGGCGGGAGCGTTCTCGACCTTGACGATGAGGGCGGGGCGGGCCAGCCGGCCCTGGTCGGCGAGGGGCAGCCCGGTCAGGGGGGCGAACGGGGCCAGGGTGGTGGTCGGGCCGCGACCCTGCCCGACGGAGGCCTTGTCACCCCCGCCGCCACAAGCGGCGAGCAGCACCAGGGCGGCGACGGCGGTCGTACGGAGCCGCATCATGCGACGGTGACGGGCGACCCCGGCTCCTGGAGGTGGACCCACGTCTGGCCTGGGGCGAGGGGGATGGGTGCGCCGGCGGAGTCGACGAAGGTGGTCACGGCCGTCGGAGACGCCTTGGTCCACGTGGCCTTCACCTGGGTGCCGTTGACGAAGACGACTGCGTCGCCGGAGCCGACGACCTCGGGGTACCGGACCTTGCGGTCCTGGGCGAAGGTCGAGTACCGCGTGTACTGCACGATCACGTTCCTCGGGGCGATCTGGGCACCTCCCTCGAGCATGTGGGGGCGCCCGTCGGTGGACCGCTTCCACACGCTCGCCGAGGCGTCCCACTGGTAGGCGGCCCGCACGCTCGGCGCCGGGGCCAGGCTCAAGGCGGTGGCCGGGCTCGCGCCTGCAGGGGCGTAGGTCTGGCCCCGGCCGAGGAACGGCGACAGCGCGGGCGGCGGGGCGCCGGCTCCCGCCTTGCGGACCATGGCCTCGGTGGTGGTGTACAGGTTGTGCGGGGCCCGGCGGCCGGCGCGCCGCTTGAGGGTGTCGGTGGCGTTCTCGGTGATCTGGCGGACGCCGCTGGCGTTGACCACCCCGAGGACGGTGCCCGACCCGCCGGAGAAGACCAGGGGCCCGCCCAGGGGCCGGACGATCGCCGGGTCGGCGGGCCGCACGGAGCGGACCGGGCCCACGGTGGCCGCATCGGAGGAATGGAACACCACGACGAAGCGGGTGATGCCCTCGGTGAACTCCTCGTAGATCACGTCGGCGGCCTCGAGACCGGCCTGGGGCCGGGCCGCGGCGTTGTTGTCGATCTTGACCGCCACGGCCTGGCGGTTCAGCTTGGCCGGGTCGGTGACGGGCATCCCGGTCAGCGGGAAGGTGCCGGAGATGGCGACGGTGGTGGTCGGCGCATCCTGGGCCCGTGCCGCCCGGCCCCGGTCGGCCTTCTCGCCCCCGCCGCAAGCCGCGGTGAGAGCCAGCAGGAGCGGCGTCACCAGGGCGATCGCCCGCCTCACCGCTTCTCCTTGAGGGTCAATTACAGCTCCTTGAGGGCCTGGATCCGCTCCTCGAGCGGCGGGTGCGTGTCGAACAGCCGGTTCAACCAGGAGAGCTTTCCCTCCTCCGGCGTGCGGGCCAGCGGCGACTCCACCCAGAGGTGGGCGGTGGCCCTCGACGACGAATGGACGACGGTGGTGTCGTCCCTCAGCTTCTCCAACGCGGAGATCAGCCCTGGAGGGTACCGTGTGAGCGCCACGCCGCTCACATCGGCCAGGGCCTCCCGCCGGCGGCTGATGGTGGCCTGCATGAGCCGGGCGGCCACCGGGGCGAGGAGCAGGAGCACGAACCCCAGCACGGCGAGCACCGCCGACGCCCCGGCGCCGCCCGGGCTCTTGTCGTCACGGTGGCGGGGGCCGCCCCACCACAGGAAGCGCAGGCTGAAGTCGGCCACGAGGGCGACCACGCCGACGAGGGTGACGGCCAGCGTGGAGACGAGGATGTCGTAGTTCTTCACGTGGCTCAGCTCGTGGGCCAGCACGCCCTCGAGCTCGATCCGGTTCAGCTTCTCCAGGAGGCCGGTGGTCACCGCCACCGCGGCGTGGCGGGGGTTGCGCCCGGTGGCGAAGGCGTTGGGGGCGTCGTCCTCGATGACGTAGACCCGGGGCTTGGGCAGGCCGGCGGCGATGCACAGCCCCTCGACCAGGTTGTGGAGCCGGGCGTAGGTGGTGGGGTCGGCCGGGCGGGCGTGGCTCATGGCCAGGGCGAGCGAGTCGGACTTCCAGTAGCCGACCGCCGAGGTGGCGGCCGCCAGCACCAGGGCGACGACGACGCCGGCGAGCCCGAAGCCGAACAGGAGGTCGACCACCCAGCCCACGGCGACGACCAGGGCCACGAAGCCCGCGACGAGCAGGACCGAGCGCCGCTTGTTGGAGGTGATCTGGTCGTACAGAGGCCGAAGTCAGTCGATCGAGGTCAGAACTGCACCGAGACCGGCCCGCGCGACGTGTCGTCGGCCTCGAAGTACTCGTGCTCCTTGAAGCCGAACATCCCGGCCAGGATGTTGGACGGGAAGCTCTGGATCTTGGTGTTCAGGCGGAGCACGGCGTCGTTGTAGTACTGCCGGGCGTAGGAGATCCGGCCCTCGGTGCCGCTCAGCTCCTCCTGGAGGGCCAGGAAGTTCTGGTTGGCCTTGAGGTCCGGGTAGGCCTCGGAGACGGCGAACAGCGACTTCAGGGCGCCGGTGATCATGTTCTCGGCCCGGGCCTGGTCGACGGGGCCCTGGGCGTTGATGGCGTTGGCCCGCGCCTGGGTCACCGCCTCCAGCGTGCTCCTCTCGTGGGCCGCGTAGCCCTTGACCGTCTCCACCAGGTTGGGGATGAGGTCGTAGCGGCGGCGGAGCTGGACGTCGATCTGCGCCCACGCGTTCTGGATCCGGTTCCGCAGGCGGACCAGGCCGTTGTAGGTGACGATCACGTACAGGAGGACGAGAACGACCAGCGCGACGACGACGATCGTGATCATGCGCCCCCCATCATACGGGAGGCGTGCCGTTGCATGGCCGCCCGGTACAGCTCGACGTAGCGCTCGGCCAGGCTGTCCATGGAGAACGTCGACGCCCGGTCGGCGCCGGCCCCGGCCAGGGAGGCGGCCACCTCCGCGTCCTCCAGCACCCGATGCAGGGCGATGCCGAGGGCGGCCGCGTCGCCCGGGGGGACCAGCAGCGCGCCGGGCTCGCCGTCGCCGATCACCTTGCGGTAGCCGGGCAGGTCGCTGGCCACGATGGGGGTCTCGGCGGCCATGGCCTCGAGCAGGATCATCCCGAACGACTCCCCCCGCAGCGAGGGCGCGCACAGCACGTCGGCCCCTCGCAACCGGCGCATCTTCTCCTCCTCGTCGATCCGCCCCAGCCACTCCACCCGGGGGTCGTTCGCGGTCGCCGCCTTCAGCCGGGCCGTGTCCGGGCCGTCGCTGGCCACCCAGATCCGGGCATGGGCCGGCAGGTGGGGCAGCGCCTCGATCAGCACACCGAGGCCCTTGCGCTCCTCGTGGCGGGACAGGAACAGCACCGTGGGGCCCTCGGTGGGCCAGGGGGTGGCCTTGGTGAAACGGGCCACGTCGATCCCGTTGTAGAGGAGCTCGTAGGTGCCGCCCAGGTGGCTGGCGGCCAGGTGGCGGGCGTCCTCGGACACCGCGCAGCGGATGGTCAGCCGGTTGGCCAGCCAGCGGGTGAGGGGCGCCAGCCACCGGTAGGCGGCGCTGGTGCCCGCGGCGTGGAAGGTGCCGACGATGGGGGCGCCGGCGCAGACCAGCGTGGTCACCGTGCAGCCGGGGGCGATCGGCTCGTGGAGGTGGAGGACGTCGAAGTGCTCGTCCCGCAGGGCCGAGATCGTGCGCAGGGCGTTGGACGGGTCGGGGGCGACGGGGGCCATCGACCCGTTGGCCGCGGTCGGGACGCTGTTCCCCAGGGGCGTGATCCCCACCTCCGGAGGCGCCCCGTCGCACGGCCCGAGCACCCGCACGTGGTGGCCCTGGGTACGAAGGGCCCGGGCCAGGCCGAGCACCTGGCCCTGGACTCCCCCGGGCAGCGAGAGGCTGTACGGGGACACCAGGCCGACACGCACCAGGCGAGCGTACATACTGCTTCCATGACTGCGCGGCCATACTTGGCCGCATATGACTGAGGACAACCTGACCCGGGCCGAGGCCCAGGATCGCGCCACGAAGCTGTCCGGCGTCTCCTACACCGTGGCGCTCGACCTCACCGGCGAGGACACGTTCCTCAGCGACACCACCATCCGCTTCCAGGGAAACCTGGTCGGGTTGAGCACGTTCATCGACCTGGACGCGGTGAACGTGCGCGAGGCCAGCCTGAACGGGCGGGTCATCCCGGTCGACTCCTACGACAAGGCCCGCAGCCGCCTCCCCCTCCGCGGCCTGCTGGCCAACAACGAGGTGCGGATCGTCGCCGACTGCGCCTACCAGCACACCGGCGTGGGCCTGCACCGCTTCGCCGACCCCACCGACGGCAAGGTGTACCTGCACACCCAGTTCGAGCCCTACGACGCCCACCGGGTCTTCGCCTGCTTCGACCAGCCCGACATCAAGGCCACCTTCACCCTCACCGTGACCGCGCCGGAGGACTGGACGGTGGTCAGCAACAGCCCGGCCAGCCGTGAGGGCGCGACCTGGCGCTTCGCCCCCACCCCCGTGATCTCCACCTACCTGGCCGCAGTGGTGGCCGGGCCGTACCACGTGGTGCGCGACGTCCACGGCACGACCGAGCTGGCCATCTACTGCCGGGAGTCGCTGGCCCAGTACCTGGACGCCGACGAGCTGTTCACCCTCACCAAGCAGGGCCTGGACTTCTTCGAGGCCGAGTTCGACTACCCCTACCCCTTCGCCAAGTACGACCAGCTGTTCGTGCCCGAGTTCAACTTCGGCGCCATGGAGAACCCGGGCTGCGTCACCTTCAACGAGTACATGGTGTTCCGGTCGCGCCAGACCGAGTCGGCCCACGAGGGCCGGGCCAACACCCTGCTCCACGAGATGGCCCACATGTGGTTCGGCGACCTGGTGACCATGAAGTGGTGGGACGACCTGTGGCTGAACGAGAGCTTCGCCACCTACATGGCCACCCACGCCCTGGCCCAGGCCACCCGGTTCGCCGACAGCTGGGTGCGCTTCGCGGCGGGGACGAAGGCGGGGGCCATGGCCCAGGACCAGCTGCCCACCACCCACCCCATCTCGGCCGACATCGTCGACACCGACGCCGTGCGCCTGCACTTCGACGGGATCACCTACCTCAAGGGCGCCTCGGTGCTGAAGCAGCTGGTGGCCTGGGTGGGCCAGGACGCATTCGTGGAGGGCCTCCGGGGCTACTTCGCCCGCCACGAGTGGGCCAACGCCGAGCTGGCCGACTTCCTGTCCGCCCTGGAGCAGACCAGCGGCCGCAAGCTCACCCCGTGGTCGGAGGAGTGGCTGGAGACGGCCGGCGTGAACACCTTGCGGGCCGCGTTCGACCAGAGCAACGGCACGTACGGCTCCTTCGCCATCCTCCAGGAGGGCCAGCCCGGCAACGACACGCTCCGGTCGCACCGGGTGGCCGTCGGCCTCTACCGGCTGGGCGACGGGGGGCTGGTGCAAGACCGGCGGGTCGAGCTCGACGTGGTCGGCGCCCGCACCGCGGTGCCGGAGCTGGCCGGCGTGGCCGTCCCCGACCTCCTCCTGCTCAACGACGACGACCTGGCCTACACCAAGATCCGCCTCGACGAGCGGTCGCTGACCACCCTGGCCGAGCACCTGGGCGCCATCGGCGACCCCCTGGCCCGCAACCTGTGCTGGGCCGCCACCTGGGACATGCTACGCGACGCCGAGCTGCCCACCCGGCGCTACGTCGACCTGGTCCTGGCCAACGCGCCGGCCGAGGACGACGACTCCACTTTGGCCCGGCTCCTGGGCCAGGCGGCCACCGCGGTCGACGTCTACGGCGACCCCGGCAACCGGGCCGCGGCCCGGGCCACGCTGGCCGCCGCGGCCCGCACCGGCCTGGCCGGGGCCGAGCCGGGCACCGACCGCCAGCTCATCTGGGCCCGCCACTTCCTGTCCGTGGCCGAGGACAGCGCCGAGCTCGCCTACGCCCGGGCCTTGCTCGACGGGACGGAGGAGGTGCCCGGCCTCGTCGTCGACACCGACCTCCGCTGGCAGATCGTCATGACCCTGGCCTCGGCCGGTGCCGACGACGAGGGCGCCCTCATCGAGACGGAGGTGGCGCGCGACCCCACCGACATCGGTCGGCGCCGGGCGGCCTCGGCCCGGGCCTCCCGTCCCACCAGCGAGGCCAAGGCCCAGGCGTGGACCACCCTGCTGGACGAGGCCGACCTGCCCCTGGCCACCCTGCGCGCCGTCGCCGGGGGCTTCCACCAGACCGGCCAGGACGACCTGCTGGAGCCCTATGTCGAGCCCTACTTCGCCAACCTGGGCCGGTTCTGGACCGAGCGCACCCGTGACGAGGCCCTCAGCCTGGCCCGCGGCCTGTTCCCCGGCACCCTGATCGGGTCGCGGGTGGTCGAGGCCGCAGACGCCGCCCTGGCCGACGAGAACCTGCCCGGCCCCTTCCGCCGCATCCTGCTGGAGGCCAAGGACGGGATGGAACGGGCCATCCGGGCCCGGGCCGCCGACTCGGCCTGAGCGCCTCCTAGGCGGCGCCGTCCACGACGGTGCGGCCGGCCAGCGGCCGGTGGAGGTGGGCGGCGACCGACTGCTCGACGGCCACCAGCGTGACCGGCCCGGCCAGGTCGGGCGCGTCGCCCACGTAGAGGGTGACGACCACCCGGTCGTCGTCCTCCTCCACCTCGACCCGGTCGACGTCGCAGTAGCCGGCGTGGGGGCTGCCCCAGAAAGTGACGGCCAGCTGGCCCGGGCCCGCCTCCTCGCAGCGGTCCCACCGGTACGGTCGGACGTTGACAAGGCCGGACATCGCTCCAGTATCCCGGCCGGCGATGGCTAGCGTCCCCGACCGTGCACGTCGCCGTCGCCCCCGGTCCCGTCGCCCCCGTCGTGGCCGAGGCCATCACTTCGGCGGGCGGGGCGCTCGTCCCCCCCGGCGACGCCGAGGCGCTCGTGTGGACCGACGCCTCCGACCCCACCGGCCTGGCCGCGCTCCTCGCCCGGGAGCCCGGCATCCGGTGGGTGCAGCTGCCGTTCGCCGGCGTCGAGAACTTCGCCCGGCTGTTCGACGACGGCCGCACGTGGACCTGCACCAAGGGCGCCTACTCAGAGGCGGTGGCGGAGCACGCCCTGGCCCTGGGGCTGGCCGGGCTCCGCCAGCTCCCCCGGCGGGCACGGGCCCGGTCGTGGGGCGACCAGGCCGGCGTCCGCCTGGCCGGGTCCCCGGTCACCATCCTCGGCGGAGGGGGCATCACCGAGGCCCTGCTCCGGCTGCTGGCCCCCTTTCACGTCGAAGCAACCGTCGTGCGGCGCCGCGTGGGCCCGGTGGCGGGGGCCGCCCACGTGGTCGGGCCCGACCGGCTGCACGCGGCCCTGCCCGGGGCCAGGCTCGTCGTGCTGGCCCTGGCGCTCACCCCCGAGACCACCGGCATCATGGGCGCCCCGGCGTTCGACCTGATGGACGGCGACGCCTGGTTGGTCAACGTGGCCCGGGGGGCCCACGTGGTCACCGGCGAACTGGTGGCCGCCCTCCGGGCCCGCTCGATCGGCGGGGCCGCCCTCGACGTCACCGAGCCGGAGCCGCTGCCCGACGGCCACCCGCTGTGGGACCTCGACAACTGCCTGATCACCCCCCACACCGCGAACACCTGGCAGATGGCCGAGCCGCTGTTCGCCGAGCGGGCGGGGGCCAACGTGGCCCGTTACCTGCGGGGGGAGCCGCTCCTGGGCCTGATCGACCCCGCCCTGGGCTACTGAACGGGCGGCTTGCGCAGGCGGAAGTCGATGAAGCCGGGCTCCCGGCGCAGCTTGGCGTCGTCGTCGGGGAAACGTCCCGCCATGGCCTCCACCGGCTGCGGCTCGAGGAGGCGCTCGATCAGGAAGCCGGCGTCGGCGAATTCCTCGCACGTCTTGGTCAACGGCTGGCGCCAGTAGCGGACGTGCCACCCGCGATTCCAGACCTCGTCGAGCCTCTCGACCGCGAAGTAGCTGCCACCCAGCCGCAGCCAGTCCGACACCGGGTGGTGGGTCGACACCACCAGGACGCCGCCCGGGCGCAGCACCCGGTGCAGCTCCCGCAGGGCGCCCACCCGGTCGTCCACGTGGTGGATGACGAGGGCCAGGAGGGCGACGTCGACGCAGGCGTCCTCCAGCCAGTCCAGCGGCTGGCCCAGGTCGTGCACCTGGAACATGGCCGCCGGTCCGACCCGCTGCCGGGCCAGGCGCACCATGTGCGGGCTGGCGTCGAAGCCCACCACGCTCGCTCCCCGGTCGACCAGCTCCTCGGCGTAGAGCCCGGGGCCGCAGCCGGCGTCCAGGACGCGCCGGCCCCGGACGTCGCCCAGCAGGTCGAGCACCGCCGGCCGGTCGTACAACGCGTTGTAGGCGCTGGCCTCGGCGTGGCGGGCGTAGTCCTCGGCGAAGAGCTCGAAGCTCCCTGAGTCGGCCATGGCGATGGCGCCGCTCAGGGGGTGAGCACGCCTCCGCCGACCGGCTCGATGCCCAGGTCGGCGTAGGTCAGGACGGGGAAGTACGGGACGCCCAGGGCGTTGAACTTGGGCCCGGCCGCCTCTCCCCGGTCGAGGAGGGTCACCGCCCCCGTCACCGTGACTCCAAGCTCGCGCACGACCTCGCAGGCGTCGAGGATCGAGGTGCCGGTGGTGACCACGTCGTCCACGAGCAGGACCTTCACACCCGGGCCCAGCTCGGCGCCCTCGACCCGCTGGTTCGTGCCCCGCCCCTTGGCCGCCTTGCGGACGACGAACCACTTGCGCCCGGCCAGGACGGCCAGCACGTGGGCGAACTGGTCGGCCCCGAGCGTCATCCCGCCCACCGCGTCGAACTCCAGCTCGCCGACGGCCTCCAGCATGGCCCGGCAGGCGGTCTCCAGGTCGGCGCCGTCGCAGAGCGCCCGCTTGGCGTCGACGAAGTCCCGGCTCCAGTCCCCGGACGCCAGCTGGACCGGCTCGGGGAGCCGCAGGTGGCCGCGGGTCCTGACGATGGTGCAGACCTGGTCACGGAACGAGGGCACGACGCATGGTCCCACGCCGCCGCCGGCGTCAGCTGACCGTTTCGGTCTTGAACGGCTTCCAGGCACCCTGGGCCACCCGGTACAGCGTGAGCACCTTGGTCCGGGTGTCGCCGAAGCGGTCGAAGGCCACCCGCCCGGTCACCCCCGCCGTGTCCGTGGCCTGGACGGCGGCGACGGTTGCCGCCCGGGCCTCCCGCGTGACGCTGCGGGCGCCGGCCAGCGCCCCGGCGGCCGCGGCGATCAGCACGTTGGCCGCGTCGTAGGCGTAGGCCCCGAAGTCCGACGGCGGCTCGCCGAAGCCGGCTCGGGCGTAGGCGTCGACGTAGGGCTGGGTCGACGGGAGCGACCCGGCGGGCGCGCCCACCGAGCTCGCCAGGTCGGCGTCGCTGGCCGGGCCAGCCGCCTGGATGTACTTGTCGTCCTTCAGCCCGTCGCCGCCCATGACCGGCACGGTGACCCCGCCGGCGGCCACCTGCTTGGTGAACTCGGCGCCGACGTCGTACTCGCCGCCGAAGAACACCACGTCGGGGCGCAGCGGGGCGATGGCTCGGACGACGTCGCCGTACGACGTGGTCCTGTCGGGCACCGTCCGGGTGAAGACCACGGCGCCGCCCTTGGCCCTGAAGGCGGCGCCGAAGGCGTCGGCCAGGCCCTTGCTGACCGCCTTCGCCTCGCTGACGACGGCCACCCGCCGGGCTCGGAGGTCGTCGAAGGCGACGTGGGCGAGGAACGGTCCCTGCACGTTGTCGGCGGCGACCATGCGGAAGTACGTCGGGTGGGGTCGGACGGGCGTGGCGGCGTCGGGCCCGAGGGTCAGCGCGGGGTCGGTGTTGCCCGGGGAGATCATGGCGATCCCGGCGCCGGCCAGCACCGGCGCCACCCTCGCCGCCACCCCGGAGTTGTAGGTGCCGACCACCCCGATCACCGCAGCGTCGGCGGCCAGGCGCTGCGCCGCGGCCTCGCCCTTGGCGGGATCCGACGAGTCGTCGGCCGCGTCGACCTCGATCCGCCACCCGGGGATGGCGTCGCGGCCGTTCGCCTGGTCGACGGCCAGCTGGACCGAGTTGCGGATGCCGCGCCCGAAGTCGACCAGGCCGGCGTCGAGCGGGGCGACGACCCCGATCTTCACCACCCGTGCCGCGTCCGCCTCGCCGGCACCGTCGCCACCGTCCCCGCAGGCGCCGGCCACCAGGGCCACGAGCGCGACAACGGCGGAAAGGAGGCGACGGGGCATGAGGAGGCTCTGCCGGAGATCCTAGGCCCCGCCGGTGGGGTTTCGGTCCACCCGCCCGGTCACCCCGGCCGTGTCGCGCCAGGGCCGCCGGCTCCGGGTGTCTCGGCCCTGGTCATCCTCCGGATGACTCGGGCTGGGCCTCTCCGTCGGTGCCTGCGAGCAGGCGAGGCCCCCCAGTCTGCGAGACGTTCCCAGAGCCCAAGGCCCCGCGTACCACCACAATCGCGGTTCGCGACCGCCCGGGGCAATCAACCCGGACACAGCGTTGCAACAACGTTTGGTGGGCGGGCGTTGGGCTTTCGTTGTGATTCAGGCGCCGGTCGAGGCCCCCTGAACCGGCTCGGACCCGGCCAGGGCGTAGGCCAGCTCGTCCATCGAGAACGGCTTGGCGATGTAGTCGTCCATGCCCGCGGCCAGGCACAGCTCCCGGTCACCGGCCACTGCGTTGGCGGTGACGGCGATGATCCAGGGGCGGTGGCCGGGGCCGCGGCTGCGGATCCGCCGGCTGGCCTCCAGCCCGTCCATGTCCGGCATCTGCATGTCCATGAGGACGACGTCGTAGTGCCGCTCGTCAAGCGCCCGGAGGGCGGCCCGGCCGTCGGCCACCACGTCGGCGGCATGGCCCAGCTTCTGCAGGAAGAGCAGGATCACCCGCTGGTTGACCGCGTTGTCCTCGGCAACGAGCACCTGCAGCCCGGGGGTCGCCCGGGACGGGCACGGCTCCCCGGGGCGTCGCCCAGTGGCGCCCGAAGCGGCGCCCTGGTCACCCAGGGCGCCCAGCAGCATGTCCCGCAGCTGCGCCCGCCGCACCGGCCGGGTGAGCCAGCCGGCGAACCGCCCCGGACCCACGTCGGACCGCAGTCCCACCGGCGCCAGGGCGACCAGCGGCGGACTCTCCGCCGCGCCGTACCCCGCGGGCAGCGCGGCGTCGCCGAAGATCTTGATGTCGACCACGGCCACGTCGAAGCGCTCGCCATGCGCCAGCCACGTCTGCATCCGGCCGGGCTGGTCGGTGTCGGCCGACACCATCCCCCACCGGCCGGCCCAGTCCACCAGCGCCCGCCGGCTCGCGGGGTCGGCGTCGAGGACCAGGAGGCGCTTGCCGGCGAGCGCCATCGCGGCCGCGTCGGTGGGTGCCGGCTCGGGCGCCGGGCTCACGGTCACGGTGACGTGGAAGGTGGACCCCACGCCCTCCTCGCTCTCGAGCCACACCGTCCCGCCCATGAGCTCGCACAGCCGGCGGCTGATGGCCAGGCCCAGGCCGGTTCCCCCCCGCCGGCGGGCCGCCGACCCCTCGACCTGGAAGAACGATCGGAAGATGTCGGCCTGGGCGTGGGCGGGGATGCCGATCCCGGTGTCCCGGACGGTGAAGGACAGCCGGATGCCGTCGGGCTGCGCCGGCTCGTCGGCCGGAGCCGCCCGCACGCCCAGGGAGACGCTCCCGCGATCGGTGAACTTGACTGCGTTCGACAGCAGGTTGACGAGCACCTGCCGGAGGCGTGCGCCGTCGCCGCGGACGTACGCGGGGACCGCCGGGTCGATCTGGTGGTGCAGGCGCAGGCCTCTGGCCTCGGCCTCGGCGGCGACCACGGCCAGCGCCGATTCCACACAATCCGCCACCTCGAACGGCTCCGATGCCATCGGCATGACGCCGGACTCGATCTTCGAGAAGTCCAGGATGTCGTTGATCACGGCCAGGAGCGACCGCCCGCTGGTCACGACGGTCTCCACCCACGCCCGCTGCTCGTGGTCCAGGTCGCTGTCGAGGAGGGCGGCCGAGAGCCCGATCACCGCGTTCAGCGGCGTGCGGATCTCGTGGCTCATGGTGGCGAGGAACAGCGACTTGGCCTCGTTGGCCGCCTCGGCGTCGGCCCGGGCCTGGCGGAGGGAGCGCATCAGCACGCTCATCCGGGCCATGACCAGGGCGAACAGCACCATCGAGGCGCCAGCGATGATCGGCAGGTGCCAGTCCTCGTCGCGCGTGCCCTCGATGACCACGAGGGTGGGCGCCACGAGCACGACGGCGACCAGCAGGACGAGGCGGGCCCGGTCGTGCTCCGTCGCCGCCTCGGCATGGACCGGCGGCGCCCCCATCGACGGGTGCAGGAAGGCGGTGCCGGCCAGCACGTACCAGACGATCCACAGGAGGTAGTACGGCTCGATGGCCAGCGGCAGCCCGGGCAGGACGTTGAGGAAGTTGTAGAGGGTGTCGGCGACGGTGAGCGACACCGCGCCCGCGGCGAGGAACACGTGGGCCGGCGGGCGGCGGCCGCGCACGAGGAGCAGGCGGATGGCCATGGTGAGGATGAGCACGTCGAGCACCGGGTACGCCATGCCGATGGCCTTGTGGAGGAACGGCGCGTCGGAGTCCACCACCGTCGGCTGGATCACGTAGATCCACGACAGGAGCCCACATGTCGTGGCCACGATGGCCCCGTCGATGAGGCTGGCGATGTCGCGACCGGGGTTCTGGGCCCGGATGAACAGCAGGATCGCCCACGCGAAGATCGGGAGGTCGGCCACGTAGAGGGCATCCGCGATCGACGGGAACGGCCGGGGCGACTGGCGGACGAGGAGGTACCAGTAGAAGAACAGGTCGCCGACGAAGTACATGGAGAGGGCGATGGCGAACCACAGGGCCGGCCGTCGATGCGGTGCCTTCACCCGGGTGACGCCCACCCACACCGCGGCCAGCCCGCAGGCGGCGATGAAGACGGCGAACGCCTGCCCCGCCCTGGTCGAGGGGATGAACGTGCGGAGGAGCACCGCCACCGAGGCGACGGCCAGGAACCGCCTCCACGTCAGCCACCGCAGCCGGCCCACCATGTCCATCGCCTCACTACTATTGCGCCCGTGCACTGGGGGCGCAGCAGTACCGCGGTGAACGGCGCCGATGCTGTCCGCCACGTCGACGAGGCGGTGCTGGCCAGACTGGTCGACGACCTCGGTCCCGACCACGTGGTCGAACTGTGCGAGATCTTCCTCGCCGACGCCCGTGAGCGGATCCAAGCCGTCCACACCGCCTGCGCCGCCGGAGACGCCGGCGCCGCAGCCCGGTCGGCCCACCGGCTGAAGTCGGCCGCGGGGTTCGTGGGCTTCGGCGGCGTCTCGGCCCTGTGTCGCGAGATCGAGGACCTGGCCAGCCACGGCCGGCTCGACCACGTTGCGGCGTGCGCCCGCCGCATGTCCGAGGAGCTGGACCACGCCTCCCGCGAGCTGGCCACGCTTCTCGAGCACCTCTCCCGGCCGCGCTGACACACCTTGCCCGAGCGCGCTCTATCCGGCCACATCCTGGTCGTCGACGACGACCCCACGTTCGTCTACCTGGTGACCGGCCTTCTCGAGCGGGAAGGCCACGAGGTCGTCATCGCGGCCGACGGCGAGGAGGCCCTGGCCGCCATCGCGCGACGGCAGCCGGATCTCATCCTCCTCGACATCGGGCTGCCCGGGATGAGCGGGCTGGAGATGCTCAGCCGGATCCGGCCTCGGGTTCAGGCGCCGGTGATCGTGGTCTCGGGCCGGGAGGAGGAGAGCGAGCGGGTCCTGGCCTTCGATCTGGGGGCCGACGACTACGTGGTCAAGCCGTTCCTGTCCCGGGAGTTCGCGGCCCGCATCCGCGCCACCCTCCGCCGGGCCCGGTCGGCCCCGGACGCGACCCTCACGTTCGACGGCATCGAGATCCGCGTCGGCGCACGGGAAGTCGTGGTCGACGGGCGCCCGGTGAACCTCACGCCCCGGGAGTTCGACGTGCTGGCCTACCTGGCGGCACGGGCCGGCCAGGTCGTCTCCCGCCAGCAGCTGTTGGAGGACGTCTGGCGGTCCTCGGACCGGTGGCAGGACGCGGCCACGGTCACCGAGCACATCAGGCGCATCCGCCTCAAGATCGAGGCCGACCCGTCGAACCCCCGCTGGATCCGGGGCCTGCGCAACGCCGGCTACTCCTTCGAGCCGGGGTGAATACCGCCGATTGGACAAGCTGAGGGCCCATCTGTCACATTTGGGGGGTCGGGGTTTGGGTGCGTCCGCCGTGCACCCAGCCCCGACTTCTTCGCGCCCGGGCCTCTAGTTCCGAGCCCGCGCCGACCCGGCCAGCCCTTCCATGGACACGACGCCGGCCACCTCCTCCTCGTCGCCGAACGCGTCGGCCAGCGGGTGGGCACGGGGCAGGAAGCGGCGGCCGGACACCAACTCTGAACGGACCCTGACATAGTGCCGGCGCTCGCCGGGCGCCCACGGCCGCAGCGGCAGCCGGCGTGCCCGTTGCAGCTCGTCCGGGTCGACGATCACCGACGAGGTTCCCTGGACCAGGACGCTCCAGCCGCACTCGAAGAACGGGTCGATCCGGTCCACCTCGAAGCCGACGACGGACTCCTCGAGCGCGGCCGACAGCTTCGTGCCCGGCGACGAACGGAAGACGATGTCGTCGTCGAGTACGGCGAAGTTGACCGGGAAGGCGGCGGGGAGGGCACCCACGCTGACCACCACCCGCCCGATCCGGCACCTCCGGAGCAGCCGGAGGCACTGCCCCCGGGACAGCACGATCAGGCCGTTGTGGTCGAGGTCCATGGCGTTCATCTTGTGCCCGGCCGCCCCCCGCCCCCAGGGCCGAAAGTCACTATCGGGCCCGGGGCCGGCGGGCGCCACGGCCGAACCCGCTCAAGGTGCGGGCCAGCGCAGTCGATACGGCTCAGGTGAACTGGCACGGCGGTGGTCGGCTGATCCCATTCCTCGTGGCGTGCACGGCCGTGCTGCTCCTCGCCGGCACGGGCGCAGCAGTGACGGTTGCGCCGCCGGCTGCGACCTCCGTGGCCGCCGGCGGCCGGGTCGGGGCGACCGGCTTCGGCGACGCCACCCTGATCGACGAGCCGGTGCCTACCGGCTCGGCGGCGGTCACCGTCGCCCCCTCGTCCACCACTGTTCCGCCACCGTCGACGAGCACGCCGACCACGAGACCCCAGGCGACGACGACCACCACCGTGCCGCCCGCGCCCGCGACCACGACCACCCTGCCGGCGCGTCCTGCGGGGAACCTGGCGCCGGCGACTTCCTGGACGGCCGAGGTTCCGGGCCTGAGCCTCCGGATGCGGCTGGACGGGGCGCTGGTCGCCGGCCAGGCCGTGCGGTTCCACCTGGACTTCACATCGGTCGACGCCTGCTGCCACCTCTTCGTCGACTTCGGCGACGATCAGCGATGGATCCTCCACGACCAACCCGTGTGCACCTTCGAGCTCACCCCGGGCGCCCACCGTGCCGTGGTGAGCCACACCTACGCCGAGCCGAAGGCCTACCTGGTGAAGGTCTCGATCCACGACGGCGACATGTGCAAGCCGCTCCCCGCCGGGCCGGCGCCGTTCAACCACATCGAGCTGCCGGCCTGCGTGGCCGTCGGCCCGGGGAACGCGGGGGCCACCGGCTGCCCGCCTCCTCCGAACCCTTACCCGGTGCTGCCGCCGCCCCGGTAGCCGGGGAGACCGCGGCCGAGGGACCAGGCCCAGCCCGTAACAGCAGGTGGTCGACGCGGCCGTCGGCTCGGGATGGCGAGTCCGTCGCGCGAAACACCAGTTCAGCGGCTCACAGGCGGTCCGAGGGCCAGTTGGGCTGGAAGAGGTGCCACTGCTCGGGGGCGGCCCGGATGAGGTCCTCCAGCTCGTGGGCCAGGGCCTGGGTCACGGTGGCCGCGTCGCCCTCCAGCGGCACCGGCGGGCGGACGACCGCGTGGTGCCCGTCGCCCTTGAAGTAGACCGCGGTCGGCAGGAGCGGCACCCCCAGGCGGGAGGCAAGGGTGGCCGGTCCCGCGGGAAGGGTGGTCCGCTCCCCGAAGAACTCGACCTCGATGCCGCCCCCGGCGATGTCGCGGTCCGACACCAGGGCGACGATCTGGTTGGCCCGGAGAGCCCGGACCACGGCCATGCCCGCCGACCGGCTGAGGGCGATGACCGTGAAGCCCTGGGACGCCCGCAGGTCCTTGAACCAGCCGAACAGCTCGGGAGGCTGGAGGGCCTCGACCACCACCGTCAGGGGGAAGCCCTGGCGCACGAACCACGACCCACCCACCTCCCAGCCGCCCACGTGGGGCAGGGCGAGGATGGCGCCGGTGCCGGCGTCGAGGGCCTCCTTGATGTGCTCGAGGCCGTCGATGGTGAAGGTCGCGTCGACCTCCCCGGCGGTCATCACCGGCAGGCGGAGGGACTCCATCCAGTAGCGGGCGTAGGAGGCGAACGCCTCCCGCACCGCCTCCTTGCGGGCCTCACCTTCGAGGGTCACGCCCCGGGCCCGGGACTGGTGGAGGGCGACGTAGTGGCGGTAGCGGGCCGACCGGGGCGAGGCCAGGACGGCCATGGCGAGGCCCCGGGAGATGGGGATGGCCGTGCGGCGGGGCAGGTGGCAGGCGGCCCAGGCCGTCACCCGGATGTAATGGAAGAGCCGCCGCCCCCACCACGCCCGGGCGCGGGAGAGCGCAGCATCCGGGCCGTCTGCGTGGCCGGGACGGCCTCCCGGGCCGTCTGCGTGGCCGGGACGGCCTCCCGGGCCGTTTACGGCCGGGTGCGGGCTCGACGCCAGGTGGCGGGCCGGGACTGGGTGCCCCGCCGTGCCCGCCAACTGCCGGAGTCCTTGCGCTGGGCCCGCAGGCGGGACCGCTCGCCGTCGCCCCCGAAGCCCACCGACGGGCGACGGGCCGACCACCGGCTGGCCAGCCGCTCGCCGGCCGGGCGGCCGGGAACGGTGGCGCTGGCCTGGCGCCACACCATGGCGAAGCGCTGGACGGCGGTGAGGAGGGTGAGGGCGAGCATCAGCCACAGCATGGGGACGAGGATCGCGCTGAACAGGAGCCCGAGGCCGATGGCGATCATCCGCTCGGCCCGCTCCATGAGACCGCCCCGGGCCGTGAAGCCCAGGGACTCGGCCCGGGCCCGCTCGTAGGAGATCAGGTTCGACGTAGCGACGACGGCCAGGGGGAGGATGGCGGTGTGGGGGCTGGCGGTGGAGGCCAGGTACCAGGCCACGCCGCCGAGCACCAGGCTGTCGCTCACCCGGTCGACCACGGAGTCGAAGAACGCGCCCCGGGGCGACGAGGTGCCGGACGCCTTGGCGACCGCGCCGTCGAGCACGTCGGGCACGGCGGAGGCGGCGAGCAGGCACCAGCCGACGAACAGCCAGCCGTTGCCGATGGCGACCGCGCAGGCCGCCGAGAGCAGCAAACCGAGGAACGTGAGCTGGTCGGCCGTGATGCCGGCCTTCTTGAGCCCGGTCCCGACCGGACGAAGGCTGCGTTCGACACCCGCCCGGCACCGCTTGTCGAACATCCAACCTCCTTCACGAAAGAACTGGTCCGCCCTCTAGAGGCTACCAGGGGAGGCCGGTAGGCTGATGCTTCTCAATCGATCTGGCGGTCGCGAGCTGCCAGTGGACCCAAGAGCAGCGAGGCGCCTGTGAAGAGCTTCCCTCCCGCCAAGATCCGCAACGTCGCCCTGGTCGGACACGGGGGCGCCGGAAAGACCAGTCTGGCCGAGGCCCTGCTGTTCTGCGCAGGGGCCATCAGCCGGATGGGGCGGGTGGAGGACGGCACGACCACCACCGACTTCGACCCGGAAGAGGTCCGCCGGCACCTGTCGCTGTCGCTGGCGCTGGCGCCGTTCGAGCACGACGGGTTCAAGATCAACCTCCTCGACGCCCCCGGCTACGCCGACTTCGTAGGCGACATGCACAGCGCGCTGTCGGTCGCCGACCTGGCCGTCATCGTGGTCAGCGCCGTGGAGGGCGTGGAGGTCCAGACCGAGGTGGCGTGGCGGATCGCCTCCGAGCTGGGCCTGCCCCGGATGTTCTTCGTCAACAAGCTCGACCGGGAACGGGCCAGCTTCGAGCGCACGCTCGACGAGCTACGGGAGCGGTTCGGGGCCGGTGTCGCCCCTCTCGAGCTCCCCATCGGCGAGGAAGCCTCCTTCCGGGGCATCGCCGACCTTCTCACCGACACCGCCATCTTCTACGAGGGCGGCCCCAGGCCCACCACCGGCCCCATCCCCGACGACATGGCGGCCTTGGAGCACGAGGTCCACGACAACCTGGTCGAGGGCATCGTGGTGGCGGACGACGATCTCATGATGCGCTACCTCGAGGGGGAGGTCATCAGCCCCAAGGAGCTCGAGGAGACCCTGGCCAAGGGCGTGGCCGAGGCCAGCGTGTTCCCGGTGACCTGTGGCTCGGCCACCAAGCTGGTCGGCATCGACCGGCTGGCCCAGCTCATCGTCGAGGTCGGCCCCTCCCCCCTCGACCGCCCGCCGGTCACCGTCGATGCCCCGGGGGGCGCCACCCAGGTCACCCCCGACCCCGCCGGCCAGCCCCTGGCCCTGGTCTACCGCACGGTGGCCGACCCCTACGTGGGCAAGGTCTCGTTCCTCAAGGTCCTGTCGGGCACCATCCGCCCTGACACCACCCTCACCAACCCCCGCACCCATACCGACGAGAAGCTCCACAACCTCTTCACCATGAGGGGCAAGGAGCAGGTCGGCGTCAACGAGCTGCCCGCCGGCGACATCGGGGCGGTGGCCAAGCTCTCCGACACCTCCACCGGCGACACCCTCGCCCCCAAGGGCACCCCGGTCACCGTGAAGCCCCCCGAGCCGCTCACCCCGGTGCTGACGGTCGCCATCCGGCCCAAGTCCAAGGGCGACGAGGACAAGCTGATGACTTCCCTGTACCGGCTGCAGGACGAGGACCAGGCCCTCCACGTCCGCCGGGAGGACGAGACCCACCAGACCCTGCTCTCGGGGATGGGCGACACCCACCTGTCGATCGTCACCGAGCGCCTCCAGCGCAAGTTCGGCGTGGAGGTCGTCACCGAGGACGTCAGGGTGCCCTACCGGGAGACCATCGCCGGCAGGGCCGAGGCCGAGGGCAAGTACAAGAAGCAGACCGGCGGCCACGGCCAGTTCGGCGTGGCCTTCCTTCGGGTGGAGCCGATGGAGCGGGGCGGCGGCTTCGAGTTCGTCGACCAGATCGTGGGCGGGGCCATCCCCCGCCAGTTCATCCCTGCCGTGGAGAAGGGCGTGGCCGAGACCATGTCCACGGGCGGTGTGTTCGGCTACCCCGTGGTCGACGTGCGGGTGACCGTGTTCGACGGGAAGTTCCACCCGGTCGACTCCTCCGAGATGAGCTTCAAGATGGCCGGCTCGCTCGGCTTCAAGGACGCCATGGCCAAGGCCAACCCCGTCCTGCTGGAGCCGATCTCCCTGCTGGAGGTCACCGTCCCCATCGCCTACCAGGGCGACGTCATGGGCGACCTCAACTCCCGCCGCGGCCGGGTCCAGGGCACCGAGGTGGCCGGGGAGGGCGAGCAGATGATCACCGCCCTGGTCCCGACCTCGGAGATCCTGCGCTACGCCATCGACCTGCGCTCGATCACCGGCGGCCGGGGCCGGTTCAGGGTCAGCCACGACCACTACGACGTCCTCCCCGCCCACCTGGTCGACAAGGTCGCCAAG
>Ga0247704_1000062_pt1 | contig 28504 bp, 23 predicted proteins | sample 41W_NmetaG_FD_189042 | JGI IMG/M metagenome (GOLD analysis project Ga0247704, IMG submission 189042) | Soil microbial communities from hillslope of Landscape Evolution Observatory, University of Arizona, Oracle, AZ, United States - 4-1-W_N | ecosystem: Engineered > Artificial ecosystem >...
CCACTGCCCCACTGCCCCACTGCCCCGCAGCCGCCACGACCCTTGTCGGCGAAATCCACATGCCCGTACTCGGGCGGGACGGGGATGGTGCCGACGTCGTCGCCGGGTCCTCCCGTCGCTGGAGGTCCCACGTCCGTTCCCAGGCTGCTCGCGTGCGCAGGCCCGGCTCGGTGCAGCGCCAGGCGGCCAGGTAGGGAACCGCCTCCTCCCCCACCAGCGTGGAGAGCAGGGCTGTGCGGTCGACATCGACCGTGCCGGCGTACAGCTCCGCACCTGCACGCGCTCGGTGTCACGGCCGGCGGCATCGGCCAGCTGTGCCGCCGACCGGGGGACGGGCCCCGGCCAGTTCCGGGGTCACTCCAGCCGGTCGAGCAGCCAAGACCGCAAATGCCTCTCGCTCCAGGTCCTCCCCGCCTTCCAGTTCCGCCGCCGCTTGCACTCTGGACGCTCAACCAGCTCGACGAACCGGCCGGACTCGATCAGCTCGATCCTCCGCTCGACCAGCCGCTTGTGGCCCTCCGGCCACCCAGCCGGAAGCTCGGTGATCGGCGTGGACCCGTGGCGGGCGAACCACGACGTCTGAACCTCGCCGGTGGCGATCGTCCGCGCGAAGACGATCTCGAACGCCCGCTGGCCACGCTGGATTGTCGGAGCCTTGCCCGGCGGGAGCGACAGGTCGTCGGACGTGACGTCGCAGAGGTGCAGGCACCGCCAGTCGAGGTCTTCCTGGGTGGTGACCATCCCGCCCGCGAGCCGGTGGAGGCCGTGGCCGGTGACCCGGGTATGCCCAGCTCGCCCATCACCCGGCGAGCGCTCGGCCCCGGTCGATCATCCACCGGGAGAACGAGCCGTCGTCGAGCCAGGCCGCCTCCTCGGGGGTGAGGCCCAGCACCGGCGCACCGCCACTGACGACCAGCTGGCGGAGGCGGGCCCAGTCGATGGCGGAGTCGGCGGGCGGGGCAGCGGGTAGGCCGAGCGCCCGCTGGAGGCAGTCGAGGGTGAGGCCGTAGGCGGGTGGCTCGGTGATGAGCTGATCTCCCTGGCGGACGCGGCCGACGACCCGGCCGTCGCGCACGACGAGCACGACCACCTCGGCTCGGACCCGCCGGCTCGGCCGGTCGAGTGCTCGGGCCCAGCCGGTGGTGGCCACGCCGAGGACCGCCCACTCTGCAGGGGCGACGGCGCCGAGGAGCACGTCGGCGGGCGCCCGGCCCTCGAGCGGCAGGATGCCGACGTCGGGGCCGTCCGGATGGGCCACGACATGGACGAGGACGCCACCCCCGTTGTCGGCGATCGCCCGGCCGAGCGAGTCGGCCAGGCAGTCGAGAAAGGCGGCGTCAAGAGACGGATGGACAGGTTCGGGCACGGCGGGCACCTTCGGCTTCGCACGGGGGTTCACGTGGACCGTCGTCACCTCGACGGCGAAGGGCCCGCAAGGGGGCGCTGCGGGAGACTGTGGCCGGTGGCGGCGGCGCGCGTCAAGGGCTCGGTAGACTGACGGGTGTCGAGCCGGGGCAGTTTGGAGGAGGCGCTCGAGTTCAAGCGCAGCGGGCGACTCGACGAGGCGGTGATCGCCCTGGAGGGCGCGCTGGCCCGGTCGCCGTCCAACGCCGTCGCCTTGGCCCACCTGGCCGAGGTCCAGCTCCGCCGCCGGCGGCTGGTCGACGCGGCCGACGCCCTGGAGCGGGCCGAGGCGCTGGCCGGCACCACCGCCTTCACGGCCCGGGTCCGGGGCGACCTGCGGTACCGGGAGCAGCGCTGGAAGGAGGCCGCCCGCTGCTACGCCGACGCCGACGTCCTGGGCGACCGGGGCACGTGGTCGCTGGTCCAGCTGGCCCGCTGCCACCTGCGGCTCAACGAGATCGAGGCCGCGCGCGGGGCGGCGTCGCGGGCGGCCGAGCGCGATGCGGCCGACGCCGCCCCCTGGGTGGTCCTGGGCGAGGTGGCGCTCCGGGAGGGCCGCCAGGACGACGCCGTGCACCTCTTCGAGCAGGCCCACGAGCGGGCTCCGGGCGACGAGTTCGCCTACGCCAAGCTGATCGAGGCCCGGGTCCTGCGCCTGCCAGCGGAGGACCGCCAGCGCGAGGTGGAGGTGCTGCTCCGGACCCACGAGAAGGGCAACCGCCACCTCATCGGCGTGCTGGCCAAGCTGCGCAGCGAGAGCGGCGACGACCGCCAGGCCGCCGAGGCGTGGGGTGAGCGCAGGAAGCTCCATGGCGACCCCTTCGCCCGCAAGATGGAGGCCTACGCCCTGCGCAAGGCCGGGGACCTGGAGCAGGCCGCGGCCCTCTTCCGTGTGTGCCTGCTGGCCGACCCCGAGGACCTGATCCTCTTCCGCACCTACGTCCACCTGCAGCGCAGCCGCGGCGCGCTCGACGAGTTGCGCTCGACGCTCGAGGAGCTGGTGCCGCTGGCCGGAAGTCGCCGGGGGGCGGTCTACGGCGAGCTGCGGAAGCTCGGGCCGGCACCCGGTGGCTAGCGGCGCGCTCGCCGGCCCGGGGCCGGGCGTGCCGCCGCCGACGATCGACCAGCTGGTCGAGGTGGCGTCGGTCGAGACGGTCGTCCGCCTCGACGGCCGGCCCGGGCGCCTGTCGGAGCTCGTCCTCACCGCCGACGTCAGCGGCGCCCTGTCCGCAGTCCTGGAGGCACGGGCGCAGCAGGCGGGCGCCGCCTTCTTCCTCGTCGGCCACTTCGGGTCGGGCAAGTCCCACTTTCTCGCCGCCATGGCCGAGCTGGCCGAGCTGGCCGGCAAGGACGCCGACGCCGATGCCGTCGCCACCGCCGGGTGGGGCCAGGCCCTGCGCGACGCAGCCCGGCGGGCCCGGCCGGCGGTCGCCGTCGCCGTGCCTCTCGTGGAGCACCGGGCCACGGCCCAGCTCGAGGACCTCGTGCTCGGCGCCGCCTGGGCCGCCCTGGGCCGGCCCGCACCCCCGGCCGGAACCGACCGCCGGGCGGCGTGGGACGCCGTGCTGGACGCGGCCGGCGCCGGCCTGGTGATCCTGCTCGACGAGCTGAGCGAGTTCCTGCGGGCCAAGCAGGGACCGGCGCTGGTCGAGGACCTCCGGTTCCTCCAGTTCCTGGGCGAGTGGGCGCGCGAGTCGCCGGTCGTGGTGATCGCCGCTCTGCAGGAGAGCATCGAGGAGGTCGCCAACGTCAGCCAGCGCGAGCTGGCCCGCATCCGTGACCGCTACCGCACGCTCGCCCTCTCGATGCGCCACGTCGAGGACCTGGTGCGGGGACGGCTGGTGCGACTGCAGCCGGGCGCCGAGGCCTGGGTGGAGCAGGCCCACCGGGAGATCGAGACCGCCTTCCCGGCGTGGGGCGTCTCCGTCGACCGGCTGGCCCGCTGCTACCCGCTGCACCCGGCGACGCTGTCCGTGCTCGAAGGGTTGCGCTTCCTCTTCTCCCAGCAGCGGGGCGTCGTCGACTTCATCTGCCGCCAGCTGCGAGGCGACGCGTCGGCCGGGATCGCCCCGTGGCAGCAGCGCGGCTACCTGGAGCTCCTCACGCCCGACCGGGTCTACGACCACTTCCGGCCCCGGCTCCACGAGCGGATCGAGACCCGGCGCCTGGCCGAGACCGTCGTCCCCTACTACGAGCGCGCCGTCGAGGAGCTGTTCGACGAGCCCGCCGACCGGGTGCTCGGCCTGCGGGCGGTCAAGCTCCTCTGCCTGCTGGCCGCCTCGCCCGTCGAGCGACCCCGCAGCGCCCCGGAGCTGGCCGACCTCCTGCTCACCCGGCTCAGCGCCCTCGACCCCTCGGCCAACGTGTCGTACCTGGAGCGAGCCGTCCTGGCGCCGCTCGTCGCCCGCGGCGCGTACGTGGTGGACCGCCAGGGCCCGAGCGGCCCCCTGAGCGGGGAGCAGGGCCCGCCCCGGGTCTACACCGTCGAGCTGGAGGCCGATGCCGCCGAGGTGGCGCTGGCCCGCCAGGCCCAGGCGCGCGCCGAGCTGTCACCTGGCGACCGGCGGGTGCTGCGCACGCTCGTCGAGCTGGGGTCGTCGGCCACCCTGCCGCTGCGGCTGCTGGCCGACGTCGGCCCCGCCCGGCGGGAGTTCCTGTGGCAGAACACGCTGCGGTCGCTGCTCGTCGTGCCCGTGCGGATCCCGGAGCTGGCCGAGGCCGACGTCGCCACGCTCGTGGCCCAGGCCCGCTCGCTGGGAGCCGAGGGGTGCCTGCTGGTCGCCGAGCCCGAGACCGGCGACGTCGACCTCGTGGCCCGGGCCCGGGCGCTGGCCGCGTCGGGCGAGCGGGTTGCCGTCTGGGCGCCGCAGCCCCTGGCCGCGGACGTGGTCGACGCCGCCGTGGAACTGCACTGCCGCCGGCTCGTGCTGGAGCAGGCCCGGGCCGAAGGGCGGACAGAGGCCGGCGGCCTGGTCGAGTTCCTGGAGCGGTCGGCTGCGGGCGACGAGGCCCGGGCGCGTGAGGCGCTCCAGCGGGCCTACTTCTCCGGTGTGGTGGCCTCGGGCCCCGGAGCGGCGGAGGTCGACCTGCCGTCGCACGCCGGGCTGACGTTCGAGCGGTTGCTGGTGTCCCTCGCCGACCCGCTGCTCACCCGGCTGCACCCGTTGCATCGCGACGTGGCGCCGAGGGGCGAGCTGGTGGGGGAGCGGCTCCTGCGCCAGCTGGTGGTCGAGGTGCTGACCCAGCCGCGGATCACCGCCGCCGCGGCCGAGCGCGGCCAGCTGCGCTCCTTGCTCGCCGGCTACCTCGTCCCCCTCGGGCTCGTCCGCCGGCGGGGCGACGTGCACGTGCTGTCGCCCGACCCGGTGCGCAGCCCGGCGGTGGCCGAGGTGCTGCGTCTCGTCCCCGACGACGGCCCCGTCCCGGCCGCGGACGTCGTGGCCACGTTGGCCGACGGGCCGGTGGGGCTGACGGAGCCCGAGTCCCTGATCGTGCTCAACGCCTGCGTGCGGGCCGGGCTCATCGAGCTGCGCCGCGGCCGGCGCGTGCTCGAGGATCCGTTCCTCGCCGTCACGCCGGCCGACCGGCTGGCGGCGGCCGAGCTGCTCGAGTCGGCGGCCCGTGCTTCCCTCGCCGGCCTCGGACCGATCGTGGGCCAGGGCCCGTGGGAGCCGTGGAACGCGACCCTGCAGCGGGCGGCGTGGGAGCGGGCGCGGGCCTGGCTCGAGGCGCGGGCCGACGACGTGGCCCAGGTCCGCTCCGGGCTGGAGGCGATGGCCGACAACGCCCTGCTCGCCGAGGTGGTGACCGAGCCGGTGCTCGGCGACCTCGCCCCGGTCGAGGGCGTGCTCGCCGCCGTCGACACCAGCCTGACCTCGGTGCCCGGGCTGCGCGGGCTCCTCGCCGCCATCGGCGACGCCGAGTCCGTCCTGCTCGCCGCCCGCCGCATCGCCGCCGTGGCCCGGTTCTTCCGGGAAGAGGCGACGAAGGTGGAGCAGGCGGCGTCGTACCTGACCCATCCGCAGCTGGAGCTGCCCGACGACGGCCGCCTCACCCTCCTGCGCGACGAGGCCCGCACGCTGATCCGCGACGTCCTCGTCCTGGCCGCCGAGGACCGGGTGCGCGAGCTGCTGGAGCTGGAACGGGAGTTCCGCCGCAGCTACGTCGCCACCTACAAGGCCGAGCACGACCGGTACTACGCGGGACCGGTGGCGGCTCGTGCCGCCGCCGTCCGATCGACGCCGGCGTACCAGGCGCTCGCCGCGCTGGCGGGTGTCGGCGTGGCCGCCGTCGCCGACGACCGGGTCAAGGTCGACCGCATCCTGGGGTCGGCCGCGCCGCCGCCGTGCCACCGGCGGCTGGACCTCGAGCTGTCGTGGAAGCCGCGGTGCAGCTGCGGCTTCGCCATCGGGCAGGAACCGCCGGAATTCGACGCCGATGCCGTCGTGGCCATGGCCGAGCGGGGCGTGCGGCAGCACCTCGGCGATCTGCACCTTCCCGAGCACCGGGCCCGGCTGGAGCAGGCGGTCGAGCACCTCACCGACCTCGGTCGCCAGGAGACGGCCGCCGATCTGCGGGCCCTGCTGGGCATGGTCGCCGACCCGCCCAAGGCCGACCCGCTGGCCGTGGCCCACCTCCTGTCCGGCTCCGTGGGCGCCGTCGTCGGCGACGTGCTCACCGGCGGCCACCTCGTCGTACGCCGCGATCTGGCCGGCCTGCGCGACGACCTCGCCGGCCGCCGGTTCCCGAAGCGCCGGCTGCTCGAGCTCCTGGCCGCGTGGGTCGACCCCGACGGATCGCTCCCCGCCGGCGGGTTTGTCGAGGTGGTCGACACGGCCGGGCCGGCCCCGGTGCCTTCCGCCCACAGCGCCGGCGGCGGCTCGGCCTCGGGCGCCACGGCCCAGTTCCTGTCCCGGCGCTTCCCCCGGCTGGCCGGGCTCCTCCCTGCCGACCGGGCGGGGGAGTGCTTCTGGCTGGCCGCCTGGTGGTCGGCGCAGGCCCAGGGCGCGGCCCCGCCGGGCTGGCTGCCGGGCGAGCTCCTCGACGACCCCGCGCTGCTGGCGTCGGCCGCCGAGGCGGCCACGGGCGACCTCGGGGCTCGGGCCGAGCTGGCCGAGCTCGACGCGCGGGTCGGGCCCGAGAGCCTGCTCGGCGACCAGGTGAGCGCCGCCCTCGGCCTCGCCGGCCGCCCGGCGCCGGAGGTGGCCGACGTGCTGGCCGGCGAACGGCTGCTGCGCCACCCGCTCCGGTTGGCCGCCGCCGACCTGGCCCGCCGGGTGGCGGGCGACTGGCGGCTGGCCGAGCGGCTCTCCGACCTCGATCTGGAGAAGCTGGCCGGCGCCCACGCCCTCGTGGGGGCGGCCGAGCTGGCGTCGCTCGGTTTCGTGCTGCGCGCCGCCGAGCACCTGGCCGAGCTGGAGCGCCGGCTCCCGTCCTCGTCGTGCCGCGACCTCGTGGAGGACGTCTACCCGACGTGCTGCGCGCCGGTGCCCGTCCTCCTCAGCCGGGCCGAGCTGGCGCTCGTCGGGCGGTCGCTCCTCCCGGCCGAGGCAATGGACGCGGTTCGCCATGCTGCGGCCCGGACCTTGCAGGCCGCCGACGACGCCTACCGCGGCCACGCCGACGCCGGGTTCCCGGGCTGCGTGCGCATCTGGGAGGTCGGGGCCGCGGTGGTGGCGCCGTTGCTGGCCGTGCACGACCGGGTGGCGGTCCTCGTGGTCGACGCCATGCGCGTGGACGTGTGGCGCCGGCTCCGGGAGTCCCTGGCCCAGGCTCTGCCGGGGCGGCCGCTGCGAGAGGGATGGGCGGTCGTCCCCCAGCCCACGCGCACCAGGGAGGCGATGGCGGCCCTGTACCTGGGCCGTCCCGTCGCCGCCGGCTCGGGGCCGGACGCGCCATCGGATCTCGGGCCGCCGTTCTCGCACCTCGGCTTCGAGTCGACCACCCTCGTCGGGGCCGACCGCGACGGTTCGGCGCCGGCCCTGCAGGAGCTGTGGGCCGGCGGCGCCCGTATCGCGGTGGCCGTGGCGACAGGCGTCGACGAGGCGCTCCACCGTTCCTCGGGCGACCTCGCCAGCCTGGTCGACGAGACGGTGGCCGGTCTCGAGCGGCGGATCGTGCCGACCCTCCATGCCCTGCCGGACGGCGTGCCGCTCGTCGTCCTCGCCGACCACGGCTTCCGGGAGAACCCGTCGTGGGGGCGTGGTCCCGGCAGCCGCTACGGCCACGGCGGCCTGTCGCTGGAGGAGAGCGTGATCCCGGTGGCGACGTTCGGCGGGGTTCCGTGGCCCGGCTGATCTACTCGGTGCTCATGTCGCTCGACGGCTACGTCGCCGACGCCGACGGCAAGTTCGACTGGGCCGCGCCCGACGAGGAGGTGCACCAGTTCTTCAACGACCTGGAGCGGCCGGTCGGTACCCATCTCTACGGCCGGCGGATGTACGAGACGATGGTGTTCTGGGAGACGGCGATTGCCGGCGAGGACCAGCCGGCGGTGTACCGGGACTACGCCGAGGTGTGGCGGGCGGCCGACAAGATCGTGTATTCGAGGACGCTGGAGCGGGTGGCGAGCGCGCGGACCCGGATCGAGCGGGACTTCGACGCCGAGTCCGTCCGCCGGATGAAGGCGGGCGCCGAGCGTGATCTCGGCGTGGGCGGCCCCGAGCTCGCCGGCCACGCCTTCCGAGCCGGGCTGGTGGACGAGTGCCATCTGGTCATCGCGCCGGTCGTGGTGGGAGGCGGGACCCGGGCCCTGCCGGAGGGCATCCGGCTGGACCTCGAGCTCCTCCACGAGCGCCGCTTCGCCAACGGCATGGTGCACCTCCAGTACCGGACCGGGCCGGCCCCGATCGCGTAGCAGCGGTCGGAGGGAGGGAGGAGGCGCCCGGACTCGAAGGGGTGCTGCTACCCCTCCTTCCGGCGGGCCACCACCCTTGTTGCAGGTCCTCGGCTGGGGGATGGTTGGGCGGCAGCCGGAGGCCGAGAACGAAGGAGACAAGGCGTTGCGGAGGTTCGTTCGTGCCTGTGCGTTGGTGGGCGTCGTGCTGAGCGCGACGGCCTCGTCGGTTCAGGCCAAGCCACTCGACCACATGCGGTTCCATGAGCAGGGCTCGTGGATCGTGCACGACTACTGCGGCGACCTGCGTGTCCGCTTCGATCTCGACGACCGCGGGGTCATCGTGCTCCGCACGACCGGTCCGGACGGGCTGCCCCGCTTCACGGCGACACACCACGGGGGCATGAAGGTCACGAACATCGCCACCGGCAAAGCCTTCACCTTCACCTGGCACTATGCGTTGCCGGACGTAAGAGTCTCCGACAACGGGGACGGCACGTTGGCCCTCGTGTACCAGGTTCCCGGTCCCGAAACGATCTACGGACCGGATGGACAGCGCTTGCACACCAATGGCGGCACCATGCGCTTCGAGGTGATCCTCGACCACGCCGGGACGCCGGGCGACCCCTCGGACGACGTCGTGATCAGCGAGACGGTCATCAGCAGCGTCGGCGGGCAACCACAGGATCCGTTCGACTACTGCGCCGCGTTCCGCACGCTCACCAGCTGACGGGGCGGTCCGTGCCGGGCCGCTCCGGGCCCGATCGTCTAGCGTCGACGGCGGTCGTTCGTCAGGCCCGACTGGAGGTGCCACCGTGCCCAAAACCGAGCGCATCTCGAGGCGCCGCTCGGTCGTCAAGACCGTGCTCGTTTCGCTCGTGCTGGTGCTCACGCCGTTCGTGGTCGCCGGTCCGGCGCTGGCCTCGGCCAGTTGCGACGCGCTGAACGACCCCTCAGGTGACGGCATCTACTTCAAGGGCCGCTTCACCGCCAGCTTCCTCCAGGCCGGCGACGTCATCACCATCACGGCCGGGCTGCCCGTCAGCCCGACGCCGTCCAACTACGTGCCCAGCGGCTTCTACCTGGGTATCGGCTCGTTCGATGCACCGCCGATCGTGCCCGTTGTCAAGTTCCCGGGGACGCTCGTGTACACGGTCCCCCAGGATCTGACGAGCGTCCACCTGAACTGGGCGACGACGCCGTCCATCCCCGACGGCATCGAGGTGAGCGCCACGTGGCAGGTCAGCTGCCAGAACGCTCCCAAGGCCAACCCCACCCTGAGCACCCAGGCCTCGCCGTCCGTTCTCCTCGGCGGCCCGGTGTACGACACGGCGACGCTCGCCGGCGGCAACACGCCGACCGGCACGATCACGTTCCGCCTCTACGGGCCCGACGACGGGACCTGTAGCGGGCCGGCCGCCTTCACGACGGCGGCCACGGTGGCGGGCAACGGGAGCTACGCCTCGTCCAGCTTCACCCCGCCGGCGACGGGCACCTACCGCTGGACCGCCGAGTACTCCGGCGACGCCAAGAACAACGGCGCCTCGTCGCCGTGCAACGCGGCGAACGAGTCGGTCACCGTGAGCCCCTTCGTGGCGCCCACGCCCACCTCCACCGTCAGCGGGAACGTCGCCGGTCCGGTCACCGTGGCGTCGGGGCAGAGCCTCCTCGTCACGGGCAGCGAGGTGGTCGGACCCATCACCGTCCAGTCCGGCGGTGCGTTGCAGCTGGTGAACAGCAAGGTGACCAACGGCATCGTCGTCACCAACCCGTCGTTCCTCAGCCTCTGCAACTCGCAGGTGGCGGCGCCGGCGGGCAACCCCAGCCAGGGCGTCGTCGTCAACGGCGCGACCACACCCCTGCGGATCGGTGACCCCGCCAACGGGTGCGCGGGCAACCGGATCGCCGGCGACGTCCGCCTCACCTCCAACACGGGCGGCCTGACGCTCGGCGCCAACACGGTGTCGGGGAACGTGACGGTCGACAACAACACCGTGGGCGCCCCGGTTGTGAAGGCCAACAACGTGTTCAAGACCCTCGGGTGCGCGGGCAACAACCCGGCGCCTGTCAACAGCGGCCAGGCGAACACCGCGTCCACCAAGGCGGGTCAGTGCAGCGCCCTCTGACGGTGTGACGGTGGCCCGGCGGCTGGTCCCTCTGGCGGTGGTGGTCTCGGTGCTCACGGGCTGTTCGGGGGCGGCGGGCGACCAGGCGGTGCTCGCCCAGCGCGGGGCCAGCTCCACCAGCTCGTCGACCTCGACCAGCACGTCGACCTCGACGTCCACGTCGACGAGCACGAGCACCACGAGCACGACCCGCACGACCACCACCACCACGCCGCCCACGACCGCCGCCGCGGTTTCGGCCCGGCCGGTCACCGTGCAGAACTACACGCCGTTCGCCAGCGCCGGCGGTGTCGTCCTGCGTCACCCGGCAGCGCGCGTCGAGCGCATCGGCTACCACGAGTCGAACCTCGATGGGGCCCAGCAGCTGGAGCCGCTCCCGACCTCCGCCCCCAGCCTCGTGCTCGAAGGCCGCTCCCGTGACACGACGGCCCGGGGCGCGGCCGATGTGATGGTGGACCCCGAGGCGGAGATCCGGGCGCCGGTCACGGGCACCGTGCTCGCGGCCGGCACCTACGTCCTCTACTGCAAGCACTCCGACGACTACCTGATCATCGAGCCCGACGACCGCCCCGGCTGGGAGGTGAAGCTGCTGCACATCGACGGCGTCCGGGTCCGGCCGGGGGCGCGGGTCCAGGCCGGCGTCACCGTCGTGGCGCCCCGCGCCACCCGGCTGCCGTTCCAGTCGCAGGTCGAGGAGGGGTCGTACCGGCCGGCATGGCCCCACGTCCACATCGAGATCGACGACCCCAACGTGCCCGACCGGCCGACGGGCCCCGGCTGCTGAGGCGCCGGGCGGGCCGGTTCGCCGGCTTGATGTCGCAGGGGCGCGCGACAATGCGCGGATGGGCGACGGCGATGGGCAGTTGGTCTCGGTGCGGTTCGGGGTGCCGGTCGAGGGTGTCGATCCCGCCGACGGTGGGGTCTTCCTGGCCAAGCGTCATCGCGTTGCCGCCGTCTACGTGCGCCAGGACCGGAGCGAGACGCTGTTCGTCAACGACGAAGGTGAGGTCGTGGCCCGCTGGGCCACCCGCCTCATCGAGCGCATTTCCTGGCCCGACGACGCCGCGGGAGCCGCAGGCCGCAGGCCGCGCGTCGGCACCCTGGAGTGGCGGAACGACGTCCAGGAACGGCATCCCAACGCGTACCAGGCGTGGACGGCCGAGGAGGAGGCGGAGCTCGCCGACGCGTTCCACCGCGGCATGACCGTCGCTGAGATGGCCGGGCGCCACCGGCGCCGGCCGGGAGGGATCACCGCCCGCCTCGTCCGCCTCGGGCTGGTGCGCCGTGAGGATCCCGTCCAGGGGCCGGCCGTCGTGCAACAGCCGCCGAGTCCTTCGGCGACGGTCGTCGAAGTCACCGACGACCGCTGCCGCCACGAGCTGGCGACCGGCACCTGCGCCATCTGCAGGCACGACGATCGGCCCTCGGTGTACCTCACTGCCGGCGGCATTCGCTTTCACGCCACGCCCGACTGCGCTGCGCTCCTCGAGGGCCAGCGGCACGTCGCTGCTCGGGGCGGGACGACGGAGCCGATCGAGATGGTCCACCGTGGCTCGGCCCGCCTCGAAGGGCGCGACCCGTGCCTGCAGTGCAACCCGGCGTGAATCCTCAGGCAAAGTACGGCCAGGCGACGATGCCGCCCGGCGGGTAGCCGCCCCGGTCGCCCGCCGGCAGGGCGGACGGCCGGTAATCGAACCTGCTCCAGCCGTGCGGACTTCACCGGCGGGGTGTCCCGCCCGGCGAGGCGTTCGCCGGGCGGGACGGGTGGGTCGCGACCTACGTGCCCTTGTAGTTCAGGACCTGGTGCAGCGTGTGGTGGACGGTGACGAGGTCGGCCTGGTCGGCCATGACCTGGTCGATGTCCTTGTAGGCGGCCGGGATCTCGTCGAGAAGGGCGCCGGCCCGGTCCTTCAGCCACACCTTGCCGGCCATGGCCGTGGCCAGGTCGGCGTTGGTGAACAGCTTGCGGGCCTTGGTCCGGCTGTGGCGGCGGCCGGCGCCGTGCGAGCACGACATCCAGCTGGCCTCGTTGCCCTTGCCCTCGACGATGTAGCTGCGGGTGCCCATCGAGCCCGGGATGACGCCGAAGTCGCCGACGTCGGCCCGGATGGCGCCCTTGCGGGTCACCCACAGCTTGCGGCCCTGGTGGACCTCGGGCTGGGTGAAGTTGTGGTGGCAGTTGATGCGCCGGGTCTCCGTGCCGGTGCCCACGAACCGCAGCACCTCGGCCATCGCCCGGTCCATCATCGAGGCCCGGTTGGCCTTGGCGTAGTCCTGGGCCCACAGCATGTCGGCCACGTAGGCCTCGAACTCCGGCGTGCCCTGGACGAACCAAGCCAGGTCGGGGTCCTCGAGGCCGAGGTGGGCGTGCTTGGCCAGCCGCCGGGCCTTGGCGATGTGCATCTGGGCCAGCTGGTTGCCGATGCCCCGGCTGCCCGAGTGCAGGACGACCCACACCCGGGCGCGCTCGTCGACGCACAGCTCGAAGAAGTGGTTGCCCGAGCCGAGGGTGCCGAACTGCTTGGCCGCCTTGTCGGCCTGCGTGCTCGACAGCTCGGTGGCCGGGCGGTGGTTCGACAGCCAGCGACCGGCGGCGTGGCCCGCCTTGTCGTGGCCCCGGCCCACACCGGCCGGGACGGCGCGCTCGATGCGGCCGAGGAGCGGCTCGAGGTTGTCGGGAAGCTGGTCCTCGGTGAGGTCGAGCTCGGCGGCGATCATGCCGCAGCCGATGTCCACGCCCACCGCCGAAGGGATGACGGCGTTCTTGGTCGGGATCACCGAGCCCACGGTGGCGCCGATGCCCACATGGGCGTCCGGCATGAGGGCGACGTGGCCCTCCACGATGGGCAGGCGGGCCGTCTTCTCCGCCTGGCGGAGGGTCTCGGGCTCGATGTCGCTCGCCCAGGAGACGAGCTTGGGGTTGACGGTCGTGGGCATGGGTGACACCTCCTCTCGGTGCTCGTTGCTGTTCTTCCCCGATCGGGGCGATCGGTGTGGCCGGAGGGAGTCGAACCCTCATCGCCGGCGTGGCGTGCCGGGATCCTTGCCGTTGAACGACGGCCACGGGACGGCGGTTCCCATGGCTGGGTGGGAAGGGGTCGAACCGCTACCGCGAGTTTGTCGCGCGTCGCCCATGGCGCGACCGACCATTGCGGAAATGGCTCCGACGACCATGCTGTGCCGTTGTCAAATTTGCTGGAGCCTGGCCGGTGGGCTGGCGCGTATGGGGACGCTCGGAAGGTGTCGAACCCCCCGGCCGTCGGTGTTTGAGACCGCGCACATTACGGAGGGCGCGCCGGCGAGGAGGTGCGGAGCGGACGAACGGAACGTCAGCTGCCGGCGACGGCGGTAGGACCGGTATTTCCGGCTTCCCGCCTGGCCGCCCGTCGCTCATCGAGCGACAGGTCGGAGAGGCACGGGAGCGCGCCGACGCTCGACAGGAGCTCTGATTCGACGATGTGCGTGCGTGCCATGGACGTCGATAGTACTCATTGGTCGCCTGCTGGCAACGGATTATCTCTCGCGGGTGCGTAACGCGGTGGCCGCGGCGGAGGACTGTGCTGGCAGTCCGATGGCGAGACCGAACGGGGGAGACGGCATGACCGGCGCGGTGTATGTGCAGACCAATGAGACGTACAACAAGGTGGTTGCGTTCAGCCGCGCCGACGACGGGTCGCTCTCGGAGCTGGGGACGGTCGAGACCGGCGGGGCCGGAAGCAGCGAGCCGCACCTGGCCTCCCAGGGCTCGGTGGTGCTCACGGGGGACGGCCGGCAGCTCCTCGTCGCCAATGCGGGAAGCGACGACGTCAGCCTGTTCTCCGTCGTCGGCGGCGGGCGCGTCGAGCTGGTCGGCCCTGCGCCGGTCGGGCCGGCGCCCTCGAGCGTCACCGAGCACGGGGGCCTCGTGTACGTCCTGGCCACGGGGACGCCGGCGGTCATGGGCTTCCGCCTCGGCGGGCAGGGCCTGGAGCGGATCCACGCCGCCGAGCAGCAGCTGCCCGAGGGATCCGATCCGGCGCAGGTCGGCTTCACACCCGACGGGTCCACCCTCGTCGTCACCGAGCGGGGCACCGACTCGATCAGCGCCATCCCCGTGCTGGCCGACGGAACGCTGGGCACCAGGCGGACCATCGCCTCGTCGGGCCCCACGCCCTACGGGTTCGCACTGACGGGCGCCGGCACCCTTGTGGTCACCGAGGCCTTCGGTGCCCAGAAGGGCGCGGCCGCGGCCTCCTCGTACCGGGTCCAGGGCGACACGATCACACCCGTGACGGCGTCGGCCGGGAACGGCCGCAGCGAGATCTGCTGGGCCGTGGTGACGGGGGACGGCCGGTGGGCGTTCACCACGAACTTCGCCGACGGCGCCGTGTCGAGGTACTCGATCGCGGGCGACGGCACCCTGCGCCTGGAGGACGCAGCCGCCGCCCTCACCGTCGACGGTCGCCCGGGCCTTCGCGACGCGGGGCTCACCGGCGACGGCCGCTACCTCTACGCCCTCGACGCGGATGCCGGCGCGGTGTTCGGGTGGAGCGTGGGCGACCACGGGCTGCTGGACACGGTGGGGTCCTGGGGTGGGCTGCCGGTGACGGTGGCCGGCCTCGCCGCCCGGTAGCGCGCCCTCGGCCGCCGCCGACGAAGGGTCCCTCGGCCCTGTTCGTTTGCCGCATGAGCGCGAGACGCCGGCTGTTCGGGGTTGCGTTGGTCCTGGGCATGGTCGCGACCGCCTGTAGCGGCAGCGACGACGGCAGGGAGCCGGCCGGCCCGGCCGCTGAGGGAGCAACCCGTCCGAGGCGGAGCGTTCGTCGTCGGCCTCGCCTCCCTGCCCAACATCGGACTGCTCTCCGCGGTCAACACCCAGGGCGGGATGCAGCAGGTTGCCGGCCTGCTGACAACGGCCTGGTCGAGCTCGACGAGGCGGGCAAGCCGGTGCCGGAACTAGCCACCAGCTGGGACATCCGTGAGAACGGCAAGGTGTACGAGAGTTCACGCTGCGAGAGGGCGTGAAGTGGCACGACTTCGCGACCAGCGGCAAGGACGTGACCGCCTTCCCGGACCTGGCCATCGTCGTCGCCGTGCTCGGGCTGAGCCTGCTGAGCGTCGCCCTCAACGACGTCCGCAACCCGCTCATCGCCCCCAGACGCCCCGGCGGGTAGGCACCCGTGCGAACATGGACCGGTGCCCACCGAAGGCGCTGGGGTTGCAGTCGACGCGCTCGACGCCGTCGGGGCGGACGCCGCCATCGAGCGCCTGTCCACGGCCATCCGGACCCTCACCGCGGCCGGCGACCGGCGGGGGGCGGCCATGGCGTGCGCCCAGCTCGGCGACCTGTTCGCCAACGCCGTCGGCAACGTGACCGCGGCCCGGGCCTGGCACCGGCGGGCCACCCGCCTGGTCGAGCAGGAGCCCCCCTGCATCGAGCAGGGCTGGGTGGCGGTGATGTCGCTCGGCTGCGACGTCGACGACCCGGCCGAGCTCCAGGCCCGGGCCCAGCTCGCCCTGGACCGGGCCCGGCAGTTCGGCGACGTGAACCTGGAGGCCAAGGCGCTGGCGGACCTGGGCCTGGCCGTCGTCCAGGCCGGGCAGACCAAGCAGGGCATGGCCCTGCTCGACGAGGCCATGGCGCTGGTGTGCGGGCCGGCCGACGACGCCTTTACGACGGGGAAGTCGGTCTGCTCGTTCCTCACCGCCTGCTACTTCGCCGCCGATTTCGACCGAGCCGGGGCCTGGGCCGACACCCTGCGGCGCCAGGGGCTGATCGGCGGCCCGGGCGGGGTCTCCGCCTTTCTCAGCAGTCACTGCGACAGCGTGGAAGCCACGGCGCTCTGCGAGCTGGGGCGCTGGGGCGAGGCCGAGGCCATGCTGCACCAGGCCATCGAGGACTTCGAGCGCCGCATGCAGATGCCGAGCTGGCACCCGGCCATCGCCCTGGCCGAGCTCCGCATCCGTCAGGGCCGCCTGGCCGAGGCCGAGGTCCTGCTCCTGGGCAAGGACGGCCACTTCCAGGCCCTCCTGCCCGCCGCCCGCCTCCACCTTGCCCGGGGCGACTACGACCTGGCCCGGGCCACCGCCCTCCGGGGCCTGCGGGCCATCGGCGACGACCGCCTGCGGGCCGCCGAGCTGCTGGCCGTCCTGGTCGACACGGAGCTGGGCGCCGGCGACCTGGAGGCGGCGACCGCGGCGTGCCGCAACCTGCTGGAGCGCGGGGCCGGGCTCGACGTCCCCGGGCTCCAGGCCCGCACCGTCGCCGTCCACGCCCGGGTCCACGCGGCCATGGGCGACCTGGCGACGGCCATCGGCTCCGTCGAAGCGGCCCTCGACCAGCTCCCGCCCACCGGCGCGCCCCTGCTCCGGGCCACGCTCCTGCTCGATCTGGTCCGCCTCCACGAGAAGGCCGGCAACCGGGCCGCGGCCAGGGTGGAGGCGGCGGGCGCGGCGGGCATTCTGGCCACCCTCGACGTGACCCTGCCGCCGGACGACGCCGCCCTGCTCGAGCGGCTCTGCGGCCCCACGCCGGCGGCGGCCGGCGCGGCCAGCCCCCGCACGGCGGAGCTGCGGCGGGAGGCCCGGGGCTGGGTGGTCGCCGACGGCGGCACCCGCACCCGGCTCCCCGACACCAAGGGCCTTCGCTACCTGGCCGAGCTGGTGCGCACCCCCGGGGTGGAGCGGCACGCCTTGGACCTGGTCGACCGGGTCGAGGGTGTCGGCGCCGCGGGCGAGGTGGACCGCCGCCAGCTCGGGGACGCCGGTGAGCTGCTCGACGCACGGGCCCGGGCCGCCTACCGCCGGCGCATTGAGGCCCTGCGCTCGGACATCGACGAGGCCTTCGAGCGGGGCGCGGACGAACAGGCCGAGCGCCTTCAGGCCGAGCTCGACCAGCTGGCGGCCCAGCTGGCCCAGGCCTTCGGCCTCGGCGGCAGGGGGCGGCGGGCCTCGTCGGTGGCGGAGCGGGCCCGGCTCAACGTCACGAGGGCCCTGCGGGCCGCCATCGACCGGGTGACCGAGTGCGCCCCCGAGGCGGGCGACGTCCTCGACCGGCGGGTCCGGACGGGCACGTACTGCGCCTTCGAGCCCGACCCGGGCGACGCCGTCCGCTGGGTGTTCAGTCCGGACTGAACGAGGCGACGGCGGACCGAACGCCCTGGGTGCAGGACCACTCTCACCCAGGAGGAATACCCGATGGATGCTCCCTACCAGGCGGCGCCCGATGTCCACGTGCTCCCCAGCCACCTTCCCCTGCCGGGGATCGGCGTGCTGCCGATCAACGCCTACGTGCTGCTCGGCGAGGAGCCGGTGCTCATCGACACCGGCCTCGGGATCTTCCGGGAGCAGTTCATGGACGCGGTCTCCTCGATCGTCGACCTCGCCGCCATCCGCTGGGTGTGGCTGACGCATGACGACGCCGACCACACCGGGTCCATCCAGGCGGTGCTGGAGGCAGCGCCGAACGCCCGCCTCGTGACCCACGGCATGAACGCGCTGCGCATGTCGTCGTGGTGGCCGGTGCCCCTGGATCGGACCTACGCCATCCGCGTGGGCGACCGCCTCCCCATCGGGGACCGGACGCTGCGGGCGGTGGCGCCCCCGCTGTTCGACAACCCCATGTCGATCGGCCTCCTGGACGAGGCGACCGGCTCGCTGTTCTCGGTCGACTCCTTCGGCGCCCTCCTCCCCGAGCCGACCCAGGACGCGGCCGAGGTGCCGGCCGACGCCCTGGCCGGCGGGATGCAGGCGTGGGCCTCGGCCGACTCGCCGTGGGCTCACATCGTCGACCGCGAGCGGTTCCGCGACGTGCTCGGCGGCGTGCGCCGGCTGCAGCCCACCCGGATCTTCTCTTCCCACCTCCCGGCCGCCAGCGGGACCTCGATCGAGCGCTTCCTCGAGATCCTGGAGTCGGTGCCCGACGCCGAGCCCACCCCCGCTCCCAGCCACGAGGAGTTCACGCTCATGCTCCAGGCCATGGCCCCCGCCGCCGTGTAGGAAGCCAGCACCGAACTGGTGACGGATCCGGGGGCTCGCGCCCCCAGATCTGTCACCGGTTCGCTAGGTCGGGCGCTTCCGCCGGGCCAACCACTGCACGACGGTGCAGGCGCCGGGGTGGATCTCCAGCGTCGGCGTGGTGTCCAGGTCGACGTCGTTCTCCCGCAGCCACTTCCACATCGTCGTCTCGTCGGTTCCCGCGAAGCGCTCGAACAGCCAGACCGGCATCGGGAACCGGCGGGGCGCCCGCCCCTTCGCCTGGCGCCAGAGCTCGCGGCACTGCCCGATGGTCTGGACGTCGCTGGCCAGCGGGATGTCGCGCCCCACGAAGGCGTCCGGGTCGGCGAAGGCCTTCTCGGCGATCACCGCCAGGTCGTCGACCGACAGCCACCCCACCGGGCGGGACTCGCCCATGAGCTTGGGCATGAGGTGCCACACCGACGCCTGGGGATAGAAGCGCTTCTCGGTCATGAGCTCCATGAAGGCCATCGGGCGGAGCACCGTGAGCGGGAGGCCCCGGTCGCGCATGCGCGTGGTCACGGCGATCTTCGTGTCCCACGACCCCACGCCGGTCACGTCGGCCCCGACGCCCGCCGAGCCGTAGACGACGTGCCGCACGCCTGCGGCGGCGGCCGCATCGGCCACGTTGCTGCCCTGCTCGACCTCCCCCTGGTAGCCGCTGATGTGGTGGTTCTGGACGTTGTAGACGCCGTGCGCGCCGTCGAAGCACTGCTCCAGCGACGGGCGGTTCGCAGCGTCGGCCCGCATGACCTCGGCGCCGAGGGCGGCCAGGGCCACGGCGTGGTCGCCGGAGGGGTTCCGGGTCAGGGCCCGGACGCCCCATCCCTGGGCGAGAAGTCGCCGGGTGACGGCGCGGCCCTGCAGGCCCGTGGCCCCCACCACCGCGACCGTCCTGCCGTCGTGCTCGCCCATGTCGCTCAGTGGCGCCCGGTCGGGGCGATGGTCGTGACGACGGCCTTCCGGGGCAACGCCGCTACCTCCTGGTACGTCTGGGGACCGGTCATGGTACGTCGCCGCCCGCGTCGCGCCCGCGCGGATCGACCGGACGCTCGGGAGGCGGAAGGATGGGCGGGTGGGCGCGGCTCGGGCGCAGGAGGTGCGGGACGGGATCACCCGGCTGGCGCAGGCGCTGTACGACCTCGACGCGCGCCCGGAGCTGGCGCTGGTGCGCGACCGCAGCCACCTGCAGGGGCGGTCGGCCGAGTTGGCGGCCGAGGCCGCGGCGCTGGTCGACGGGCTGTGGACCAGGTACCCGGCCCTGAGCGAGGCGGGGGAGCAGCTGGAGGCGGCGCTGGCCCGGGGCGACCGGCAGGCCGTCCAGAACGTGGACGGGACGGCCGCGCTGCTCCGCACGCTGCAGGCGGACGCCGAGCGGGCGTCCACCCTCGTCACCAAGCTGGGTGCGGCATGGCGCGACGCGGTCCCCCGGCTCGACGCCCTCCGGGCCAGGCTGGCCACGGCGGCCGAGACGGCCGAGGCCCTCGGCATGCCGGGCGACCCGGAGCTGGCCGCGGCCCGGACGGTGGTGGACGACACGACGGCCCAGGCCACGTCGGACCCCCTCGGCGCCAAGCTCGACGACGCCGAGCGGCTGGTCCGGCGGGTCGAGGAGCGCCTGTCGGGGCTGGCCCGGACCAAGGCGGGCATCGGCGGCGACCTGGACGCCGCAGAGACGCGACTGGAGGAGGTGGCCCGGCTGATCCAGGCCGGCCACGGGGCGCGGGCGGCCGCCGAGGACCGGATCGTCGACCCGGGCGGCCTCGTCGCCCCCCTCGACCAGGCGGAGCTCGACGGCGTGCGGGCCAGGCTGGACCGGCTCAAGGCCCAGGCCCGGGCCGGCGCCTGGCCGGCGGCGGCCAAGGGGCTGGCCGAGTGGCAGGAGGAGGTGGACGACCTTCGGGCCAGGGCCGACGCCGTGGCCGCGGCCAACCGGGCGCCCCTGGAGCGCCGCAACGACCTGCGCGGCCTGCTCGACGCCTTCCGGTCCAAGGCCGCGGCCCTGGGCCTGGCCGAGGATCCCGCCCTCACGGCGCGCTACCGGTCGGCCCACGAGGCGCTGTACGCGTACCGTTGCGACGTGCGGGCCGCGGAGACCCTGGTGCGGGAGTACGGGAAGGCGATCGAGACACCATGACCATGCAGCGCTGCGCCGAGCCCGGCTGCACCGGCCGCATCCTGGCCGACGGCTACTGCGACACCTGCGGCACCAAGGCGCCCGACCCGGTCGCAGCCCCCGCGGCCAAGGCGCCGGCCAAGGGCGTGGCCAACCCCACCGCCACCGCGACGCCCGCGGCCCTGGTCGGCGTCCCCACCAACCTGGAGACCGGCTCCACCCGCTCGGGCGGGTCGCGGCGGACGGTGAGCGGCCGCACCCGCACGACCAGCCGGCGCTCGACCATCGGCGCCGGCCTGGTCGACGTGCCGCCCGCCCCGGCCATCGACCCGGCCACCATCGTCATGGCCGACCCCGAGGTCAGTGAGGAGAAGCGGTTCTGCTCGAACTGCGGCTCGCCGGTCGGCCGGAGCAAGGGACGGCAGCCCGGCCGGCTCAAGGGGTTCTGCCCCAAGTGCCGCAACGCCTTCGACTTCGTGCCCAAGCTGAAGCCGGGCGACCTCGTCGGCCGGCAGTACGAGGTGGTCGGCTGCCTGGCCCACGGCGGCCTGGGCTGGATCTACCTGGCCCGGGACAAGGCGGTGAGCGACCGCTGGTCGGTGCTCAAGGGCCTGCTCGACTCGGGCGACGAGGCGGCCATGGCAGTCGCCGTGGCCGAGCGGCGGTTCCTGGCCGAGATCGACCACCCCAACATCGTGGAGATCTTCAACTTCGTGACCCACGCCGGGGCCGGCTACATCGTCATGGAGTACGTGGGCGGGCCGTCGCTCAAGCAGATCCTCAAGCAGCGGCGGGAGGCCAACAAGGGCGAGCCCGACCCCCTGCCGGTCGACCAGGCCATCGCCTACGTCCTGGCCATCCTGCCCGCCTTCGCCCACCTCCACCGGCGGGGCATGGTCTACTGCGACTTCAAGCCCGACAACCTCATCCAGGTCGGCGACCAGGTGAAGCTCATCGACCTGGGCGGGGTCCGCCGCCTCGACGACCCCTCGGGCGACGTCTACGGCACCATCGGCTTCCAGGCCCCCGAGATCGCCGACATGGGCCCGTCGGTGGCGTCCGACGTCTACACCATCGGCCGCACCCTGGCCGTGCTGACCATGGACCTCAAGGGTTACCAGTCGACCTACCAGCACTCGCTGCCCGACCCGGCCGAGCACCCGGCGCTGGGCCGGCACCCGTCGTTCCACCGGCTGCTGCTCAAGGCGACGGCCAAGCACCCCGACGACCGCTTCCAGTCGGTGCCGGAGCTGTCCGACCAGCTGACCGGCGTGCTCCGGGAGGTCGTGGCGGTGGCCACCGGCACCCCCCAGCCCGGCCCCAGCGCGGTGTTCGCCGGCGCCCCGGCCGGTGACGGCCTGCCCGTGCTGACCATCGACCCGGCCGACCCGGCCGCCGGCTTCGTCGCCAACCTGCCAACCGACGACCCCGAGGCCGTGCTGCGCCGCATCGCCGACGCCCTGGCCCTCCAGCAGGTGACCGAGACGGTGGAGCTGCGCCTGCGCCGGGCCCGGGCCTACGTGGACCTCGGCCGGCGGGACGAGGCGTCGGCCGAGCTGGCGAGGATCGAGGCCGACGACCCCTGGGAGTGGCGGGCGGCGTGGATCCGGGGGGTCACGGCCCTGGCCGCCGGCGAGGCCGACGAGGCCGACCAGTCGACCTACGCCGCCGCCGCGGTCAGCGCCTTCGACCGGTGCCTGTTCGAGGTTCCCGGCGAGCTGGCGCCCAAGCTGGCCGCGGCCATCGCCGCCGAGCGGGCGGGCCAGGGCGAGGCCGCGGCCCGTCTCTACGACGTGGTGTCCACCGTCGACCCCTCCTACGTGGGGGCGGCCACCGGCCTGGCCCGCTGCCGCCTCAAGGCGGGCGACGTGCCCGGCGCCCTGGCCGCCTTCTCGCGGGTCCCGTCCACCCACCGGGCCCACGGCGAGGCCCAGCTGGCCGCCGTCCGGGCCCTGGTGGGCGCGGCCCGGTTCGCCGAGGCCTCGCAGATCCTCGAGCAGGTGCAGGCGGCCGGGCGGGAGGCGGCCCAGCTCGACGTCGAGCTGTTCGAGGCCGCCCTGGCCGGCCTCACGTCGGGCTCGGTGAAGCCCCAGCCGTCGGTGACCGTGCGGGGCGAGCGGCTCGACGAGGCCGGGGTGCGCCAGGGGCTGGAGCGGGCCTACCGCACGCTGGCCAAGCTGAGCCCGGACGACCCCGAGCGGTGGAGGCTGGTGGACAAGGCCAACCAGGTACGTCCCCTGTCGCTGGTGTGAGCGTGGCCACCGACACCCGATGCCCCTCGTGCGGGGAGCCGATCGTGGCCGGCGACCGCTTCTGCGAGGCGTGCGGCCAGGAGCTGGCCTTCAGCGAGCCCGAGCCGGCCGCCGAGCCCGAGCCGGCGCCGGCCGCCGTCACCTGCCCGTCGTGCGGGGCGGTGGGCGAGGGGGTCGACGGGTACTGCGGCACGTGCGGCATGCGGCTCCCCGCCCCCCGGGACCACATGGAGCTCGAGCGGGACCCGGCGGCGGGAGTGACCGACAAGGGCAAGCGCCACGCCCGCAACGAGGACGCCATGGCGTTCCAGGTGGGGGAGGGGTTCGTGGCCGCCGTGGTGTGCGACGGGGTGTCGACCAGCGTCGACCCGGACAAGGCCGCGCAGGCCGCGGCGGACGCGGCCTGCGCGGTGCTGATGTCCGGGCCGGATCCGGACGCGGCCTACGATGCCGCCCGCCAGGCCGTCCTCGACACCCAGTTCCAGCCCCAGGCCGGCGTCGGCCCGCCGTCGTGCACGTTCCTCGCCGCCCACGTGACCGACGCGCTGGTCACGCTGGCCTCGCTGGGCGACTGCCGGGCCTACTGGGTCGCCGCAGGGTCCGCCACCCAGCTCACCGTCGACGACTCGTGGGCCGAGGCGGCGATCGCGTCCGGCGCGCTGTCGCGGGAGCAGGCCTACGGCCACGCCAACGCCCACGTGATCACCCGCTGGCTGGCCCAGGACGCGGATCCGACGTGGCGGCCGGCCGTCACCCTGTTCCAGGTGCCCGGCCCCGGACGGCTGCTCCTGGTCTCCGACGGCCTGTGGAACTACACCCTGGAGCCGTCGCACCTGGTGGCGGCCATGGGGGACCAACCGGTGGAGCGGCTGGAGCTGGCCCGCCGCCTCGTCACCTTCGCCAACGACGCCGGCGGCTCCGACAACATCACCGTCGTGGTGGTGGACCTGCCCCTGAAAGGATCATCCGACGCATGAACTTCTCGGCCTCCACCTACCAGAACGAGTACCTCCCCGCCGACGCCACCGAGGTCCACGCCGTGGTCACCGTCACGGCCAGCGGCGGCGACGGCCAGGCGGCCCCCGCGGCCACGCCGGACAAGGCGGTCGTCCTCATCATCGACACCAGCGGCTCGATGGGCCAGCCGTCCACCAAGATCCGGGCCGCCCGCCACGCCCTGGCCACCTCCATCGAGGAGCTGCCCGACGGCACCTGGTTCGCGGTGATCGCCGGCAACCACGAGGCCCACTGCATGTACCCGCCCACCTTCGCCACCGGCGAGCCGCCCGCCCTGGCCAAGGCCGACGCCCGCACCCGGGCCGAGGCGGTGGAGATCGCCAAGAACCTGCGGCCCGAGGGAGGCACGGCCATCTCGACGTGGCTGGATCTGGCTCGCGACGTCTTCTCCGGCCACCAAGGCGCCATCAAGCTGGCGTACCTGCTCACCGACGGGCGCAACGAGAGCGAGCCCCGCGAGAACCTGGAGGCGGCCCTGCGCCGGTGCGCCGAGGTGTTCCAGTGCGACGCCCGGGGCGTGGGCTCGGACTGGGAGGTGGCCGAGCTGCGGCTGATCACCTCCGCCCTCCTGGGCAAGGTCGACATCATCGCCGAGCCCGAGCTCATGGACGACGACTTCCGGGACTTCCTGGCCCAGGCCCTGGGCAAGGCGGTGGCCGACGTGCGGCTGCGCATCTGGGCGCCCCAGGGGTCGACGATCAAGTTCCTGCGACAGGTGGCGCCCTCGATCGAGGACCTCACGGCCATGGCCACCCCGGTCAACCCCCTCACCGGCGACTTCCCGACCGGCGCCTGGGGCGGCGACGAGAGCCGCGACTACCACCTGTGCGTCAACGTCCCGCCCGGGAAGGTGGGCGACGAGAAGCTGGCCGCCCGGGTCAGCCTGGTGGTCGACGGCCAGCCCATCTCCCAGGCCCTGGTCAAGGCCATCTGGACCGACGACCACGCCCTCACCGCCCGCATCAGCCCCCAGGTGGCCCACTACACCGGCCAGGCCGAGCTGGCCGCCGCCATCCACGACGGCCTGGAGGCCCGCAAGGCCGGCGACGACGACACGGCCACGGTCAAGCTGGGCCGGGCCGTCCAGCTGGCCCATGAGTCCGGGAACGAGGGGACGGTGAAGCTGCTGCAGAAGGTGGTGGAGGTCGACGACCCGGCCACCGGCACGGTGCGGTTGAAGCGGGGGGTGACCGCGGTCGACGAGATGGCCCTCGACACCCGGTCCACGCGGACCGTCCGGGTCACGGCCAAGCCGGCGGGGGCGTGACCGTGCCCGCCACCTGCCCCAACGGCCACCAGTCCGAGAGCGCGGACTACTGCGACACCTGCGGGGCGCCGATCGAGGGGGCGGTGGCCGGGGCGGTGCCCGGGACCACCCAGATGCCCACCGTGCCGCCCGCCGCCACCTGCCCCAACTGCGGCGCCCCCCGGGAGCCCGACGAGGCCTTCTGCGAGGTCTGCGGCCTGGACTTCGCCACCGGCCAGCTGCCGGCCGCCCCGGCGGGCGGCCCCCCCACCGAGCCGCCCGGCGCGGCCACGGCCGAGTGGGTGGCGGTGGTGTCGGCCGACCACGCCTACTTCGAGTCGAACCAGGCCGAGAGCCCGGACGAGTCGGTGACCTTCCCGGTCGACGCCGCCGTGCGGGAGGTGCCGCTGGTGTCGCCGGAGGTCCTCATCGGCCGGCGCAGCGACTCCAAGGGCATCTTCCCGGAGATCGACCTCGGCGAGCCGCCCGCCGACCCCGGCGTGTCCCGCCGCCACGCCGTGCTGCGCCGCGACGCCGGCGGCGACTGGGTGGTCGTCGACGAGGGGTCGACCAACGGCACGGTCGTGCGCAGCGCGCCGAGCCCGATCAAGCCCGGCGAGGCCGTGCGCCTCCACGACGGCGACCACCTCCACGTCGGCGCCTGGACCCGCGTCACCCTGCGCAGGGTGGGCGCCACCCCGTGAACCCGCGGCGGGGGCGCCTCCGCGCAGCGGCAGCCACCACCCCGGGCCGGTACCGGCTCTGGTCGGTGGTGACCGTCGTCCTCCTGCTGGCCACCGCCCTGGCCGGCTGGGCCGCGGCCACCGCCCTGCGCTCGGGCACCGAGCGCATCCGCAACAACGCCGGGCCGGTGCTGGTCGCCACCCAGCAGCTGGTGTCGAGCCTGGCCGAGGCCGACGCCGCGGCCACCGCCGCCTTCCTCTCCGGCCGCCCGGAGGACCCCGAATCCCGCCGCCTGTACGAGCAGGCCCTGGCCCGGGCCAGCGCCCAGATCGAGGACGTCTCCGCCCTGATCGGCGACGACCCCGAGACCCACGCCAGCCTCAAGGACCTGTCGGTGGCCGTCATCCGCTACGCCGGGCTGGTCGAGGCGGCCCGGGCCACCAACCAGGCGGGCGTGGCCGACGCCTCCCGCTACCTGGTCGACGCCCTCAACCTGCTGGCCTCCGTCGTGGCCGACGACGCCACCCGGCTGACCGACGCCACCCAGCGCCGCTTCGAGCGCGACGAGGACCGCCGCGACACCGGCGTCCTGCCCGCCCTCCTGGTGGCGGTGGCCGCCCTGGCCGTCCTGGTCGTCGCCCAGCGCTGGGTGTTCAAGCAGAGCCGGCGGCTGCTGAACGTCCCCATGGCCCTGGCCACCCTGCTGCTGGCCGGGACGATCGGCTGGCTGGTCTTCGCCACCCTCAGGTCGGGCAACGACATCGAGCGGGCCCGCTCGGACGGCTACGACTCCATCACCCTCACCTCCCGCATCCAGACCAGCGCCTACCGGGCCAAGGCCGACGAGACCGTCGCCCTCATCACCGGCGACCAGAGCCGGCGGGCCCGCGCCGCGGCCACGGCCCAGACCCTGCTCACCGACCGGGCGACGGCGGCCGCGGTCGAGGCCGTCCGGCTCGGGCGCGACGCCGGTGTGGGCGGGCTGCTCACCGAGGCCGCCGGGGTGGCCGACTCGGCCCGGGAGCGGGCCGCGGTGGCCGAGATGCTCGTGCGCTGGCAGCGCTACCAGGACACATCGGCCCAGCTGCGGGCCACCACCGACGCGGCCCAGGCCCGGGCCCTGGCCGTGGGGCCGGGGAGCGCCACGTTCAACGGGTTCAACTTCTCGGTGGAGTCGGTGCTGAGCGACAACCGCGACCAGTTCCTCGACGGCCTGGCCTCGGCCGCCCGCCGGCTGCGCAGCCTGACCCTCGTCGCCCTGCTCCTGCCCCTGGTGGCCGCGGCCGGCGCCCTGGGCGGCTTCCAGCTCCGGATCAACGAGTACCCGTGACCGTCGTGTTGACCCGCCGCCGGTTCCTGGCCCTGAGCGCGGCCGCCCTGGCTGCCGGCGCCTGCCGCAGCGGGGACGGCCTGCCCGACTTCAGCGGCCAGCTGCGGGTCCTGAACTGGTCGGACTACATCGACGGGGAGACCGTCGAGCGGTTCCAGCAGGCCACCGGCATCCCCGTCGACTACGTGGAGGAGTACAACGGCAACGAGGAGGCCTTCGCGGACCTGTTCGAGCCCACGCTCGGCCGGGGCCGCTCGACCGGCTACGACGTGGTCGTCCCCACCTACTGGGCCGTCGCCCGGATGCTGGAGCGGGGCTGGCTGGAGCGCATCCCGCTGGAGCGGGTGCCCAACCACGTGAACGTCGACCCGGCCTACCTGGGCATGCCCTGGGACCGGGGAGCGCGGTTCCACATGCCGTGGCAGGTCGGCATCACCGGCATCGCCTACAACCCCGCCCTCACCGGCGGCCGGCAGATCACCGCCGTCTCCCAGCTCTTCGAGCCCAGCCTGCGCGGGCGGGTGGGCATGGTGAGCGAGATGCGGGAGACGGTCGGGCTGGTCATGCTCACCCAGGGGGCCGACCCGTCGCGGGCCACCAGGGCGGCGGCCGAGCGGGCCCTGGAGCGGCTGGCCGCGGCCAAGGCCGACGGGCAGATCCGCCGGTTCACCGCCGACGAGTTCGTCGACGCCCTGAAGTCGGGCGAGTTCGCCGCCTGCCTGGCCTGGTCGGGCGACATCATCCAGCTCCAGCAGGAGCGGCCCGACATCCGCTTCGCCATCCCCGCCGAGGGCGGGATCCGCTGGTTCGACAGCATGGTGATCCCGTCGCGCTCGGGCGGGGCCCGGGCCGCGGCCGACTGGATGAACTTCGTCTACGACCCGGCCAACGCGGCCCGCATCACGTCCTTCGTGCAGTACATCAGCCCCGTCCTCGGGGTGCGGGAGGAGCTGCAGCGGGCCGGCGGGGCGTCGGCCCGGCTGGCCGAGAACCCGATCCTCTTCCCCGACGACGAGACCCGCCGCCGCCTGTACTTCTGGGCCGGCCTGGACTCCCGGACCGAGGACGAGCTGCAGGAGCGCTTCAGCGCCATCAGCGGATGAGCATGCACAGCTACGAGCCGGGCCTCGAGGGCTTCGCCAACGAGGTGGTGGCCTTCGCCCTCAAGCGCATGGCGGCCGACGCCCACGGCCTCCCGCTCGGCCACCCGCGGCCGCCGGCCGAGCTCGACGCCGCCGCCGGCGTGACCGTCACCGAGGACGGGATCGGGGCCGGCGAGGCCCTGCGCATCTTCCGGGACATCCTGGAGCCGGCCTGCCTCTCGGTCGACCACCACCGCTACCTGGCCTTCGTGCCCGCCGCCCCCAGCGAGGTGTCGATCCTGGCCGACCTGGTGGTCAGCGCCTGCTCGATCTACGGGGGGTCGTGGCTGGAGGGGGCGGCGGGCACGAAGGCCAGGTAGCGGTGGTGGTCGACCGAGAGGCAGGCCGGCTCCAGGA
>Ga0247704_1000064_pt1 | contig 27962 bp, 26 predicted proteins | sample 41W_NmetaG_FD_189042 | JGI IMG/M metagenome (GOLD analysis project Ga0247704, IMG submission 189042) | Soil microbial communities from hillslope of Landscape Evolution Observatory, University of Arizona, Oracle, AZ, United States - 4-1-W_N | ecosystem: Engineered > Artificial ecosystem >...
GGCATGAGGCCGGGGGCGGTGCCGGCCGGCGCGTCGACGCCGAGCCGGCGGGCCAGCAGTTCCAGGTCGAACCCCTCCTTGCGCACCCGGAGGTCGAAGTACAGCACGGTGACCACGGCCGCCGAGAGCGGGGTGGTGAGGGCGGTGCTCGCCGTCTGGGCGATGGCGTCGGCCACCGCGGCGGCCACCTCGTTGTCGCTCACGCTCACCACGCCGGCGAAGAGCCCGAGGAAGACGGCGGACACCAGGCTGGTGAGGATCGACATGAGCACGAGGACGCCCACCGTCGGCCACCAGCGGCCCTTGACCAGCTCCCGGGACCGCTTGAGGGCGCTCCAGCCCTTCTCGCCGTCGAAGAGCAGGACGGGCGTGGCCACGGCCCAGGCGCCCCAGAGGTAGACCGCGGGGAGGATGCAGGCCAGGAACGCCGGCACGATGAGGACGATGAGCAGGAACGAGAGCCAGAGCAGCGACCCCAGCTTCGACCGGGCGAAGCGCAGCGACTCGCGCCATCCCGCCTCCTCGTCCAGGTAGGCCCCGCTGACCGCCTTGAAGCAGGCGCCGGTGGCCACCTGCGAGGCGACGATGATCAGCAGCCCGATGAGGATGGTGCCGGCCAGGAAGGCCCAGAACTGGTCGGCGTCGAACTCCGGCGTGGCCCCCGGCTGGGACGTCTCGAGCAGGGTGTCCTGGCTGGGGATCGAGATGCGGATGACGGCGGCCAGGACGAATACGGGCGCCAGCATCACCGCCGAGGCCTGCAGGAGCACCTTGAAGCGCGAGCGGTAGATCTTGATGGCGACGTCGAGGATCTCACCGACCCCGAGGGGCCGTAGTCCGGCGGGGTCCATCCCGGAAGGCTAGGCGGTCAGCCGAGGACCGATGAGGCCGTCAGGCGGACCTCCTGGGCCCGGGCGCCCTGGGCGCCGACCTCGAGGGAGGCCTGGTAGCTGCGCAACGCCCCGGCCGGCGAGAAGGTGACCGAGAGCTCGCAGGTGCGGCCGGGGCCCACGGGTGACGTGCAGTTCCCCGAGCTGACGGAGAACTGGGCCCGGTCGGCGCCGGTGATCTGCGGGGACTGGACGTTGAGCAGCACCGAGTTGCTGTCGTTCTTCACCGTGACCGTCTTGGTCCGGGGTCCCCCCGAGGGGAAGTCGAGCACCGTCGGGTTCACCACGAACCTGGGCACCTCGGTCGTGCTCGGGCCGCCGCCGGCGCTGGTGGCCCCGCCCGCCCCCTGGGCACCCTGGGCCACGGTGGTGGTCGCCCCGCCGCTCGTGCTGTCCGAGGCGTTGTCGCCCCCCACGACGCCCAGCTGGATGAGGACCGTGACCAGGCCGACGATGCCGGTCAGCAGGCCGGCCAGCCCGGTGACGAGGCCGGGGATGGTGGCGAAGAACGACCGCTTCCCTTCGCTCATGCGAGCACCACTCCAATCAGTTCGGCTGCCCGGCGCACGCTGTGGCCGGCGGCGGCCGCGTCGTCGACGGCCCGGATGGCCCGGGGGAGGTCGAGGTCGTCGTCGAGGGCGGCCCGGACCTCTTCGAGGCTAGCCGCCCCGTCCCCCGCCGCCGTCGCCCGCCAGCGGTCCAGCCGTTCGGCGGCCGCGGGGAGCAGCCCGTCGTGCCAGGCCCAGGGCCGGCGGTAGGAGTGGTCGAGGATGGCGAGGCGAATGGCCATGGGGTCCCAGTCCTTGACCAGCTCGCTGATGAAGACCAGGTTGCCCAGCGACTTCGACATCTTGGTCCCGTCGTACTCGACCATCGGGGCGTGCAGCCAGTGGCGCACGAACCGCTCGCCGGTGGCCGCCTCGGACTGGGCCGCCTCGCACTCGTGGTGGGGGAAGATGAGGTCGGAGCCGCCGCCGTGCAGGTCGATGGTGGTGCCCAGCTCGCGCAGGGCCAGGGCCGAGCACTCGATGTGCCAGCCCGGCCGTCCCGGTCCCCACATCGACTCCCACGCCGGCTCGTCGGGCGCCGACGGCTGCCAGAGGACGAAGTCGAGCGGGTCGCGCTTGGCCGGGTCGCCCGGGTTGCCGCCCCGCTCGGCGGCCAGCTCGATCATCGCCTCCCGGCCGAGGTGGCTCACCTGGCCGAAGCGCTCGAAGCTGGAGACGCTGAAGTAGACCGCCCCGGCGGCCTGGTAGGCGTGGCCGCGGTCGAGGACCATGCCGATGAAGCCCAGGATGTCGTGGATGGCCGAGCTGGCCGCCGGTTCGCTGAAGGCCGGCAGCATGCCGAGGGCCCGCATGTCGCCCTGGAACCGTGCCACCTCGGCCGCGGCCAGCTCCAGGTACGGGACGCCGACCTCCCGGGCCTTGCGCAGCATGTCGTCGTCGACATCGGTGATGTTGCGCACGCACTGGGTCCGGTGGCCGAGGTCCCGCAGCCGGCGCTGGAGGACGTCGTAGAGCACGTAGGTCGCCGCGTGCCCGACGTGGGTGGCGTCGTACGGCGTGATGCCGCACGTGTACATGGTCACGAGCGGGCCCGGCTCGAAGGGGACCACCGCCTGGCGGGCGGTGTCGTACAACCTCACTAGCCCCGCCGTTCGATGCCCGTGAGGTGGATGGTGGCCCGGCCCTTGTAGCGGGCGTTGAGGCCGAGCAGCACGGCGGTGAAGGCCTCGACCGGGCCGGCGGCGGCCAACGAGCCGGCGGAGAAGGCCCGCAGGTCGGGGATGCGCCCGATCAGCTCGGCGGTGGCCCGCAGGGCCTCCTCGTGGTCGGAGCAGACGAGCACGTCGCCCGAGGCCGGGCGGTCGAGGTCGCCCAGCGACCGGGCCGGGAGGTGGTGGAAGGCGGCCGACACCAGGGCCTCGGGGACGGCCGCCTGGACGCCGGCGGCCACCGACCCGCCCGGGGGCTCGACGGCCCGCAGCTCGCCGCCGACCTTGGCCAGGGCGTTGCCCATGGAGATGACAACCTTGCCCGCCAGCTGCCCGGCCAGGGAGGCCGCGGTCTCGGGAGCGGCGTCCCAGGGGGTGGCGATCACCACGAGCGGCGCCCCGGCCGCCTCGGCGTTGGCCGCAGGGCGCAGCGGGAGGTTCCGGTCGGGCCACTTCTTGTGGATCCCGTCGACGATCTCCTGCGCCCGCTCGGCGGAGCGCGACCCGATCACGACCTCCAGGCCCACCGAGGCCAGCCGGGCCCCGAGCGCCCGCCCGGCCGGTCCGGTCCCTCCAACGATCCCAACGTCCATCTCGACACACTGTCATGCCGAGGCGGGGAACTCAGATTGGGCGGGTACTGTCCCGGCCGCCTTGATCGCCTTCCGCCACGGCGTCGCCAGCGCCGATCCGCTCCCCGACGGCGTGCTGCTGTGGACGCGTGTCACCACCGACGCCGCCGGCCCGGTGGCCGTCGACTGGTGGCTGGGCGAGGGGCCGCAGGCCGCGGCGGCGCTGGCCCGGGGCACCGCCGAGGCCTCCCCGGAGCGCGACTTCACCGTCCACGTCGATGTCGGCGGCCTCGAACCGGGAACCACGTACTGGTACGGGTTCGGCGCGGGCGACGTGGCGTCGCCCGTGGGACGGACCCGCACCGCGCCGGTGGGGCCGCTGCGGGTGGGGCTGGCCTCCTGCGCCAACTGGTCGTGTGGCTTCTTCAACGCCTACGCCAACCTGGCCGCCCGCGACCTGGACCTGGTCGTCCACGTGGGCGACTACCTGTACGAGAACGACCTCATGCGGCTGAGCCGGCGGGCGGTGCGGTCCCACCGGCCGCCGGGGCCGTGCATCACCCTGGAGGACTACCGCGCCCGCCACGCCCAGTACCGCTCGGACCCCGACCTGCAGGCCCTCCACGCCCGCCACCCGGTGGTGGCCGCGTGGGACGACCACGAGCTGATCGGGGGCACCTGGCGGGAGGGCGCCACCGCCCACCGGCCGGGCCACGGGCCCTGGGCCCCCCGCCTGGCCGCGGCCAGGCAGGCCTACTTCGAGTGGATCCCGGTGCGCCGGCCGGCCCACGACTCGGTCTACCGGACCGTGCCCCTCGGCCCGCTGGCCGACCTGGTCATGCTCGACACCCGCCTGGCCGGCCGCGACCGGCCGGCCAAGGACGCCCGCCGCCCCGCGGTGCGGATCGCCGACCGCCGCCGCGCCCTGCTGGGCGAGCGGCAGTGGGCGTGGCTGGAGGGCGAGGTGGCGGCGTCGACCGCCCAGTGGCTGCTCCTGGGCAACCAGGTGATGATGGCGCCGCTGCGGGTGCTGCACCTCGCGGGGGGCCTGGGGGTGAACCCCTCGCAGTGGGACGGCTACCCCGGCGAGCGCCGCCGCCTCTACGAGCTGCTGCGGCGGGCCGGGCGGGCGACCAACGTCGCCGTGCTGACCGGCGACCTGCACTCGTCGTGGGCGTGCGACCTGCCGGTGGGGGCGGAGTTCGTCTCCCCCAGCGTGACGACCGACAGCTTCTCGGCGACGACGCTGCCCCAGGTGCCGGGGCTGTCCGCCCTGGTCCGGCGCATCTTCCTGTCCCAGAACGGCCACGTCCGCCTGGCCGACCTCGACCGGCACGGCTACGTGACCGTCGACGTGACGCCCGAGCGGGTGCAGGCCGACTTCTGGCACGTCGACACCATCGGGCGCCGGGACGGGGGCGAGCGGTGGGCCGGCGGGTGGGCGCTGCGGGACGGGCGGCTCGGGCTCCAGCCGGCCGTCAGCCCGGCGCCAGCTGCCGAACCGACGCCGCGCTCAGCTGCGGGAGGGTGAGGTAGCGGGCGCCCATGGCCTGGGCCAGCTCGGCGGCCAGGCCCAGGCGGGTGTGGCCGTCCTCGGCGTCGACGACGACGGCCGGGACACCGCGGCGGCGGACCTCGGCCGCCGCCTCCTTGGCCGCCACCAGGGGGTCGACGCCGTCGGGGCCGGCGGTGGCCCGGCCGTCGGAGACCAGCACGAGCAGCGGCCGGTCCTCGGGCCGGGCGGCCAGGGTGAGGGCGGTGACGATGCCGGCGGCCAGGGGCGTGCGCCCGCCGGTGGGGAGGTCGGTGAGGCGGGCCTTGGCCACCTCCACGCTGCCGGTCGGGCGCAGGGTGACTTCGGCCCCGTCGCCCCGGAAGGTGACGAGGGCGACCCGGTCGCGGCGCTGGTAGGCGTCGAGCAGGAGGCCGAGGACGGCGCCCTTGGCCGCCTCCATGCGGGCCTCGGCCCCCATGGACCCCGAGGCGTCGACAGCCAGGATGACCAGGTTGCCGGCCCGCTGCTCCCGCACCGCCTCCCGGACGTCGGCCGCCTCGATGCCGGCCCTGCCGCCGCGGGCCGCGGCGGCCCGGATGGTGGGGCCCACGGCCACCGAGCCGAGCGGGCCCGCGGGCGCGCGGTCGCCGACCAGGCGGCCGCGGTCGCCCTGGACCATGGAGCGGCGGCCCCCACCGGTGGCCGTGGTCCGTGGGGTCTCCAGGCGGGTGATCCGCTCGGGCGGGGTGTCCGGGGGCGCCGTGCGCTCCTCCTCCTGGTCCGGTCCGGCCGCCGCCTCCTCCAGGGCCTGGTCGACCTCCTCCTGGGTCATGCCCGGGTCGTCGAAGGGGTGGCGGCGGCGCCGGTGGGCCAGGGCCAGGGGCGCCACCCGGCGGACGTCGTCGACCGTGGCCTCGGTACGGCCCTCCATGGCGGCCAGGGCGGCGGCGGCCCGGCAGATCACCAGGTCGGCCCGCAGCCCCTCGGCGCCCACCGAGGCGCACAGGGAGGAGACGGTGTGCAGCAGGTCGTCGGTGAGGGCGGCCGGCGGGCCGGCGACCAAGGGCTCGTCGGGCCACGTGTCGCGGAACGCCTCGGGGTCGGCGTCGAACGCCATGCGCCGGCGCACGGCCTCGGCCCGGACGGCGGGGTCGGTGGGGGCGGTGACGTCGGCGGCCAGGCCGAAGCGGTCGAGGAGCTGGGGGCGGAGGTCGCCCTCCTCGGGGTTCATCGAGCCGACCAGCACGAACCGGCTGGGGTGGACGTGGGAGACGCCCTCGCGCTCCACCCGGTTGACGCCGCTGGCGGCCACGTCGAGGAGGACGTCGACCAGGTGGTCGGGCAGCAGGTTGACCTCGTCGACGTAGAGCACGCCCCCGTGGGCCGCGGCCAGCAGCCCGGGCGAGAAGCGGACCTCGCCCCCGGTCAGGGCCGCGGCCAGGTCGATCGAGCCGACCAGCCGGTCCTCGGTCGTGCCCACGGGCAGCTCCACGAACGGCGCGTCCTCGGCGAGCAGGTGGGCCAGGCCGCGGGCCAGGGTGGTCTTGGCCGACCCCTTCTGGCCCCGCAGGAGGACGCCGCCGATCCGGGGCTCGGCCGCGGCCAGCAGGAGGGCCAGCTTGGCCTCGTCCTGGCCGACGACGGCGCCAAAGGGGAACTGGTGACAGATCTGGGGGTCGGGACCCCCACTTCTGTCACCGGTTCGCTGGGTCATCGCCCCTCCTCCCAGCCCTCGGCCTCGAGCAGGGCCGAGCGCAGGGTGGCCAGGGCCTCGGGCGAGGCGTCCCACAGGCCCCGGTCGCGGGCTTCGAGGAGCTTCTCGGCGATCGACCGGAGGGCCCAGGGGTTGGACTGCTCGTACAGCTTGCGCACGGCCGGGTCGGCCACGTAGGCCTCGGTCACCCGCTCGTACATCCAGTCCTCGACCACGTGGGCGGTGGCGTCGTAGCCGTACAGGTAGTCGACGGTGGCGGCCAGCTCGAAGGCCCCCTTGTAGCCGTGGCGGCACATGGCGCCGATCCACTTGGGGTTCAGGACCCGGGTGCGGACCACCCGGGCCGCCTCCTCGCCCAGGCTGCGGACCTTGGGGTCGGCCGGGTTGGCCGAGTCGCCGAACCACGCCTTGGGCTCCTCGCCGCCCCGCAGGGCCCGGATGGTGGCGATCATCCCGCCGTGGTCCTGCAGGTAGTCGTCGGAGTCGAAGATGTCGTGCTCCCGGTTGTCCTGGTTCTTGACCGCCACCTCGATGAGCGAGAACCGCCGCTGCATGGCCTCGGCCGCCGGCGCCCCCATGGCGGCGCGGCCGTAGGAGTACCCGCCCCAGGCGGTGTAGACGGCGGCCAGGTCGTCGTCGCCCTCCCACTCCCGGGACTCGAGCAGGGGCAGGATGCCCGACCCGTAGGCGCCCGGCTTGGAGCCGAAGATGCGGGGGTCGTCGTCGAAGCCGGCCAGGCGCACGGCGTCGTCGACCAGGGCGATCACGTGGGGGAAGGCGTCGCGGAAGAAGCCGGAGATGCGCAGGGTGACGTCGACCCGCGGGCGGCCCAGCTCCTCCTCGGGGATCAGCTCCACGCCGGTGACCCGGCCCGACTCCTCGGCCCAGACGGGGCGCACGCCGAGCAGGGCCAGGGCCTCGGCCACGTCGTCGCCGCCGGTGCGCATGGCCGCCGTGCCCCACACGACCAGGCCGACGGTGGCGGGCGGGCGGCCCTCCTCGGCCACGTGGCGCTCGACCAGCCGGTCGGCCAGCTTCCGGCCGACGTCCCACGCCAGCCGGCTGGGAATGGCCTTGGGGTCGACCGAGAAGAAGTTCCGCCCGGTGGGCAGGACGTGGGCCATGCCCCGGGTGGGCGCCCCGCTCGGGCCGGCCGGGACGTGGCGGCCGGCCAGGGCGGCCAGCACGTTGTCGACCTCGTCGGTGGTCCGGCGCAGGTCGGGGACGAGGCGGTCGCACACCCAGCGCAGGGTGGGGTGGTCGCCCTCGTACCGCCACCCGTCCGACTGGAGGCCGGCGAGGGTGGCCCGGGCCTCGGCCTCGGCCTCGTCGGTGTCGTGGCGGGTCGTGTCGGTCGCGCGGCGCAGCGCGGGCACCCGCTCCCCCTGCGGCAGCCGGGTGATGGCCAGGACGAGGTCGAGCTCGGCCTCCCCGTCCGGCGGGCGGCCGAGGGTGTGGAGGCCGCCCCGGATCTGGGCGTCCTTCAGCTCGCACAGGTAGCCGTCGACGTGGAGGACGAGGTCGTCGAACTCGTCGCCCTCGGGCCGCTCGGCCACGCCCAGGTCGCGGGTGATCTCGGCCCGCACGAGCAGGTCCCACACCTGGGCCCGGATGGCCGGCAGCTTGGAGGGGTCGAGGGCGGCGATCGAGGCATGCTCGTCGAGCAGCGTTTCCAGGCGAGCCAGGTCGTCGTAGGTGTCGGCCCGGGTCATGGGCGGGAGCAGGTGGTCGACGATCACCGCGTGGGCCCGCCGCTTGGCCTGCGTCCCCTCCCCCGGGTCGTTGACCACGAAGGGGTAGACGAGGGGCAGGTCGCCCAGCACCCGGTCGGGGTAGCAGTCCGCCGACAGGCCCACGCCCTTGCCGGGCAGCCACTCGAGCGTGCCGTGCTTGCCCACGTGCACGACGGCGTGGGCGCCCCACCCGTGCTCCAGCCAGCGGTAGAAGTCGACGTAGCCGTCGACCGGCGGCAGGTCGGGCGAGTGGTAGATGGCGATGGGGTTGTCGCCGAAGCCCCGCGGCGGCTGGATGGCGACGAGGACGTGCCCGAGGTCGATGGGCTCCGGCATGCGGTCGGCCAGCTCGGCCATCAGGGCGTCGCCGTCGGCCGGGATGCGGTCGACCCGGTAGCCGGTGGCCCGCAGGTCGTGGAGGAGGTCGACCACCGAGGCCGGCGTGTCCAGGGCCACCGCATTGCCGATCCGGCTCTTCTTGGTCGGGTACGAGGAGAGGACGAGGGCGATCCGCTTCTCCGCGTTGGGCGTGCGGCGGAGGGCGGCCAGCTTGGTGGCCAGGCCGGCGACGCGGGCCACCCGGTCGGCGACGGTGCGGTAGGCGGTGACGGGCGCGCCCAGGTCGTCGCCGTCGTCGACCAGCTCCTTGAACGAGAAGGGCACGCCGATGATCCGCCCGTCGAACTCGGGGATGGCGACGCTCATGGCCACGTCGATGGGGGTCAGGCCGGCGCTGCTCGCCTCCCACGCCGCCGCGGGCTGGGTGGCGGCCATGGCCTGGAGGACGGGGACGTCGAGGGCGGCCAGGGCGGCGGCGTCCCAATCGTCGCCGTCGGCCACGCCCATGGCGAGGACGGTCGTGACCAGCACGTCGACGTCGCGCAGCAGGTCGAAGACCGCCGGGTCGGACCGCAGCGAGTAGCACCACACCGGCCGGGCGTTGGCCCCCTTGGCCTCCAGGGCGTCGCACAGGTCGTCGACGAAGCCGGTGTTCCCGGCCAGGACGTGGGCCCGGTAGAACACGACGCCGACCGTGGGCCGGGTGGGTTCGAGGGGCCGGTCGCCCAGGACGCCGTAGGAGGGCACCTCCACCGGCGGCTGGTGGGGGTAGCCGGCGACGTAGCGCAGGAGCTGCTCGATGTTGGCCAGCCCCCCGGCGGCCAGGTACTCGAAGGCCCGGGCGACCGTGGCCGGGGCGGCGGTGGAGAGGGCGGTCAGCTCGGCGTCGGGGCTGGCCTCGCCGCCGAAGGCCAGCAGGGGGACGCCGCCGTCGAGGCAGCGCCGGCGCAGCTCGTCGAACTGCTCCTCCCACGCCCGCCGGCCGCCGAGCAGGCGGACCAGCACCATGGTCACGCCGTCGAGCGGGGGCACGGCCTCGCCCGGCCGGGCCGCCCGCACGGGCGGGAAGCCGTCGGGCAGGCCCTCCACCACCGAGCGCAGGGCGAGGATCTCGGTGTCGGCGTTGGTCAGGACGAGGATCATGTGGCTTCCTTGTTCATGGTCGGACCCGGGCGCCCGACGCCACGATCCGCTCGATGGCGGCCAGGTCGAGGTGGGCTTCGAGCATGTCGGCCAGGCGGTCAAGCTGGGCCTCCCGGGCCGCGGCGAACGACACTCCCGAGGGGGCGAGGCCGAGGAAGGCGGCGCGGAAGCCGTCGTCCTCGAACAGCCCGTGGAGGGTGGTGCCCGCAAACCGGCCGTGCTGCGAGCCCTCGGGATGGGCACCGTAGGCGTCGTCGAGCTTGATCCACGGGTCGGCTCCCGTCACCCGGCCGTGGTGGATCTGGTACCCGGAGACCCGCTGCTGCAGTGCGGTACCGCGGCGCTGGCGGGTGACCTTGGCCGGCTCGAACACGGTCTCGGCGTCCAGCCAGCCCAGGCCCTGGACCGTGCCCCGCCCCGACTCGACGGTGTCCACGATCGTCCGCCCCATCATCTGGTAGCCGCCGCAGATCCCGAGCACCCGGGCGCCCGAGGCTTCGACGGCCCGGTCGAGGCCTCGGCCCCGCAGCCACTCGAGGTCGGCCACGGTGGCCTTGGTGCCGGGGAGGATCACCAGGTCGGGGCGGCCGAGGGCGGCCGGTCGGTCCACGAACCGCACCCCCACCGCCGGCTCCATGCGCAGCGGGTCGGCGTCGGTGAAGTTGGCGATGCGGGGGAACCGGATCACGGCCACGTCGACATCGGCCGAGGCGGTCTCTCTGTCGGCGGGCAGGGCCAGGGAGTCCTCGGCGTCGAGGTCCACGCCGTGGAGGTAGGGCAGGACGCCCAGGGTCGGCACCCCGCACCGGCGCTCGAGCTCGGCCGGGCCCTCGGCCAGCAGGGCCGGGTCGCCCCGGAGCTTGTTGACGACGAAGCCCCGCACCAGCGGGCGCAGGTCGTCGGGAAGGAGGGCGACCGTCCCGTAGAGAGCGGCGAACACCCCGCCCCGGTCGATGTCGCCCACCAGGACGGCGGGCAGGCCGGCGGCGGCGGCCAGGCGCAGGTTGACCAGGTCGGAGTGCAGCAGGTTGATCTCGGCCGGGCTGCCGGCCCCCTCCACGATCACCACGTCGAACCGGCGGCGGAGGTCGCGCAGGGCGTCGAGCACGGTGGCGAAAAGGCGGGGCTTCTCGGCCTGGTAGGCGGCGGCGTCGAGGTGGCCGAACGGCGTGCCGAGGACCACGACCTGGCTGGTCCGCTCCCCCGTGGGCTTGAGGAGGATGGGGTTCATGGCCACCTCGGGCTCGGCGCCCGCGGCCAGGGCCTGGACGCCCTGGGCCCGGCCGATCTCGTGCCCCGCGGGCGTGACGTAGGCGTTGTTGGCCATGTTCTGGGCCTTGAACGGGGCCACCCGCACCCCCCGCCGGTGCAGGACCCGGCACAGCCCGGCGACGACCGAGCTCTTGCCCACGTCGCTGGCCGTGCCGCACACCATCAGCCCGCCCCTCACCCGCCCCTCCCTTCTTGGCGCGCTGGTCCGTGCTCTGCACGGATGAGCGCGCCAAGAACGTCGGAGAGGCGGGCCAGACCGACGGCATCGGGCGCGGCGATCCGCACGTGGTCGGGCAGGCCGAAGCTGGCGCAGTCCCGCACCAGCACGCCGTGGGGGGCCAGCCGGTCGCGCAGGCCAGGCGCCCGCACGAGCAGGTAGTTGGCGTCGGACGGTTCGGGGTCGAGGCCGGCGTCGCGCAGCACCGTGACCAGCTGGGCCCGCAGGCCGGCGATAGCGGCGGCCCAGGCGGGCAGGTCGACCCGGTCGAGCAGGTCGGGCAGGGCGGCGGCGGCCAGGCCGTTCAGCGACCACTCGGGCTGGTGGCGCCGGAAGCGGTCGACGTCGTCGGCGAGCACGTAGCCGATGCGCAGGCCGGGGCAGGCCAGCACCTTGGTCAGCGAGCCGACCACCAGCGGCCGGCCGCTCGTCCAGCGGCCGGTGGCCAGCGGGTAGAACGCCTCGTCCCACACGCCGGCGGCGGCCGTCTGCAGCCGGCCGGTCGGGTTGTGCGGGTCGGAGCGCCACACCGGCCCGCCGCCCCTGGGGTACAGGCCGAAGTCAGGCTCCTCCACCGTGCCGCCCAGCTCGGCCGCCACCAGGGCGATGGCCTCGGCGCCGCCGTTGGTGAGCAGGAGGCGGCCCGGGTCGACCCCCATGGCCCCGGCCAGGGCCGCGGTCGCCACCGACGGGTCCGGGTAGCGGCCGACGGCGTCGAGGTGCTTGGCCACCACCTCCCCGGGGTCGGGCGCCACCGGGTTCAAGCTGGCCGAGAGGTCGAGCACCGCCCCCGGGTCGACGCCGAGGGCGGCCGCCAGGCGGGCGCCGTCGCCCCCGTGGGTCGCCGGCGGGATCACTTGGGTGCATTCCGCGTCGTGATCCGGGCCGAAATCGCCGACATCACGACGCTCAATGCACCCACGTCGCGGGCGAGGGCGACGGCCCGGGCGATGTCGGCGGTCTCGGCGGGCCGGCCGGTGCCGAGCGGCGGGCGGATCTCCACGCGGTCGCCGTAGCGGCTCTGGCCCCCGAGGCGTAGGCCGAGGGCGGCGGCGAAGGCGGCCTCGGCCACGCCCGCGTTCGGCGACGGGTGGGCCGGCGCCTGGGTGCGGACCGCGGTCCAGACGGCGGCGGCCGACCGGGGGCGGGCGGCGGCCACCAGGGCGGCCGTGACCCGGGCCGGCACCCAGCCGGCCAGGTCGTCGAGGCGGGCGCTGGCCCAGCCGTAGCGCTCGTAGCGCGGGGATCGGTGGCCCACCATGGCGTCGAGGGTGTTCACGGCCCGGTAGCCGAGGGCGCCCGGTGCGCCGGCCACCAACGCCCAGCACGCCGGCGCCACGACGGCGTCGACGGTGTTCTCCGCCACCGACTCCACGACCGCCCGGGCCACCTCCTTCTCGTCGAGGTCGGCCGGATCCCGGCCGACCAGCGCCGGGAGCAGGGCCCGGGCCCGGTCGACGTCGCCGGCGTCGAGGGCGGCGGCCACCTCGAGCGCCGCCCGCTCCAGGGCCCGGCCGGCGACGGCCAGCCACGTCGCCACCGCAGCCGAGCGGACGAGCCGGCCGGCGGCGATGCCGAGGCCGACCCCGACCGTGGCGTGGGCGACGCCGGCCGCCCGGCTGTCCCGGTGGAGCACGCCTTCGACGGCCCGCATGGCCCGGCCGAAGGCGACGACGGGGTGGACGGCGGCGGGCGGCTCGCCCAGCAGCCGGTCGGCGGCGAGGCCGGCGGCGACGGCGGTCACCAGCGGGCCGCCGCGGCCAGGAGGCCGGCCGTCTCCCCGACCAACCCGGCCGCGCCCAGCACGTCGCCCGTGAACCCGCCGATCCTGCGGACGGCGAGCCCCACCACGCCGGCGAAGGCGAGGGCCAGCGCCGCGAGCCCCACCAGCGCGTCGCCCCCGGCCAGGGCGGCGAGCACCGCGGCCAGCGCCAGTCCCGCCAGCGGTACCCCGCGGTCGCCGCCGAGGAACGCCGAGGCCAGCCCCGCCGGCCGGGCGTACGGGACGGTGCGGGCGGCGTGGGCCATGCCGAGGCGGGAGGCGCACCACAGGGCGCCCAGCAAGGCGGGCGAGGGGGCCAGGGACGCCAGCGAGGCCCAACGCAGGAGGAGCACCCCGGCACCCACGCCGACCCCGAAGGCGCCGGTGGCCGGGTCGGCCATGACCTCCAGGCGGCGGGCCGGGCCGTCGAGGGGAGGCAGCAGGCCGTCGGCCGAGTCGACCAGGCCGTCGAAGTGGAGCATGCCGGTCACGGCCAGGTCGGCGGCGATCACCACGGCCGCGGCCACCGCATTGGTCCAGAACCGGTCGGCGATCCACCAGACCCCGCCCAGCCAGAACCCCATGGCCGCGCCGACCACGGGGAACCAGGCCAGAGCGGCCGGCGTCGGCCGGGCCGGGCCGCCCAGGGGCGTCAGGAAGGCCAGGGCCCGAGCGGCCCCACGAGCGGGAAAGCGGGCGCGACGCACGCTCAGATCCGCTCCAGCCGGAGGGCCCGCCCGGCGACCACGAGGAGGACGTCGTCGGCCACCGCGGCCACCGCCTGGTTGACGAGGCCGAGGGCGTCGCGGAACAGCCGGCCGGCCGCCGTCGACGGGTGGACGCCGAGGCCCACCTCGTCGCTCACGATCACCAGGTCGCCCCCGTGCCCGGCCAGCACCGCGCAGAGGGCCTCGGCGTCGACCGAGAAGCCCTCGGCGGCCGCCACCCAGGCGGTGAGGCTGTCGACCACGACGGTGCCGGCCAGGCCGGGCAGCGCCCCGAGCAGGTCCTGGGACTCGACGGTGGTCCACGCCGGCGGGCGGCGGGCCCGGTGGGCGGCCACACGCTCGGGCATCTCGGCGGCCAGCCCGGTGGCCAGGTAGGTGACCGGGCCGGTGCCGGCCAGCCGCTCGGCCAGCGCCGACTTGCCCGACCGGGCGCCCCCGAGGACCAGGGTGATCACGGGCGGACGCCCGCCAGCACCGCCGCGTGCACGGCCCGGGCCAGGCGGGCGCCCCACAGCGAACGGGGGCCGCCGAAGGCGTGGGGCGGCCCACCGTCGGGGCAGGCGATGCAGACGGCGTCGGTGGCCGTGCCGGTGCCGGCCACCCCGGCGTCCCACAGGGCCTGGGCCTTGGCCTCGGTGGCGGTGGCGACCGCGTTGACCAGGGCGGCGTCGGACAGCCGCTCGGGCAGCACGACGACCAGGTTGACCGTGCCCACCAGGCTCACCGGCCCGGCCACGTCGGGCGCGGCGGCCCATGTCGGGTGCCCGAGCCCCACGGTGGCCGCCACCTCGACACCGCCGTCGACCGCGGAGGAGACCGCCCGCACGTCGGCTGCGGTGAGCATGCCCACGCCGCGCCCGGGCAGGCCGAGCGACACGCCGAGCTTGGTCAGGTGGTGGTCGGGGTCCCGCCGTCCGTAGCCGGCCGGCACCTGGGCGTTCACCACCCAGCGGCGCACGCCGATCCCGCCCCCGTGGGGCGCGGAGGCCACCATCCGCATGGGGGCGGTCGCCCGCCAGACCAGCACCGGGTACTGCCGCCCGCCTTCCTGGCGGGACCGCACCTGCATGTCCACGACGTCTCCCGCGTCTCAAGTTGTCCGGCAGGCAGGTCTCCTGGCTCCCGGATCGACGCTCGCCCCGGCCTTCCCGCCCTTGCGAGCCGTGGCCGATTGCGGGGTTCGCTCCCCGGTGACAGTTGCGGGACAGCCCCGGACTCACACCGGGTTCCCTGCGCTACGGCCCGAAGCATACGCTCCCGCCCATGGCCCGGGCCGAGTCGATCGTGCTGGTGAACACCGGCTACGGCAAGGGCAAGTCCTCGGCCGCCTTCGGGGTCATGGGCCGGGGGTGGGCCCGGGGCTGGCGGGTGGGCGTGGTCCAGTTCATCAAGAGCGGCAAGTGGAAGACCGGCGAGCGCAAGCTGGCCGACCACCTCGGGATCGAGTGGCACACCCTGGGCGACGGGTTCACCTGGGAGTCCACCGACCTCGACGAGACGGCGGCCAAGGGCCGCCACGCCTGGGACGTCGCCCGCCAGAAGCTGGCCTCGGGCGACTTCGACCTGCTCATCCTCGACGAGCTGACGTACGCGGTGAAGTACGGCTGGGTCGACGTGGCCGAGGTGGTCGAGGGCGTGCGCAGCCGGGCCCCCCACACCAACGTCGTCATCACCGGGCGGGACGCGCCCGAGGAGCTGGTCGAGGTGGCCGACACCGTCACCGAGATGCGCAAGGTCAAGCACGCCTACGACCAGGGCATCAAGGCCAAGAAGGGCATCGAGTACTGAATCGTCGCCGGCCCGCCCGCCCGGTATTTGCATCCGGGCGATAGAGTTGCCGGCGTGGGGGACGAGCAGGAACTGACCGCGCGCGAGAAGTGGGCCATCCAGTGCATGGACCGCCAGCTCGTCGTGCTCGACGACCTGGCCGGGCGGGCGGCCGACCCCCGGGCGTGGCTCGCCCTCGAGCGCCAGGCGAACAGCTTCGCCCGCCACCTGGGCACCTGGCTGGCGCACGAGCGGATCTTCCCGGCCGCCCGACCCCGCATGGCCCAGCACCAGGCCGACCTGGCCGCCTACGCGGCCCGGGCGCAGCGCGAGGTGGCCGCCGTCGACCCCGACGAGCTCGAGGCGGCCCGGCGCAGCCTGGGCATCCGGCTGGCCGTCATCGGCAAGGGCGGGGCCGGCAAGACCGTCACCTCCTCCACCCTCGCCCGCCTGCTGGCCCGCCAGGGCCGCAAGGTCTTCGCCTGCGACCTCGACGTCAACCCCGGCCTGGCCATCAGCCTCGGCCTGCCGCCCACCGAGGCCGGCCTGCCGGACGAGGCCCTGGAGGAGCACGCCGGCTCGCTCTACGGGTGGCAGCTCAGCGGGGCGTTCACGCCCATCCAGGCGGTCGAGCGGTTCGCCGCGGTCGCCCCCGACGGCGTGCGCTTCCTCGGCATGGGGAAGATCGGCACGATCGACAAGATGGCCGCCAAGAAGTCGGTCGCCGCCCTCGTCCACATGCTGCTGGGCATCGGCGAGCCGGACTGGGACGTGATCGCCGACCTGGAGGCCGGGCCCACCACGCCGTTCGAGCGCTACCACGCCTTCTCGGAGGACGTGGTGGTCGTCGTCGGCCCGGCCTGGCGCTCGGCCATGACCGCCCGCCGGCTGCTGCCCATGGTGGAGGACCGCCGGCTCACCCTCGTCTCCAACCGCTTCCGCGACGAGCCCGACCACCCCGGGCTGGCCGCCACCATCCGCATCCCGTTCGACCCGGACCTGGCCGAAGCCGAGCGCCAGGGCCTGTCCCCCATCGACGCCTGCCCCGACTCCCCGGCCGTCGCCGCCATCAGCCGCCTCGCGGCCCTGTTCACGAACCAGGAGGTACCGGTATGAAGATCGCCGTCTGTGGCAAGGGCGGATCGGGCAAGAGCACGATCTCCGGCGCCCTGGCCCGCCACCTGGCCCGCCAGGGCCACAAGGTGGTGGCCCTGGACTGCGACCCCAACCCCAACCTCGGCATCTCCCTGGGCGTGCCCCGGGAGAGCGTGGAGGACATGAAGCCCATCCTCAACGCCCTCCTCGACGCCGGGCACACCCACAAGGACCCCAAGATCGAGGCCGAGGTGCTGCTCGGCCGCTACGGCATCGACGCCCCCGAGGGCATCCGCCTGGTGGCCACCGGCAAGATCGAGCGGCCGTCCAGCGCCTGCCTGTGCTGCGGCTCGCACAACACCACCCGCCAGTTCTTCGGCGAGCTGCCGGCCGACGACCGGGTCGTCCTGGCCGACCTGGAGGCCGGGCTCAACGACCTCATCTGGGCCAAGCCGGGGCCCGACGACGTGGTGCTGGCCGTCACCGAGGGCAGCGCCAAATCGGTGGAGATCGCCCGCCGGGCCTGCCGGCTGGCCGAGGAGCTGGGCGTGACCCGCATCATCGGCATCGCCAACCGCACGGTCAGCGACGTCGACGCCAAGCGCGTCGCCGAGGAGCTGGGCGTGGAGACCTTCGTCGTCCCCGAGGACCGGGCCGTGGAGGACGCCGACCACCTCGGCGTGGCCGCCATGGACGCCGACCCGTCGTCGCCGGCCATGGTGGCGGTGGGCGAGCTGGCCAAGCTCGTCACCAGGTAGTCGCTAGCCTCCCCGGCGTGGACCGCCGGGTGAGGCTTGCCATGGCCACGGCGGCGGTGCTGGCCGGCGCCGCCGCCGTGCTGTTCGGCCTCCAGGGCCGGGAGACCACCTTCGGCCCCGGTCCGCCGCAGCCGGTCACCGAGGACCCGCAGCTGGCGATCAACGTCAACACCTCCCCGGTGGCCGCCGCCGATCCCCGCCGGCCCGAGGTCCTTGCCGTGGCCGGGCGGGTCGACGCCCCCCGCCTGGCCTGCAAGGTGGCGGTCACCACGTCGGGCGGCGAGGCGTGGCGGAAGGTCGACCTGCCCCTGCCGCCGGGGGCCGAGAACTGCTTCTGGCCGGCGCTGGCCTTCGACGGCGACGGCAACCTGCTCGTCGTCTACACCCCCACCGGCGGCCCCTTCAACCTCCCCACCGGCCTCTGGCTCCAGCGGTTCACCCCAGACCTGGCTGCCGACGGCCCGGCGCTGCAGGTGGCCGGGCCGCTCACCTTCCAGCCCCGGCTGGCGGTCGACGGGCGGCGGGTCTTCGTCTCGTGGATCCAGGCCCGGGCCGACCGCGACACCAAGTTCCTGGGGTTCACCGCCCCGCCCAACCCGATCGTCCTGGCCCGCTCGGACGACGGCGGCCGCACGTTCTCGCCGCCGGTCACCGTGAGCGAGCCCGACCGCCTGGCCGTCCAGCCCACGCTGATGGTGTGGCCGGGCGGCGAGGTGGTGGTGGGCGCCCTCGACCTGCACGACGACCGGACCACCTACGAGTCGGCCCACCTGGGCACGCCCGGGCCGGCGCCCACCGAGCGGTGGCGGCTGGTGAGCTGGACGTCGACCGGTGGCGGGGCCCGGTTCGGCCCGGCCCGGACCGTGGCCGAGGGCGTCGTGCCGTCCCAGCGGGTCCTGGTCGACCTGGCGCCGGCGCCGGCCTTCGCCCTCGACGCCGCCCGCCGGCGGATGTACGCGGCGTGGGAGACGGCCCTCGACGTGATGGTGTCCAGGTCCGACGACGGAGGCGCCACCTGGTCACCCCCCCGGCGCATCGGCCCGGCGGCCGGGGGCCAGTTCCTGCCCGGGATCGGCATCGCCCCCGACGGGCGGCTCGACGTGGCGTTCTACGACCGCAGCGGCGATCCCGACGACGTGCTGGCCGAGGTCGTGCTGGCCTCGTCGCACGACGGCGGGCGCTCCTTCGCCACCGGCGCCGTTTCCGACCAGCGCTTCGACTCCATGGTGGGCTCGTTCAACGGCGACAACGTGATGCTGGGCAGCCACCTGGCCGTGGTGTCGACGGCGGGCGGGGCCACCGTGGTGTGGCCTGACACCACCCGGGGCAACCGGGTGAACAACATCGTCGACCTGGTCTCGGCGACAGTCGCCATCGAGGCGGGCGCGGGCGCCCGGGCGCCCGTCGTCGTGCTGGGCGGGCTGCTGGCGGCCGGGGGCCTGGTGCTTACTGCCCGGTCTTGGCCCGGTAGAGGAGCTGGTCGAGGTCGACGGCGCGGACCCCGCCCAGCAGCTTCGCCACGACCACCCCTTCCGGGCTGACGAGGAAGGACTCGGGCACGCCGGCCACGCCGTAGTCGAGGGCGATGCGGCTCTTGTTGTCGACCACCATCGGCCAGGCGCCGCCCTCCTTGTCGCGGAACTCCTTCACCGCCTGGGCGTTGTCGCTGTAGATCACGCCCATCACCGCGGCGTCGCCCGGGCTCTGGTGGGCCTCGGAGAACCGGATGAGCTCGGGGTGCTCGTTGCGGCACGGCACGCACCAGGTGGCGAAGAAGTTGACCACCACCCACTTGCCCTTGAGGGCGGCCAGCGAGGCCGGGGTGCCGTCGACCGTGGTGCCCTCGATGGGGGGCGCCGGCTTGCCGACCAGGGGCGACCTCACCGCCCGGGTGGCGGCCGGCTCCCCGTTGGCCAGGGCCAGGACCAGCAGGGCGACGGGGACGGCGACCGCCACCGCGATCCACAGCACGTTGCGGGTCTTGCGCAGCCCGGCGACGACCGGCGGGGGCGACTGCTCGGCGTCGGTGGCCTCGGGGCTGGTGGTATCGGTCATACGGGCGGCCATCCGTGTTCGGCGAACCAGCGCTGCAGGGGCTGGAAGTAACCCTGCCAGCGCCCGGTCACGAACAGCAAGCCGACGGCGACGAGCAGGGCGCCGCCGCCGACCTCGATGCGCCGGCCGTTGCGCCGCAGCCAGCCCAGCGACCGCTGGGCCCGGTTGAAGCCCAGGGCCAGGGCGATGAACGGCACGCCGAGGCCGGCCGAGTAGAGCATGAGCAGGACCGCGCCCCAGACGGCGGTGCCGCTGACCGCGGCGGTGGCGTAGATCGTGGCCAGGACCGGGCCGAGGCAGGGGGCCCAGCCGGCGGCGAAGGCCATGCCCATGGGGAAGGCCCAGGCCGTCCCCCGCGGAACCCGGGACAGGTCCATGCGCTTCTCCCGCATCAGGAACGGGATGCGCAGGACGCCCATGGTCGACAGGCCCAGCACGATGATCGGCAGCCCGAACCACCGCACGACCGGCCCCCCGTTGGCCAGGAAGACCGACCCGAGCAGCTGGGCGACCACGCCCAGGGCGGTGAACACCAGGGTGAAGCCGGCCACGAACAGGAGGGCGGCCCGCAGGGTGACCATGCGGGCCTGGCGGTCGCCCAGCTCGGACACCGGGAGGGCGGAGACGTACGACAGGTAGCCCGGCAGCAGGGGCAGGCAGCACGGGGAGCTGAACGAGATCAGGCCGGCCACCACTGCGAACAGGGGCAGTGCGAAGCCGGCGTCCACGACCCTCCACGGTACCTCTGACCGCGTCCGATGGCGGCTCTCCGCCGACCTACCGTATGCCGTGCCTCGCCTCGGCCCCCGGCTCGTGATCGCCGGCACGTCGTCGGGCGCGGGGAAGACCACCGTGGCCACCGGGCTGATAGCCGCCCTGGTCGCCCGGGGCCTGGCCGTGGGCGCGGCCAAGGTGGGGCCGGACTTCATCGACCCCGGCTACCACGGGCTGGCCACCGGCCGGCCGAGCCGCAACCTCGACGCCTGGATGTGCGGGGTTGACGCCGTCCCCCCCCTGGCCGGCCGGGCCGCGGCCGGGGCCGACGTGCTGGTGGTCGAGGGCGTGATGGGCCTGTTCGACGGCTCGGGCGACCCGTCTGGGCCGGCGGCCAGCACCGCCCACGTGGCCCGGCTCCTGGACGCCCCGGTCGTGCTGGTGGTCGACGCCTCGTCGGTGGGCGGATCGGTGGCGGCCACCGTCCACGGGTTCGCCACCTTCGACCCCTCGACCCGGGTGGCCGGCGTCGTCCTCAACCGGGTGGGCAGCGACAGCCACGAGGCGCTGCTCCGCGACGCCCTGGCACCGCTCGGTATCCCGGTCCTCGGGGCCCTGCGGCGGGACCCCGCGTACTCGTGGCGTGACCGCCACCTCGGCCTGGTCCCGGTCGCCGAGCAGCGCGACGCCGTGCGCCGGTCGGTGGCGACCCTGGCCGGGGCCGTGGCCCGCGACGTCGACCTGGACGCGGCCATGGCCCTGGCCCGCTCGGCGCCCTCCGTCGCCGTCGAGGAACCGCCCGCGGCCCGGCGGCAAGGGCCGGCGGTCGTCGCCGTGGCCGGGGGGCCGGCGTTCAGCTTCACCTACCCCGACAACCTCGAGCTGCTGGCCCAGGCCGGGGCCGACCTCGTGAGCTTCGACCCTCTCGCCGACGAGCGGCTGCCCGAGGAGGCCACCGGCCTCTACGCCGGCGGCGGGTTCCCGGAGGTCTACGCCGAGGCCCTCGCCGCCAACCGGCCGCTGCTCGCCGACGTGCGGGCGCGAGTGGGCGCCGGGCTGGTCACCTGGGCCGAGTGCGGGGGCCTGCTCTGGCTGGCCCGGTCACTCGACGGGCACCCCCTGGCCGGCGCCCTGCCCGCCGACGGCCGCATGACCGACCGGCTCACCCTGGGCTACCGCCGGGCCCGCACCCGGTTCGCCTCCCCGCTGGGGCCGGCCGGCACGGAGCTGCGGGGCCACGAGTTCCACTACTCCACGCTCGATCCTCAGGGCGACGCCCTCGACTGGTCGGGCCGGACCGCCCAGGGCAGGGCCGGCTACGCGGGCCCCACGCTGCTGGCGTCCTACCTGCACGTTCACATGGGCGCGGACCCGACGCCGGCCGAGCGCCTGGTCGCGGCGTGCGCGCCGGGCTGACCACCCGAGCGGGAGACCGGGGTGATGCGGCCCTGGTCGTCGATCGAGACGAGCTCGAGCCACCCGCCGGCCGCCAGCCGCTTGCGCCGCCGGCCGAACTCGGCGTCGGCCTCGGCCGCGGTGGTGAACACCGACACCGTGGTGCGCAGGTGGCCGCTGCGCCGCTTGCCGGTCAGAAGGAGGTAGCGGGTGTCCATGCCTCAGAGAGCCCGCTCGCCGGCCCGCTGATACGGCTCTGCCTAGGCGAGGAACCAGTCGGTCTCGATGACCGTGTCGCCGGCGACGCAGCGGAGGCTGACCGGCCCCGCGGTGACAGCCGTGACGCTGAACCGGCCCATCTCGTCGGCGGCCGCCGCGGTCACGCCACCCCCGTGACGGACCTCCACCTGACCGGCGACGGGGGGGACGAGCTGGCCGAGGAGGCGGCGACCGGTCCCGGTGTCGAGCACCTCGAGCTCCACCGCGAGCGTCGGGGCCTCGAAGGTCAGGAAGGTGGGCGCGTCGCCGCTCCGGGTCCCGGCCAGCTGCCCGGCCGCCGACAGCTCGCCGGTGAGCTGGGCCAGCTCGGCATCCATGGTTCGCCATGCGATCGCGGCCCGGGCCGCGGCGACGGCGTCGTCGGGCACGGGGTCGTGCGATGCGGCCAGGGCCCGCAGGTCGGCCAGGATGGCGTCGGCGGCGGCGTCTCCGCCGATATCCCCTGCAGCGTCCGTCACCTCACCCATCGCGCGACCACCTCACCGCTGAGAGCACCGTCGGCCACGTCAGATACCCAACTCCCGGCGAAGATGCTTCAGGCACCGACCTCGGGTCGGCCCGATGCTCCCGATCGGCATGTCGAGGGCCCGGCTGACCTCCTCGTACGACGGCTCGGGATCGGCCATGAGGACCCGGAGCAGGCGCTGGCACCGGGCCGGGAGGCGGGCGAGGGCGGCGTAGAGCTCCCGGTGCCGCTCGTCGGCGAGCAGCCGGGCGTCGAGGGGCGGCAGCAGCGCGTCGACCCCCTCGACGAGGTCGTCGTCGCCCGCAGGGATGGCGCGACCGGCGCGCCGGAGCACCCGGAGGCTCTCGTGCCGGGCCGTGGTCGCCAGCCATGCGCCGACCTTGCCCGGGTCCCGGATCGACTCCATGTTGGTGACGAGGCGCAGGAAGGTCACTTGGAAGACATCCTCGGCATCGGCCGAGCCGAGCCGGTGGCTCCGGGCCACGGCCCAGACCCTGCTCCCGTATCTGGCCACGATGCTGTCCCAGGCCGACTGGTCGCCTTTGCGGGCTCCCTCGAGAAGATCCTCGTCGCCCGGCGGTGCGGCCGGTCCCATTGGCGTCGGAGTCTACGGAACCTCCCTACGCCCTGCCGAAGCAGATGAAGCCGGCGGCGGCGGCGATGGCGCCAGGGTCACCGGACCCGATGGTCCTGGCCTGGGCCCGGCACAGCGCCTCGGCCGGCGTGTCGCCCGCCCGGAGGCGCCGGTGCACGTCGAGCATCAGGCCGGTCGTCTGCTCGTCGGGGACGGCGACCACGCTGGCGACGAGCGTGCGGGTGCCGAGGCCCAGCAAGGCGGCGGCCAGCCCCATGAGCTCGTCGCCCGCTTGGACCCGCGACAGGCCCGACTCGCAGGCCGACAGGATCAAGGTCCGCGGGGCCCGCCGTAGGCGCTCGAGGTCGTACACCGTCAGCGGGCCGTCGGCCATGAGGAGACAGGAGAACAGGGGGTTGTCGGCCCGGAAGCGGCCGTGGGCGGCGACGTGGGCCAGCGCGGCGCCGTCGAGTGCGCCCAGCACCGCATCGACGTTGGCCCGGTGGCCGGCGAGGCGGGTGGCCCCCCGGTAGGTGCGGGCCAGGCGAGCCACCTCCCGCGCGCCGTGCGGGAGGTCGGGACCGGCGACGAGCACCACGTCGTCCCCCCCGGCGGCGGGGCCGGGGGCGGCCGGCTGCCACAGGGTGGCCGACGGGGTGACGGTGACCGCCCGGCCCAGGCAGGAGGGGAGCAGGGACCAGGGCGTGGCGTGCAGCGGACCGGTCGGCGACAGCACCAGCGGGCGGTCCTCGAGCCGGTCGGCGATCGGCTCGAGGAGCAGGCGGTCCAGGCGCTCGGCCGCGAAGCCCACCGCCCGGGCGGCGACGCCGAGCGACTGCTCGCTCCCGTAGTTGCGGGCGAGGCGGCGCAGCGCGAACTGCATCGCCTCGAGCTCGCCGGCGACCTCTCGGGCCGGGCCCAGCTCACACAGGGTCATGCCGTCGCCGGTGAGGACCACCGCGTGGAGCCGGGCGTCGACCTCCACCATCTCCACGAGCGCCTTGCCGCCCAGGACCTGGCCCATGGCCTCGACCGACAGGGCCGGCGCGCCGCCGGGGGCACCCTCGCCGGACGCCCGCTGGGACCGGCGGCGGACCGCGTCCTCGAGCCGGGCCTGCCGTTGGAGCAGCACCGCCGTGTCGCCGCCGGCCAGGGCCGCCTTGTCGCGCTCGCCGACCACCCGGCGCAGCTCGGCCAGGTCGGCGGCCAGCACGGGGTCCGCAGGGGGCCGCACGGGCGCCGAGCGGAGGGCGCCGGCCCGCCAGCGCTCGGCCCACTCCAGCACCCCGGCCGGGTCGCCCGCCTCCAGCGCCAGCCGCAGGCCGGCGTCGGCCAGCTCGGCGCCGTGGGCCGACAGGTGGGCCCGAAGCTCGGTCGCCCCCAGCGCGGCACGGTGCTCGTCGAGCACGTCCATGCCGCACCGGAGGGCGGCCAGCGCCTGGCGCCGCTGCCCCCGGGCCACGTGCAGCAGGGCCTTGGCGTGCCAGGCCCGCGACCGCAGCTCGACCGGGCCGCGGTTGCGGGCCCGGCCGGCCCGGGACAGCTCGCCGCTCGCCAGGTCGACCCGGCCGAGTGCCAGGGCGACGCGGGCCGCGAGGATCCGGGCGTCCAGGGCGGGGACCGTCCACCCGGTCCGGGCCAGGGCGTCGGCCGTGCGCAGGGCAGCCCGCAGCGTGGCCGGCGACCGCCCTTCGTCCGCCCAGGCCGCCCGGAGGGCGGCGTGCTGGGCCAGGGCGTCCCAGCCCCGGCGCCCGTGGCGGGCGAAGGTCCGGCGGGCCATGGCCGCGGCCGCCTTGGCCGTGGCCAGGTCGCCCTGGAGGAGGGCGGCCTGGGAGAGCATCAACCGGGCCTCCGCCAGCCGCATCGCCATGCGCTGCCCGGCGAGCTCGCCGATGGCCTGCTCGGCCGTCCGGCGGGCGTCGGCGACCAGCCGGACAGAGAGGTACAGCTCGCCCCGATCGAGGAGCAGCTCGGCCCGGGTCACCCCCGCGTCGCTGTAGCGCTCCTCGGCCCGCTCGTACCACTCGAGGGCGGCGGGCACGTCGCCCTTGACTGCGAACAGGTAGCCGAGGTTGTGGCGGACCAGCCCCACGCCGAGATCGAGCCCGAGGTCCTCGAAGAGCCCCTCGGCCCGCCGGAGGTCGGCCTCGGCGGCGGCGAACGCCCGCCGGTAGGTGTGAAGGACGCCCCGGTTGCCGAGGACCCGGGCCTCCCAGAGGCGGTCGCCGGCCCGGCGAAGCACGGGGAGCGCCCGGCGGTAGCCGGCCAGGGCCTCGTCGAACCGGCCCAGCTGCTGGAGGACGAGCGACCGCTGCATCTGCAGGCGAGCGAGCTGCGGGCCCTTGAGCACCTCCGCCGCCCGGTCCGCCTCGCGCAGTGCGTCGGCCATCCGCCCGCAGTGGGCCAGGACCAGCGAGAGGCTCATGCGGGCCTCGGCTGCGCACACCTCCTCACCGGCCCGCGCGGCCACCCGGACCGCGGCGCGGAGATGGGCCGCGGCGCCGTCAAGGTCGTTGCGCTCCTTGGCGGCCAGGCCGAGGGCCCGCTCGGCCATCGACTCGGCCCCGCCGTCCCGCACCCGCCGCGCTTCGGTCAGCGCCTCCCCGGCCACGGCCCGGGCGTCCTCCGGCTTCATCTGGACCAGCCGGATGGCCTCCGCGGCGCGGCGCCGGAGATCGGCCGAGGGCGACCCTGCGCTCACCTCAACCCTCCCGTCCGCCGGCCGGGGCGGTGGCGAACCTTGACGAGCCCCTTGTCATTCCCGTGGTGACGAACCAAGGTAGGCACCCCACGGCCGGTTTGTATCAGTCCCGCGCCCCGGAGGCTCATGGTGGCAACGGGCCGCAGGAAAGGACGGGAACGGTGAACAGCGAGGAGACGGTTGACGGGTTCGTCGCGTCGCGCCACGGGACCTACCAGCGTCCCCGGCAGCTGCTGGTGTCGGCCAAGCACGCGGAGCGGGTGGAACAGCAGCTCCGGCGCGACGTCGGCGGCTGGGCCCGCTACGACGACAGCGACGACGTCGGCCTGGTGTGCTTCGAGTGGGACGACGACGAACTGGACGTCCGCGAGGTCGGCACCCGACTGAAGGACTCGTCGGCCCGGGAGTGGGAGGGCTGGAGGCCCCTGATCAGCGCCAACCACCTCGTCGCCACCGACCTCGACGTCGTCACCGGCCAGCCCGTCGACATCGGGGGACCGGCCACCAAGGTGAAGCCGGCCGACGGCACCCTGCCCCGCCGGGTCATGACCAGGGTGGGCGAGGGCGTCACCGTCGGCGTCATCGACACGGGCATCGCGCCGCATCCCTGGATGGAGGACGCGGTGGTCGCCACCGCGGACGACATCGAAACCCCCCATGTCGACGTCAACCCTCGCAACGGGGAGCTCGACGACCAGGCCGGGCACGGCACGTTCATCGCCGGGCTGGTGCTGCGCCAGGCACCCGGCGCCACCATCCGCGCCGCCCGCGTCCTGAACAGCCGCGGCCGGGCCGACGCCCGGGAGGTGGCGAAGGCGGTGGCCCGCCTGGCCAGGGCCGGGGTGGACATCATCAACCTGTCGGCGGGCAGCTACACGCCCACCAACGTCCCGCCCATGGCCATGCAGCTGGCGCTCGCCGGCATGAAGCCCACCTCGGTCCTGGTGGCCGCGGCCGGCAACCACGACCCGCTCAACGACCAGCACAAGGCATCGGCGCCCACCCGGCCCATGTGGCCCGCCGCCCTCGAGACGGTGATCGCCGTGGGAGCGCTGGACCGGACCGGGCAGCGGCGGGCCCCGTGGAGCAACTACGGGCCCTGGGTCGACGTGTTCACCCGGGGCGAGGACCTGATGAGCACGTTCCTGACCTTCCACGGCGGCAGCCAGCAGTTCGACGGCTGGGCCACGTGGAGCGGCACCTCGTTCGCCGCGCCCATGGTGGCCGGCGCCATCGCGGCCCGGATGACGACCGACGGCGTCAGCGCAGCCCATGCCGCCCAGATGGTCCTGGCCGAGGTGAAGGGGAACCGGTTCTACGACTACGACGTCGCACCCGACCAGGAGGACCTGCCGACCCTCGGCCTGCCGCCGCTCATCTGAGGACCGTCAGCCGAGCAGCCTGACGAGCTGGTCGATGACGGTGCGAAGCTTCGGCGGGAGCACGCCCTCGTCGGCCGTCACCGTCACACCCTGGTAGGTGACGTCGTACTGGTAGGCGTCGCGGGCCTGGCGGTCCAGGTAGTTGCGCTGGAGTGTGGCCATCTCCGCCCGCTCGAGAGCGGTGCGGAGGCTGGCCAGGTCGGTGGATGACAGCGTCTTGGTGGACGGGTTCGGCGAGCGGTCGCTGAGCACGGTGGCCACCCCGGAGGCGTCCACCGACACCTGGTCGGTCGACCCGGCGATGCCGCCGGAGCGCACGAGCACCACCAGCGGGCCCGGGCGGGGAACGCCGGCGGAGCCGGGCTCATCCGCGGCGTCGTCGCCGACGCCGTCGCCACATGCCGCCAGCAGGGCGAGGAGGACGGTAGCCAGGCGCAGTGTCACGGCGGACGGAGGCTACCGCCGGCCGCTACATTCGCCCCCAGCGGCGACCGTGGGGGCGCCCGGGAAGGCGGAGGCGGCATGGCGAGGATCGGAGCGGTCAAGCTCGACGTCAAGGTCAAGGGCGAGAAGGCGACGGTGGATGTCACCTACGACATCCTCTTCAGCCAGACCGACCTGAAGAAGAAGCAGGCCTACGAGGAGGAGTGCCGGCTCATCGGCGACGACACCCACGCCGGCGACCCCCCGGCGGCGGGCGGCGACGACACCCTGGAGTTCCTCACCCCGCTGTTCAACAAGCCGGTGAAGCCCGGCAGGACCGACACGGTGTCGAGGCGCATCAAGAAGACGTTCCGGGCCCTCGACCTCAACGAGGACACCGGCTCCATCCCCAACCCCGACGAGGTCCGGGCCCTGGTCACCCTGCGGCCGGCCCCGCCCGCCACCGGCAAGCCGGTGCAGCGCCAGAGCCCCACGGTGAAGCTGCGGATGGGCTGAGTGGTGCGCCCGCCCCCCTCGCCGGCCGACGTGGCGGGGACGGGTGGGCTTCCGTCCCCGCCATCCGCCGTTCGGGCCGGCGTGGGGGGCGCCCGCCATTGCTGAGAGCCGGGAGGAGGCGTCCCTGATACATGACCGCGCCGGTCGCGGCCCGGTAGAGTCCGGAGGTCTGTCGGGTCGACGAGCCGGTGCGAGTCCGGTGCGGCCACGGCCACTGTGACCGAGAGGGAGCCAGAGGTCGACCCGCCGGGAGGA
>Ga0247704_1000065_pt1 | contig 27608 bp, 24 predicted proteins | sample 41W_NmetaG_FD_189042 | JGI IMG/M metagenome (GOLD analysis project Ga0247704, IMG submission 189042) | Soil microbial communities from hillslope of Landscape Evolution Observatory, University of Arizona, Oracle, AZ, United States - 4-1-W_N | ecosystem: Engineered > Artificial ecosystem >...
CATCAGGACCAGCAGCAGGATGAGCCGGCGCCGCCCGTCCGCCGCCGGCTCATCCTGCTGCTGGTCCTGATGAGCCTGGCCTTCGCCGGGCTGCTGGCCCGGCTCACCGTGGTACAGGGCTTCTCCGCCCGCCGCTACGCGGTCTTCGGCGAGTCCCAGCGCATGCACACCATCGTCCTCCCGGCCGAGCGGGGGGCCATCCTCGACCGGAACCTGGCCGAGCTGGCCGTCTCCACCCGGCGGTCGACGGTGTGGGCCGACCCGACGGTGGTCGAGGACCCGGCCGGCGCGGCCCGGGCCCTGGCGCCCGTCCTCAAGCTGGAGGAGCTCGCCCTCCGGGAGAAGTTGGAGTCGGACACCTCGTTCGTGTACCTGGCCCGCAAGGTGGAGGACCGGGTGGCCGAGGCGGTGGCCAAGCTCGACCTCGCCGGCATCCAGCTCCTCGACGAGCCCAAGCGCATCGTCCCCTCCGGCGACCTGGCCGCCCCCGTCCTGGGCCACGTGGGCGTGGACGACGAGGGCATCTCCGGCCTGGAGAAGCAGTACGAGAAGGTCCTCACCGGGCGGGCGGGGGAGCTGCTGGTCGAGCGCGACCCGGGCGGCAACGACATCGCCGCCGGCCTGCGCGAGCTCACGCCGTCGGCGCGGGGCAGCAACCTGGTCCTGACCCTCGACCGGGCCATGCAGTACGAGACCGAGCGGGTCCTCGGCGAGGCCATCGTGTCGGCGAGGGCCAAGGGCGGCATCGCCCTGGTCATGGACCCCAGCACCGGCGAGATCCTGGCCATGGCCAACCTGGTGGTCGAGAAGCCGGGCACGCCGGCCGTGCCGCCGGCCGACAACATGGCCGTCACCCGGGTCTTCGAGCCCGGTTCGACGAACAAGGTCGTCACCATCGCCGCCGCCCTCGAGGAGGACGTGGTGGGGCCGGGCACCCGGATGAACGTCGACGACGAGCTGCAGGTGGCCGACGTCCTGTTCCACGACTCCGAGCCCCACCCGCTCATGTGGTGGTCGACGGCCGACATCCTGGCCCACTCCTCCAACGTGGGAACCATCCAGATCGCCCAGCGCCTGGGCAAGGCCAAGATCGACCGGTACCTGCGGGCCTTCGGCCTCGATGACCGCACCGACCTCGCCTTCCCCGGGGAGGCGGGCGGGCTGCTGCCCGACGTCGACGAGTGGTCGGGCACGTCGATGGGCAGCATCCCGATCGGCCAGGGCGTGGCCGTCACCGCCCTCCAGATGCTGAGCGCCTACAACACCGTGGCCAACGGGGGGACCTACGTGGCCCCCAGCCTGGTCAAGGGCACGGTCGACGCCGCGGGCAAGGTGCACCCGGCCGACGAGCCGGCCACCCGCCGGGTGGTCTCCGAGGGCACGGCCACCGAGGTCACCGGCATGCTGACCGCGGCGGTCAAGGAGGGCACGGGCACCGCGGCCCGCATCGAGGGCTACACCGTGGCCGGCAAGACCGGCACCGCCCGCAAGCCCAACGAGACCAAGGCCGGCTACAGCGACACCTACGTGGCCAGCTTCGTCGGCTTCCTGCCCGCCGAAACCCCCCGCTTCTCGGCCATCGTCATGCTCGACGAGCCCACGCCGTACTACGGCGGGGTGGTGGCCGCGCCGGTGTTCGCCGCCCTCGGCAGCTTCGGCATCCGCCACTTCGGCATCCCGGCCAGCACCCCCGCCGCTGTCCCCGCGCTCACCCCCGTGAGTACTGTCGTGACTTCCACGACGAGACCATAGGGACTGCGTGCGACTCAGCCGGCTTCTCGGCGACGTCGAGGTGCGCTCCGTTCGGGGAGACCCGGAGGGCACCGAGATCGTGGCCGTCGCCCACAACGCCGACGACGCCGGTCCCGGCGCCCTCTTCTGCTGCGTGCCGGGGGCCCGGGTCGACGGCCACGACTTCGCCGCCCAGGCGGTGGCCCGGGGGGCGGCGGCCCTGCTCGTCCAGCGCTTCCTCGACCCCACCTCGCCCGAGATGGCGGCGGTGCCCCAGGTGCTGGTCGACGAGGTGCGCCCGGCCATGGCCCGGGTGGCCGCCGTCCTCTTCGACCACCCGTCGCACCGCATGGCGGTGGTGGGGGTGACCGGCACCAACGGCAAGACCACCACCGCCCACTTCCTCCGCGCCGTGCTCGAGGCCGACGGCCGGCGGGCGGCGGTGATCGGCACCCTCTCCGGCGGTGTCCCCCGCTCAGGGGGCCGCTCGGGCCCAGGGACCACCCCCGAGGCGCCGGCCCTGCAGTCGCACCTGGCCGAGCTGGCCGGGGAGGGGTTCGACGCGGTGGCCATGGAGGTCAGCTCCCATGCCCTGGCCCAGCACCGGGTGGACGGCATCCGCTTCGCGGTCGCCGTCTTCACCAACCTCAGCCAGGACCACCTGGACTTCCACGGGACGATGGAGGACTACTTCGAGGCCAAGGCGGCGCTCTTCGACGCCGAGCGGGCGGCGGTCGGCGTGATCAACGTCGACGACCCCTGGGGCCGGCGCCTGCTGGAGCGGGCCCGGCTGCCCACCCGGCCGTTCTCGCTGGCCGACGCCGCCGACCTCGAGGTGGACCGCACCGGCAGCAGCTTCCGCTGGGAGGGGGAGCCGGTGCGCTTGCGCCTGGCCGGGGAGGTCAACGTGGCCAACGCCCTGGCCGCGGCGGCCGCCGCCCGGGAGCTCGGCGTGGCCCCGCCCGCGGTGGCCAGCGGGCTGTCCAGCCTGGTGTCGGTGCCCGGCCGCAACGAGCCGGTCGAGCGGGGCCAGCCGTTCACCGTCCTGGTCGACTACGCCCACACGCCCGACGCCCTGGAGCGGGCCCTGGCCGGCGCCCGGGCCATGGCCGGCGGGGGGCGGGTGCTGGTGGTGTTCGGCTGCGGTGGCGACCGCGACCGGGCCAAGCGGCCGCGCATGGGCGAGGTCGCCACCCGCCTGGCCGACGTGGCCGTGCTCACCTCGGACAACCCCCGCAGCGAGGACCCGGCCGCCATCATCGAGGAGGTCCGGGCCGGCGTCCGCCGCACCGAGGCCCTGGTCGTCGAGCCCGACCGCCGGGCGGCCATCGCCCACGCCCTGGGCGCGGCCGAGCCGGGCGACGTGGTCGTGCTGGCCGGCAAGGGCCACGAGACCACCCAGATCGTCGGCGCCCAGGTCCTGCCCTTCGACGACCGCGCCGTCGCCGCCGAGATCCTCGGCAGTGTGCATCTTTCCGTCTCTGGCCCCGAACATTGCACACCGGGTGAGGCGAGCAGCTCGTGGTAGCGCTTCTCATCGCCGGGGCGGCCGCCCTGCTCGCCGCCATCCTGGGCACGCCGATCCTGATCCGGACCTTCCAGGCCCGGGGCATCGGCCAGCAGATCCGCGACGACGGCCCCCAGGGCCACTTCTCCAAGGCCGGCACGCCGACCATGGGCGGCATCGCCATGGTCGCCGCGGTGGTCGTCGGCTACCTGGCCAGCCACATCCACACCGGCGCGGTGTTCACCGCGGCCGGCGCCCTCGTCGTCTGCGTCGTGCTCGGGGCCGCGGCCGTCGGCCTCCTCGACGACTGGCTGAAGATCTCCCGCCAGCGCAGCCTGGGCCTCAACAAGTCGGCCAAGAGCATCTGCCTGGTCACGGTGTTCGCCCTCTTCGCGGTGCTGGCCGTCTACCGGGCCAAGGTCAACACCGACCTCTCCTTCGCCCGCTCGGTCGACATCAACCTGGCCAACCCCGTCTACATCATCTGGGCCGTCCTCATCCTGCTGGCCATCTCCAACGCGGTGAACCTCTCCGACGGGCTCGACGGGTTGGCCGCCGGCTCGGCCATGTACGGGTTCGGCGCCTTCGTGTTCATCGGGTTCTGGCAGTTCCGCCACCCCGAGTGCTACGGGGTGGGCCCGGCGCTCGACCTGTCGCTGATCGCGGCGGCCATGGCCGGCAGCTGCGCCGGCTTCCTGTGGTGGAACGCGGCGCCGGCCAAGATCTTCATGGGCGACACCGGGTCGCTGGCCCTGGGCACCGGCCTGGGCGCGCTGGCCCTGACCACCAACACCCAGCTGCTGCTGCCCGTGGTCGGCGGGCTGTTCGTGATGATCACCATGTCGGTCGTCATCCAGGTCGCCGCCTTCCAGATCTTCCACCGCCGGGTCTTCCGCATGGCGCCCATCCACCACCACTTCGAGCTGGTCGGCTGGCCGGAGACCACGGTGATCGTGCGGTTCTGGATCCTCGCCTCGCTGTGCACCGCGGTGGCGGTGGGGCTGTTCTACGCCGACTTTCTCCAGAGTGGATGCAGGGGGGCGAGCCTTGGATAAGTGGCCGAGTTTCCCGCTCAGCGGGGCCGCTCGGGCCCAGGCAAGCGGATGGAGGGGGGCGAGCCTTGGCTGACGTCGCAGGTCCCGAGATCGAAATGGAGATCGAGGAGATGATCCCGCCGACCCAGACCCGCACGGCGGCGCCGACCCGGCAGGTGGCCGAGCGGGCGCTGGTGGTCGGCCTGGGCCGCAGCGGCCAGGCCGTGGCCCGCCACCTGATGGTGCGGGGGACGGCCGTGTCGGTCGTCGACGACGCCCCGGGCGACGAGGCCCGGGCCGAGGCCGCCGCCCTGGGCCTGACCCTGGTCGAGCGGCCGTCGGTCGAAGCCCTGGCCGACATGGTGGTTCGGGCCGACGTGGTCGTCCCCAGCCCCGGCGTGCCCGCGTCGCACCCGGTCTACGCCCTGGCCCGGGCGGCCGGCGTGCCCGTCCGGGGCGAGGTGGAGCTGGCGGCCCGCTGGTCGATCTGCCCGCTGATCGCCGTCACCGGCACCAACGGCAAGACCACGGTCACCAGCCAGATCGCCGAGATGCTGGCCGCCTCGGGGGTGGCGTCGATCGCGGCCGGCAACATCGGCCTGCCCCTGACCGACGCCGTCGCCGTCGAGCACCTCCAGGTGGTGGTGGCCGAGGTTTCGTCGTTCCAGCTGGCCTTCGCCGAGTCGTTCCGGCCGGTCGTCGCCGTGTGGCTGAACCTGGCCCCCGACCACCTCGACTGGCACGGCGGCCTCGACGCCTACGTGGCGGCCAAGGCCCGCATCTGGGCCAACCAGGGTCCCGACGACGTGGCCGTGGTCAACGCCGACGACCCGGTGGTCATGGCCCACGCCGCCTCCGCCCCGTCCCGGGTCGTGACCTTCGGCCTGGACGCCCCGGCCGACTTCACCGTGGCCGACGGCTGGCTGCGGGGCCCCGGCGGCCCCTTCCTGGAGGTCGGCGCCCTGGCCCGCAGCCTGCCCCACGACCTGAGCAACGCCCTGGCCGCCTCGGCCGCCGCCCTGGCCGCGGGCGCCACCCGGGAGGCGGTGCAGGCCACCCTCGCCGGCTACGCCCCGCTCCCGCACCGGCTGACGCTCGTGGCCTACTCGGGCGGCGTGCGCTGGTACGACGACTCCAAGGCCACCAACCCCCACGCCGCGGTGGCGGCGGTGAAGGGGTTCGACTCGGTGGTCCTCCTGGCCGGCGGGCGCAACAAGGGGCTCGACCTGCGCGAGCTGGCCGAGGTGGCCGGCCGGGTGCGGGCGGTGGTCGCCCTGGGCGAGGCCGCGCCCCAGGTGGCGGCCGCCTTCGCCGGCACGCGGCCGGTGCGGGCCGCGGGGAACATGGCCGAGGCCGTCGCCCTGGCCGCCGAGGTGGCCCAGCCGGGCGATGTCGTGCTGCTGTCGCCGGGCTGCGCCTCCTTCGACTGGTACCGCAACTACGCCGAGCGGGGCGACGACTTCGCCGCCGCCGTGCACGACCTGCTGGAGGGCGGCCATGCGGGCTGAGCCGATGATCCGAACGAGCCCGCGACCGAAGGCCAAGCCGGCCGCCGCGCCCCCCAAGCCCAAGCGCCCCCCCTACGACACCGGCAAGGACTCCGGCTGGTTGCTGCTCGGCGCCATCGTGGCCATGCTGAGCACGATCGGGCTGATGATGGTGCTGTCGGCCTCCTCGGTCGAGGCGCTGCGCAGCTACGGCGGGGCCTGGGTGTTCTTCCAGCGCCAGGCCATGTGGGTCGCCATCGGCGCCCTGGCCCTGGTCGCCACCGCGCTGCTGGACTACCGCCACTGGCGGCGGGCGGTCCTGCCGATGGTGGCGGTGTCGTTCGTGCTGCTGGTGGTCGTCCTCCTGCCCGGGGTGGGCATCACCGCCGGCGGGTCGACCCGCTGGCTGGGCATCGACTCACTGCGCATCCAGCCCTCCGAGCTGGCCAAGCTGGCCATCCTCCTCTTCGCCGCCGACCTGCTGTCCCGCCGGGCCGAGCTGGTGGGCGACTGGCGGCTGGTCGTGCGCCCGCTGCTGCTAACCACCGCGGTGATCGCCGGCCTGGTCCTGCTCCAGCCCGACATGGGCACGGCCATGCTCATCGTGACGATCGTCCTGGCCCTGCTCTTCGTGGGCGGCGTGCCCGTGCTGCTCATGTCCGGCCTCGGCATCGTGACCAGCATCTCGGCGGTCATCCTGGCCAAGGCCGAGAGCTACCGCTGGGCCCGGGTGTCGTCGTTCCGGGACCCCTTCGGCGATTTCTCCCACACCGGCTACCAGGTGGCCCAGTCGCTGGTTGCTCTGGGGACCGGCAACGTCAGCGGCGTCGGCCTGGGGGCCAGCCGGGCCAAGTGGGGCTTCCTGCCCAACGCCCACACCGACTTCATCTTCGCCATCGTGGGGGAGGAGCTGGGCCTGATCGGGACGTTCCTCGTCGTCGGCCTGTTCGTGGCCTTCGCCTTCCTCGGCGTGCGCACCGCCCTGCGGGCGCCCGACCGGTTCGGGTCGCTGCTGGCCGCCGGCGTGACCGCCTGGGTGTGCGGGCAGGCCTTCGTCAACATGGGCGCGGTCACCAGCATCCTGCCGGTCACCGGCGTGCCCCTGCCGTTCGTGTCCTTCGGCGGGTCGTCGCTGGTCGTGACCATGGGCGCCACCGGCATCCTCCTCAACATCGCCCGCCAGACCCGGACCCCGTGAGCGGCACCTGGGCGGTGATCACCGGTGGTGGCACCGCGGGCCACGTCACGCCGGGGCTGGCCGTCGCCCGGGCCCTGGTCGAGCGCGGCCACCCCCCCGAGACGATCCACTGGGTAGGCAGCCGGCGGGGGATCGAGGGGCCGTTGGTGCGGGAGGCCGGCTTCGAGGCCACCCTGCTCCCGGGGCGCGGCATCCAGCGCCGGCTGACGGCCGAGAACCTGGCCGCGGTGTGGGGCCTGACCCAGGCCGGGCGCCAGGCCCTGTCGCTGATCCGGCGCCGGCGGCCCAAGGTCGTGCTGGCCATGGGCGGGTGGGCCAGCGTGTCGACCGCCCTGGCCGCCGAGGCCCTGGGCGTGCCGGTGGTGGTCTCCGAGCAGAACGCGGTGCCCAGCGCCTCCAACCGGGTCGTGGCCCGGTTCGCCAAGGCCTGCGCGGTGCCCTTCGCCGGCACCCCGCTGCCCCGGGCGGTGGTCACCGGCAACCCGGTCCGGCCCGAGATACTCGCCGCCGACCGGTCGCCCGCCGCCCGGGCCGCCGCCCGGGCCGCCCTGGGCCTGCCCGAGGGCCGGCAGGTCCTGGGCGTCTTCGGCGGGTCGCTGGGTGCCCTCCGCCTGAACACCGCCGTGCTGGGCGCCCTGTCGACGTGGGCCGAGCGGGAGGACCTGGCCGTGCGCCACGTGATCGGCGAGCGCGACTGGGCCCTGGTGACCGACCAGGCCGGCGAGGGGCCGATCGGCGGCCTCTTCTACCAGCCGGTCCGCTACGACGACCAGCGCCACCTGTCGCTGGCCGCCGTCGACCTGGCCGTCTCCCGGGCGGGGGGCAACACCGTGGCCGAGCTGGCCGCCGCCGGGGTCCCCTCGGTGCTGGTCCCGCTGCCCGGCGCGCCCGGCGACCACCAGACGGCCAACGCCCGGGCCCTGGCCGACGCCGGCGCCGCGGTGGTGATCCCCGACGCGGAGATGACCGCCGAGCGCTTCGTGCGGGAGGTCGACGGCCTGCTGGGCGACGCCGACCGCCTCGAGGCCATGGGCAACGGGGCGGCGGCCGTCGCCCGCCGGGACGCCGCCGAGTCGGTGGCCGCCCTCCTGGAGGCCCACGCCCGTGCGTGATCCCGTCGACCTTTCCGCCCCCCTGTCGATCCACGTGGTCGGCGTGGGCGGGGCGGGCATGAGCGCCATCGCCGAGGTCCTGGCGACCATGGGCCACCGGGTCTCCGGGAGCGACCTCCGGCCGTCGCCGGTGATCGACCGGCTGCGGGCGGCGGGCATCGACGCTGTGGTCGGCCACGGCGCGGCCAACCTGGGCGCCGAGGTCGATGCCGTCGCCATCTCCACCGCAGTCTCGCCCGAGAACCCGGAGGTGCGGGAGGCCGGCCGGCGGGGCGTCCCCGTGCTCCGCCGGGCCGACGTGCTCGCGGCGCTGACCCGGCTGCGGCGGACGATCGCGGTGGCCGGCACCCACGGCAAGACCACCACCTCCGCCCTGCTCGGCTCCGCCCTGCTGGCCGCCGGCCTCGACCCCTCCTTCGTGGTGGGTGGGGAGCTGGCCGGCCTGGGCACCGGCGCCCGGTGGGGCGCGGGGGAGTGGCTGGTCGTCGAGGCCGACGAGAGCGACGGGACCTTCCTCGACCTCGACGTGGACGTGGCCGTCGTCACCAGCGTGGAGCCCGACCACCTGGAGCACTACGGCGGCTTCGAGCAGGTGGTCGACGCCTTCGCCATGTTCCTCGCCGGCGCCCGGTCGGCCCGGCTGGCCTGTGCCGACGACCGCCTGGCCGCCCAGGTCGGCGCGGCTGCGGGGGCGGCGACCTACGGCTTCGCCGAGGAGGCCGGGCTGCGCATCGTCGACTTCCGGCCCGGCCGGTCGGCCACGTCGTTCGCCCTGGCGTCCGAGGGCCGCACCCTCGGCCCCCTGGCCGTGCCCCTCCCGGGCCGGCACAACGCCCGCAACGCGGCGGCCGCGGTGGGCGCGGCCCTGCTGGCCGGGGCCTCCTTCGACGGGGCCCGGGCCGGCATCGAGGATTTTGCCGGCGTCGGCCGGCGTTCCCAGCCCCGGGGCGAGCGCGGTGGCGTGACGTTCGTCGACGACTACGCCCACCTCCCGGGCGAGGTGGCGCCCACCCTGGCCGCGGCCCGTGACGGCGGCTGGGGCCGGGTGGTCTGCGTCTTCCAGCCCCACCGCTACAGCCGGACCGAGGCCCTGTGGGCCAGCTTCGCCGACGCCTTCACCGACGCCGACCTGGTCGTCGTCACCGAGATCTACCCGGCGGGCGAGCCGCCCCGACCGGGGGTCACCGGCCGGCTGGTGGCCGACGCCGTGCGCGACGCCCACCCCTCGGCCGAGGTGGCGTGGATCCCGGCGCGGGCCGACCTGGTCGACTTCCTCCGGCGCGAGCTGCGCCCCGGCGACCTCTGCCTCACCCTGGGCGCCGGCGACCTGACCACCCTGCCCGACGAGCTGCTGGCATGAGCGCGCTGGAGGCGGCGGCCGCCGTCCTGGGCGACCGGGCCCGGCGCGGCGTCGCCCTCGGGCCCTTCACCACCTACAAGGTCGGGGGGCCGGCCGCCCTCCTGCTCGAGGACTGCGGGCCAGAGGAGCTGTTCCTCGCCCGCCGGGCGGTCGCCGCGGCGGGCGGCGAGCTCCCCGTCCTTGTCGTCGGCCGGGGCTCCAACCTGCTGGTGGCCGATGCCGGCTTTCCCGGGCTCGTGATCACCCTGGGCGACTTCTTCGCCCGCATCGATCCCGCCCCCGCCTCGGTCCGGGCCGGGGGCGCGGTCAGCCTCCCCGTGCTCGCCCGCCGCACCGCCGCCCTCGGCCTGCGGGGCCTGGAGTGGGCCGTCGGGGTGCCGGGCTCGGTCGGCGGGGCGGTGCGGATGAACGCCGGCGGCCACGGGTCCGACGTGCGGGCCAGCCTGACCACGGCGTGGATCTGGGACCTCGGGGAGGACAGCGAGGAGGGCGCGGTCGAGCGTGGCGCCGGCGACCTCGACCTGGGGTACCGGCGCTCGAACCTGGGCCCGCTCCAGGTGGTGGTGGCCGCCGAGTTCGCGGTCGCCCCGGGGGACAAGGACGAGGCGGAGGCCGAGCTGGCGGCCGTCGTGAAGTGGCGGCGGGAGCACCAGCCCGGAGGCGCCAACGCAGGATCGGTCTTCGCCAACCCCGAGGGCGACTCGGCCGGGCGGCTCATCGAGGCCGCCGGCCTGCGGGGCCACCGGCGGGGATCCGCGTTCGTGTCGCCCAAGCATGCCAATTTCGTACAGGTGGACGACGGCGGCACCGCCGCCGACGTCCTGGCCCTGATCGAGGAGGTGCGGTCCACGGTGGCGCAGCAGTTCGGCGTGGTGTTGGAGCTGGAAAACCGTCTCGTCGGCTTCGAGACTCTCTACTAGAGGTTGAGAGTGGACCCCCGCATCCATCGACGTCGGGTAGAAGTTCGCCGGGAGGAGGGCCGGCGGCGCCTCCGGGCGCTGATCGGCATCACCGCGGTGGTGGCCGTCGGCGGCGCGGGCTCGGCCGCCATCCGATCGCCCCTGCTGGACCTGGATCGAGTGGTGATCGAGGGTGCCGTCCACACCGATCCGGGCGACGCCCGGTTCGCCTCCGGCCTGCGGAAGGGCGAACCGCTGGTCGACGTCGACCAGGAGGCGGCCCGCCGGGCCGTCGAGGCCCTGCCCTGGGTGGCCAGCGCCACCGTCCGCCGCCAGTGGCCGGGCGAGGTGCGCATCCGCCTGGTCGAGCGGGAGGCGGTGGCCGTGACCGCCGCCGAGAGTGGGGCGTCGGCCCTCGTCGATCGGTCGGGCCGCATCCTCGAGTGGGTCGACGCCCCCCCGCCCGGCCTGGCCGTGCTGGCCGGCCTACCCCCGGCCGGCCCGGCCGGCACGACCCTCGCCCCGGACGCGGTGGCCGCCCTGTCGGTGGCGGTGGCCCTGCCCCCCGAGCTGCGGGCCCGCATCACCGGGGTGGCCCCGGCCGAGGGTGGGCGTGGAGAGGTCGAGCTGGGGTTGAGCCCCGAGGGAAGCGTCCGCCTGGGTCTGCCCGTCGACCTCGACAAGAAGTTCGACGCCATCCGTGCCGTCCTGGCCCAAGTCGATGTCAGGAACCTCGCCGTGCTCGACGTGCGCCGCCCCGACAACCCCGTGTTGACGCGCCGGGAGACCCCCGTTAAAGTTTCGACCCCAAGGGTAGGTTGACATAACTCTCAACCTCAAGTCGACGTAGAGGTGGGTGGACACGAGACCGTGGCGATGCGGGTGGAGACAGGTCGGGCGGGAGCAGGAAGCGCAGTCCGGAGAGTCGGCGCAGGGTCGCCGAAGGCTCGTCCAAGGAACGTCAAACCGTCAGGAGGGCCGATGATCGGCGCACCACAGAACTATCTGGCAGTCATCAAGGTGGTTGGCATCGGGGGCGGCGGGGTCAACGCCGTCAACCGGATGATCGACGCCGGGCTGCGTGGCGTCGAGTTCATCGCCGTCAACACCGACGCGCAGGCGCTGCTGATGAGCGACGCCGACGTGAAGCTCGACATCGGCCGGGAGCTGACCCGGGGCCTCGGCGCCGGCAGCGACCCCGAGGTCGGGGCCCAGGCCGCCGAGGCCCACCACGACGAGATCGAGGAGGTGCTCAAGGGCGCCGACATGGTCTTCATCACCGCGGGCAAGGGCGGCGGCACCGGCACCGGCGGGGCGCCGGTGGTGGCCGAGATCGCCAAGAGCCTCGGGGCCCTCACCGTCGGCGTGGTCACCCGGCCGTTCGCCTTCGAGGGCCGCCGGCGGGCGGTGCAGGCCGAGGCGGGCATCGCCCGGCTCAAGGAGAAGGTCGACACCCTCATCGTCATCCCCAACGACCGCCTGCTCTCGGTCAGCAACGACAAGACCTCGGCGCTGAACGCCTTCAAGATGGCCGACGAGGTGCTCCTCCAGGGCGTCCAGGGCATCACCGATCTCATCAACACGCCCGGCCTGATCAACACCGACTTCGCCGACGTGAAGATGATCATGACCAACGCCGGCTCGGCCCTCATGGGCATCGGCTACGCGTCGGGCGACGGCCGGGCCCTCAACGCGGCCCGGGCCGCCATCTCCAGCCCGCTGCTCGAGGCGTCCATCGAGGGCGCCCGCGGCATCCTCCTCAACATCTCGGGTGGCAGCGACCTCGGCCTGTTCGAGGTGAACGAGGCGGCCGAGATCATCCACGAGGTGGCCCACCCCGACGCCAACATCATCGCCGGCATGGTCATCGACGACGCCATGGGCGATGAGGTGCGGGTCACCGTCATCGCCGCCGGCTTCGACCGGTGGGACGAAGGCCGCGAGCGCCAGCGGGAGGCGCCGGCCGCGGCGTCGTCGTCCAGCCGGACCGGCGCCATCCTCGGCCTCGGCGGGCGCGACGACCGCGGGCGCGACGACCGTGACCGGGGCCGCGACCGTGACCGTGACAGGGGCCGGGCCCGCGACGACATCTTCGCCAGCTCGGACGACGACGACGATCTCGCGCTGGGGTCCGACGACGACGAGTTCGACGTCCCGTCGTTCCTGAAGTGACGCTGATTCTCCGATGACGTCAGGGGGCGCCGCCCTCCTGCCTCCGCTGTCGCTGTCGTCGGCCCGCGTCGCGTTCACGGGGCGGGCCGAGGGCGACATGGGCCATGGTGGCGAGTTCGTGTTCGCCGTCCGGCCCGACGTGGCCGAGCGCCGGCGCGCGGTCGTCGACCTGCCGTGGACGTGGCTGCGCCAGGTCCACGGCACCGGGGTCGTGCGGGTCGAGCATCCCGGGCACCACGCGGGCACGCCCGCCGACGCCGCGGTCACGGCCACGCCGGGCTGCGCGCTGGCGGTGCTCACCGCCGACTGCGCGCCCGTCGCGCTCGCCAGCCCGGAGGGGGTGATCGGCGTGGCCCATGCCGGCTGGCGGGGCGTGCTGTCCGGGGTGCTCGAAGCCACGGTGGCGGAGATGCGCGGCCTCGGCGCGAGCAGCACGATCCACGCCGTGGTCGGTCCGTGCATCCGGCCTCCGTGCTACGAGTTCGGGCCCGAGCAGCTCGACGAGGTGGCGGCCCGCCTCGGCGATGGCGTCCGCACCACCACCGCGGCGGGGGCGCCTGCCCTCGACCTGCCCGGCGCGGTGCGCGCCGCGCTGGCCAAGGCCGGCGTCGAGGGCGACCACGTCCACGACGTCGGCACGTGCACGGCCTGCTCGCCCGGGCACTTCTCGTGGCGGGCCCGCAAGGAGCACCAACGCCAGGCCGCGGTGGTGTGGCGGTGATCGACCGCGGCGCCGTCGCGGCGCGGCTGGCCGAGCTGCGCGAGCGGATCGCGGCCACCGGCCGCACCCCGGCCGACGTGCGGGTGATCGCGGTGACCAAGGGCTTCGGCCCCGAGGCGGTCGAGGCCGCGGCGGCGGCCGGCATCGACGACGTCGGCGAGAACTACGCGCAGGAGCTGGCCGACAAGGCGCGGCACGTGGCGCCCGCGGGTCACACGACCCGCTGGCACTTCCTCGGCCACGTGCAGCGCAACAAGGTCAGGTCGATCGCGCCGCTCGTGCACCTGTGGCAGGGCGTCGACCGCGTCGCCGCGGGCGAGGAGATCGCCAAGCGGTCGCCCGGGGCGCGCGTGCTCGTGCAGGTCAAGCTCGACGGCGACGGCGACGGGCATGGCGACGCGGCGCGCAACGGCTGTGCGCCCCAGGAGGTTCCGGCGCTGGTTGGGCGGCTCGGCGAGCTCGGCCTCGACGTGCGCGGCCTGATGGCCGTGGGGCCGGCCGGCCCGCCGGAGCTGGCCCGGCCCGGCTTCCGCGCCGTGAGCGCGCTGGCCGACCGGCTCGGCCTGGTGGAGCGTTCGATGGGGATGACCGACGACCTCGACGTGGCGGTCGAGGAGGGTTCGACGATGGTTCGGGTGGGGCGCGGGTTGTTCGGCGTGCGGCCCGTCGCGACGACGATGCGGCGATAGGCTCAGGAAGCCAAGGAGGCGACGCGGTATGGCATCAATCTGGCGAAAGACCATGGTGTACCTGGGTCTTGTCGACGACGAGGAGTACGAGGAATACGAACCGTACGACGAGCCGCAACCGCAGCCGCAGCAGCAGGCCGCGCCCATGCGCAGGGCGGCGCGCAGCGCACCGGATCCCATGGACACCTACGACCCGGAGCCGTCCGGCGTGCGCACCCTTCCCCGCGACGACGCCGGCATGGAGATGCGCAGCATGGAGCCGCGCAACGTGGAACCGCGGAGCATGGGCGGCGGGGGCATGGGCGGCGGCCTCGGTGGGAGCGGCGCGGTGTCCGTGCAGCCGCGCCCGTCGGTGGTGCGCCCGTTCACCCAGCCGCAGGCCGCCAAGGTCCACGTGGTCGTCCCTGTAGGGTTCAACGATGCCCAGGAGATCGGAGACAAGCTGAAGGCGAACCAGCCCGTGATCGTGAACCTCCAGGGGATCGATCGCGACCTCTCGCGGCGGCTCATCGACTTCTCGTCGGGCCTCACCTACGGCCTCGGCGGTTCCATGGAGCGGGTGGCCGAGCAGGTCTTCCTGCTCACGCCGTCGAACGTCGAGGTCTCCCCCGAGGAGAAGCGACGCCTGCAAGAGCGCGGCCTGTACCGCTCCTGACGTGATCGAAACCCTCGTCTGTAGGCTCCTCACGGCCTACCTGATCATCATGTTCGCCCGCATCATCCTGTCCTGGTTCCCGATCGAGCCGGGTTCGGGCCTGGGGTCGGTGTACGGCTTCCTGTACACGATCACCGAGCCGATCCTGGGGCCGATCCGCCGGGTCATCCCGCCGCTGGGCGCGGGGGGGATGGGCATCGACCTGTCGCCGCTGGTCGTCTTCTTCGGCATCACGATTCTCCAGGGCGCCATCTGTTAGTAGCGTGGGGCTTGATTGACCGGCGGGGCGCGCCGTTTAGGATGCCCGCGGTTCTCCAAGACCTAGAGAGATGGGAATGGTGACGTGTTGGTACTGGTGAGCTTCGTGCTCGTCCTGGCTGCGGCGGTGACCCTTGTCGTGGGGCTGTTGCAGTCCGGCTTGACCCTCATCTACCTGTCGATCGCGTGCAGCGTGCTGGCCGGCGTGGTGCTGGCCGTCGCCGTGCTGCGCGGTCGGCCCGAGCCGAAGCCGGCGGCCGTCGGGCGGGCGTTCACGCCGCCGGCACGGGAACCGGTGTCGGCGTCGGTCGGCAGCCAGCAGACGACCAGCTACACGCCGCCCGCGCCGTCGTACACGCCCCCTGCGCCGTCGTACACGCCACCTCCGCCACCGGCGCCGTCACCCGAGCCCGCGGGCGACGACCTCGCCACCAAGGCGGCCGGCTCGGCGCTGCTGGGCCGCCTCCGCGGCCGTCGCGGCGCCGAGGCCGAGGCGCCGGCCGGCGTGGCCATGCCCGAGCCGGAGCCGGTCGCCACCTTCGCCCCCGAGACCGCGAGCGAGCCGGGGCCGGCCACCACCGAGATGCCCGTGGCCCGCACCTCCCCCGTGGCCGACGCGGACTTCCCGATCCCCGACTACGACCGCACCCGGGCCATCGACCTGCTGGCCGAACTGCCCGCCCTCGACCGCAACCAGCTCGAAGCCGTGCGTGAGCGCGAGGCCGCCGGCAAGAACCGCTTCACGATCATGAACCGCATCGACGCCCTCCTCGCCACCAAGGCGGAGCCCGACTGGGAGGTGGAGGACGAGGAGTGGGAGTCCGAAGGCGGGGAGCCGGCCGGCGAGCCCACGGTCATCGCCGCCGGTCCCGTGCGCGACGAGTGGGACGAGGACGAGGATCTGGAGGGCGACGAGGTCGACGAGCTGGTGTCGCCGGCCGGCGCCTTCCCGATCTCGGGCTACGAGACGCTGACCGTGGGCCAGATCCTTCCTCGCCTCAGCGACCTCGACGCCGAGGAGCTGGCCCAGGTCCGAGCGCGCGAGCAGCAGGGTCGCGCTCGGGGCACGATCCTCGACCGCATCGACCGGCTGGCCGCCAAGTCCGGTACCCGCGCCGGCGCGGTCCCCATGCCCGCCGCGGCGTCGGCCCGCAGGACGCCGGCCCGCAAGGCGCCCGCGTCCAAGGCTGCGGCCCGCAGGGCGCCGGCGGCCAAGGCCGCCCCCCCGGCGAAGGCGGCGCCGGCCCCTCGCCCGGCCCGCGCCTCCAAGAAGGCTCCCATTCCCGCCCCACCGGCCCCCGAGCCGGCCAAGGCCGCGGTGCGCAAGGCCCGGGCCACCAAGGCCGTGGCCATGCCCCCGGCCGCCGCGCCGGTCAAGGCCACCCGCAAGGCGCCCGCCCGCAAGGCCAAGGCCGCTCCCGCTGCGGCCGAGACGCCGATGAAGTCCGCGGTCAAGCGGGCCCGGAAGGCCACCAAGAAGGCCTAACCCTCGAACTGGTGACAGAAGTGGGGGCGATGGCCCCCACTTCTGTCACCGGTTCGGCGTGGGCGGCGGCTCGGCCACCTGGAGGTCGACCCGCACCGGTTCGCCGTCGACGTCGAGGGACACCGCGCCCTCGCCCGCCGGTCCGAGGACGAGGTCGAGGGCCAGCACCTGGCCGGCGACCCAGGGCCCGTACGACGCCAGGGCCACCGTCACCCGCGGCCCGGCCTCCACGGTGAGGGTGATGCGGTCGGAGAGGGCGAGGTCGCGCTGCTTGCGCAGGTCGTTCAGGTCCCGGACCAGCTCGCGCGCCAACCCCTCGCTGCGCAGGTCGTCGTCGAGCTCGAGGTCGAGGGCGACGGCCCACCCGCCCTCCTGGGCCAGGGCGAAGTCCTCGTGGCGGTCGGCGCGCACCTCGACGTCGTCGGCCGAGAGCCGCTCGCCGGCGATCTCCACGAAGCCCTGGGAGTCGAGCGCCCGCCGCACCTCCGAGCCGTCGGCCGCGGCCAGGGCCGCCTTCACGTCGTTGACCTTCTTGCCCAGCCGCGGCCCCAGGAGCCGGAAGTTGGGCACGACCGTCCACGTGATGAGGTCGGAGAGCGTCTCCACGTCCTCCAGCTCGCGCACGTTCAGCTCGGCCTTGACCTCGGCCTTGACCTCGTCGGACAGCGCGGTGCCGGGGTGCAGCAGCAGGGCCCGCCGCAGCGGTTGGCGGGTGCGGACGCCGGCGTCGGTCCGCGCCGCCCGGCCGAGGCCCACGATGCGCCGGGCCGCCTCCATCTCGGCGGCAAGCTCGGCGTCCGGCTCGGCGACGGCGCGCGGCCAGTCGGTCAGGTGGACCGACGGGGCACGGGTGAGCGTGCGGTACATCTCGTCGGCCAGGAACGGGCAGAACGGGGCCAGCAGCTGCGAGGTGACGACCAGGCAGCGGTACAGCACGGCGTGGGCCCCCCCGTCGGACGGCTGGCCCGGGCCGCCCCAGAAGCGGGGGCGTGACCGGCGCACGTACCAGTTCGACAGGTCGTCCACGAAGGTGGCGATGGCAGTGGCCGCGCCCAGGGCGTCGAACCCCTCGAGGTCCTCGGTGACCGCGGCGATCGTGCCCCGCAGCTGGGAGAGGATCCACCGGTCCATGACGTGGTTGGTGGTCCAGTCGCCCGGCTGCCAGCCGTCGAGGTCGGCGTAGGTGGCGAAGAACGAGTAGACGTTCCAGAGGGTGAGCAGCGTCTTGCGGGTGGATTCCCGGATGCCGTCCTCGTAGACCCGCCGGCTGGTCCACGGGGAACCGGCCGAGAAGAAGTACCAGCGCAGGGCGTCGGCGCCGAAGCCCTCGAAGATGTCCCAGGGGTCGATGACGTTGCCCTTGGACTTCGACATCTTGGCCCCGTCCTGGTCGACGATGTGGGCCAGGCAGACCACGTTGCGGTACGGCGTGCTGTCGAAGACCAGGGTGTTCACGGCCAGCAGCGAGTAGAACCAGCCCCGCGTCTGGTCGATGGCCTCGCAGATGAAGTCGGCCGGGAAGTGGGGCGGGGCGCCGCCCCCGGCCTGCGAGGGGTCGGCGAACGGGAAGTGGTGCTGCGCGGAGGGCATCGAGCCCGAATCGAACCAGGCGTCGAGCACCGGCGTCACCCGCTGCGCGGTCTCCGAGCACCCGTCGACGCCGCACGCCAGCGTGACCTCGTCGACCGCCGGCCGGTGCAGGTCGAGCTGGGCCAGGTCGCGCCCCGAGCGCTCCGACAGCTCCTCGACGGAGCCGACGCAGGTGTCGTGGGCGGCCGGGCAGCGCCAGATCGGCAGCGGCGTGCCCCAGTAGCGGTCGCGCGACAGCGCCCAGTCGACGTTGTTCTTCAGCCAGTCGCCGAAGCGGCCCTCCTTGATGTGCTCGGGGTGCCAGTTGATGCCCTCGTTCTCGCGGAGCAGGTCGCCCTGGCGCTCCGACGTGCGCACGAACCACGAGGTCTTGGCCCAGTAGATGAGCGGCGTGCCGCACCGCCAGCAGTGGGGGTAGGAGTGGCGGTACTCCTCGGCCGCCACCAGCAGGCCCCGCCGGAGCAGGTCGCCGATGATCTCCCGGTCGGTGTCCTTCACCGCCCGCCCGACCCACGGGGTGATCCGCTCGTCGAACGTGCCGTCGGGCCCCACCGGGTTGAGCACCGGCAGGTTGTGGGCCCGGCCCACCTCCATGTCGTCGGCGCCGAAGCCGGGGGCGATGTGGACGATGCCCGAGCCCTCCTCGGTGCTCACGAAGTCGGCGGCCACCACCCGCAGGGCCTTGTCGGCATCCAGCGGCAGGAACTCGTACGGCCGTGAGTACCGCACGCCGACCAGGTCGCGGCCGTAGAAGCGCTCGATCACGTTGGCGCCCTCGGCCGCCCGGGCCGCCGACATCACCATGTCGCGCCCACCTTCGGCGGCCCGCACCCGCACGTACTCGATGTCGGGGCCCACGGCCGCGGCCACGTTGGAGATCAGCGTCCACGGCGTGGTCGTCCACACCAGCAGGTCGGTCTCGCCGCCCACCACCGGGAAGCGGACGTAGGCCGCGGGGTCGGCCACCTCCCGGTACACGCCGGGCTGGCCCAGCTCGTGGGAGGACAGCGCCGTCCCGCAGCGGGGGCAGTAGGGGCTGACCCGGTGGCCCTCGTACAGCAGCCCCTTGTCCCAGAGCCGGCGCAGCAGCCACCACACCGACTCGATGTAGGTGTTGTCCAGGGTGCGGTAGGCGTCGTCGGTGTCGATCCAGACGCCGGCCCGCTCGGTGAGGGCCTCCCAGTCCTGCACGTAGCGCTCGACCGACTGCCGGCACCGGGCGTTGAACTCGGCGATCCCGAAGGCCTCGATCTGGTGCTTGTTGGTGAGCCCCAGCTCCTTCTCGACCTCGATCTCCACCGGCAGCCCGTGGCAGTCCCACCCGCCCTTGCGGGGGACGTCGTGGCCCCGCATGGTCTGGAAGCGGGGGAAGAGGTCCTTGAACGCCCGGGCCCACACGTGGTGGAGGCCAGGCTTGCCGTTGGCCGTGGGCGGGCCCTCGTAGAAGATCCACGGCGCCGCCCCCTTGCGCAGGGCCTTGACCTGCTCGAACAGCGCCTCCTCCTGCCACCGGGCGATGACCCGCTGCTCCAGGGCCACCAGGTCCAGTTGGGGGTCGACGGGTCCGAAAGGCATGGCCAAACAGTAAGCCAGCCCGCTCGGGCGCACGTCGACCCGATTGCCCCCTCCTAGACGACGAACCGGGCGGCGCTGGGATCCAGCCGGTACTGCAGGGCCGGCCGGCCGGGGCCGGGCCGGGTGCCGAACTGCTCGACCAGCAGGCCGGCGTCGCACAGCTTGGTCAGGTGCAGGCGGACGCCGTTGTGGTGGAGCTCCACGTGGGCGGTGATCTCGGCGACGGTGACCGGGCGCCCGGCCTCGGCCACGTAGCGGAAGATGCGGTACCGGGTCGGGTCACCCAGGGCCCGGGCCTGGCGCTGCAGGAGGCGGTGCGCGTCGGCGTCGGTCATCGGGTGCGCCCCGTACCCCCCACGTCGTCCCAGTGCTCCACGGCGTTGCTTCCAGTTTTACAAGAGAGTGCCACGGTCCTGCATCGGCGACGTCGCGCCGTGTCGGCCCCCGATGCTAGCCAAGGGTGCTGCGGGCTGCATTTTTCACGTATATACTAGAGAAAAGCAACATACAGCTGCGCCACGCACCTACCTCCTGCCGACCAGAAAGGGGTGGTCGCCCATGGCGACGAGCACGAGCGGAACCAAGGCAACCCGAGCCACGAGGACACGGGGGCCCCGGTCCCAGGAGCTTGTCGGGGGAGGTGAGCCGGCGGTCGTCAGCCCCCGGGCGCCATCAGGCATCGAGGACTGGCGGGAGAACCCGCTCGACCCCATGGCGCCCATCGGCGTCCGCTCCCAGGGAGTCGAGCCGGACACCTCCAAGATCCGCCTGGGCCCGCTGGAGAAGATCTACCTGATCTGGATGGTCGGGGCGTCGTGCGACGGCTGCACCGTCGCCGTGACCGGCGCCACCCACCCCCGGGTGGAGCACCTGCTGGCCGGCATCATCCCCGGCCTGCCCCGGGTGGAGCTGATCCACACCGTGGTCTCCACCGAGGTGGGCCCGGAGTGGACCCACAACCTGTTCATGGCCGAGCGCGGCGAGCTCGACGCCCCCTACGTCATCACCTGGGAGGGCTCGATCATGGACGAGTCCATCGCCGGTGACGGCTACTGGATGGGCCTGGGCGAAGACCCCCAGACCGGCCGCCAGATCACCAGCCTGGAGTGGCTCGACCGCCTGGCCCCCGGCTCCGCCGCGGTCATCGCCATCGGCACCTGCGCCTCCTGGGGCGGCATCCCCGCGGCCAAGGGCAACGTCACCAACTCCATGGCGGTCATGGACTACCTGGGCAAGGACTTCCGCAGCGCCTTCGGCGTGCCGGTGGTCAACGTGCCCGGCTGCAGCCCCATCGGCGAGAACTACATCGAGACCGCGGCTGCGATCTGCCTGTTCCTCAACGGCCTGGCCCCCCTGCCCGAGTTCGACGAGCTGGGCCGCCCGGCCTGGCTGTTCGGCGAGACGGTGCACCGCCACTGCCCCCGGGCCGGCTACTACGAGGAGGGCGTCTTCGCCCGGGAGTACGGCGACAAGGAGTGCCTGGTCGAGCTGGGCTGCTGGGGCCCGGTGGTCCAGTGCAACATCGCCGAGCGCGGCATGGTCGACGGCCACGGCGGCTGCATGCAGGTCGGCGGCATCTGCATCGGCTGCACCATGCCCGGCTTCCCCGACAAGTTCAGCCCGATCACCGAGATCGCTCCGGGGTCGATGATCTCCTCGACCACCTCCAAAGTGGTGGGCGGCTTCATCCGCCGCATGCGCTACATCTCCCGCGACGACAAGAACATGACCATCCGGTGGGACAAGGACGCCCCATCCGGGTGGGCCCGGGCCAGCACCGGCCCTCGGGGCGCCAAGAGGATGCTGCACAAGGCCTACTCCAAGTACCAGCACAGCCACGAGGGCGGGGGCAACAAGACCTACGGCGAGACCCACGAGGGTCGGGGTCGCAACCGCTTCGAAGCCGGCCACAACTGGTGAGAGGAGACCTGTCCCGTGTGCTTCAAGAACCTGCCGATCGAGTTCGACGAGACGGGGAAGGCGAGGCTCAGGGAGGGCCTCGCCAACCCCTATTCGGTGAGCGTGGCCCAGCCCAAGGGCTATGTCCGGGGCCGGGCCGGCCCGGGCGCCCAGCTGGCCGCCCCGCCCCGCCTGCGTGACTGGAACATCGACCCCATGACCCGGGTGGCCGGCGCCCTCGCCGTCCACACCGTGCTCGACCTGGAGAACCGCCGGGCCGTCGACGCCCACTCCCGGGCCATGCTGTTCCGGGGCTACGAGGTGATCCTCGAGGGCCGTGACCCCCGGGACGCCATCGACATCTCGTCGCGCGCCTGCGGGGTGTGCGGCGGCGTCCACGCCAGCTGCAGCTCGCTGGGCATCGAGATGGCCTTCGGCGCGTGCTCGCCGCCCCTCGGGGTGGAGGTGCGCAACCTGGGCGAGGTGGGCGAGATGTTCTACGACCACCCGCTGCACCTGGGCCTGCTGGCCGGGCCCGACTACTCCACCGCCCTCGTGAGCGTCACCAACCCCGAGCTGGTGACCCGGGCCGAGAAGACCCTGGCCCCCCACGGCGACGTCCACGGCTACACGACGATCAAGGACATCATGGACGCCCTCAACCCGCTGACGGGCAAGATCTACCTGGAGGCGCTGGAGTGGACCCGCGTCGGCCGGATCATGTGCCAGCTGATGTTCGGCAAGTACCCGCACCCGTCCACCCTGGTCCCCGGCGGCGTCTCCACGACGGTCACCACGTCGACGTTCAACGAGTACTACGCCCAGCTGGGCAAGATCCTCGACTGGTGCAAGGTCATCTGCCGCATCTGGGACGACCTGTGCGACTTCTTCCTCGACGCCAACCCCGCCTACGAGCAGGTCGGCGCCCGCCCCTCGAGCCTCGCCCAGACCGGCATCTGGGACGACTCCACGGTCTACGACGCCACCTACGCCAACTGCGACGTCTGGGGCGACAGGCGCTGGGCCAGCCCGGGCGTGATCATCGAGGGCAAGCTGGTCACCACCAGGCTCACCGAGATCAACATGGGCTTCGAGGAGTTCGTCGAGCACTCGTTCTACGACGACTGGACCAAGACCGGCCGCCAGCGCTACGCCAGCGACCCGCTGGGCAACCCGCTGTCGCCCTACCACCCGTGGAACAAGACCACCCTGCCCAAGCCGGCCGGGACCAGCTTCAAGGAGAAGTACACCTGGGCCACCGCCCCCCGCTGGGACCGCCAGGTGGTCGAGACCGGCGCCTACGGCCGGATGTGGACCACGGCCATGCGGGCCGGCTACGCGGAGAACCCGTTCTGCGAGCCCACCGGTGACGGCCTGCGCATGCTCCTGCCCCGCCACGCCCTGCCGGAGACCGAGCTGTTCTGGCCGCTCCCTCGGACGCTCAACGCCCTGGAGCGCAACCGGGGCCGGGCCTACGCCATGGCCTTCACCGCGGTCGTCGGGATGAACTGCCTGCTCAAGGCGTTCGAATACTGGCGCCAGGGCGACACCCGGGTGCACACGCCGTTCAGGATCCCCAAGGACGAGCGCCAGGCTGTCGGGTTCTGGGAGGCCGGCCGGGGCTGGCTGGTCCACCACATGACCATCGACAAGGGCCGGATCGTCAACTACCAGATCACCACCCCGTCGACCATGAACGCCTCACCGACGGATCCCTTCGGCGGTCTGGGCCCCTACGAGCAGGCGATCGTCGACACGCCCATCCTGGAGTCGGTGCCCGATGACCAGATCAAGGGCATCGACGTCCTCCGGGCCATCCGCAGCTTCGACCCGTGCATGCCCTGCACCACCCACATGGACACCGGCAAGGGGGTCATCACCCGGGAGATCAACTCCTGCGGCTGCACCCTTGAGGGCTGAGCCGCCACCTACCCGTTCCCGGGAAGGTCGTGCCGCCGGGCGGCGTCACCCCGGCCGTTCTCCGCCGGCCTGGCGGCACGACTGAGGAAAGGGCCGTTCGGCCCTTGGGAGCTCCCGGCGCCGCTGCGAGCTGGTCCAGGAGTACCTCAAGGCCGCGGCTGTCGTCACGGCTGCAGCGGGTCGTCGCCGAGGACGTCCTGGTACTTCACGCCCGGCGGCGTCTTCGGGGGCTACCCGGGCATCCTCAACAAGCACGCCTTCGTGACCGGGAAGCGGACCGGACTCTGAGAGGCCGCTCCGGTAGGGTGACCGCATGCCCACGTCGCACGTCGAGGACCTGTTCCGGCTCGACGGCGACGACGCCGTCGTCCTCCACGTCCACGTCCAGCCCGCGGCCGGGCGGTCGGCCGTCGTGGGCCGCCACGGCACCTCGCTGAAGGTGCGGGTGGCCGCCGCGCCCGAGGGCGGGCGGGCCAACGAGGCCTGCGCCGACCTGCTGGCCGAGACGTTCGGGCTGAAGCGGGCCCAGGTCGAGCTGGTCGGCGGGCCCAGCAGCCGGGCCAAGCAGTACAAGCTCAGCGGGGTCGAGGTCGACACCTTCCGCACCCAGCTGGAGCGGGCGGTGAGCGGCGCCCCGGAGCCCCGCCAGAGCCGTCCGTAGCGTCCGATTCCCGGTAGAATCGCCTCTCGTCGCGCTTCAGGAGCGTCTCCGATGCCCAGAACCACCAAAGCAGCCACGAAGTCGACCGCCAAGCGCGCCGACGACGCGCCCCCGGGCGGCAAGTTCCTGGCCGAGCAGCGGGCCGAGCTGCAGGCCGAGCGGGCCACCTACGTCGAGCAGGCCGAGTCGCTGCTGCTGGAGGCCGAGCAGATCGCCGAGGACATGGAGCCGGGCGACATTCAGTTCGACGAGGAGTCGGGTGAGGGCGACACCCTCAACGTCGAGCGCGAGCGCGACCTGGCCCTCAGCGCCCAGGCCCGGGCCGCGGTCGACGAGATCGACCGGGCGCTGGCCAAGATGGACGCCGGCACCTACGGCATCTGCGAGCGGTGCGGCAACCCCATCCCCAAGGCCCGGCTCAAGGCCCTGCCCTACGCGGCCCTGTGCGTGGCCTGCAAGAGCGGGGGGCTGTCGCGTCGCTGAGCCCGTGGCGCCGGCGCCGCCAACCGAGGGACGGCGCACGGGGCTGGTCTCGGCGGTCGCCGTCGCCGTCCTCGCCCTCGACGCGCTGACCAAGCAGTGGGCGGTCAACGCCCTGGCCGACGAGCCGATCCGCCTGTTCGGGTCGGTCCGCCTCGCCCTCACCTACAACAAGGCGGCAGCGTTCGGCCTGGGCGGCGGCTTCGTGCCCTTCCTGGCCCTGGCCGCCCTGGTCCTGGTGCTGGTCATGGTGTTCACCGGCCAGGCCGCCGGGCGGGCGCCGGTGGCCGTCGCCCTCGGCCTGGTGCTGGGCGGGGCCTTCGGCAACATGGCCGACCGGGTCTTCCGGGCGCCCGGCTTCCTGAAGGGTGGGGTGGTCGACTTCGTCGACGTGGGGTTCTGGCCGGTGTTCAACGTGGCCGACTCGGCCATCACCGTGGGCTGCCTGCTCCTGCTGTTCGCCAGCTGGCGGGGGCCCGAGCGCAGCGAGCCGTCAGGCGCAGCGTGAGGATCCCGGCGACCCTCGACGGCGAGCGCCTCGACCGGGTCCTGTGCCTGGTCTGGGACCTCCCGCGCTCGGAGGCCACCGAGCTGATCGCCTCGGGGGCGGTGCGCCTGGGCGGGCGCCCGATCGCCACGCGGGCCCGGCGGGTGGTCGAGGGCCAGGAGCTGGAGGTGGACCTGCCGGAGCGCCGCCCGTCCACCGGGGTCGAGCCCGAGCCCGGCGGCGACCTGCCCCTGGTCCACGTGGACGCCGACGTCATCGTGGTCGACAAGCCGGCCGGGCTGGTCGTCCACCCGGGTGCGGGGCGGGCCACCGGGACGCTGGTCCAGGCCCTGCTGGCCCGGTACCCCGAGCTGGCCGGGGTGGGCGACCCCGAGCGGCCGGGCATCGTCCACCGCCTCGACAAGGGCACGTCGGGCCTGCTGGTCGTGGCCCGGAGCCAGGCCGCCTACGAGTCGCTGGTCGCCCAGCTGGGCGCCCGCACCGTCGACCGGCGCTACCTGGCCCTGGCCTGGGGCGCCTTCGACACCGACGCCGGGGTGGTCGACGCCCCGGTCGGCCGGCGGCAGGGCGACCGCACGAAGATGGGCGTGGTGGCCGGTGGACGGCCGGCCCGGACGCACTACCGGGTGGTCGCCCGCTACACCCAGCCGGTCCCCACCACCCTGGTCGAATGCCGCCTCGAGACCGGCCGGACCCACCAGGTGCGCGTCCACCTTGCCGCCATCGGCCATCCTGTAGTGGGCGACAGCCGCTACGGCGGCGGCCGCCTGTCAGTGCCGGTCGACCGCCCGTTCCTCCACGCAGCGCAGCTGGCGTTCGACCACCCCACCACCGGCGAGCGCTGCCGGTTCGAATCACCCCTCCCACCGGATCTGGAGGCCGTACTTGTATCCCTACGGTGACACCCGAGCCGATACCCGGCCCATCTACGACGACGGCGACGAGCGGGCCGCCCGCTGGACGCTTCGGTTCCTCGCCGTCAGCCTGTTCGTCGCCGTGATCGGCGCGACACTCGTCATCAGCCTGGCCACCCTCCGAGACGACCCGGCCCCCGCGCCGGCCCAGCAGGAGGCCCGGGTGGAGACGGTGGTGACCACCCCGCCGCCCCCCGAGGTCGGCCCGGCGCCGGGCACCGCCGTGCCCGGCTACATCACCACCCGCAAGACGGCCCTGGCCGCCGTCAAGGACGAGCGGGTGGCCGTGGTCTCCTTCGCCAAGTACTCGACCCAGGCCCAGGCCAAGACCATCGCCGGCTCCACCCCCATCGTCGCCCTGCTGGTGGCCCCGCCCGGGGTCGGCCCCGCGGTGGTCACCGGCGACCTGGCCGCGTGGACCAAGTCCCAGACCGAGGAGACCCAGGCCGAGCGCGACGAGATCAAGAAGCTCATCCCCACCGTCACCGACCCCGCCTTCAAGACCTTCTACACCGAGGAGGTGGCCCGGCTCGACAAGGCCCTCAAGGCCTTCGCCCCCACCTCGGCCATGGTGTTCGGCATGGTGGTCAAGGCCCCCGCCGCTGCCCTCCAGGCCCTGGGGGCCAAGGCCGAGGTCCGGCTGGTCGACGTGGCCGAGAACGCCACCCAGGACCCCAAGGCCGTCTACCGCGGCCTGCGCCCCGAGGAGACGGCCAAGGCCAACGAGCCGCCCCTGCGCCCGGTGTAGGCGCTCCCGCGGGCCCTTGAGGCCCGACGTGGCCGCCCCCAACCCCTGCGCCGAGGGCGACGCCGGCCGGCCGACCAGCATCCGCCACGCCGTCACCGACGTGGCGGCGGCCAAGACCACGGCGTACTGCTACGACAAGGCCGGGCGCATGACCAGCGCCACCACCAGCCCCGGGGGGCCGGCCTACACCTACGCCTTCGACGCCAACACCAACCGCACCGCCGGCCCCGAGGGCGCCCATACCCTCAACGTCGTGGACCAGCTCACCGACACCGGCTTCGACTACAACCTCGACGGCAGCCTCATCGCCGGCGGCGGCCTCGCGCTGGGGCTACACCGGCATCGACCAGACCGAGTCGATCACCAAGGCCGGCACCACCATGGACTACGGCTACGCCGGCGGGGGCCAGGGGGAGCGCACCACGGCCGGGGCCCACCACCGCCCTCCACGGAATGGCGGGCATGGTGAGCGAGACCACCGCCGGGGCCACCACCTACTACGTCCGTGACGCCGCCGGCGCCCTGATCCTCCAGCGCACGCCCACGGCCGGGGACTTCTACTACGTCTATGACGGCCAGGGCTCGGTCATCGCCCTCGTCGACCCCTCCGGCGTCCAGTGGGCGGCGTATGCCTGCGATCCCTACGGTGACCACGCCACGGCCACGGCCACGAGCGGCTCCCTGCCCCCCAACCCCTGGCGCTGGATCGGCGGCTACCTGGATCCCACCGGCCTCTACAAGATGGGCGCCCGCTACTACGACCCCGTCCAGGGGCGGTTCACCCAGCTCGACCCGGTCGCCGGAGGCTCGGCGAACGGCTATGACTACTGCGCCGGCGACCCGGTGAACTGCTCGGACCGTAGCGGGACCAAGAGGGCCCCAGCCCTTACGCCGGTAGAGCAGGAGCGCCTATACCGGCTCGTAGTTTCGTGCTCCGGGCCGGACGCATATGGTGCTGATATCTTTGGATCGGCGGCCTGTGATCGCTTCAGAAGTGCCTTCGC
>Ga0247704_1000066_pt1 | contig 27594 bp, 28 predicted proteins | sample 41W_NmetaG_FD_189042 | JGI IMG/M metagenome (GOLD analysis project Ga0247704, IMG submission 189042) | Soil microbial communities from hillslope of Landscape Evolution Observatory, University of Arizona, Oracle, AZ, United States - 4-1-W_N | ecosystem: Engineered > Artificial ecosystem >...
CGCCGCCCACCATGCCGCCCCCGACGTCCTCGCCGACGACGACCCCGCCGCCGACCATGCCGCCGAACACGCTCCCGCCGAGCGTCGACGATCGGGTCGAGGACATCATCGACACCCTGGAGGAGTTCGGCGACACCTTCCGGGAGATCATCGACTTCCTGTCCAACCCCTTCGCCGTCTAGGACGGGCTCACGGGAAGGCGGGCGGTGACCAGGCCGGCGGCCCGCTGCGCCTGCTCGATGCATGCGGCGATGCCCAGGCCCCGGTAGGCGGCGCCCGCCACCAGCAGCCCGGGCGCGTCGGCGGCCAGCGCGCCCTCGATGGCCTCGACCCGCCGCTGGTGCCCGCTCTCGTACTGCGGGAAGCCCCGGGGCCAGCGGGACACCAGCGAGGCGACCGGCTCCTCCCGCAGGCCGAGGATCTCGGCCAGCTCGCCGTGGAGGCGGCGCACGACCTCGTGGTCGGGGAGCTCCATGGCCCGGTCGTCGCCGTCCCGCCCGCTGGACGCCCGCAGGAGGACCATCCCGCTCTCGGCCAGGGCCGGCCACTTGCTGGTGGACCAGGTGCAGGCGGTGACCAGGCGCCCCTCCACCCGGGGCACGAGCATGCCCGCCCCCTCCAAGGGATGGGTCACGGCCGAGGGCCGGTAGGCCAGGCTGGCGGTGACCACGGATGCGTACCGGATGAGCTTGAGCCACTCGGCGGCCGCCGGCGACAGGTCGGCCAGCAGGCGGGCGGCGGCGAAGGCGGGCACGGTGACGACCACGGCGTCGGCCTCGACCGCCGGGCCGGGATCGCATTCGACGGCGTAGCCCTCGCCCGCCCTGGCGATGGTGGCCACCGCCGTGGCTGTGCGCACGTCGTCGAGCTCGGTGGCCAGGCGCTCGACCAGCCGGCCTAGCCCGCCGCTGACGCTGAGGAACACCGGGCCGCCTGCGGGAGCGCTCCCGGCCGGCGGGGGTCGGCGCAGTCCCAGGAGCAGGCTGCGGGAGCGAGCGGCGGCGTCGGCGACGGGCCGGGCGGTGGCGGCCACGCTGAGGCGGTCGGCCCGTCCGGCGTGGATGCCGCCGATGAGCGGCTCCACGAGGCGTTCGAGGACCTCCCGTCCCATCCGCCCGCCCACGACGGCCTCCACGGTGGGGTCGGGCCCCGGATCCCGCAGGGGGAGCACCAGGTCGAGGGCGGCCCGGGCCACGCCGGAGGGCGACAGCACGCCCGACCGCAGCAGCGCCACCAGGTCGGTGGGCACGCCGAGCACGTGGCGCTCGGGCAGGGGGTACAGGCGGTCACCGATCCACAAGAAGGCCTTGCCGGTGGCCGGGGCGATCAGGTCGTCGCCGAGCCCCAGCTCCCGGCACAGCTCGACGGCCCACGGCACGCGGGCCAGGAAGGTGTCGGGGCCCGCCTCCACCGGCACGCCCTGCCACTCCAGGGTCTGGATCTTGCCGCCCAGCGAGGCCGCGGCCTCCAGGACGGTGACGTCGAGGCCGGCCCGGCGCAGCAGCCGGGCCGTGGCCAGGCCGGTGATGCCGCCGCCGACCACGGCGACCCGCCTAGGCATGGCGGCGCACCACGTCGGCGAGGGTGGCGCAGATGGCGGGATGGGCGTTGAGCGAGGGCGTCCGGGTGAAGGCCAGGCCGAGCTTGCCGGCCGCGGCCCGGGCCTCCACGTCGAGGTCGTACAGCACCTCCAGGTGGTCGGACACGAAGCCGGCGGCGCAGACCACCACGCCGGCCACTCCGGCCGCGGCCAGGGCGGGCAGCACCGAGAGGATGTCCGGGCCGATCCAGGGCTCCGGCGTGCGGCCCGCGCTCTGCCAGCCCACCGACCAGCGCTCGACGCCCGCCCGCTCGGCCACCGCGGCCGCCGTCTCGGCCAGCTGGTCGGGGTAGGGGTCGCCCACCTCCAGGATGCGGGTGGGCAGGCTGTGGGCGGTGAACACCACCTCCACCGGCTCCCGGCCGGCGAGGCGGGCCGTCTCCTGGCGGACGAAGCCGGCGAGCAGATCCAGGTAGCCCGGCTCCAGGTGCCACGACCGGACCATGGAGAGGGCGACGCCGGCCTCGTCCGCCGCGGCCTCGGCCCGCCGGGCGTAGTCGCCCACCGACAGCGACGAGTAGTGCGGGGCCAGCACCAGGCCCACGGCGCGGTCGATCCCGCGCCTTGCCAGTGCGGCCACCCCGTCCTCCACGAACGGAGCGGCGTGCTTCATGCCCAGCTCGACGTGGAAGCCGTCGCCCAGGGCGGCCTGGATGCCCGCCGCCTGCTCCCGGGTGCGCTCGAGCAGGGGCGACGTGCCGCCGATGGCCTCGTAGCGGCGGGTCAGGTCGGCCAGCTGCTCGGGGGTGGGCGGCCGGCCCCGGCGTACGTGGGTGTAGTAGGCCTCGATGTCGCCGGGCGTGGCGGGCGTCCCGTACGCCATGAGCAGGACCCCGGTGGGGCTACCCACCGTGGACGAGGTCGACCAGCCGGCGGAGGGTGTCGGGGTCGGTCTCGGGGAGCACGCCCCAGCCCAGGTTGAAGACGTGCCCCGGGCGGCCGGCGTTGGCGTCGAGCACGGCCCGGGCCTCCCGGGCCACGACGTCCCAGGGGGCCAGGCACACGGCCGGGTCCAGGTTGCCCTGGACGGCGACCTGGTCGCCCAGCCGGGTCCGGGCCCGGTCCAGCGGCACCCGCCAGTCGACGCCGACCACGTCGGCCCCCGCCTCGGCCAGCAGCTCGAGCAGCTCCCCGGTGCCCACGCCGAAGTGGATGCGGGGGACGCCCAGGTCGTCGAGGCCGGCGAAGATGCGCCTGGTGGCGGGCAGGACCCACCGGCGGTAGTCGGCCGGGCTGAGCAGCCCGGCCCAGGAGTCGAAGACCTGGACGGCGGCCGCCCCCGCCTCCACCTGGGCCCGCAGGGAGGCGACGACGATGCCGGCCAGGCGGTCGAGCAGGTCGGCCCAGAAGGCGGGCTCGCCGTACATGACCGCCTTGGTCATGGCGTGGGTCTTCGACGGCCCGCCCTCGATGAGGTAGCTGGCCAGGGTGAACGGGGCGCCGGCGAAGCCGATCAGGGGCACGTCGAGCTGCTCCACCAGCAGGCGGACGGTGTCGAGCACGTAGGGCATGTCCGCCTCGGGCTCGAGGGGGCGCAGCCGGGGCAGGTCGGCGGCCGTCCGGAACGGCTGGGCCAGGACCGGCCCGGGCTCGAGGCGGATCTCGACGCCCACCGCGGCCAGCGGCACCACGATGTCGGAGAAGAGGATGGCGGCGTCGACTCCGAGCCGGCGGACCGGCTGCAGGGTTACCTCGGCCGCCAGCTCCGGGTCGCGGAAGATGTCGAACATCCCGTGGCGCTCCCGGAGGGCCCGGTACTCGGGCAGCGAGCGCCCGGCCTGGCGCATGAACCACACCGGCGGACGCTCGACGGGCTTGCCCCAGCACGCGTCGAGAAAGGTTCCGGTCACCTCGACGACCCTACCGCCGGGCCGTGAAGTCGAGGATGCGGCGCCAGGCGTCGCCGCACTCCTCCTGGTACTGCTCGAAGCGCCGGTCGAAGAAGCTGTGCGGGGCGTCGGGGTAGACGTGGACATCGGCGGCCACGCCCCGCGCCCGGACCTGGGCGGCGAAGGCCTCGACGTCGGCCACCGGCGTGCGGTCCTGGCCGGCGGCCAGCAGGAGGAGCGGCGCCTCCATGGCGTCGACCACGTCGGCGGCCCGCTCGGGCCGGCCGTAGAAGCCGACGCACCCGGCCAGGCCGTGCCCGCCCGCCGACTGCCGCCACGACAGCGCCCCGCCCAGGCAGAAGCCCACGGTGAACACCGAGCGGGCGCCGGCCTCCCGGAGCCTGGCGACGGCCGCGGCCACGTCCTCGTCGACCTGGGCCACGTCCATCCGCGCGACGTGCTCGCGGAACGGGAAGTCCTGGCCCCGGTCGCCGACGCCTGCCGTGCGCCCGAAGTAGTCGACGGCGATGGCGTGCAGGCCGGCCTCGGCGAACCGCTCGGCCAGCTCCTCGTAGTAGGGGTGGAGGCCCCGGACGTCGGGCAGGATGACCACGCCGACCTCGGCCCGGGTCGCCGGATGGGCGTAGAACACGCCGAACTCGGCCCCGTCGGCCGACCGCAGGGTGGCCGGCCCGCGGTGGCCGGCGCCGCCCCGGACGGGGGGCTGCGGCGGGCGGGCGTCGGCGCCGAAGCACATCCGATGATTCTCGCGCCCCTCCGGGGGTGCAACATGGTGGGCATGACCGACGTAGGGCACGGCGGGACGGCCAAGGCCGCACCGGGCTGGTACCCGGATCCGTGGACGCCCGCCCGCAGGCGGTACTGGACCGGGTCGTCGTGGACCTTCGCCATCGAGGATGCCGTCCCCTTCGACCATCCGGCCCCGGAGAACGTGGGCACGCTGCCTGACGGCCACGGCCTCCCCGACCCGGTCCCCCGCCGGCCGGCGGGCGCGGCGGTGTCGGAGGCGGCCGGCGCCACGCCGGCCAAGCCGCCGCAGAAGGCGTGGAAGTGGGGCCTGGCCGTCGTGGTGGGGCTGCTGATCGGCCTGATCGGCGTGGTCATGTCCACCCGGTCCTCCACCACGTCGACGTCGACGCCCACCACCGTCCCCGGGCTGGCCACCGAGCCGACGGTCCCCGGGCCGTCGGCGACGAACAACGACCCGTCGCTCAACGCCCTCGGCCAGCTGGTCGTGAAGCCGGAGGACGTCCCCGGCGACGCCCGGGTCGTCCTCTTCGAGGGCGGCATCGGCCTCAGCCAGCCCACCCTGGACCTCTGCAACGGCCAGTACCCCAGCGAGTCCCGCCGCACGGCCCGCATCCAGGACGCCGTGCTCGACGCCCAGGGCACGCTGGTCCTGAGCACCGAGGCCGTGCTCTACGGCGACTCCGGGGGCACCACCCAGGCCTTCTCCGAGCTCCGCTCGGTGGTGGCCGCCTGCCCGTCCACCCCCGTGCAGGGGCCCACCGGCCAGACGGCGGCCACCACGAAGTTCAGCGCGCCGCCCGACGCGGGCTGGCCCCAGACGCCCACGGTCAGCCGCCAGGCCTACGACTTCACGACGACGGAGGCTTCGGGGGAGACCCGGCGCATCGTCGCCGTCTACCTGCAGCGGGGCCGGGCCTTGCTCGGGGTGTACTTCGCCAAGCCCGACGGGCCGCAGGTGGCGGTCGAGGGCCAGACCACCATCGAGGGCATCGTCGGCGTCTTCGCCAAGCGGCTGGCCGCCCTGCCCACGTCGGTCGTGGGGTCCTAGCTCAGCCCGAGCGGCGGGACCGCCGGCGGCGGCCGGCCACCACGGCGAGGATCACGGCGACGACCGTCGCCACCGCGCCGGCCACGCCGATCACCGTGGTGCGGGTGGGTGCCGCCTGCGGACCGGCGTCGCGCTCGCCGGGGGCGGCCCCGTCCTCCGAGACGGCGTCGCCGGCCACGCCCAGCTTGGCCGCGAAGGCGTCAAGGTCGGGCTTGTCCTGCTCCTTGGCCGGGTGGTGGCCGGGCTGGTTCTCGGCGGGGACGGGCCCGGTGGGCCCGCCGGTTCCCGGCCGGCGCTGCCCCTCCACGACCGCGGCCACGGCGTCCTGGTCCTGGGCCGGCGTCTTGCGGCTGCGGGCGAGCTCGGGCTGCTGAGGATTCGACATGCCCTCGCGCTACCCGCTGGCCCGCACCCTGTAACGGGCCGTCCCGGAGGCCGGTGTGACAAGCTGGCGGCCACACGGGAGCCCCGGCACGGGGCTGAGAGGGCGCACTCGGGCGCCGACCGTCTGAACCTGTCCGGGTCATGCCGGCGAAGGGAGCGATGTTCCATGGCCATCCGCCGCAAGGTGTACGTCGACGGTGTCCCGTTCACCGAGGTCAGCCTCTCTGACGGGTCGTCGATCCGCCTCTACGACACCAGCGGGCCAGGCTCCGACCCGGCCGCCGGCCTGCCCCCGCTGCGGCGGGACTGGATTGTCGCCCGGGGCGACGTGGAGGAGTACGACGGCCGGCGGCCCACGCCCCGCGACGACGGCCGGGCCGCGGCCCGCAACGGCCACGAACCGTCGGCGCCGGCCAAGGTGCTCCGGGCCAGGCCGGGCCGGGCGGTGACCCAGCTCCACTACGCCCGCCGGGGCGAGATCACCCCGGAGATGGCCTTCGTCGCCACCCGGGAGGGGCTGCCCGCCGAGTTCGTGCGGGACGAGATCGCCGCCGGGCGGGCCATCCTGCCCAGCAACGTCAACCACCCGGAGTCCGAGCCCATGGTCATCGGCCGGAACTTCCTGGTCAAGATCAACGCCAACATCGGCAACTCGGCGGTCACCTCGTCGATCGCCGAGGAGGTCGACAAGCTCACCTGGGCCACGAGGTGGGGCGCCGACACGGTGATGGACCTGTCGACCGGCGCCGACATCCACACCACCCGCGAGTGGATCATCCGCAACTCGCCGGTGCCGATCGGCACCGTGCCGATCTACCAGGCCCTGGAGAAGGTCGACGGCAAGGCCGAGGACCTGTCGTGGGAGGTCTACCGGGACACGATCGTCGAGCAGGCCGAGCAGGGGGTGGACTACGTCACCGTCCACGCCGGGGTGCGCCTGCAGTACGTGCCGCTGACCGCCAAGCGGGTCACCGGCATCGTCAGCCGGGGCGGGTCGATCATGGCCGCCTGGTGCCTGGCCCACCACCGGGAAAACTTCCTCTACGAGCACTTCGAAGAGCTGTGCGAGCTGCTGGCCGCCTACGACGTGGCCTTCTCGCTGGGCGACGGCCTGCGCCCCGGCTCCATCGCCGACGCCAACGACGAGGCCCAGCTGGGCGAGCTGGCCACGCTGGGCGAGCTGACCAAGATCGCCTGGGACCACGACGTGCAGGTGATGATCGAGGGCCCGGGCCACGTGCCCATGCACAAGATCAAGGAGAACATGGAGCTCCAGCTGGAGCTGTGCCACGAGGCGCCCTTCTACACGCTCGGCCCGCTGACCACCGACGTCGCCCCCGGCTACGACCACATCACCTCGGCCATCGGCGCGGCCATGATCGGGTGGTACGGCACGGCCATGCTCTGCTACGTCACCCCCAAGGAGCACCTCGGCCTGCCCGACAAGGACGACGTGAAGCAGGGCGTGATCGCCTACAAGATCGCGGCCCACGCCGCCGACCTGGCCAAGGGCCACCCGGGGGCGCAGGCCTGGGACGACGCCCTGTCCAAGGCCCGCTTCGAGTTCCGCTGGGAGGACCAGTTCGACCTGGCCCTCGACCCCGACACCGCCCGGGCCTACCACGACGAGACGCTGCCGGCCGGGGCGGCCAAGAGCGCCCACTTCTGCTCCATGTGCGGGCCGAAGTTCTGCTCGATGCGGATCAGCCAGGACGTCCGGGACTACGCGGCCGCCCACGGGGTGTCCGAGGAGCAGGCCCTGGAGCTCGGCATGGAGGAGAAGTCGGTCGAGTTCCTGGCCAAGGGCAGCAAGGTGTACGTGGCCGAGTGACGCCCGCACACCGAACTGGTGACATGTGGTGTCGTATATCGCACCACGTGTCACCAGTTCGCCGGGTGGCGGCGGCCGCGGCCCTGGTGGTGCTCGCCGGGTGCTCGGGGGAGGGGGCCGACCGCACGGTGCGCGTGGAGGCGTTCGACCACGGCTACCGGGGAATGGAGGGCTTCACCGCCCGGGTGGGGGAGAAGGTGCGCTTCACCATGCGCAACGCCGGTCCCGACCTGCACGAGTTCGTGGTCACCGGCCCCGACCGCCGGATCGTCGGCCTGGTGGCGCCCACGGGGGTGGGCCGGTCCCGCCAGGACACGGCCGAGTTCAAGGTGCCGGGCACCTACACCTTCGCCTGCTTCGTCGGCGACCACCTCCTCCAGGGGATGAAGGGGTCGTTCGAGGTCAGGTGACGGGATCGCCGGCCGGCGCCCGCTCGACGTCGGGCTCGATGTAGATCATGCGGGCCTCGGGGACGGCCTGGCGCACGCGCTGCTCCACCTCGTCGATCGCGTCGGCGAGGGCGGCGACGTCGAGGGTCTGGTCGAACGACAGCTTGCCGGCCACCAGCAGCTCGTCCGGCCCGAGGTGCTGGGTCCGGAAGTGGATGACCTTCTCCACCTTGGGCGAGGCGGCGAAGGCCTCCTCGATGTGGCGGATGGTGGCGGGGGAGGCCGCCTCGCCGATCAGCAGGCCCTTCATCTCGATGACGAGGATGACGGCGATCACCACCAGCAGCGAACCGATGGCGATGCTGCCGGCCGCGTCGTAGCGCGGCTCGCCGGTGATCTCGGCCAGGCCGAGGCCGATGACGGCGAAGACAAGGCCCACCATGGCGCCAAGGTCCTCGAGGAGCACGACCGGGAGCTCGGGAGACTTGGAACGGCGGATGAACTGCCACCACGACGCCCTGCCCTTCACGTGGCGGCTCTCCTTGATGGCGGTCCGGAACGAGAACGCCTCCACGATGATGGCCACAGCGAGGATGGCGAAGGCGACGCCCGCCCCCTCGATCTCGTGGGGGTGGCGGAGCTTCTTGATGCCCTCGTAGAGGGCGAACAGCCCGCCCAGGCTGAACAGGACCAGGGCCACGACGAACGACCAGAAGTAGCGCTCCCGCCCGTACCCGAAGGGGTGCTCCTTGGTGGCCCGCTTGCGGGCCCGGGCCCCGCCGAGGAACAGCAGGCCCTGGTTGCCGGCGTCGGCCACCGAGTGGACCGACTCGGCGAGCATCGACGCCGCCCCGGTGATGAGGAAGCCGACGAACTTGGCCACCGCGATCGCAGAGTTGGCCAGGAACGCGGCGAGGATCGCCTTCTTGCTGCCCTCCTGCATCGCGGCGGATGTTAGGCGGACTCGTCGCGCAGGTGTTTGGCGACCACCCGGAGGTCGTCGGTGAAGGCGGCCATCTCCCGTTCCCGGGCCGCGGGGTCCGGCGCCCGGAGGATCGACGAGGGGTGGACCGTGGCGGTGATCACGTGGCCCGCCTCCTGCGGGAACAGCTCCCCCCGCTGCTGGGTCACCTTGAACGCCCGCCCGAGCAGGGCCTGGGCCGCGGTGGCGCCCATGCAGACGACCAGGCGGGGCTTCACCAGGTCGATCTCCTGGTCCAGCCACGGCCGGCAGGCCGCCACCTCACGGGCGTCGGGTCGCTTGTGGAGCCGGCGCTTGCCCCGGGGCTCCCACTTGAAGTGCTTGACCGCGTTGGTGACGTAGACCTCGGCGCGGTCGATGCCCGCCTCGTCGAGCGCCTCGTCGAGGACCCGCCCCGCCGGTCCCACGAACGGGCGACCGGCCAGGTCCTCCTTGTCGCCCGGCTGCTCGCCCACCAGCATCACCCTGGCCGTCTCCGACCCCTCGCCGAAGACCGTCTGCGTGCCCAGCTTCCACAGCTCGCACGCCTGGCAGCCCGCCGCCGCGGCCCGTACCTCTTCCAGCGACGACATGGCTCGCGGGTACCCATCCCGCGCCCCGCCTGAAACGGCGCCAGCGCCGGCGGCCCGCCCTTCGCCGTGGCCGTGCGGCGGTTCGGCAAGACTGAGCAGGTGAAGGTCGGCGTCGACGTCTCGCAGCACCAGCTGGACTGGCCGGAGATCCGCCGCCGGGTGCTGTGGGCCGAGGAGGCCGGGTTCGAGTCGGCCTGGGTGTTCGACCACTTCACCGTCCTCTACGGCGACCGCAAGGGGCCCTGCCTGGAGGCGTGGACGCTGCTTGCCGCCCTGGGAGCGCTGACCACCCGGATCCGCCTGGGCGCCCTGGTCACCGGGGTGACGTACCGGCACCCGTCGCTGCTGGCCGCCGAGGTGGTGACCGCCGACCACACCTCCGGGGGCCGGCTGGACTTCGGCATCGGCGCGGCCTGGCACGAGGAGGAGCACCGGCGGCTGGGCTTCGACTTCCCACCGCCGGGGGAGCGGGCCGAGCGCCTGGAGGAGACGATCCAGATCGTCAGGGCCCTGCTCACCTCCGACGACGTCGACTTCGAGGGTCGGCACTACCGCCTGCGCAAGGCGTTCTACCGGCCCCGGCCGGTGCAGCAGCCCCACCCGCCCGTCTGGATCGGGGCGTCGGGGGAGAAGGTCATGCTGCCCCTCGCCGCCCGCCACGCCGACGTGTGGCACGGCTTCGGCTCGGTGGACGCCCTGGCCAGGAAGTCGGCCATCGTCGACCGGGCCGCCGAGGCGGCCGGCCGGGATCCGGCGGAGATCGGGCGGTCGACGGGCCTGTCGATCTCCGAGCCATGGGACGAGGTTCGCCGGGTGGCCGACGGGCTGCGGGAGGCGGGCTTCACCTACCTGATCGCCAGCTGGCCGGGCGAGGGCCAGCGGCGGGTGGAGGAGTTCGTCGCCCAGGTCATGCCGGAGCTGGTGAGCTGACCCTTCACCAGATCGACACCCTCCTCGGCGGCTGGGAGCGGGTGACGGCGGGCTGGCTCGTCCCGGGGGACGAGCCGGTGCTCGTCGAGACCGGGAGCCAGAGCTCGGTGCCGGTGGTGCTGGAAGCCCTACGGGGCCTGGGCGTGGGGCCGGCCGACCTGGCCGGCATCGTCGTCACCCATATCCACCTGGACCACGCCGGCGGGGTGGGCGACCTGGCCCGGGCCTTCCCCGGCGCCACCGTCTACGTGCACCCGGTCGGGGCCCGGCACCTGGTCGACCCGTCCCGGCTGGTGGCCTCGGCCGGCCGGGTCTACGGCGAGGCCCTGGACACCCTGTACGGCCGGCTGGACCCCACGCCCGAGGCCCGCATCCGGGTCCTGGAGGACGGCGACACCATCGCCGTGGGGCCCGGGCGGGTGCTGACCGCGGTCCACTCGCCGGGCCACGCGTCGCACCACCTGGCCCTGCACGACTCCGAGTCGGGCGTGCTGTTCGCCGGCGACGCGGTGGGCGTGCGACTGCCCGACGTGGGCGTCCTCCGCCCGGCCACCCCGCCCCCCGACTTCGACCTCGACCTGGCGGTGCGCTCGCTCCGGCAGTTCGCAGCGCGGCGGCCGTCGTCGCTCGCCCTGGCCCACTTCGGCGTACTGGACGGCGACCCTCAGGCCATCCTCGGCGAGGCCGAGGACGCCATGCGGGACTGGGCATCGGTGGCGGAGGCCGCCTGGCGCCGGGGCGACGACGTGGCCACCGCCCTGGCCGCCGCCTTCGGCGGCGACCCGTCCGACACCATGGGCATCCTCAACGGCGTCCACTCCAACGCCGCCGGCTTGAAGCGCTGGCTCGACAAGCGCCCCGCCGAACCGAACCGGTGACAGATCTGGGGGTCATGACCCCCAGATCTGTCACCGGTTCGAGCGGGGGCTAGGCCACCCCGGCCAGCATGAAGCCGACGCCGGCCAGGACCAGGAGGATCGAGCCGGCGTAGCGTGCGGCCCACTCCCACGCCCGGGCCCGGCGCCCGCCGCCGGCGTGCACGTCGCGCAGCTCGATGACCGGCCCGGGCATGCGCCGGTACCAGCCCCGGGCCACCACGTCCTGGCCGATGAACGAGCCGGCCCGGAACAGGCCGAACAGCTCGGCGACGAACGGGAGAGGCTGGCGGTAGAGCAGGGGCACGAACCCCGAGCTGTCGGTCACCACCAGGTCGGGCGACAGGACGTAACCGGGCATGCCCCGACCGATGATGCGGCCCTTCACGGCCACCGGGATGCCGGCCACCGGGCCGGCGTCGAGCCGCTCGAGCAGGCCGGCCACCTCGTCCACGGGCTCGTGGTCGGCCGGGTAGCGCACGTTCTGCTTCACGAAGAAGAGCAGGCCGGCGACGGCCAGGGCCAGGCCCATGGCGAAGCGGCTGTCGGGCAGGATGCCGAAGACGAAGGCGCCGACCACGACCACCCAGGGGGCGAGGGCGATGGCCAGCTCCTTGCCGAAGCGGGCCTTGGCCGCGAAGGCCTGCTCCTCGGAGGCCCCGGCCAGGGCCCGCAGGACGCTCCAGTGCTGGGGAGCGCCGGGCAGCCCGGACTCCTCCAGGGCCAGGATGCGGCGGGCCACCAGCGGGTGCGACGACAGCTTCTCCAGGGTGGCCCCCCACGGGTTGACGATGTCCCAGCGCATGGCGGCCAGGGCCCGGTTGGCGTCGACCCCCTGGGCGAAGGCGTACTGGACGGCCTCGGCCGAGCGGGGCTCGAAGATGCCCATGGCCCGCATCGACTGGGCCCGGCGGGTGCGGGCGTTGAGGCGGGCCGCCTCCTTGCGGCCCCGCTTGCCCTCGGCCATGAGGGCGTAGGCCTCCTCCTTCTGGGCCCCGCTCTCCACGCCCATCCCGTAGGCGATCTTGACCAGGGCCGAGGCCAGCGCGTCGCCGTCGCCGGTGGCTCGGCACGACCAGTGGTCGGCCGCCATCTCCCGGGCCCGGCTGAGGGCCAGCAGGGTGAACTGGGAGATCAGGTAGGCGACGTAGGCCCCGACGGCCACGGCCCGGGCCTCGGAGCGGTCGCTCCCGCGGGCGATCAGGTAGGCCAGGTAGAGGGCCATGGGGACGACGGCGGCCACGGTCATGACCGCGAAGTCCCAGTGCTTGATGTGGCCGATCTCGTGGGCGACCACGGCCTCGAGCTCACGCTCGTCGAGACGCTCCAGCAGGCCCCGGGTGACCCACACCCGGGCGTCCTTGGGCGTCCGGCCGAAGGTGAAGGCGTTGGGCGTCCCGTCGTCGACCACGCCCAGCGTCACCAGCGGGATGCCCGCCTGGGCGCAGTGGCGGGCCACGATGTCGCCCAGCGGGTGGTCGGTGGCGTAGCGCTGGCCGTCGTGGGGGATGACCGCGGCCGGCACCAGCCACTGGATGATCCAGGGGTTGACCAGGTACTGGACGCCCAGCATGACCACGGCGAAGGCCACCGGGAACCAGACCGGGGCGCCGAGGAAGAAGACGACCGCGAACCCCACGGCGAGGAGCAGGGCGATGAGCCCGCCGATGGTGGGAAGCGAGCGGCGAAGGACGAACGTCATCACGACCTCCGAATGAGCAGGGTCAATCAGCAGAACGTTCGACCTGCTCCGGGCCTTCCTTGAGCGCGACCTCCACATCCGGCGCCGGCGCGGCCATCTCGTCGACCGCGGTGAGGGCCATGGTGGCGGCGAGCACGGTGAGGAGAGCGCCGGCCACGCCGCTGAGCTCGAGGCCGACCAGGCCGGCGGCCAGGGTCACGAACGGGCCGACCCGCACCGTCGACCGCTCGATGTTGCGCTGCACCAGCACGTTCTCCACCACCTGGTAGGCCACGAAGGCCAGGGCGACGACCAGCGCACGCTCCCCGGACGAGGCGGCGGCCAGGACCACGATGGGCAGAGCTCCGACCAGGGCGCCGGCCAGCGGCACCAGGTCCCACAGGGCGACCCACACGCCCAGGGCGGCCGGCCCCGGCACCTCGGCCAGGCGGGCCACGAGGTAGGCGGCCAGGCCGGCGGCCAGCGACATGGCCAGCGCCGCGCTCGCGTAGCCGAAGGACCGGTGGTACACGGCGATGGAGAGGGTTTCCACGCGCCGCCGGCGGGACTCGTCGCCGAGCTGGTTGCGGGCCGAGCGGGCCAGGCGGGGGCCGTGCTGGAGGAAGAAGATCGTCAGCACGCCGGTGGCCAGGAAGGCCACGCCCCGGGTCGCCGCGGCCTGGAGGGCCTCGGCCGTCGTCCCGCCCCGGAGGCGCTCGGGCAGCTCCTGGAGGAACCGGTCGGTGCGCTCGGCCAGGCGGATGTCCCGGGCGAAGTCCCCGAAGCGCTCCGACGCCTCGATCTCGCGGGCCCGCTCCGGCCCCGCCTCCTGCAGCCGCTTCGTCTCCCGCTGGATGTCGTCGACTAGGCGGTAGGCCACCGTCCCGAGGGTCCCGGCCAGGGTCAGCATGACCAGCACGCTGGCCATCCCCCGCGGCAGTTTCCGGGCGAGCACCGAGACCAGGGGGTGCAGGAGGCCGGCCAGGGTGCCGGCCACCAGGATCCAGCCGATCACCCGCTGGGCGGCGGCGACGACCGCCAGCAGGCCCAGGGTGGCCCCGAAGATGGCCACGCTCAGGACCGCCGAGCGAGGGGAGACGCGCAGGCGCTCCCGGGGGGTGGCGGCCACGATCCCGGTACGATACCGACCCTTGCCGGAGCCGGGCGGTACCACTCGGGAGGTCGACCTCGACTGGCGCTCGGTGGCGTGGGTCATGGCCGCGTTCGTCGGCCTGCTGAGCCTGACCGCCCTCATCCGGGGGGCGCCCCGGGCCATCGCCGTGCTGGCCGTGGGCACGCTGCTGGCCCTGGCCCTCGACCCCCTGGTCAGCCGGGCCACCCGCCGCTTCGGCGGCCACCGGGCGGTCGGCGTGGCCACGGTGATGCTCGGGCTCCTGTTGGCGGTGGTCGTCGCCGGGGCCCTGCTGATCCCCCGGGCCATCGACCAGGGGCGGGACCTGAGCCGGGACACCGACCGGGTGGTCGCCCAGATCGAGGACCTGCCCGTCGTCGGCGACGACCTGACCCGGGCGGGCACGGCCGACGCCATCCGCCGGGCCATCAAGGACCTGCCCGATCGCCTCGAGGGCGAGGACACCCCGCTGGTGGGGGCGGCGCAGGCCCTGGCCGACGGCCTCCTGGTGGGCGTCTTCATCGTGCTGATCACCATCAGCCTGCTGCTCGACGGGGGGCGCCTGCTGCGTGCGGCCCGCCGCGTCGTGCCCCCGGCCCGCCGGGAGCAGGCCGACCGGCTCGGGCGTCTGGCGTACCGGACCTTCGGCCAGTACGTGGCCGGGTCGCTGCTCGTGGCGTGCGTCGCCGGCGTCGCCGTACTGACCGTGGGGCTGGTCCTGCGAGTCCCGCTGACCCCCCTGCTGGCGGTCTGGGTCGCCATCTTCGACCTCGTCCCCCAGATCGGCGGGGCGGCGGGCGGCATCCCCTTCGTGCTCCTCGGCTTCACCCGCAGCGCCACCACCGGCGTGATCTGCGCCGTCTTCTTCGTGCTCTACCTGCAGTTCGAGAACCACATCCTCAGCCCGATGATCGTGGGACGGTCGGTGAAGCTCTCGCCGCCGGCGACGATGACTGCGGCGCTGATCGGCGTGTCGGCCGGCGGGGTGGTCGGCGCCCTCCTGGCCGTCCCCCTCGTGGCGGCGGGCAGGGCGGCCTACGTGGAGTTACGGCCGGGAAGCCGTGAGGAAGCGAGCAGCGATGGGTAGGTCTGTCGTACGCAAGGACCCAGGAGGTCATACCAGTGTCGACAGTCGAAAAGTCCATCGAGGTCCAGGTTCCCGTGACGACCGTCTACAACCAGTGGACGCAGTTCGAGGAGTTCCCGCAGTTCATGGAGGGGGTCGAGCGGGTCACCCAGCTCGACGACACCCGCCTGCACTGGGTCGCCGAGATCGCCGGCGCCAAGCGCGAGTGGGACGCCGAGATCGTCGACCAGCAGCCCGACCAGCGCATCGCCTGGCGGAGCATCGACGGCACCGGCAACGGCGGCATCGTCACCTTCCAGCCCGCCGGCCCCTCCACCACCCGGGTGAACCTCCAGATGGAGTTCGAGCCCGAGGGCTTCGCCGAGACCGTCGGCGACAAGCTTGGCTTCGTGTCCAAGCGGGCCGAGGGCGACCTCAAGCGCTTCAAGGAGTTCATCGAGTCACGCGGCGCCGAGACCGGCGCCTGGCGAGGCCAGGTCTAGCGAATCCGGCAAAGGGGGGCCGGCAACGATGCCGGCCCCCCTTCGTCGCGTCTGCGGTGAGAGTGGACGATCCGGTGCGGTATGGCGCCGCGAACCGTCCACACTCCCGCCTGGTCGTGGGGACTGGCGTGCGTCCGGCGGGGTTGGGGTCCCCGCCGGAGGGAGCGGGCGTGGTGCGAAGCACCCGGGTGCCCGCTCCTAGTAATACGAGTACTTGAGCCCCAGCCAGCGGCTGCAGCTCGGCCAGGCGTCCCAGTTGCTGTAGTCGTACAGGTCGAGGGCGGCCTGGTCCTGGACCTCCGGCGGGGCCTCGCTGGGGTAGCCCCAGTAGCCCAGCCACTCCCAGGTCTCCAGGGAGAACTGGTAGGCGCCGTAGTACCCGTTGCCGGTGTCGGCGGTGTAGTCGTTGGTCGACTCACACCATCGCAGCGCCTCCAGGTTCTCCGCGGTGGGCGGCTCGTCCCAGCGGCTCCAGGCCTGGGCGGGCGGTCCGCCGATGAGGTTGGCGGCCAGCAGGCCGCCGGAGACGGCGAGCGCCCCGAGAAGCGTCCTGCGTCGGTGTTGGTGCTTGCGCATTGTGCGCCTCCTTGGCAGTGCCTGAAATAGGCAGTCAGGTGTGGCTTGAAATGCGGGCAACCGTCATTCGGCATTCAAGCTCGCGAGCGGGGTGCGCTCCGGACGTCGTCCCTACGAGGTGCAGACGGAAAACCCTAGGGGTGGGCGTGGCGAAGTAGTGGAGACCTCCTGGGCAGGGCGCGCGCCATCACGGTGGCGGGCAGGGGGAGCAGGGACCATCCTAGACACACGGTCGCGGCCGGACCAAATCGGCCGCGACGATTCAGAGCAAAACTCCTCAGGGCTGCAGCTGCCGGATGCCCAACCCGAGCTCGGAGAATTTGTCGAACACGTGGTCGTAGCCGCGCTCCAGGTGGTGCACGCCGTGGAGCACCGAGGGGCTGACGGCGGCGGCGGCGGCGATCAGGTAGGCGAAGGCGGCCCGGATGTCGGGCATCTCCACCTCGGCGCCCTGGAGGGGCGACGCCCCCCGCACGAGGGCGGAGTGCATGGCCCCCGTCTCCTCGAACCGGCACGGGTCGCCGACCAGGCACTGCTCGAACAGCTCGATCTCGGCCTTCATGCGCTGGAGGGCCTCGATGTAGCCCAGGCGGTTCTCGAACATCGTCTCGTGGACGACCGACATCCCCTTGGCCCGGGTGCAGAGGACCACGAGCGGTGGCTGCCAGTCGGTCATGAACCCGGGGTGGGGGCTGGTCCGCACCGCGTGGGGACGGAGCTCGTCGGCCCAGGCGCTGACTGCGTCGTCGGTGATCCGGAAGCTGGTCCCCATGCGCTGGAGGGTGGAGATGGCGGTCACCAGGCGCTCCTGGGCGCAGCCGATGATGCGCACGGCGCCGCCGGTGGCCAGGCCGGCCACCAGGTAGGAGAAGGCCTCGATGCGGTCGCCCCCGAGGCGCTGGTCGGCGCCGGTGAGCCGGTGCACTCCCTCGACCACGAAGCGGCGGTCCGGTTGCAGCTCGATGCGGGCGCCCATGCGCTGGAGGAACAGGGCCAGCTCCACCACCTCGGGCTCGATGGCCGCGTTCTCCAGGATCGTCCGCCCCTCGGCGAGGGCGGCGGTGAGCAGCACGGTCTCGGTCGCCCCCACGCTCGGCCACGGCAGGCGGATGCGGGCCCCGTGCAGGCTGAGGGCCTTGGCCTCCAGGCCGTCGTCGGTGACGACGACCTCGGCGCCGAACTGCCGGAGGGCGTCGACGTGGAAGTCGAGGGGCCGGGGCCCGATGCGGTCCCCGCCGACGAAGGGCACGTAGGCCTCGCCGATGCGGTGCAGCAGCGGTCCCACGAGCAGCACCGACATGCGGTTGAGCCCGCTGTAGGACACCGGCACCCGGCTGTCCCCCGCCGAGGCCGGATCCACCGTCACCTGGTCGCCGTCGATGTCCACGCCGGCGCCGACGGACCGGAGCATCCCCGCGGTGATCTCCACCTCCCGGAGGTTCGGCGCGTTGGAGATCGTGCTGGGCTCCTCGGCCAGCAGGGCGGCGACCATCAGCTTGCTGACCGCGTTCTTGGACCCGCTGATCCGGACGTCGCCGTGGAGCGGCCCCATCGGCTCGATGGCCCAGCTGGGGGCCGGGGTGGGGTCGATCACCCGGCCATTCTGGCATCCGCCCCGAGCAGCTCCGGCGGGAGGGGCTCGGCGTGGACGATGTGGAGCCGCCGGGTCGTCCTGGTCATGGCCACGTACAGGGCCCGCCGGCCCGTGGCACCGACCCCCTGGGCGACGATCCCCGCCGGCTCCACCAGGACCACGGAGTCGAACTCCAGCCCCTTGGCCTCGTCGACGGCGAGCAGGGCGACCTGGACGTCGAGCACGCTGTCGCCCTCGGGCACCGGGGGCAGGGCGGCCCGCAGCTGCTCCACCAGGGCGCCCGGGCAGATGACCGCCACCTTGCCGTCGCCCACGGCCTGGCGCTCGGCCTCGGCGGCGGCGGCCACGGCGCCGGCGATACCGCCGTGGCGGACGGCGGTGACGACCGGGTCGAGCCCCGCGCTGCGCACCGACTCGGGCGGGCGGAGGCCGGGCGTGGCCGCGGCGAGCACCCGGGCGGCCAGCTCCATGACCTCGGCCGGCGTTCGGTAGTTGACCGACAGCTCCGTCCGGGCCGGCGGCCGGCGGATGGGCAGGTGGGCCAGCACGTCGTCCCAGCTGGCGGGCGCCCAGGGGCCGCTGGCCTGGCCGAGGTCGCCCACGAGCGTCATCGAGCCGGCCGGGCAGCGCCGGCCGAGCATGCGCAGCTGCATGGGGGAGAGGTCCTGGGCCTCGTCGACCAGGATGTGGCCGTAGGTGCGGGTCCGGGGGTCGAGGTGGTTGACGTCGCCGTCGGCGTCGCCCTCCTCCAGGTGGCGGAGCACGTCGCGGCGCATCTGGTCGTCGAGCTCGGGCAGGTCGGCCATCACCCGCTGGCGCTCCCAGCGCCGGGCCTCCTGCTCGCCGCCGTTGCGTCGCCGGGCACTGCGGGCCGGCTTGGGCCCGAGGAGGACGGCGGCCTCGTCGAGCAGGGCCAGGTCGGCATCGGTCCACGGGACGGGCTCGCCGGGGGCGCGGCGGTGGCGGTAGAGCAGGCGCTCGTCGTCCTCGGTCAGCCGCCGGCGGCCGGCCGAGCGGATGAGGGCGGGCGAGCCGAACAGGTCGTGGAGCAGCTGCTCGGGCGTGAGGACGGGCCACATCCGCTCGAGGGCCTCCCGGATGGGGGGCTCGCGGCGGATGGAATCCTCGAAGGCGTCCCAGTCCTCGCCGTCGGGCAGCTGGCGCTGGAGGTGGCGGGCCACCAGGCGCTCGACCACGGGGCGGCGGGCGTTGTGGGCGCCCGCCCGGCGCCGCACCTGGCGGGCGATGCGCCACGACGCCTCCGCCGGCAGCGACAGGCGGTGACCGAACCACAGCACGCTGGTGTCGCGGGGCAGGCCGCGCTCGCGGTCGAGCACGGCGCGCTCGACGACGGCGGCCATGCGCGGATCGCCCTTGAGCCGGGCCACGGCCGCCGGCTCGGTGCCCGCCACCTTGGTGCCGACCATGGTGGCCGGCGTGGCCAGGGTGGCGCTGTGCTCGCCGAGGGCGGGGAGGACCCGCTCGATGTAGCGCATGAAGATGCGGTTGGGGCCGACCAGGAGCACCCCCGAGCGCTCGAGCGGGAAGCGGTGGGTGTAGAGGAGGTAGGCGGCCCGGTGGAGGGCGACCGCGGTCTTGCCGGTGCCGGGGCCGCCCTGGACGACGAGGATGCCGGGCAGCGGCGCCCGGATGATCTCGTCCTGCTCCCGCTGGATGGTGGCGACGATGTCGCCCATGCGCCCGGTGCGCGACCGCTCGAGGGCGGCCAACAGGGCGCCCTCGCCGACCAGGACCAGGCCCTGGGCCTCGTCCTCGCGGGCCGCCCGCCCGCCGAGCAGCTCGTCGTCGAGCCCGACCACTCGCCGGCCCTTGAGGATCAGGTGCCGCCGGCGGGCCAGGCCCATGGCGTGGCGGGCGGTGGCCCGGTAGAACGGTTCGGCCGCGGGCGCCCGCCAGTCGACGATCAGGGGCTCGTTGTCCTCGTCGGAGACGGCCACCCGGCCGATGTAGAGCCGGTCGCCGTCCTCGGCGTCCATCCGCCCGAACACCAGGCCGGCCTCGCCGACCTGGAGCTCCAGCAGCCGGCGGCCCCGGGCCTCCATGCGCACGTCGCGCTCGATCCGGTTGGCGAACGTGCCGCCCTCGCCGTGCTCGAGCACGTCGGAGGCCAGGGCCCGGGCCTCGTTGCGCATGGCCTCCAGCCGGGCGTAGGCGCGGTCGACGACGGCCTGCTCCGCCTGGATCTCGGTCGCGTCGCTGTCGCTCATGCGTCCCGCCAGCTGAGTCGCCACTCGCCGCCGCTATCGGCGTCGCGCCAGACTCGAGCCGGGCGCTTCACCGCCGACCACGTGCCGGGTGACGCCTGTTCCCAGCGGGTGGCGGACACGTCGAGGTCGTGCACCGAGCGCACGCCCTCCAGCTCCACGACGAAGGCGTCGTCCACCAGGGCGGTGCCGCGGGCCCAGACGTCGATCACCCAGCGGGCGTGGAGCCGGGCGGCGGCCTTCATGGCCACCCCGTCGGTCCGCCCGTCGACCATGGGCTCCTCGGAGGCCGGGATGAGGACGACCTGGCAGCCCGACACCACCCGGGCGCCGGTCTTCGGCTTCCAGGCGTTCAGGTGCTGGCGCAGGGGGGCCAGGGCCTTGTCCTTGAGCTCGATGTCGAGCATCTGGGCCTGCTTGACCCGGAAGTGGAAGGTGGCCCGCCACGCCCGGTCCCAGGACATGATCATGCCGAGCCGGCGGTGGAGGTCGAACTCGAGGGGGGCCAGGTCGGCATTCGGCCCCAGCCAGGAGCGGAGCTGGACGAACAGGTCGGGCGGCATGCGGAACTGCTCGACCCACATCTCCAGCACCCGCATGCACTCGCACAGCTCGCCGCCGAAGACGAGCATCGTGCGCTCGGCGGTGAGGTCGTGGTCCTCCAGCACCAGCTTGCCCCGCCGCCAGGTGACCCGGTGCTGCTCGCCGCCGCACTTGACGACGGCGGACGCCTCCGGGACCGGGTCGTACCAGCGGGGTTTGCGAGGCACCAGGAGCCCGGTCAGGCCGCGTCGTCGATGGGGACGACCCGAGCCCACTCCGGCGCCGCCCACGGGCGCCCGCCTCGAGCCCGGTTGCCGATCAGGCCGACGACCACCTGCATGCCCTTGGGCGCCTCCAACGGCCAGGGGGTCATGCCATCGGTCAGGACGACCACCACCGACGGCCTCGGGCGGAGGCGGGCGGCGGCGGTGAGGCCGGCGCCCATGTCGGTGCCGCCCCCGCCCACCAGGTTGATCTGGCGGGCGCTGGTCACCTGCTGGACGGTCTGGACGGCGGCGTCGACGGCCATGACCCGCACCCGGTTGCGGGCCAGGCCGACGCCCTTGAGCAGGCCGTCGACCTCGGCCAGGACGGTGGCCAGCTCCTCGTCGCCCATGCTGCCCGAGGTGTCGCACAGGACGAGGACCTCGGGCACGGGGCGCTCCAGGGCGGGCATGACGATGTCGGGGCTGGCCGACGCCCGCCGGCTCGGTCGCCGATACGTGTAGTCCACCCGGCCGCTGACGGTGGACAGCCCCTTGCGGATCTCCGCCGCCAGCACCCGCCGCCAGTCGACCTTGGGGTCGAGCAGGTCCTCGGCCCACCGCCGCCAGCCGGCCGACAGCCGGCCCACGCCCTCCCGGCAGTAGCGCAGCACCTCGTTGGCCACCTGCGAACGGAGGAGGTGCTGCTCGCCGGGCGGCAGGCCGCTGCCCTGCTCGCCCCGCAGCTCCCAGTCGCGCACCCGCCCGTCGGAGCCGCTGCCGCAGTCGGGCTCGCTGTGGGGCTCGTGGTGGGGTGCGTGGTAGTACTCCTCGGCCAGCCGGCCCGGCTTCCACCCCAGCTCCTGGGGGGTGACGCGGTCGTCGGGGAGGCGCAGGCCGGTGCCGATCAGGTCGTCGTTGATCTCGGCGTCGGCGGCCAGGGCCCAGTCCTTGTTCATCTTGCGCTCGACGCCCAGGTGCTTGGCCCGGCCGGCGTGGTCCCGCACCAGGTGCCCGGCGTGGTGGACCAGCAGCCCGCCCAGGATCTCGATGCTCTGCTTCTCGACGGTCTCGGGGTCGATGTAGAGCCGCCACGACTCGTCGACCGCGGCGCCCTTCAGCCCGGGCGAGGCCACGACCGGCGACGCGAAGAGGGCCGCCGTCAGGTAGGGGTAGCGCCGGACCGCCCACAGCCGGGCCGCCAGCAGCTTGTGGGTGTTCAGCTCCACGGGAGCTTCAAGGCTAGTGCCTTGCGCCTAACCGCGCGCCCGGCGGCCGCCGAGCAGCCTCCGCTGCGAAGGCGAAAGCCTAGCTGCGCGCCCCGTCGAGCCAGCCGGCGTCCTTGAGCAGGGGGAGGAAGAGCTTGACCTCGGGCGGAGCGGAGACCCCCGGGGGCCGGCACTGGGCCAGGGTACGGGCCGCCACCGCGCCGACGTCGGGCGCGTGCTCGCCCACCTTGCCCACGACCTTCCACCCGGCCAGCCACCGCTCGGGGGTGGACTTCGCCGCCACCGCGGCCGCCACCGACGACAGCACGGCGTGGGCCCGGTCGTGGCGCTCGGGGACCTCGAAGGCGTCAGGGTCGGCCAGGACGTCCTCGGGGTCGGGGAGGTCCATCTCCATGTGCCACATGAGCAGCTCGATGCCGGGGCCCTCGCCCACCGCGCCGGTGAGCAGGGCCGTCTCGGCCTCGGTACTGGCCCCGGCGGCGCCGGCCGCGGCCCACAGGCGGGCGGCCATGTCCCACGTGCGGGGGCTGGGCCAGCCGCGACCGGCCCGGGCCGCGTCGGCCGGCAGCTCGCAGGCCAGGCCCGGGCGGACACTGATGAACGCCGACACCAGGCCCCGCGTGTAGGGGATGTCCTCGACCCAGGCCGGCGGCAGGGTGGGGATCTGGGGGGTCTCGAACCCGCCGATCAGGCCCTGGGCGAAGGCGGCCGGCTCCACCGTCCAGTCCAGGTGGCAGAAGCGGTTGGCGAGGGGCGCGGCCAGGTCCCAGCCGTCGGCCGCCTGCTCGGGCGGGTTGGCCGCCGCGATCACCACGATGCCCTCGGGCAGCGGCAGGTCGCCCACCACCCGCTCGAGCACCACCCGCAGGAGGGCGGCCTGGACCGCGGGCGGGGCGGTGGAGATCTCGTCGAGGAACAGCACGCCCTTGCCCGAGGCCGCCAGCCGCTGGGCCCATCGGGGCGGGGCGAAGCGGACCTCGCCACCGGCCACGATGGGCAGGCCGGCGAAGTCGGACGGCTCCCGGATGGCGGCGATCACCGTCTCGCACGGCCAGCCGATGGCGTTGGCCATGGCGTTGATCGCCGACGTCTTGCCCGTCCCGGGCGCCCCCCACAGCAGCACGGGCACCCCGGCGGCCACTGCGATTCCCAGGGCCTCGACCGTGGTGTGCTGGCTCACAGGCCCGAGGGTAGCTCCCGCCCCCTCCCGTGCTGGCTGCCGTGGACAGCACAGGCGCTGCCAACTGCAGCCGGCCGGGAGGTCACTGGGCTCGTCGGTGACCCTCCGCTGACTCGGCGGAGGCAGGTACGCTCTTGCCCAGGGCCCCATCGAGGAAGTCGTCCTTGACCTGCTGGAGCACAACGTGACGCGACGGGTGGAGGTGGCCAGGTGAGCCGGCCGTCGACGGCGGAGTGGGGCGTCACCGAGGCCGACCCCGACGACGCCGAGGTGGTCCGCCTGGGCGTCCTCGGCGCCTGAGCCTCCGGGAGCGCAATGACCGGCGGGCGCGACGGCCACGACGACTCGGTCGTCATCGTGCCGGCGACGCGGGCCGGGCCGAGCCGGGGCGGCCGCCCGATCGGTGGCCCGAACCGTGGCCCGTCCGGTCCGGCTTGTGGCGAGCACCGCTGTCGACTTGGTGCGCTGGGTCGCCGGCGTGGTCCGGCGAGCCGCAGCCGGCCTGCGCCGGCTGATCGTCGCGGTGGCCGGTCCCGTACGGGCCGTGGCCACGATGGCGCTCGTGACCGTCCGCCGGGCGTGGGCCGCGCTGGTCCGCCCTGTGAGCCAGGCCGCCGGCGCCGCCCGCCGGCTCGCGGTCCGCGCCTGGGCGCCGGTCGTGGCCGGCGCCCGGGCTGCCGGCCGTCAGGTCCGCCGGCTCCAGCCCTGTGGCCGAAGCCGCCCGCCGCAGCCGCCTCGTCCTGAAGCAGGCCCGCCAGTCGCTCCGCCGGACCCGCCAGCAGCTACGGGCGGCGCTCCGGCTCCGGAAGAAGGGTTGAACCGGGGCCGGCGTGGCGGTCGACGCCAGCGGGTGCCCGCCCAGAGAGAACTCGGCTTGATTGATAGTCGCAAACGGCCGATACCATCACCATGGTGGACCTCAGCCCTCGCTCGCTGCTGGAGCGGTCGCGCACGCCCGGCGGCCGGAAGATGGTCCGCTACAGCCTGGTGTCGGTCATCTCGGTCATGGTGTCGCAGGTCGTGCTGTTCTTCGCCCAGGGGTTCTGGTCGGCTCGCACCGCGAACATCGTGGCCGTCTGCATCTCGGCCGTGCCGTCGTACTACCTGAACCGGGCGTGGGCGTGGGGCAAGACCGGGAAGTCGCACTTCATCAAGGAGATCGTCCCCTTCTGGAGTCTCGCCATCCTCGGGCTGGTGCTGTCCACCTTCGCCGCCGACTGGGCGGAGACCAACGCCCACCACGTCACCAGCTCGGAGCTGGGTCAACGGCTGGTCGTGAACTTCGCCGCCCTCGCCGCCTTCGGCATCCTGTGGGTGGGCAAGTTCTTCATCTTCAACAAGGTGCTGTTCGCCCGCCCGCCCGAGCCGTCGCTGCCCACCGCCGGCGGGTGAGCTTCGCCGAGGCGGCCGCCGGCCTCACCCCGCTCGACACCGCGGCCGCCAGCGAGGCGGCCGACCTGCACGACCGCCTGGCCAAGCCCCGCGGCGCCCTCGGGCGGTTGGAGGCCACGGGCATCCGGCTGGCCGCGATCGCCGGCGCCTGCCCGCCCCCCGTGCCCGAGCCGGTCGTGGTGGCCGTCTTCGCCGGCGACCACGGCGTGCTGGCCGAGGGCGTCACCCCCTGGCCCCAGGAGGTCACCGCCCAGATGGTGGCCGCCTTCTGCGCCGGCGGGGCCGCGGTCAACGTCCTGGCCCGCCACGCCGGGGCCACCGTGGTGGCCGTCGACGTGGGGGTCGCCACCGACCTGGCGCCCGCGCCGGGCCTGCTGCTGCGCAAGGTCCGTGCCGGGACGGCCAACCTGGCCACCGGCCCGGCCATGACCGTCGACGAGGCCCGCCGGGCCCTCGACGTGGGCGCTGGCGTGGCCGCCGAGCAGGTGGCGGCCGGCGCCCGCGGCCTGGTCACCGGCGACATGGGGATCGGCAACACCACGGCCTCCGCCGCCCTGGTCGCCGCCTTCACCGGCCGGCCGGCGGCCGAGGTGACCGGCCGGGGCACCGGGGTCGACGACGAGACGTTCCACCGCAAGGTGGCCGTGGTGGAGCGGGCGCTGCGGCGAACCGCCGCGGAGGCCACCGACCCGCTCGGGGTGCTGGCCTCCCTGGGCGGGCTGGAGATCGCCGCCCTGGCCGGGTTCATCGTCGGCGGGGCCGCAGCGCGGGTCCCGGTGGTGGTCGACGGGGTGATCGCCCTGGCCGCCGCCGTGGCCGCCGCCGCCCTGGCGCCCGGGTGCGTCGACTACTGCCTCGCCGGCCACCGGTCGACCGAGCCGGGGGCCACGGCCGCCCTCGACCACCTCGGCCTCGACCCGCTCCTCGACCTCGGCATGCGCCTGGGCGAGGGGACGGGCGCCTGCCTGGCCGTCCCGCTGGTCCAGGCCGCGGCCAAGGTGCTGGGCGAGATGGCGACCCTGGACGGCGCCGGGGTCACCCCGAAGGGCTAGCGGCCGGGGTGCGGCCCGACCGGCTGGCGCTGGCCCGACGGGCGCCCGGCTTCATGCCCGACGACGAGGGCCTGGCCCTCCACCGGGCCGCGCTCGCCGCCGCCCCCACCGGCCCCCTGCTGGAGATCGGCTCGTGGTGCGGGAAGTCGGCGGTCTACCTGGGCGACGCCGCCGAGCAGGCGGGCACCGTGCTGTTCTGCGTCGACCACCACCGGGGCTCGGAGGAGAACCAGGCCGGCTGGGAGCACCACGACCCGACGCTGGTCGACCCCCGCACCCGCCGCATCGACACCCTGCCCCGCTTCCGGCGGACCATCGAGGAGGCGGGGTTGGAGGCGACGGTGGTCGCCGTGGTGGGCGAGTCGACCCTCGTGGCCGCCCACTGGCAGACTCGCCTGGGCATGGTGTTCATCGACGGAGGCCACGGCCCCGACCCGGCCCACGCCGACTACGACGCCTGGGCGCCGCTCGTCGCCCCCGGGGGGCTGCTGGCCATCCACGACGTGTTCGAGGACCCAGCAGGGGGCGGGCGCCCGCCGTACGAGGTCTGGTGCCGGGCGGCGGCGTCGGGCGACTACGAGCCGGTCTCCACCACCGGCTCCCTGCGCGTGCTCCGCCGGTGCTGAGGCGATCGCTCGTCGCCGCTCTGCTCGTCGCGGTGGCCGGCTGCGGTGGCTCGGACGGGCCCGATCCCAACGCCACCCTGGTCGACGCCCACGCCGCCCTCTGCGAAGCCGCGGCCGAACCAGCCCGGGCCCGTGCCCTGTTCTTCGACCGGGCCCACGACGCCCTGCACGAGGTCGCCCGCCGCGTGGAGGAGAGCGAGCGGCCCCTGGCCGCCCAGCTGCTGGAGGCCAAGGAAGTGGTGGAGTCGGACCTCACCGCCACCCGCCAGGCCCGTCCGGACGACCTCCGCCGCCTGGCCGAGGTGTACCGCACCACGCTGGGGCGACTTGCCATCACCGTCGCGCCCTGCGACTAATGGGGCCCCGTATGTTCCGGCGCGCCGCCCTCTCTGCCCTCCTGCTCGTGCTGGTGGCCTGCGGCGGCTCGGGCGGCGGCAACGCCCGGGGGGACGACCTGGCCGTGCAGGTGGCCAGCTACGACCTGGCCACCGGCCCCACCCGCTTCATCCTCGGCCTGCTGACCCTCGACCAGCGGCTGATCGGCTACGGCACCGTCGACCTGCGCTTCTCCTACGTGGGGACGAAGGAGAACGCCGACCCCCAGCCGTTCGGCCCCGTGGTCAAGGCCGCCTACCTGCCGATCCACGGCTCCGAGACACCCTCGCCGCCACCGTCGGCCCCCGAGATCGTGCTGTCGTCGGAGAGCCGGGGCGTCTACGGGGCCCAGACCACCTTCGACAAGGCCGGCTTCTGGGAGGTCGAGGCCACGGCCGTGGTCGACGGGAAGGCCCGCACGGGCAAGGGGGCGTTCGCGGTGAACGCCACCCACGCCATCCCCGCGGTGGGCGACCAGGCCCTGCCGACCGAGACCCTCACCCTGACCACGCCCGACGTGCCCCTGCCGGCCATCGACTCCCGGGCCGGCAGCGGCGAGATCCCCGACCCCGACCTGCACCGCACCACCATCGCCGCCTCGCTGGCGGCCAAGCGACCCGTGGTCGCCGTCTTCGCCACGCCCGTCTACTGCACGAGCCGGTTCTGCGGCCCGGTCACCGACCTCGTCGACGAGCTGGCCCACCAGTACGCCGACCGGGCCGACTTCGTCCACGTGGAGATCTGGCGGGACTTCCAGAACCGCACGGTCAACAAGTCGGCGGCCGACTGGGTGCTGCGCAACGACCAGCTGAACGAGCCGTGGATCTTCGTGATCGGTGCCGACGGCCGGATCACGGCCCGCTTCGACAACGTCGCCACCCGCCAGGAGCTCGAGCCGCTGCTGCGGGCCCTGCCCGTGATCGGCCCGGCCGCCGGCTGATCGGCTAGACCCCGGCGATGGGGGCGGGCGGGGCCTTGGTGCGGCGGGCGTAGTTGGGGCGGTCGC
>Ga0247704_1000067_pt1 | contig 27509 bp, 18 predicted proteins | sample 41W_NmetaG_FD_189042 | JGI IMG/M metagenome (GOLD analysis project Ga0247704, IMG submission 189042) | Soil microbial communities from hillslope of Landscape Evolution Observatory, University of Arizona, Oracle, AZ, United States - 4-1-W_N | ecosystem: Engineered > Artificial ecosystem >...
CCCACCGCCCCTGCCCTGGCGGCATCGCGGTCGCGGCCGGGCGCCAGGGCGAACGGCGCCAGGACGGCCGCGCCGACGAGGAAGCGAACGGCCAGGAAGGGGACGACGGCCACCTCGGCCACCGCGTCGCGCACGACCACGAACGTCGTGCCGAACAACAGGGCGGCGGCGAGCACGGCGGCGTGGGCCCCCAGCACGCCGCCGCCCACCGGCGATGCCGCCGGCGCCGGCGTCAACCGCGGTAGCGGTTGGTGATGGGGACGCGGCGGTCCTTGCCGAAGGCCTTGGGCGTCACCCGCACCCCGGGTGGCGTCTGCCGGCGCTTGTACTCGGCCACGTCGACCAGGCGGACGACCCGGCGGACGACGTCGACGTCGTACCCGGCCTCGACCAGCTCGCCGGCCGTGAGGTCGCGCTCGACGTACGCCTCCAGGATGGGGTCGAGCACGTCGTAGGCCGGGAGCGAGTCGTCGTCGCGCTGGCCCTCCTTCAGCTCGGCCGACGGCGGCTTGGTGAGGACGGTCTCGGGGATCACCTGCCGCCCCGCCCGTTCGTTGACGCGCCGGCACAGCGCGTACACGAGCGTCTTGGGCACGTCCTTGATGACGGCGAAGCCCCCGGCGGTGTCGCCGTAGAGCGTTGAGTAGCCCACCGCCATCTCGCTCTTGTTGCCGGTGGTGAGCACCATCCAGCCGAGCTTGTTGGACAGGGCCATCAGCACCGTGCCCCGGATGCGGGACTGGAGGTTCTCCTCGGTGATGTCCTCGTCGAGCCCGGCGAACGACGGGGCCAGCATGTCGAGCAGGGCGGCGTGGGCGGGCTCGATGGCGATCACCCGCAGGTCGATGCCGAGGGCGTCGGCCAGCAGCCGGGCGTCGCCCTTCGATCCCTCGCTCGAGTACCGCGACGGCATGGACACGCCGTGCACGTGCCCGGGGCCGAGGGCGTCCACGGCCACGGCGGCCACGAGGGACGAGTCGATGCCGCCCGACAGGCCGATCACCACGTCGGTGAAGCCGTTCTTGCGGACGTAGTCGCGTGTGCCGGTGACCAGCGCCCGGTGCACCTCGTCCACCGGGTCGAGCGGCGGCGCCACCGACGGCTCGATGCGCCGCTCCTGGGGAGCCGGCGCGTCGGTCACCACCACCGTCTCCAGGGCGGGGGCGCTGGCCCGGCCGCGCGGGTCGATGAGGCGCTTGCGGAACACCGGGTGGACGTCGAGGTCGACGACGAGGACCGTCTGCTCGAACTGTGGTGCGGAGGCGACGATGCGGCCGTCGGCGTCCAGCACCATCGAGGCGCCGTCGAACACCAGCTCGTCCTGCCCGCCCACCTGGTTGACGTACACGAGGGCGCACGACGCGTCGGCCGCGCGCGTGGCCAGCATCCGCTCGCGCTCGCCGACCCGGCCGCGGTAGAAGGGGGACGCGTTGAGGTTGAGGACGAGCTCGGCGCCGCCGGCGGCGTGCTCGGCGATCGGCCCGGACGGCGCCCACGAGTCCTCGCAGATGGAGATGCCGCACGGGACGCCGGCGATCTCGAACAGGCGCAGAGGCTCGGTGCCGGCGCTGAAGTAGCGCTGCTCGTCGAACACCGCGTAGTTCGGCAGCACCCGCTTGTGGTACGTGCCCTGCACGGTGCCGAAGGCGCACACGGCGGCCGCGTTGAACAGGTCGCGCCGGCGGTCGACGAAACCCACGACGGCCGCGCACCGGCCGGTACGGGCGGCCAGCTTGTGCAGCGCCTCGAGGTTGTCCTCCACGAAGCCGGGCTTGAGGAGCAGGTCCTCGGGCGGGTACCCGGTGACGGCGAGCTCGGGGAACACGGCGACGTCGGCGCCGGCCGCCTCGGCCTTCTCGAGCGCGGCCAGGATGCAGTCGACGTTGCCGTCGAGGTCGCCGACGACGACGTTGACCTGGCAGGCGGCGACTCGGAGGCGACCCACTGGCGCAAGCCTACGCTCGGTCTCGTGGCCGACCGTGCCGTTGACCGGGCCGTCGAGCGCTCCGCCGCGCCGGTCGCGGTGGCCATCGCCCTCGACGCGCTCAGCGAGGCGCGGCCCGACCTGCGCGAGCGGTTGGAGGCCGATCCCGCGCTGTTGTCGACGCTGGTCGCCGTCACGGGCGCCAGCCGGTTCCTGACCCGCCTCCTCGTCGCCGACCCCAACGCCCTCGACGTCGTCGAGGACCTCGACACCCGGCCCCCGCTGACCCCCGGAACGGTGGACGAGCTGGCGGCGTGGAAGCAGCGCGAGCTCCTCCGCATCGCCGCGCGCGACCTGACCGGGCTCGACCTGCTGGAGCAGGTGGGCCGCAACCTGGCCGCCCTGGCCGACGACGTCCTGGCCGCGTCGTGGAGGCTTTCGGGAACGGCGGCCGCCGGAGTGGCCGTCATCGGCATGGGGAAGCTGGGAGGGCGGGAGCTGAACTACGCCAGCGACGTCGACGTCATGTTCGTGGGCGAGGGCGACGCCCGCTCCGTGATGGACGCCGCCCGCACGTGCTTCCGCGTCGACGCCGACCTCCGGCCCGAGGGGCGCAGCGGGCCGCTCGTGCGCACGCTGGCCTCCTACGAGGCGTACTGGGACCGGTGGGCCGGCACCTGGGAGTTCCAGGCGCTCCTCAAGGCCCGGGCGGTGGCAGGGAACCCAGAGCTGGGCGAGCGGTTCCTGCGGTCGGCGTCGGAGCGGGTGTGGAGCCGCCCGTTCGGAGCCGAGGAGCTGCGCGAGGTCCGCGCCATGAAGGCGCGCACCGAGGAGCTGGTGGCCCGCAAGGGGTTGGCCGACCGCGAGGTGAAGCGGGGCCGCGGCGGCATCCGCGACGTCGAGTTCGCCGTGCAGCTCCTCCAGCTGGTGCACGGCCGGGCCGACGAGGCCCTGCGCTCGCCCAACACCCTCGTGGCGCTGGCCGAGCTGGGCGATGCCGGCTACGTCGACCCGGCCGACGCCGACGCCCTGGCCGACGCCTACCGGTTCCTGCGCGCCGTGGAGCACCGGCTCCAACTGGTCGAGGGCCGGCAGGTCCACGCCGTCCCGACCGACGGCGACGCCCGCGCCCACCTGGCGCGCGTGCTCGGCGAGCGCGACGACGCCGAGGCCACCGCGGTGGCGCGCTTCGACGCCGACCTGCGCCGCCACCAGGCGACCGTCCGCTCCATTCACGAGCGCCTGTACTTCCGGCCCCTGCTGGAGGCGTTCACCGGTGCCTCGCCCATGACCGCCGCGGCGGTGGAGACCCGCCTGGCCGCCTTCGGCTTCGCCGACGCCGAACGCACCCGCCAGGCGCTGACCGAGCTCACCCGCGGTCTCACCCGCTCCTCCCGCCTGATGAACCAGATGCTCGCCCTTCTGCTGGGCTGGCTGTCCGAGTCCCCCGACCCCGACCTCGGCCTGCTCGGGCTGCGCACGCTGGCGACGGGCCGGCACCGGGCCGCCCAGCTGGTGGCGACGTTCCGCGAGTCGCCCGAGGCGGCCCGGCGCCTGTGCCTGCTGCTCGGCACCAGCCGCATCCTCCTCACCGGGTTCGAGCACCACCCAGAGCTGATCGCCACGCTGGGCGACCGGGAGGCGCTCGCCGCCCGCTCCCGCCGCGAGCTGTCGGAACGGGCTCGCTCGTCGCTGGCGTGGCGGGACGCACCGGCCCAGCGCCGCACCGCTCTCTACCGGCTGGCCCGGGCCGAGCGGACCCTCGTCGCCGCCCGCGACGTGCTCGGCCTGGAGGACGTGGAGCGCACGTCGGACGCGCTGACCGCGCTGGCCGAGGCGGTGCTGGAGGCCGCCCTCGTCACCATCGCCCCGGCCGTGCCGCTGGCGGTGATCGGCATGGGCCGCTTCGGTGGCGCCGAGCTGTCGTACGCCAGCGACCTCGACGTGTTGTTCGTCTACGACGGCGAGACGCCGGAGGACTTCGGGGCCGCCGAGCGGGCGGCCGAGGCGCTGCTCCGGTTCGTCGAGGGCGGCACGCCGGCCGAGCGCATCTTCGACATCGACGCCGACCTGCGGCCCGAGGGGCGCCACGGCCCCCTGGCCCGCAGCCTGGACGGGTACCGCACCTATCACCGGCGATGGGCGCTCACGTGGGAGCGCCAGGCCCTGCTGCGGGCCCGGGTGGTGGCCGGCGACGCCGACGTGGGAGCCCGCTTCCTGTCCCTGGTCGACGACGTGCTGTGGGGATCGCCGCTCACCGACGACCACGTCCGCCAGATCCGGCGCATGAAGGCGCGGGTCGAGCGCGAGCGCATCCCGCCGGGCGACGACCCCCAGTTCCACCTCAAGCTGGGCCGGGGGTCGCTCGCCGACGTGGAGTGGACGGCCCAGCTCCTCCAGCTGCGCCACGGGGTCGCCTCCCCCGGCACCATGGGCGCCCTGCGGCGGCTGGCCGAGGCGGGCGCCGTCGACGGTGACCACGCCGCCGTCCTCGCCGAGGCCTACCGGTTCTGCGAGCAGGTCCGGAACCGGTGGTACCTGGTGAAGGGGGCCCCCGGCGACGCCCTCCCCGCCCGGGCCGACCAGCTGGCCAGGCTGGCCCGCAGCTTCGACACCAGCGCGGCGGCCCTCCGGGAGGAGTACCGCCGGGTCACCCGCCGTGCCCGGCGGGTGGTCGAGCGCCTGTTCTACGGCGTCGACGACTCCTGACGCCAGTCGTCGTTCGCCGGCCACCGGTCGACCGCTCCCCGGCCCGGGGTCAAGTCGCCGGTGAACCTCTGCCCGTTTGGTGCCCCGTTGTCCCTTTCGGGGCCCGGACGGCCGCCGAAACAGCCCTTACGTCGGGACTCCCGAAGGGCGATACCACCGTGTGCACTCGAACTCCGCTCACGCGCCCGACTCCGGGCTGGTCGCCTTTCCCGGTGGCGGGCAGCCGGCGCCCGAGTCGGCCGGCCGCACCCTCCTCATCCACTCGGTGGCGGTGATCGCCCTCCTCGTCAACGCCGCCTATGTGGTCTGGCGGGCGACATCGACCCTCGACCTCGGGGTGTGGTGGGTGTCCGTCCCGCTCCTGGTGCTCGAGGCCCACGCCGTCGCCGGGCTCGGCCTGTTCGCGTTCTCCCTGTGGGACGTCGACGCCCGCCCGCCCGCGAGCAGGCGGGTGACCACCGACAAACGCGTCGCCGTCCTGATCCCCACGTACAACGAGCCCGTCGAGGTGCTGCTCCCCACCGTGGCCGCCGCCGTCGCCCTCCGGCCCGTCCACGAGACATGGGTCCTCGACGACGGGGACCGGCCCGAGGTGCGCCGGCTGGCGGAGCGGCTGGGCGCCCGCTACCTCGCCCGCGAAGGGCACGACCACGCCAAGGCGGGCAACCTCAACAACGCCCTGGGCGTGATCGACGCCGAGCTGATCGCCGTGCTCGACGCCGACCACGTCGCCACGCCCGACTTCCTCACCCACACCCTCGGGTACTTCGACGACCCGCGCGTCGCCGTGGTGCAGACGCCCCAGGACTTCTACAACCTCGACTCGTTCGAGCACCAGACCCTCCGGGGCCGGGACGACGCCGCCCGGTACAACGAGCAGGCCCTGTTCTACCGGGTGCTCCAGCCCGGGAAGAACCGCTGGGGAGCCGCCTTCTGGTGCGGCACCGGCGCCGTCGTGCGAGCCGCCGCCCTGCGGCAGGTGGGCGGGGTGGCCACCGAGACGGTCACCGAGGACATCCACACCACCATCCGCTTCCATCGCCTCGGTTGGCGCACCGTGTACCACAACGAGGTGCTGGCCCGCGGGTTGGCGGCCAGCGACGCGTCGCAGTACTCGGCCCAGCGGCTGCGCTGGGGGACGGGTGCGATGCAGGTGCTGCGGGCCGAGAACCCGCTGTGGTGCAGCGGCCTGCGCCTCCGGCAGCGCCTCGCCTACGCCGCCACGCTGCTCGGCTGGTTCGACGCCTGGCGGTCGCTCGGGTACCTGATCGTCCCCGTCGTCGTCCTGCTCACCGGAGCCGTTCCCATCCAGGCCGACCCCTGGCTGTTCACCGCCGCCTTCGGCGCCAGCTTCGTCCTCCAGCGCATCGCCATCCTGCTGCTCTCGCGCGGCCGCGCCCCGCAGCTGCTGACCTCGGTCTTCGAGCTGGTGCGCATGCCGGCCAACCTGCGGGCGACACTCACCCTGCTGCGCCGGAGGGAGCGGGCGTTCCAGGTCTCGCACAAGGGCCGGGTGGGCGAGGACCGCCGGCGCGTGCCGGTCCCCGCCGTCCTGTGGGCCCTCCTCGTCGCCGGCGTCGGAGCCGGCGTGGCCTTCGTCCTCACCCTGGCCGGGCTCACCCCCATCGACTACGAGGTCCGGTGGGCCGCCTACGGCGCCGCCGGCTGGCTCGTCGTCAACACCCTGCTGCTGGCCGTGGCGGTGTCCCGGATCCGGTCCGAACGCTTCGCCGGCGAGCGCCGGGCCAGCGTGCGCTTCGACGTGGACGTGGCCGGCTCACTGGACGGCACCGCCTGCCGGGTCCAGGACCTCTCCCTCACCGGCGCCCGGGTGGTGGCGCCGGCCGGCGCCGCCCACCCCGGGGGCGGAGCGCTGGACGTCGAGGGCCTGCCCGTGCGGCTGCGGACGGTGGCCCGCTCGGCTCGCCCGCTCGACGACGGGTCCGTGCTCGTCGGTCTCCAGTTCGAGCCCGGCCAGGACGCCGAGCAGGCCATGCTCGCCCTCGCCCTGTTCAACGCCCGCAACGTGCCGCGGCTGGTGGCGCCGCCCGACGCGCCGCCCGCCGGCGCCGCCCTGGCACCCGTCGCTCCGCTGCCCGTGGCCGTCGCCCGCGAAGCGGGGCTGGCCGGATGAGGCGGGCGCGGTCGAAGGTCGGCGCCACCGTCCTCGCCATCGCCGCGCTGGCCGGATGCTCGTCGTCCTCCGGGACCGGCACCGGGGCCCGGACGGCGTCCGGCGCGGCGCCCGGCGGAGCAGCGTCGGCCTGCACGGCCGCCGTCACCGGCGGTGCGCCCCTGGAGCCGGCGGCCGGCGCCTGGTTCGGCGTCAACCTCGACTGGGAGAACGACAGCCCGGCGTCGTACGCCGGCCGCCTCGGCCGCACTCCGGCCGTCTTCGTGGAGTTCGCCGCCTTCCCGCTCGACGACGCCCCCGGCGAGCGGCTCGACGCCGTGATCGACCAGGTCGCCGACGTCGGCGGCATGGCCCTGCTGACGCTCGAGCCCCGCGGAGGTCTGGAGGCCGTCACCCCTGCGGTGGCGGCCGCACTGGGCGAGCGACTGGCCGGTTACAACCGGCGCGGCGTGCCGGTCTTCGTCCGCTTCGCCCACGAGATGAACGGGTCGTGGTACCCGTGGTCGCAGCAGCCGGCCGAGTTCGTGCGGGCGTTCCGCACGGTGGCCGACGCCGTCCACCGCCTCGCCCCTGCCTCCGCCACCGTGTGGGCGCCGAACTACGGCGGTGGCTATCCCTTCGCCGGCGGGGCGCACGCAGCGGAGCCGGGCACGGCCGCGTTCGCGACCCTCGACACCGACGGCGACGGGAGCCTGTCGATGACCGACGACCCGTACGGCCCGTACTACCCCGGCGACGACGCCGTCGACTGGGTCGGCATGTCGCTGTACCACTGGGGCAGCGCCTACCCGTGGGGCGAGAACGAGCTGCCCGAGCCGGGCAAGTTCGTCGCCCAGCTGACCGGCGAGTACGACGGCGCGGGCGGCGACGACACCGCCCTGCCCGACTTCTCGGCCGTGTGGTCGGTGGGGCGCGACAAGCCGCTCGCCGTCACCGAGACGGCGGCGTTCCACGCCCCGGGCCGGGGTGGCGCCGACGCGGCGGAGACCAAGCGGCGGTGGTGGGGCCAGGTCCTCGACCCGGCCGCACGCGAGCGGGTGCCCCGCCTGGCGATGGTCAACTGGTTCGAGTGGGACAAGCAGGAGCAGGAGGTGGGCGGCCGGGTGGACTGGACCGTCACCCGCCACCCCCGGCTGGCCGGCGAGTTCGGCGCCGCCCTGGGCCAGGGGTTCTCGTTCTCCTCCGAGGTGGCGGCCGCCTGCCGGCGCTGAGCGTCACATGAAGTTCCTGGTGTGCAGGGCCGACAGGGCCGCCGCGTCACCGGGTGGGAAGCCGAGGCGCACCAGCCGGCGCTGGCGGCCCTCGTCCATGTCGGCCTGGAGCGCCTGCACGCGCTGGTAGCCGGCGGCGATGGCGCCCGGCTCCCACGACCCGGCGGCCAGCACGACGAGGGAGTCGAACACCTCCTCGTTGAGCCCCGACGTGTCCACCAGGGCGTCGTGGCGGCGCTCCACGGCGGCCCGCAGGCGGGCCCTCAGGCCGGGATCGGCGGTGGCCGTGTGCTCGAGGTGGCCGAGCCCGAACGCCACGTGGCGGGCCTCGTCCTGCAGCGCCAGCCGGGAGACCTGGCGGGTGACAGGGTCGGGGGCGTGGCGCTCCAGGAACGACAGCAGGTTCAAGAAGCTCCCCTCACCCAGCACCGAGAGGAGGAAGGAGGCGAGGGCGAAATCCGGCTCGGCGACGAGGGTCTGCAGCGAGGCCCGCCCCCCGGCGCCCGAAGTCCCCAGCTCGCCGCCGTCCAGCAGCGCCCGGCGGGTGAAGACCTCGATGTGGCGGGCCTCGTCGGCGACCTGGACGGCGAGCAGCTGCACGACCTCGCGGAAGTGGGGGTGGATGCGGCCGAGGAACCGGGCGGGCACCACCAGGGCCGCCTGCTCGTTCTCGACCAGGTACGTCATGACCTGGACGACGGCCGCTTCCACCTCGGGCGCCAGGCCCCGCGGCGCCGCCCAGTCGACGGCCGTCGCCGGGTCCCACTGCGAGGCGGCCGCCTGGGCGTAGAGCCGGGGCGCCAGGTCCGACCACACCAGCTCGCGGTCGTCGAGGTCGAACATCGGCTCGACGCCGCCCGGCTCCACGAGGGCGCCGCGCGCGGCCAGGCCCCATCCCGGTGACGGCCGGGCCACCACGTCGCCCGTCGCGGGCCGGCCCGCCCGCTCGGCGCCCGCCCAGCGCTGGCGCTCGGCCGGGCCGACCACCACGGTGCCCACGACGCCGTCCCGCTGGTCGGCCCCCGACGGCCGCTCGACGCGGTGGCCGTGCGCCCGGCACCACGCCGGCAGGTGGACGGCCAGCTGCGGCGCCCGCCCCCGCACGGCCAGGCGGTCGCCGGGCCGGAGGGCGGCCAGCGCCCGCCGCACGAGGAGGTGGGCGCCGGCGTCGAACCCCAGGCCCTCAAGGTCGATAGTCGGCTGCAATCACCTCTCCGTGATCGTCGTAGAACCGCGTCTCGTCGACGGCCGCCTCCAGCGCCGCGTACCCCGACGTTCGCCCGGGCCGCCAGGCGGTGAGGCCCTCGAGGTCCAGCAGGGGCCGCACCAGGGGATCGGCGTACGACATCGACAGCAGCAGGTCGCCGAAGCGCTCGACGACCTCGGCCGGTGCCGCGTCGGTCACCGTCATGTTGCAGTGGTCGTAGGGCTCCGTCTGGGCCAGCACCCGGGTGGCGCCCGGCGCCAGCGTGCCCTCACGGGTGAACACCAGGTGGTTGCCGTCGATCATGCAGGCGGCGTCCACCTCGCCGGCGGCGAGCGCCCTGGCCGCGTCCCGCTCGCCGCCCACGTGGTCCCCGTGGAGGCCCACGCCGACGTCGTACCGGCGCACCTCCACGTCGCCCGTGTCCAGGCCGAGGGACCGCAGGTGGGCCAGCGGCAGCAGCGTCGCCTGAGGCGAGTCGACCGCGCCCGTCGCCACGGTCCGCCCCTTCAGGTCGGCCGGGGCGGCGACGTCGGAGTCGGCCCGGACCACGACCACCGAGGTGAGGTCCTGATCGGTGTCGCGCATGACCAGGGCGCGGACGTCGCGCCCGGCCGCCACGGCCGCCCGGCGGGCACGGACCCAGGCCAGAGGCGAGTTCCAGGCTGCCGCGATCCGGCCCGCCACGAGGTCGTCGACCTGGCGCTCGTAGTTGGAGTACAGGACGTAGTCGAAGTCGAGGTCGTGGCCGCGGAACCAGGCCCGGAAGCCGTCCCAGATGGTGACGACCTTGGCGTCGTAGGCGACGGCCCCCATCACGAACGAACCGCCGGCGGTCATGTGCGCACCATCCCTTCGTGATGGCGCCCCAGCGAGTTGCCGATGGACCGGCCTCCCGGGCCCGTCATGCCGGCACCTCGTCGACGAGGGGCATCCCGCAGATGGCGCGGCCCACGAAGTCGAGGAGGGCGTCGGTGGTCGGCGCCATCACCCGGGCGGCGCGGGCGTCGCGGAAGCGGCGCTCGATGCCCAGCTCCTTGCGGAAGGCGGCGCCGCCGCAGATCTTCATGGCCCGGTCGGTCACGTCGATGGCGGACTCCGCGGCCGCCGCCTTCACCTCGAGCACCCGGAGCATGGCGTCCGCCCGGCCGGATGCGAGGGCGGCGAGGGTGTCGTCGAGGAAGGCCCGCGTGCGGTCGGTCTCCACCCTGATGCGGGCCAGGTCGAGGCGCACGACGGGCTGCTCCGACAGGGACCGGTTCAGGTGGTCGAGGCGGGTCGAGGTGAGGTGGGCGACGGCCTCCGCCGTGACGGCCTCCATGAGGCCGAGGGAGAAGGCCGCGTTGAGCACGAGGAACCACGGCAGCGTCCGGGTGAGCGCCACGTCGAGCCCCCGCCCGTCGCCGCCCAGCATGGCGTCCAGCGGCACGACGACGCCGTCGGCCGTCACCGGCGTCGACCGGTTGGCCCGCAGGCCGAGCCCGTCGAACGGCCCGGCCACGCTGAGGCCGGGGGCGTCGGAGGGGACGAGCCACAGGGTCATCGGCCCTTCGGCGGCCAGCGGCCGGCTCGACCAGACGTAGCTGTCCGCCTCGCCGGCGGAGGTCACCCAGCTCTTGGCCGCGTCGAGCCGCACGCCGCCGTCCTGCTCCACGGCGGTGCTCATGGGCGCCCAGAAGTGGCTGCGCGAGCCGGTCTCCGAGAACGCCAGGGTGGTGACGTGCCGGCCCGCAGCGATGGCCTCGCGCACGTCCTTGGGGCCGAATGCCTCGATCACGGGCACGGCGGCGTAGTGCATGAGCACGACCATGGCCGTGGAACCGCACGCGCCGGCCAGACGCTCGACGACCTGGGCGGCGGCGTCCATGCCGGCGCCGGCGCCACCGACGTCGGGAGAGCTCACCAGCCCGAGGATGCCCGCATCGGCGAGGGCGTCCAGGGCGGCGCGTGGATAGGTGGAATGGCGGTCGGCGTCGGCCGCCGAGGGGGCGACGACGTCGTCGACGACACGCTGGAGCGCGTCGAGAGGGGTGGACAACGGGGCTCCTTTCACGAGCACACGAGGTGGGCGTCGCGGAAGGAGCGGGGGGGGTCAGCCGTTCACCGGCTCGCCCGCCGCGTCGACCGCGACCGTGCCCGCCCGACCGGGCGGGGGGAGGAAGCGGATCAGCGGCGTGGCACAGCGTCCCCTTTCGTCTGGACGATGGGGACGATAGCGGCCCGGCGGCCGTAGGAGGATTCGGGCGTCAGCGCCCGGCGACGACGTCGTCGATCCACGCCATGGCGGCCACCACGGCAGGGAAGCCGCAGGTGGTGACGCACAGGACGGCGACCTGGCGCACCTCGTCCTCGGAGGCGCCCGCGTCGAGCGCCTTGCGGGCGTTGGACCGCACGGCGCCCTGCGCCTGGGCGCCCACCGACGCGGCCAGCTTCACCAGCCGCCGGGTGCGCTCGTCGAGGGGCCCGGCGTCCTCCGCCGCCCGGGCCACCGTGCCCAGGGCGGTCACCACCTCCGGGTAGCGGTCGCGCACCGAGCGGTAGATGTCCGGGAGGTAGTCGTCCATACCCGGACGCTAACCAGCCGGGCGCGGCGGGCGGCCGGTGCGGCCGGGTGGTCCACAGGCGCGGTGAGGCGTCCGCTGCGCCACCTCCATTCGCACGACCGGCGCTGCGGTGTGCTCAGCCGACGTCCGACCTCAAAAGGCGAGTGCCCCGGTGTTCCACATCACGGGGAACACGAAAAGGGCCAGCCCGAGCGGGACGAACGCCACCTGGGCGCGAACGCGGCTGCCGAGAGCCGCCAGCACGAAGCAGATGACCGCCGCCAGGTAGAAGAAGAACTGGATCTCGAGGCTCATGGCGTCGTCCACGGTCGGCCAGTCTAGGTGAGGCGCCCGACGCCCGCCCGACGAGGATCCCCGAGCATGCCGACGGCGACGGTGCGGTGGTCGGTCCACCAACGGCTACGGCGGCCAAGGCCGCAAGGCAGTCGGACTCTGCGGGGAGTCCGCTCATGGACCTTCCCGTCCGGGGCCAGCTGACGATCACAACCGTTCGATGATCACCTGCGGGTCGCCGGCAGCGAGGGTGCCGAGGTGACCGGCGTCGCCCGTGAGGATGACGGCACCGCCCCCCTCGATGGCCGTTGCGACCACGACGCATCGACGGTCGCCGCCGAAGCGGCGCTCCCGAGCAGCTGCCCCGGTGGTGCGCCCGATCGCCTCGTCGGCCACGTCGACCCGGCCGACCGCCTTCAGCAGCCGGTTGACGGGCGCATCCGTGGGTCCGCCCCGGAAGGTCTCGGCCACGACGACGGCCGGCACCCTCGGCGCTCGCCTCGAGCGCGGCGGCCAGCGCGGCCCGAGCGCGCACCTCGGCCCGGAGCCTGCAGATCCGCTGAGACCGGACGCTACCGGCGAAGCGCTGCCATGCCCACGATCGGCCGGTTGAGGGCGATGGCCCCGGTGGAGCCGCGGAAGACGGCGTCGCCGAAGGCGAAGATGCCGCCGTCGGACGCCACCAGCCAGTAGCCGTTGCCGCTGGGCGTGGCCGCCGAGCCGACGATCGGCCGGTTGAGCGTTATAGCCCCGGTCGATCCGAAGAACCTGGCGTCGCCGAAGGCGAAGATGCCGCCATCGGAGGCCACCAGCCAGTAGCCCGTTCTCGCCGGCGCAATCGGTGCCTGGTCGTCGTCCACAATGGTGCCGGTCCCCCGGGCACGGGCGACCGTGGCGTTGACCGGGTTGGAGAGGTCGACGTTGAACGTCTCGTTGCCTTCGACGAGGAGGTCGCCCCGGACCGGCACCGTGATCGAGCCGCTGGCCTGGCCGGCGGGGATGCTGAGTGTGCCGTTGGTCGCCGTGTAGTCCGCCGGGGCGGTGGCCGAGCCGTTCGCTGTGGCGTAGCCGACGCTGACGGCCCTGCCGCTGACGCTCGACAGGACCACCGCGAAGGTGGCGTTGGTCGAACCGCTGGCCCCTTCCTGGACCGACACGTCGTTGATCGAGATCGTGGGCGAAGCGTCGTCGTCGGTGATGGTCGCAACCGCGGCTGCGTCGCCGATGGTGGCGTTGGTGGCGCCCGACAAGGTGACGGTGAAGGTCTCGTCGTCCTCGTCGAGGGTGTCGCCGGCCACCGCGACGGTGATCGTCTTCGTCGACTCCGAGGCGGCGAAGCTCACGGTGCCCGTCGTTGCCGTGTAGTCACCCGGCGCCCGTGCGGACCCGTCGGAGGTGGCGAAGGCGACGGTGACGGCCTGGGAGGTCGTGCCGGTCCGGGTGACGGTGAACACGGCGTTCGCCGTGCCCGAGTTGCCCTCTGTGACGGTGACGTCGCCGATCGACAGCGTGCCGTCGTCGTTGGTGATGGTGGCGAACGCCTGGTTGTCGGCGATGACGGCGTTGCCGGCCGCTGACAGGTTGACGCTGAACCGCTCGTCCGGCTCGTTCGACGTGTCGCCGTTGACGGCGACACTGATGGTGCCGGTCGTCGCGCCCGGGGAGAGCACGAGAGTGCCGGTGGCTGCCTGGTAGTCGCTGCCGGCGTTGGCCGTGTCGTCAGCGGTGGCGTAGTCGACCGTGACGGTCTGAGTGCTGGCCGCCGACAGGGTGACGGTGAAGGTGGCCGTCGTGGTGCCGGCGTTGCCCTCGGCAACGGTGACGTCGGCGATGGTCATCGAGGGAGCGTCGTTGTCGACGATGGTGCCGATCCCCTGCCCATCGGCGATCGTGGCGCTGGAAGGCGCCGAGAGGTTGACCTGGAAGGTCTCCTGCGCCTCGTCGATGGTGTCACCGACCACCGGCACGCTGACCGTCTTCTCCGTCTCACCAGCGGCGAAGCTGAGTGTCCCACCGGTCGACGTGTAGTCGCTTCCCGCCGTGGCCGAGCCGTCGGCGGTGGCGTAGGCGACCGTGACGGTCGCCACGGCGGCGGGCAGCAGCCGCACCGTGAACACCGCCGTGGTCGTCGCCGCGTCCGGCTCCGTCACCGTCACGTCGTCGATCGACAGCGTGGGCGGGCCGTCGTCGTCGAGGATCGTGCCGACGCCCTGGGCGTCGGCGATGGTGGCGTTGGAGGGTGACGACAGGTCGAGGGTGAAGGTCTCGTTGGGCTCGTCGGTGACGTCGCCGACGACGGCCACGCCGACCTCTTTGCTCGTCTCCCCGGGGGAGAAGGTGAGGGTCCCCGAGGTCGTCGTGTAATCGCTGCCGGCCGTTGCCGTACCGGCGGCAGTCGCGTAGGCGACGGTCACCGTGCGGGCGCTGGCGGTCGAGAGGGTGACGGTGAAGGGGGCGGTCGTCACCCCGGCGTCGCCCTCGGCGAGGGAGGCGTCGTTCACCGTGATGGACGGAGGTGCGTCGTCGTCGGTGATGGTGACCTGGCCCTGGGCGTCGGCGACGCTGGCATTGACCGCCCCGGACAGGTCGACCGTGAACGTCTCGTCGGCCTCGTCCACCGAGTCGCCGACCACGGCCGCGGAGACGCTCTTGGTGGTCTCCCCGGCGACGAAGGTGAGCGTCCCCGAGGTCGCCGTGTAGTCGCTCCCGGCCGTGGCCGTGACGTCGGCCGTGGCGTAGGTGACGGTGACGGTGCGCCCGCTGGCCGCCGACAGGGTGACGGTGACGGTGGCGTTGGTGGTGAACAGGTCGCCCTCCACGACGGCGGCGTCGCTGATCGACAGCGACGGCGGGGCGTCGTCGTCGGTCACCGTCGCCTGCCCCTGGCCGTCGCCGATGGAGGCGTTGACGGGCGCGACGAGGTTCACGAAGAACGTCTCGTCGTCCTCGTCGAGGACGTCGCCGTTGACGGCCACGGTCACGACCTTGGTGGCGTCGCCCGCCGCGAAGACCAGGGTGCCCGCTCCCGCCACGTAGTCGGCCGGGGCGACGGCAGTCCCGTTCGACGTCGAATAACCGACGGTGACGGTCTGGGTGGCGGAGGGGGAGAGGGTGACGGTGAACGATGCGTTGACCGTGCCCGTGTTGCCTTCGGTCACGGTCGTGTCGCCGATCGACAGGCTCGACGGGGGACCGTCGTCGTTGACGATCGTCCCTTCACCCCGGTCGTCGCCGATGGTGGCGTTGACGGGTACGGAGAGATCCACGAAGAAGCTCTCGTTCGGCTCGGCCGCGAGGTCACCGACGACATCGACGGTGACCGTCCTGGAGGTCTGTCCAGCGGTGAAGGTGAGCACGCCGCTCGTGGGCACGTAGTCGGCGGGGGCGACGGCGGTACCGTCCGCCGTGGCGTAGGCCACGGTCACCGTCTGGGCGCTGGCGGGCGTGAGCGAGACGGTGAACGTGAAGGCGGTGACGCCGGCGGAGCCCTCGACGGCGCTCCGGTCGGTGATCGCCAGCACCGATCCGGCGTCGTCGTCGGTGATGGTGCCCAACCCTTGGCCGTCGGCCACCACGGCGTTGGTCGCGGTGGCGGCGAGATTGACGCGGAAGACCTCGTCGGGCTCGTCGGCGGTGTCGCCCAGCACGGGCACGCTGATCGTCGCCGTCGTCGTTCCCGGAGCGAAGGTCAGCGTGCCCGACGTGGCGGTGTAGTCACTGCCGGCCGTCGCCGTACCGTTGGCCGTCGAGTACCCGACGGTGACCGGCTTGGCGCTGGCCGGGGCGAGCGTCACCGTGAACACGGCGTTCGTGGTCCCCGCGTTCCCTTCGCTCACGGTCGCGTCGCCGATCGACAGGGCAGGAGGCCCGTCGTCGTCGACGATGGTGCCCACGCCCCGGGCGTCCGAGATCGTGGCGTTGACCGGTGCCGAGAGGTTCACGAAGAACGTCTCGTTGTTCTCGTCGGTGGCGTCGTCGAGCACGGCGACGGTGACCGTCGCGCTCGTCTGGCCCGGGGTGAAGGTGAGCGTGCCGCTGGTGGCGGTGTAGTCGGTACCCGCGCTGGCCGTGTCGTCTGCAGTGGCGTAGGCCGCCGTGACCGTCCGCCCGCTGGGAGCCGACAGGGTGGCCGTGAACGTGATGGCGACCGGGCCAGTGGCCGATTCGGTCGCGGGGTTGGGGATGCCGTTGTCGATGGACAGCCGCGGCGGGTCGTCGTCGTCGACGATGGTGCCGACGCCTTGGGCGTCGGCGACGGTGGCGTTGGTGGCGTTCACCAGGTCGACGGTGAAGGTCTCGTCGGGCTCGTCGAGGGTGTCCCCGGTCACCTGGACCCTCACCGTCTTGGACGTCTCGCCCGGAGAGAAGGTGACCGTGCCGCTGGTCGCCGTGTAGTCCGCGCCGGCGGTGGCCGTGCCGTTCGCCGTCGAGTAGTCCACGGCGACGAGGGTGGTCTCCACCGCCGAGAGGGTCACGGTGAAGGTCGCAGCGGTGCTCCCGCTGTTCCCCTCCGGTCGCGACGCGTCGCTGATCGACAGCGTCCCGTGGGCGGCCAACGCCTGAGAGGGGACCACCAAGGGGAGAACCACTCCCGCCACCAGGGCCACGGCGACGAAGGAGGCGAGCGCGGAACGCTGACGAGTGCGGTTGGCGGTGGTTGCGACGAAAAAGGGCATATTTGAGAATCCCTGGCCGTTGGAGACAACTCGGACCGAAGCGCCGACTACCGGGCGACACGCAATAGCGACGACGTCAGCGGGAGCTTCGTGTGACGACGCTACAAGGTCCAGGAGCAACGCCGAGCCAACATGCCGAACCGCGGCGGTGCCCCCTGCCAGGGGATCCATCGTGGAGGAGAACCAGCATCTACTCCGCACGCCGCGGTCGCCGGTGGCGAGCAGCGGACCCTTCGTGGGGGGTCCTCCTCAGCCCCGCGTCGATCGGGCCAGAGCCCACAGATCTGTGGCGACCGTCTCGTGGGCCCCCGAAAGTGAGTGGGCACGGTGAGGCTCCCGGGCCGCGGCGATGTCGGAGTTCTCGACGTGATTCTGGGCGCGGAGGGCAGCGCGGACCAGGTCGTACTCCTCTTTCAGTTCCACCAGCACCGTCTCAGCTCCTTCGAGCCGCCCGGCAACGCCCATCGTCACCAGGTCCGAGCAGACGATCGCCAGGCGGCGGGCCCCGATTTCGGCCGCGCTCCCCTTGAGGAGGTGGGCCGCAGAGGCCACCGAGTGGCTGTCCGCCCGACGCAGCGCCTCATGGAGATCCGCGATGCGCCTGGTCATCTCGGTGAAGAAGAGCTGGAACAGCTCCTCCAGCAGGCCCGCGCTGCCGGGCTCGCTGCCGAGCGACCGCAGATCGGCCATGGTGTCCGCGTCGAGAACCTCCCCGGAGGTGGGGAGCGGCATGACCAGGCAGCCTTGCGTCCCGCCGTCCCGCGGCCCGGTCCAACGGGACAACGTCGACAGAAGATGCTCCCTTTGGACCGGCTTGGCGAGGTAGTCGTCCATACCGACGCTGAAGCAGCGTCGCCGGTCCTCCGACCCGTTCCCGGCGGTCATGGCGATGATCGGCGTGTGAAGGCCACTGCGCTCGCCAGCCCGGATGCGCTCCGTCGCTTCGTAGCCGTCCATCGTCGGCATCTGGCAATCCATGAGGACGGCGGCATAGCGCCCTCCGGCCACCGCCGCCACGGCCTCGACGCCGTTCACCACGGTGACCACCCGGTACCCGGCGTTTTCGAGCATGGCCACCGCCACCTTCGCGTTGACCGGGTTGTCCTCAGCCAGCAGGAGCGGAGCGGCCGGGCCTTCGGGGCCGGACGGGAGCGCCGGCCCGGGCGCAGTGACGTGGACCATGGCTGAACTCCTTTGGGGCGAGGTGCTCGATGGGCCGGCAGGGTCTGGGCAGGTGGTACCGCGCATTGTCGTCACTCCGGTGTCTGAACTTGACCGGTCTTGCGGGCTTGCGCCCTTGGCGAAGCTTCGGCACGTGGACCGGCCGCCGGAGCCGGTCCAACAGCTGCTCGGGGGCCTCATCCACCGGGACTACCTGCGGTCCGGCCCGCGATGGCCCAGCCGGGGGAGGCGGCATTCCGTTCCGGCGCGGTCGTACCGAGCATCTCGGCGATGGCGCACGGCGTCACCGGTCGGCTCATCAGATAGCCCTGGCCCTCGTCGCAGCCGAGGCCCAGGAGGTAGTTGAACTGCTCCGCCGTCTCGATGCCCTCGGCGACGGTGCGCAGGCCCAGTCCATGGGCCATGACCACCATGGCAACCACGAGAGGCACCTCGGCGCTGTCGCCGTCGATCTCGGCCACGAAGCTGCGGTCGAGCATGACGCAGTCCACCGACGACGTGCGCAGCCGGGCCAGCGAGGAGTACCCCGTGCCGAAGTCGTCGATGGACAGCTTCACGCCGATGCCGTGCAGCTCACCCAGGAGAGCGGCGGTGGGCTCGTCGTCGCGCAGGGCGCTCTCGGTGATCTCCAGCACGAGCCGGCCCGGGTCGAGCCCGGTCGAGGCCAGGACCGACCTGACGCTGTCGGTGAAGCCCGGGCGGTCGAGCTGGTACAGCGAGACGTTGACGGCCACCGACAATGCGGGGTGCTCGGGCGTGGATGCGTCCCAGCAAACGAGCTGCCCGCACGCCTCGGCGAGCACCCATTCGCCCAGGGGGACGATCAGGCCCGTGCGCTCGGCCACCGGGACGAACTCGACCGGCGACATCGGCGGCCGCCCGGGCCGGTCCCAACGCAGGAGCGCCTCGACGGCCGTCAGGACGCCCGTGGAGAGGCTCACCACCGGCTGGTAGACGAGTCGGAAGTCCCCGTCCCGCAGGCCGGACCGCATCTCGCTCTCCAGGGCCAGGCGTTCGTCGGCCAGGACCTGCATGGCGGGGTCGAACACCACGTAGCCGCCCCTGCCCTTGTGCTTGGCCTCGTACATGGCCAGGTCGGCGCCGCGGAGCAGCTCCTTGGCATCACTGCCGTGGCTGTCGCCGACGATGCCGATGCTGGCGTCGACGAGCACCTCGGTGCCCTCGACCGCCAACGGGCGGGCGAGGGCAGCCAGCATCCGCCCCGCCACCGCCACCGCGTCGGCCGAGGTCGAGCTCTGCAGCACGAAGACGAACTCGTCGCCGCCGAGGCGCACGGACAGGTCGCCGTCGCGCACACACCCTCGCAGGCGCCTGCTCACCTCGACCAGGAGGAGGTCGCCGGCCTCGTGACCGAGGCTGTCGTTGACCCGCTTGAAGTCGTCGAGGTCGGCCAGCACGACCGCCAGGGGCCTGCGCTCGGCCTGGGCGTGCAGGAGCATGGCGGTGACGCCGGCGTCGAAGCGGGCCCGGTTGCCCAGGCCGGTGAGGGCGTCGTGGAAGGCCTGGTGCTCCAGGTCGAGCTGGGCCCGGCGGCGGTCGGTGATGTCGTGCATGGCCACCACCGCTCCCAGCTGGGCCCCGTCGGGCCCGGCGATGGCGCGCCCGGTGCAGCGCACGAGGCGGTGGCGGCCGCCCTCGGGGGCGATCACCAGCTCCTCGTCGTGCACGAGCTCGCCCGCGAGCGCCCGCAGGAGGGGGATCTGCTCGGTGGTGAGCGGCGTCACCCCGTCGGCCTGGCGCAGGCTGTAGTGCCGCGCCCATTCCTCGGCCGGGATCGGCTCCGCCGGCAGCCCGTGCAGGCGGCGGGTGGCGTCGTTGAACACCGTGAGCACGCCGTCGCCGTCGCAGGCCACCACCCCCTCCTCCAGGCTCTCCAGCACGGCGGCGAGGAACTCGCGCTCGCCGACGAGTTCGGCCGTACGCTCGGCGACCCGCCGCTCCATATCGTCGGCTAGGGCGATCTTCCTGGAGACGACGACCACCTGGCGCACGGCGAGGAGGGCGAGGAGGATGAGCCCGTTCCAGAACAGGAAGGGGCGGTCCGACAGCGACACCGGCAGGGTGGCGCCGACGGCCAGGGCGGCGAGGACCGGGAGATAGGGCAGCAGCTCCTGGGTGAGCGTGAGGCGGCCCTCGCCTGGCGGCGCCGGCCGTCCCGGTGCGGTGGCGGCCAGGGCCACCAGGGCGAAGGCGATGCTCCAGGCCACGTCGAACAGGTGGCCCCCTTGGTAGCCGCCCGAGAGGACCCGCTCGACGTAGAGGCTGTCGCTGACGGCCAAGGTGGCGAACCCGGCGCCGAGCACCAGCCACGGCAGGCGGCAGCCGGCCGGCCTGCGCATGCCGAGAACCAGAACCAGCGACACCATCGCCACGTCGACCACGGGGTAGGCCAGACCGACGACGCGTTCGAGCCGGCTGTCCACCGGGGCTGCGTACAGGTCGCCGAGCACGGTGGCCCAACTGACGAACAGGACGGCGGCGGCGATGACGGCGGCGTCGAGGGTCCCTGCCAGCCGAAAGCGCCCCGGCAGCGCCGGGCTGCGCAGGCCCACCAGCCCGATGGCGGCGGGCACGGCGTAGCCGAGGAAGCCGACGTCGGCCAGGGACGGGAAGGGGTAATCATGGTCGCGGGTCACGCCGTCGAAGGCCCACACCGCGCCGCCCGCCGCCCACAGCAGGCACGATCCCCCCATCCACCGCCACGACGCCTCGTCGTCGGCTTGGCTGCGGGCACGCCGCAGGCACGCCCAGCCGGCGACACCGGGGGCGACGAGGAAGGACAGGTCGCTCAAGGTCTTGGCCGCTGTGGTCCCGTCACCCACCTCCAGCGCCAGGGCCAGCCCCGAGACCGCAACCACGGCGTAGAGGAAGTGGACGAGGAAGGGCCTCGACGCCGAGTCGAGGCCGACACCGCCTGCGGCCGCCGCATCCACGTCCTGTGCTGTCCTCGCCCCCGGCGTCATCGACGAGTCTCCGGCGTAGAGGAGCCACTCAGGGCCCGCCTGATCGCCGCACAGCCGACCATTACCCGCCTCCTCCATTGTCGCTAATCCGTTAGGGGAGGTGCCGGGGTCTGCGGCACAGGACCTTTGTGCTCCTGCGGTGCCCACCGGGACGAAGGGCGAAACGTAGTGCTCAAGGATCTTAGACTATTTCGGTACGTCACGGTCGATTATTTCGGTGCGTGCGCCGACCGCTCGAGCGAGGATGGCCTAGCCAGCGGTCCTCACCCGCTGCACCGCGTGAATTGGGCCACCTCGAGGGACCGGTCCCAGCGCGAGCGCCGCCCGGGCCCCCAATGCTCAGCGCCGCCGAGCCTCTATCGCAGACTCACCGGCGAGGCATGGCCGCAAATGAGCGTGAGTCGCCACGCGCGCCGACGGCGGCCCCTGGGGGCCGCCGTCGGTGGAGCTGCGGGGGGTGCTACTTGCCGCCCAGCAGGGCGCTGACCGAGCCCGTCGCCGAGCCCACCAGGTTGGCCGACGCCGGCGTGGTCGACGCCGAGCCGTTCAGCGAGCCGCTCGCCGAGCCGCTCGCCGACAGGCCGGTGCTGGTCGAGGGGACGGCCGGGGAGACGGTGGTCTCGCCGCCGCCGCTCACCGACGCCGTGATGGCGGCGGGCAGGTTGGTGCGCACCTGGGTCAGCGCCGACAGCACGGCGTCGCCCTGGGTCGCCACCACGCCGCGGGCGGTGGTGATCTGGGTGTCGACGGCCTTGACGATGTCGCCGCCGGCCTTGACCGACGCGTTGGCTGTCACCGTGGCCGTGGTGGCGAGGTGGCCCACCAGGCGGATGGACTTGTTCGTGAACTCGCCGAAGGCGTCGACGGCGGCCTTGGAGCCGGTCTCGACGGCCGCCTTCATGGACGTGGACGCCTCGTCGAGGCGGGTGCTGGCCAGCTCGACCTGGGCCTGGGCCTCGGCCTTGGCCTCGGCCGAGGTGTCCGACAACAGGGCGATGGCCCGCTGCTGGGCCTGCTCGGCTGCCCGCAGGTCGGCGTGGGCCCTGGCGGTGATCTCGGCGCCGGCGTCGACGCCGACGGGCGGGGAGTTCATGACGACGGCGGCGGTGCCGGTGCCACCGAGGGCGACGGCGACGGCGGCGGCGGCGATGGAGCTGATGCTGAACATTGGAGGTTCTCCTTGGGGTTGGGGCCGGCCCCGGGGTGGTGCCGGCGGGCGTTGGTCGGAGGACTGATCGCCCGACCACCGCTGCTCCGTCGCGGCGACCGTCGCTTCGGGCGGCTGGTGGTGCGACCCGAAGGGATGTCATCCGCTCGGAGTGAGAGAGGACCGTCGCTCGGGTGGCGGTGATCCACGCCGACGCAGCGACTCGGCTGTGCCCTCGGATCGACAATATCGACGGCTATGGGTAGTTTCTCTCGATGCGCTCAGCGAACCCGCAGCGCAGGCAGCCGGGCGTCGGCACACCGCGGCGATGAGCCAACCCGGGGGCGGGCGAGTGGTGGCAGTGCACGCGCGCCAGCTCGTCGCCGACGTCGTCAGCCGAGTCATCGACGGCATCGAGGGCTTCTCGGCAGTGGCGGTGCCAGCCGGGGCCGGCGAAGTCGTGCCGACCCTGCTGGCCCACCGTCCCGACGTGGTGGTGGTCGAGGACGCACCGCCGGACGTCGACGGTCAGTCGTTGGTACTGGAGATGCGCGAACTCGCACCGTCGACGGCGTTCGTCTTGCTGACGGGAGACTCCAGCGGCCGGGCGGTCGTGCGCGCTCTGCACTCCGGCTGTCGCGGCTTCATGCACACCGCACGCGCCTCGGGCGAGCTGGTGGGGATCCTTCGCACCGTCGTCGCGGGCGGGACGGTGTTTCCGGGCGACGCCATCGCCGACACTCCTCGGCTCGACGACCTGGTCGTCCACTATCAACCCGTCGTCGACCTCGAGGGCAACGGTGTCGTGGAGACAGAGGCGCTCGTGCGATGGAACCACCCCATGGTGGGCCTGCGCGGCCCGGCGGAGTTCCTGCCACAGGCCGAGGTGACCGGTCTCATCGAACCACTCGGATGGCACGTGCTCGGCCAGGCATGTCGGCAGGCCGCCGCTTGGCGTGCCGAGCTTCCCGACGCCGAAGGGCTGTCGATGGCGGTGAACGTGTCGCTCCGCCAACTCGTCGCGACCGATGTGGTCGATCGCGTCCAGGATGCTCTGGACCAGGCCGGCTTGGCCCCCGACGCCCTCGTGCTGGAGTTCCCGGAGACGGCTCTTGCCGCGGGCGACGCCCCCTTGATCGACCGACTCCAGGCCGTCGCCGCCCTCGGCGTCGAATTGCGTGTCGACGACTTCGGGACCAGCCAGTCGTCCTTGGTGCACCTGCGCCGTCTTCCCATTTCCGCCTTGAAGATCGACTACGACTTCGTCAACGCCATGCTGGCTCGGTCCAACGCCGCAGACATCGTCGGCGCCATCGTCGCCCTCGCCCACAGCCTGGGCATGAGATCGGTAGCGGAGGGCATCGAGAACGAGCGCGAAGTGTCGTTGCTCCGCGAGCTCGGGTGCGAACTAGGGCAGGGCTACGTGTGGGCCCGCCCGCTCGATGCCGAGGCATTCGCATCCTGGTACCTGGACCACCTCGGTTTGCCGTGTCGCCCTGCTGCGACGCAGCGAGACAACGGTCGCGACCGGGCCAACGGTACGGTCACGCTGAAGTACGAGCACTGCGGCTGGTGCCACCGTCGGGGTGCCTACCTGGTGCCAGGCCGGCCCATCCTGCGGTGCAGGTACTGCCAGGCGCACTTCGACGTCTCGGCGCTGTCGCCCGGGAGGCTGTCCGAGCGCCTTGACGTCTACGCCCGCAATCTCCAGGGTCGCCGGACCGCCGAGCACGTGAACAGGGCCGGTGCCTGCTCGGAGTGTCGACCCGGCCGATCTCCGCGGTAGATCGGTTCGGCGCGAGCCAGTCGGCACTGGCACTGCGGCAGGAGATCCGTCGCTGTGGTGTGCAGGATCTGCAGATCGATCGACCAATAGCCGTGGATGACCCGGTTGCGGAGGCGAGCGGGTTGCGCCCACGGGATCCGGGAACCGCGCCTTCACCTGGTCGTCGAGCTGAGTTGCCGCCTCGCCGAGGACGGTGAAGTTCCAGAGCAAGGCGTCTCGGCGCTGACGGTCCGCGCTGAGGGTGGCGAGGTCGATGCCATCGACCAGCGAATTGCGCTTGTGACGCGGCCTCGATCATCTCCCCGATCAGGAGCAGTTCACGCCGCATACAGCGGGCGGGCCTCGGCGAGAACCTCGTCTCGCAGTCGCTCGTGCAACGAGTTCCGCGACACGAGGTCGACCGGCCGGCCGATCAGCTCGGAAAGCTCGTCCGCGAGCTTCTCGATGTCCCAACCGAGGCGGCTCTCCGGCGCGAGGTCGTAGAGCACGTCGATGTCACTGTCGGGCGTGTCCTCGCCACGACTGACCGAGCCGAAAACCTCGAGCCTCGACACCCCGTAGCGGCTGCAGATGTCGCGCAGGCGATCCGGGTTGACGGCGAGGCCGGGGACGGTCACCGACCCATCGTACGGGCGTCGTCAAGGGCCGGCTGGGGTTTCTTGCTGACCTCGCCACGGGGCGCCGTCGAGGGCCGCTGGATACCCCTATTGACCCCTCGTGTCGCGTCCTAGACCGTGTACCGAGCCCACAAAGCCCTGCTCAGCGACCTATCGGCCTAGATGTCGTAGTAGAGCATGAACTCCCACGGGTGGGGCCGGAGGCGGACCTCGTCGATCTCCTTGAGGCGCTTGTAGGCGATCCACGTCTCGATGAGGTCGTCGGTGAACACGCCCCCCGCCTTCAGGAAGTCCTGGTCGGTCTCCAGGGCGGACAGGGCCTCCTCCAGCGAGCCCGGGACCTGGGGCACCTGGGCCAGCTCCTCGGGCGGCAGGTCGTACAGGTCCTTGTCGACCGGGTCGGGCGGCTCGATGCGGTTCTGCACGCCGTCCAGGCCGGCCATGAGCATGGCCGAGAAGGCGAGGTAGGGGTTGCAGCTCGGGTCGGGGCAGCGGAACTCGACCCGTTTGGCCTTGGGGCTCTTGGAGTACAGCGGGATGCGGCAGGCGGCCGAGCGGTTGCGCTGGCTGTAGACGAGGTTCACCGGCGCCTCGTAGCCGGGCACCAGCCGCTTGTACGAGTTGGTGGTGGGGGCGGCGAAGGCGAGGATGGCGGGCGCGTGCTTGAGCAGCCCGCCGATGTACCAGCGGCCCAGGTCCGACAGTCCGGCGTAGCCGGTCTCGGCGTAGAACAGGGGCTCCCCGCCCCGCCACAGGGACTGGTGGGTGTGCATCCCCGAACCGTTGTCCTGGAACAGCGGCTTGGGCATGAAGGTGGCCGACAGGCCGTTGGCCCGGGCCACGCTCTTGACGACGTACTTGTAGAGCATGAGGCGGTCGGCCATGGTCAGCAGGGTGTCGAACCGCATGTCGATCTCCGCCTGCCCGGCGGTGCCGACCTCGTGGTGCTGCACCTCGATCGGGATGCCCAGCTTCTGCATCTCGATGACCATCTCGGACCGCAGGTCCTGGAAGTGGTCCATGGGCGGGACGGGGAAGTAGCCCTCCTTGTACCGCGGCTTGAACCCGAGGTTCGGGCCCTCGTCCTTGGCCGAGTTCCAGATGCCCTCCACCGAGTCCACCTGGTAGAAGGCGGAGCGCTGGTCCTGCATGAACCGCACGTCGTTGAAGATGAAGAACTCGGCCTCGGGCCCGAAGTACGCCGTGTCGGCGATGCCGGTGCTGGCCAGGTACTCCTCGGCCTTCTTGGCGACGTAGCGGGGATCGCGGCTGTAGCTCTCCCCCGTCACCGGGTCCTGCACGAAGCAGTTGATGTTGAGCGTGGGGTGCTGGCGGAACGGGTCGACGACGGCGGTGTTCGGGTCCGGGAGCAGGATCATGTCCGACTCCTGGATCTCCTGGAAGCCCCGGATCGACGAGCCGTCGAACCCGTAGCCCTCCTCGAACGCCTCCTCGGTCAGCTGGTTCACGGGGACCGAGAAGTGCTGCATCAGACCGGGGAGGTCGCAGAACCGGAAATCGACGATCTCGATCCCCTCGTCCTGTGCGAGTCGGACGACCTCCGCTGCGCTGCGCTGCTCCACGAGTCCCTCCCTGGGCGACGGCGATCTCGGCCGGCGACAGCCTGCCACCAACGCCCGCCGCCTGCCCGGGCGTGATGTGAACAGATTGTGAAGCGGCGGGTCAACGGGGCGGCTACCTGGGCGGCGGCTGCGAGACTGGAAGCCGACGACGAAGGCAGGACGGACATGGAGCGCCAGCAGGACTACGTGATGCGGACGGTGGAGGAGCGCGGCGTGCGCTTCATCCAGCTGTGGTTCACCGACGTGCTGGGCATCCCCAAGGCGTTCAACATCACCCCGGCCGAGCTCGAGGGCGCCCTCGAGGAGGGGATGACGTTCGACGGCTCGGCCATCGACGGGTTCAGCCGGGTCCAGGAGAGCGACGTGCTCGCCGTCCCCGACGCCACCACGTTCCAGCTCCTGCCCGCCCGCAACGCCAACTCGCCGGTGGCCCGGGTGTTCTGCGACGTCAACAACCTCGACGGCACGCCCTTCGAGGGCGACCCCCGCTGGGTCCTCAAGCGCCAGCTGAACCGGGCGCACGACAAGGGGTTCTCGTTCTTCGCCGCCCCCGAGGTCGAGTACTTCTACTTCGCCGGCGACGCCGACACCCGTCCCCTCCAGCCCCTCGACCAGGGCTCGTACTTCGAGCTGACGGTGGCCGACCTGGCCGGCGACCTGCGGCGGCGCACCGTGCTGACCCTGGAGGACATGGGCATCCCCGTCGAGTACAGCCAGCACGAGGACGCCCCCAGCCAGCACGAGATCGACCTGCGCTACACCGACGCCCTCACCATGGCCGACACCGTGATGACCGTGCGCCTGGTGGTCAAGGAGATCGCCCAGGAGGCCGGGGTCCACGCCACCTTCATGCCCAAGCCCATGGCCGGCCTCCAGGGGTCGGGGATGCACACCCACTTCTCCCTGTTCGAGGGCGACGCCAACGCCTTCCACGACGAGGGCGACGAGCACCAGCTGTCGGCCGTCGGCAAGAAGTTCATCGCCGGCCTCCTCACCCACGCCCGCGAGATCACGGCCGTCACCAACCAGTGGGTCAACTCGTACAAGCGCCTGATCGCCGGCTACGAGGCGCCCGTCTACGTCTCGTGGGCCCGGAACAACCGGTCCGCCCTGGTGCGCGTTCCCGTGGCCAAGCGGGGCAAGAAGGAGTCGGCCCGCATCGAGTACCGGGCGCCCGACCCGGCGTGCAACCCCTACCTCGCCTTCGCCGTGGTCCTGGCCGCCGGCCTCAAGGGCGTGGAGGAGGGGTACGAGCTGCCACCCGAGGCGGCGGCCAACCTCTACCTGATGACGCCCGAGGAGCGGCTGGCCGACGACATCGCGTCGCTGCCCGGCTCCCTGGCCGAGGCGCTCACCGAGATGGAGCGCTCCGAGCTCATGGCCGAGACCCTGGGCGAGCACGTCTTCGAGTGGTTCCTCCGCAACAAGTGGGCCGAGTGGACCGACTACAAGGCGCAGGTCACCCAGTTCGAGCTCGACCGCTACCTCCCCCTGCTCTGACGAACGAGATGGAAC
>Ga0247704_1000068_pt1 | contig 27407 bp, 26 predicted proteins | sample 41W_NmetaG_FD_189042 | JGI IMG/M metagenome (GOLD analysis project Ga0247704, IMG submission 189042) | Soil microbial communities from hillslope of Landscape Evolution Observatory, University of Arizona, Oracle, AZ, United States - 4-1-W_N | ecosystem: Engineered > Artificial ecosystem >...
TCACTCCATTCGGTCGAGCTGACGGTGCTCCGGCGGGCGAGCAGAGCTCGCGCCGCCTCCGCCCGGTTCTTCTCGGGGTGCCCGCATCCGGCGCGGCCGCCTGCGGCGGCCGCGGCGGCCGCGGGCGGAGGCGTGCGGGAGCGGCTGGTGTGCGTGGTCACAGCTCTAGCGGTTCCTTCCAGGACGTTTGGCGGAGCGGAGGTCGAAGGCGATCTTGACGGCACCCCGCCGGCCCGCCGCCCCGGCGTGGTCCAGCGCCTCGCGCCAGTGCTCCAGCGGGTAGAGGGCGGACACGAGGCGCTGGAGGCCGGCGTCGGCCACCAGCTCGAAGGCGGTGGCGAAGGTGTCGTGGCGGTAGGCGTAGGAGCCGACCAGGCGGACCTCGCGCTGCCACAGCGGGGTGAGGTCGACCTTCACGGGGCCGGGCATGCCGACCAGGACGATGGTGCCCCGGGGGCGGACGACGGCCAGTGCCTGGGCCAGCGACCCCTCGTTGCCCACGCAGTCGAACACCACGTCGGCGCCGCCCGTGAGCCGGCCGTCGACGGCCAGCGACCGGGTCTCGCGGCGGACGGCCCGGGCGACGCCGTCCGGCTCGACGACCTCGTCGGCACCCAGGTCGCGGGCCAGCCGGCGCTGGACGTCGTGCTTGGCCGACGCGATCACCGCCCCCGGCAGGGCCAGCCGGCGCAGGGCGGCGACCGTGCACAGCCCGAGCGTCCCTGCGCCGAGCACCGCCACCACGGCGCCCTCGGGCACAGCCGTCGACACGACCCCGTGCACCGCACAGGCCGTGGGCTCGACCATCACCGCCGCCTCGTCGGCCATCCCGTCGGGCACGGGGTGGAGCTGGCTCTCGTGGGCGACGAGGGCGGCCGACCACCCGCCGCCGGTGTCGGCGCAGTACCCCGTCTGGATGCCCGGCTCCAGGCACCCGAAGGCGACCCGCTCGCAGTTGCCGTTGTCGCCCCGGGCGCAGGCCGGGCACGGCGGGTCCACGGCCCGGGCGGCGCAGGCCAGGACCGGCTCGAGCACCACCCGGCGCCCGTCGTCGAGGTCGCCCACCACCTCGTGGCCGGGGACGAACGGGAAGCTCACCACCGGCTCGAACCAGCGGCTGCTCCTGGCGTCCACCGTGGCCAGGTCGGACCCGCAGATGCCGGCCAGGCGGGGGCGGACCCGGTGCCACGCGGGGCCGGGCAGGGCGGGCTCCTCCACGTCGGTGAAGTGGAGGGGGCCGACCTTGGCGCCCCGGCCCGGGGCGAGGGCGGACGCCACCCGGGCGGCCGCGAACCGGGGCAGCGACCGCTCGTACACGAGGGCCTTCACCCGTCGCCCCTGGCCAGGGCGGGCCGGCGGTCGGCCCGGGCCCGGCGGTTCTCGAGGAGTGGCCCGATGGGGAGGAAGGGCCGGGGGCCGCCCGGCGACTTCGACCACTGCTCGACGTGCCAGCCCCGCTTGCGGGCGATGGCGGCCAGCTTGGCCTCGGGGTTGACGGCGACGGGGTGGCCGACGGCCTCCAGCATGGGCAGGTCCGACGCCGAGTCGGCGTAGACCACCGACTCCTCCAGCTCGAGCCCCTCGGCGTCGGCGTACGACCTCATCACCAGGGCCCGGGCCTCGCCGGTGGGCGGGCCGGCCAGCAGCTCGCCGGTGAGGCGGCCCTCGGCGTCGGTGCCCAGCTTGGCGCACACGATGTCGTCGAACAGCGGCCGCAGCGGCTCGACGACGAAGTCGAGGGCCCCGGTGATGAGCAGGGTGCGGTGGCCGAGCGCCCGGTGCTCGCGCACCCGGCGGATGCCGCCGGGGAAGGCCTTCTCCAGGATCAGGTCGGAGAACATCAGCCACGAGTCCTCCCGCACCTGGCGCTCCGACGCCCCCTCGTAGCGGCGGTAGAAGTGGCGGAGGAAGTCGCCCCGGTCCCGCCGGTCGAGGGCCAGCAGGGTGGGCGCCTCCTTCAGGGTTCGCAGGACGAACCGGGCCCGCTCGCCGGCGGGCAGGTGCCGGGTGGCCAGCCACGAGTAGGACTCCACCACGTTGGAGGCGATGAGCGTGTTCTCCAGGTCGAACGCCGCCATGTGGCGCTGCGGCGACAGCACCGCCTTGCGGCCCCGGTCCTCCCGCGACGGGCTCTTGCGCTTGCCCGGCGTGGTGCGCACCCGGGCCTGGGCCACGATCGACGGGAGGTGCACCTCCTGCACGAAGTGCTGCCAGTCGATGACGATCGGGTCGAAGGAGAACGCGTCCTTGTCCTCGGCGGGCAGGGACTCCGACAGGGCCAGCAGGCGGTCGACCCGGAACACGGCCTCCGTCTCGGCGTAGGCGCCGTACAGCTCGACGTAGCCGAGGGCCCGCTCGGCCTGCGTGCGCCTGTCCTCCAGGCGGCCGGAGAGCTGGGCCTGCTTGCCCCGGATGGGCAGCGTGGTGACCACCTTCTCGGCCGTCGTGAGCGCCTTGGTGGCGCGCTGGAGCTGGCGCTGCACCCGGCCGCGACCGGGGAACGACCACTCGGGCACCACGATGGGCTGGCCGTCGGTGTCGTACAGCGGGTGCTCCTCGAACCACGTCTGCACCAGGCGGACCAGGCGGCGGTAGCGCAGGGGGTTGCGGAAGCCGGACGCGACCTGGATCACGTCGGGCCCGTCGGGCGCCGGGCCCCGGGCGGCCACCGCGATGATGGCGGCGACCACGAAGTCCACGGGGATGACGTCCACCACGCCCTCGGGGATCCCGGGGAACTCCTTCAGCAGCCCCCGCCCGTAGGAGATGATCACCGGCTCCGCCATCCGGAAGCCGCGGATCCAGCCGGGACGGGGCTCGGCCAGGGCCGACTCGATGATCGACGGCCGGACGATGGTGAGGGGCACGTCACCCCGGGTGGCGAGGGTGGCTCGCTCGCCCAGGGCCTTGGTGTAGGCGTAGGCGTCGGGCCAGCCGAGGGAGTGGGCCCGGGACTTGCCGGCCTCGATCATCTGGTCGCGGACCCACTCGGTGCGCAGCTTCTCGAGCTTGTCGGCCAGGAGCGGGCCGCCGGCGGCGCCCAGCTCGCTGCGGGCCTTCTTGGCGAACCCGGCCAGGCGCTCGGGCCGCCGGCTCTCCGACTCGGCGTCGGAGCGGGCCTTGCGGGCCGCGTCGACCTCCGCCCGCCAGTCCACGTCGATGGCGAACGGGGTGTCGGGGAGGAGGGCCTCGGGGGAGTCGCCGCGGCGGGTCCCGGCCACGTAGGCGGTGGAGACGGCGACAAGGTGGGCGGGCGGTCCGTCGCCGGCGGCCAGGACCTGCGCCACCCGGGACGGGCCCAGGAGGTTGACCTCCACCGCTGCGTCCAGGGGGGAGTCGAAGCTCACCGAGGCGGCCGAGTGGATGACCACGTCGCACGAGCGCAGGGCGGCGGCGGCGTCGTCGCTCAGGCCCATCCCGTCGACGGAGACGTCGCCCGCCACCGCCGTCAACCGCCGCTCCACCTCGGCGTCGAAGCGGTCGCCCCACTCCCCGCGCAGGCGGTCGAAGCAGTCGTTGCGCACGATCTCGCGCCGCACCCGCTCGGCCGCCGACGTGCGCTTGCCGGCCCGGACCACGACCACGACCTCGCAGCCGGGCACGGCCCGCAGGAGGCGCTCGACCAGGGCGGTGCCCAGGAACCCGGTCGCGCCGGTGACGCCGATGCGCTTGCCCGCGAGGGCCTCGGGAATCATGGCGGCCATGTCTACCATTTGGTAGAGGGAGCCACCGAATCCTCTACCATCCCTCTCGATGACGTCTCTGACGGGGGAGCGGGTGCTCGCCGCCGCCGTGGAGTCGTTCGGTACGCGGGGCTACGAGGCCACCTCGCTGGACGCCCTGGCGAAGACGCTGGGCGTGCGCAAACAGACGATCCTCTACTGGTACCCGAGCAAGGACGCCCTGCTCGAGGCGGTCATCGACCGGACGGCGGTCGAGCTGGCCGCCGTGCTGGAGCGGGCCCTGTCCCGGGCGGGCGGCGGTTGGGACCGGGTGGAGCGGATCGTCATCTCGGTCTTCCGCGTGTCGGTCCGCCGCCCCGAGCTGCTGGGCGTGGTCCGGGAGGCGAGCCGCCTCGGGCCGCCGGCCGCGACCCGTCTGCTGGCCGCCGTGGAGCCCCTCATGGCCCGGGCCACCGGGTTCCTGGCCGACGAGATGGCGGCCGGCCGCATGCGGTCACAGGACCCCCGCATGGTGCTCCTCGCCGCGTACTCGGCGGTGTTGGGCATGGCGACGGAGGTGGAGGTGCTCCGGGCACTCGGCTTCCAGCCCACCGCCCGTGACCTCGTCCGCCGCCGCCGCCAGCTGCTCGCCTTCTTGAGGTCCGCCCTCGGCGTCGCTTAGCCCGTTCTCTGGACGCCAGACGCCGCCATCCGGCGGGATACGTCCTGAGAACGCTCAGATGAGGCGGCTGAGCCAGGTGCCGAGGAAGGCGGCCACCAGGTTGTTCACCCGGCTGTCGACGCCGTCCATGTCGAACAGGTCGCTGCGCCAGGTGCCCTGCTCGACCGCCCGGACGGAGACGCCGCCCTTCTGGCGGGCCACCTCGATGGCCAGCTCGGTGGCGGCGTACGACACCAGCGCCCGGTAGGACGTGGAGCGGGTGGTGGACCGGAAGCGGGCCGCACCAGGGGTGTCGGCGGTGGGCCAGGGCAGGCCCAGGACGGTGCGGGCGCCGATCGCCTCGGGCATGGTGTGCAGCCCGGCGTAGGCGGCGGACGGGGCGAGCACGGTGCCGAAGGCGGGCAACCACAGGACCTGGAACGCCGCCTTCATGCACCTGGCGGCCAGGTCGGGCGGTCCCGCCACGGCCAGGGCGACCGCCCCCGTCCTGCGCAGGGCGATGACCTCGGGCACGCAGCTGGTGCCCTCCCTGGCCGTCACGCTGGTGGTGGCGGTCCTGCTGGCCAGGCCGGCGGCCAGCGCCGAGTCGGGGCCCGGCCCCACCACGACGCCGACGACGCCGTTGAGGCCCTGGCGGCGCAGGACGCCGGCCAGCTCGCTCCCCGCCAGCCTGGACGTCAGCTCGGCGGGAACCACGTTCGGGCCCGCCATCGTGGGGTCGGCCGGGAGCAGCCAGGGGGTGCCCCCGGGCGCGGCCGCGGCGCCGAAGCCGCCCACCAGCGCGTCCACCTTCCCGCCCAGCTGGGCGACGGCGTCGGGGTTCTCGGCCGGCGCGGTGGCCAGCTCGACGGGCACGCCGGCCACGCCGCCCGCCGCGTTGGCGGCGTCCACCCGCTGGCGCACCACGGCGGCCACCTCGGCGCCCTCGGCGGCCAGCGCCCCCGTGGTGGGCACGATCAGGCCCAGGCGCAGCGGGTTCGCCACCGTGGTCTGGCGCGGGCGGGCGTTGGGCGGCGATGCCGGCGGGGCGAGCGAACCGGCGCTGCTCTCCGGGGTGGCGAGATCGGAGACCACGGGGCGGACGTCGTCCTCCGGGACGTCGACGACGGTGATGCGGTCCGTGCGCTCGGCCACCGTCGTGGTCGTGCCCGACGAGGCGGCGTCCAGCCCGGACGGGGCATCGCCGCTCTCGGCCACGACCATGACCGTGGCGACCAGGGCGGCCGCCGCCACGAGCGGGCGCCGGGCCCTCCTGCGCTCGGGGACGGGCGACGGCGCGTCGTCGGGGTCCCGCATGGCGACGAAGGGCTGGGCCCGCAGCCACGAGCGCAGGCGCGCCAGCTCGTCGACGTGGCGCTGGCAGCGATGGCAGCGCAGCACGTGGCCGCCGACCCGGTCGCTGCCCTCGCCGTCGAACCAGGTGGCCAGATCGATCTTGCGAGGATGGCGGCCCATCAGCGGATGCGCCTGGAGGCGAGGAGCCGGCTCGCCTTGCGACGGGCGGCGTAGAGGCGGGACATCACCGTGCCCTCGGGAACGCCCTGGACCTCGGCGATCTCCTTGTAGGAGAGGTCCATGACCTCGCGGAGCCAGAGGGCCTCGCGGAGGGGCGGGGAGAGGCGCTGGAGCAGGACCCACGCGGCAGCCATCTCCAGGGCGGCGACCACGACCTCGTCGGGCGCCGGTACGGGCGAGACGTCGTCGTCGGTGAGGACGGCCGACGGCCGGTTGTTGCGGAGGCGCTCGAAGCAGCAGTTGCGGACGATGGCCAGGAGCCAGGTGTCGAGCTTGGCGGGGTCGGCGGAGCCCCAGGCGCGCCAAGCCTTGAACCAGGCCTCCTGGCAGACGTCCTCCGCAGAGTCGGAGCCGAGGATCGCGCGCGCGTAGTGGAGTGCATGCTTGGCCTTCGATCGGTGAAAGTCCTCGAAGGAGGTCATTCGCCCTTTGCCAGTGAGAGACGGTGCGCGGTCGCGGAATATTCGCCTCTTCTGGCCGGGCGACCTGCCGGATCGGGCGGACGGGACGATCCGGTCATCGTCGCGACGGTCGCGATCCGGGGGGTGTGTAGCGCTTGCTGGCCTTGGGGGGCCCGGCGGGAGCGCGGGGCGCGACGGCCGCCTCTCCGTCGGCCTCGGCGCCGTCGCCAGCCGCCGCCCGCCGCCTGCGGGAGACCCGGGGGGCCCGCTCCGGGCGGGGCCTCGGCTCCGGACGGGGTGCCCGGATGACGAGCCAGACGGCCAGGACGAGGAAGGGCAGGCCGACGAGCCACAGGAACCCCCAGGGGCCGAAGGACAACAGGGCGGCGGCGCCGCCGGTGAACAGGCGGCTCCGGCGCCGGGCGGCCAGGGCGAGGAGGGCGCTCATGATGACGCCGATGCCGGCCAGGGCCACGCCCGCCGGCTCGTCGAAGCTGGGCGCCCACAGGGCGACGGAGACGGCGGCGCCGAGGCCGGCTGCCAGGAAGGCGTAGCGCTGCTCCCGGTCGTCGAGCGCCGCCCCGGTGGCCCGGTTCACCGGCTCAACCGCAGGCGCCACGGCCGGGCGACGGCCCACGTCTCGTCCGGCCCCCGCTCGTCGAAGTGGAGCTCCAGCGCCGCCGAGGGGTCGTGGGCGTCGCCGGGGACGTCCTCCACGACGGCTGCGCCGGCCCGCCGTTCGTCGAGTACGGAGCGCAGGCCGAGGGTGATGGCGGTGACGACGACGCCCGACGCGGTGTGGCGCCGCCAGCCTGCCGTCGTCGGTTGTCGGAGGTCCCCGGCGGGCACGGGCCCACCGTACCCGGGAGGCCGGACGAAGGAGCGGCGGGATGAGGGTCCCGGACGCCCTTCGCGGCGCGCGCGAGGCTTGCCGCGGTGGAGGAGCACGGGTACGTCTACGACCTGCTGCGCGAGCTCGGGGTGGGTGACTTCGGCGCTCGCACCGGCGAGTTCCTGATGCGGCCGCTCAAGGTCGTCCTCGTGGTCCTCGTCGGCATGGTCGTCAGCCGGGTGGCCGTGCGGGCCGTCCGCCGCTTCATTCGCACGCTGCACGCCCGCGCCCCCGTGCGCAGCGGTTCGGTGCGGGCCGAGCAGCGCGTCTCCACCCTGAGCGACGTGCTCACCAGCCTCGTGCGCGCCGTGATCGGGATCCTCGTGGTGCTGGTGGTGCTGGGCGAGGCGGGCGTCGACCTCGCCCCGCTGCTGGCGGGCGCCGGCATCGCCGGGATCGCGGTCGGCTTCGGTGCCCAGAGCCTGGTCAAGGACTTCCTCTCCGGGTTCTTCATCCTCCTGGAGGACCAGTACGGCGTCGGCGACGTCATCAACCTCGGAGACGCCACCGGCACGGTGGAGGACATCACCCTCCGGGTCACCCGGCTGCGGGCGACCGACGGGACCGTGTGGTTCGTGCCCAACGGCGAGATCAAGCGGGTGGGCAACACGTCGATGGAGTGGTCACGGGCGCTGATCGACGTGCTCGTCGCCTACGACTCCGACCTCCCGAAGGTGGTCGCCGCCATCGGCGACGTGGCCCGGGAGTTCGCCGCCAGCCCGGACTGGGAAGCCGCCGTGCTCGACCCGCCCGAGGTCTGGGGCGTGCAGGCCATGTCGGCGGAAGGGCTCACCATCCGCCTGGTGGTGAAGACGGCCCCCCGTCAGCAGTACGCCGTGGCCCGGGAGCTGCGGGGCCGGATCACCGAGCGCCTGCGGCGCGACGGCGTGAAGGGGCCCGGCCAGACGGTGCAGACGGTCCTGGTCACGGCCGGGTCGCTCGACAGCGGCACCCCGCCCCCGCCCCCGCCCGAGGCCGACGCCGCGCCCGGTCCGCCGCCGGGCTGACGGCCCGGCGCCGACGACCGGTCCGCCCCCGGCCTGACGGGCGGCGCGACGCGGGCCGCCTCGGGGGAAGGCGGCCCGTCGTCGATCGTGGAAAGGGGGGTCGGTCAGTCGCGGTTCAGCACGTCCCGCACCTTGTCGGCGGCGTCGCCCGCCTTCTCCTTGAAGGTGCCGGTGGCCTGGTCGACCTTGCCCTCGCGCTGGAGGTCCTCGTCGTCGGTGAGGTCGCCGGCCGCTTCCTTGGCCCGTCCCTTGAGGTCGTCGAAGTTCGTCATGCCCGACGCGTACCCCCGGCCGAGCCGGCGTACACCGTCGGGAGCCGCCCGGTCAGCGGGCCAGGATCTCCTCGAACAGCTCGAGGTGCTCCCGGACCATGCGGTCGGTCGAGAAGTACCCCTCCACCGAGGCGCGGCACTCGGCCCGGTCGATCTCGTCCAGGCGGCCCAAGGCCCGGATCATGTCGTCCTCGTCGTCGCACAGGAACCCCGTCCTGCCGTGCTGCACGACCTCGGGCGCCGCCCCCTCCTTGAACGCCAGCACCGGGGTGCCGCAGGCCATGGCCTCGATCATCACCATGCCGAAGGGCTCGTTCCAGCGGATCGGGAAGATCAGGCAGCGGGCGTTGGCCAGCAGCTCGAGCTTCTCCTCGTGCGGGACCTCGCCCACGTAGCGCAGGTGGTCGTTGAGGTAGGGCCGCACGTTGGCGTTGAAGTACTCGTGCTCCCACGGCTCGCGCATCTTGGCCGCCATGATCAGGGGGACGCCGGCCCGGTAGCAGATCTCGGTGGCCCGGTGGGCACCCTTGTCGGGCGACATCCGGCCCAGGAAGAGGCAGTACCCGCCGTCGCCCTTCCCGAACGGGAAGGCGTCGACGTCGAGGCCGTGGTGGATGACCCGGGCCGCCGGGATGTGGGGCGCCGGGCGGCCCTGGGCGTGCGAGATGTGGATCAGCGGGACGCGGTCGACGATGCGGCGGTAGATGTCGACGAGCTCGTCGTTGAAGGGCCCGTGGTTCGTGGTGACCACCTTGATGTCCGGGAACCGCTGGGCGTAGACCGGGCCCATGACCGTGTGGTCGTGGACGATGTCGTAGCCGGCCACGGCCTCGTAGGCGGCCATGATGTGGCGCAGCTCGGGGACGACCATGCCGATGCGCTGGTGCTCGGCCTCGGGGAGCGTCCACTGCTTCGGGACGGGGCACGTCGAGTCGCCGGTGGTGAAGAGGAGCACGTCGTGGCCGGCTCGCTGGAAGCCGGTGGCCAGCCGGTCGACGACCAGTTCGATCCCGCCGTAGAGCTTCGGTGGGACCGGTGTCCACGGGGGGGCGATCACGGCGATCCGCATCGGGCCAGTCAAGCATCGCCGGGTCCCGGAGCGACACTCGGCCGCGCACGCGTACGGTGGTCCTGTGGCCGAACCTCCCTGGCTGCTCCACGGTGAGGGGCTGCTGGCGTGGTGCGCCCCGCCGCCCTCGCTGCCGGCGGCGGTGCCACCCCGGGTAGCCGCTCTCCCCGGTCCGGCGGCCGTGGTCGCCATGCGCTACGACGACTCGCCGGTCGGCGCCTACTGCGAGTTGTCCGTCCTGGTACCGGCCCGGGTCGGGCTGAGGCCCGGGATGTGCGTCGTCGCCATGGCCGTGACGTCCGCCGACGCCCGCCTGGAGTGCCGGCGCCTGTGGGGCCTGCCCGCGGAGGTGGGCACCCTGCGCTGGGAGGCCGACGGGCGGGACCGGGCCATGGTGTGGGAAGGCCGGGGGATCACCGTCCGCGCCCACCGGACCCGCCACGCGCTGGCGGCTCTGGTGCCCGTGCGGTCCCTCCAGTGGCGCGACGGGGGGCCGGTCGTCGCGCCGAGGCGCCTGCGGGCGCGGGTGGCGCTCGCCCGCTGCCACGTGGGGGTGGACGACGGCGACGACGCGCTGGCGTGGATGGCGGGCGCCCATCGGGGCCTGGTGATCCAGGGGGCCAGCATCGTGGCGTCGGCGGCACGCCGCCCGGCGGGCATGCTGTCCAGTGTCCCGTGGCGCGAGCGGGTCCTCCCGACCCCTGCCGAGCCGGCCGGTTGAGCGACTACCATGTCCGGTCCCGGGCGTATGGCTCAGTTGGTTAGAGCGCAGCCTTCACACGGCTGAGGTCACAGGTTCGAGTCCTGTTACGCCCACCGGGATAAGCGCAGGTCATACCGCTATTTGGGTTCGGTCAGCGCCGGCCCTTCCCCGGGGCTGGTGCACATCTGGCGCACACTGAACGTCGGTGTCGACGCCCCGGCACGGCCGCTGATCGTAGCCAGTCTTGGGACCTCGTAGACGCTGGTCGTCGGAGCCTTGTTGCGCCGGCAACGAAGCCGACGGCGACCATACGTGCCTGCCCAGTCACGCAGGTGCAGAGCGCCGCCGGCCGAAATGGGCAGGGCCGAAAGCGTGAGAAGGGGGAGGGTCGCGAGTCGCACGGTCGGCCCTCGCTCGGGGGCTCACCACGTCATCGGTGCTGGTCGAAGGCTGGGATGGGCGCGGCGCGGTTCGAGGTCGGAATCGCCTGGTTGAACCGGCAGGGTCGGGGCGCGAAACCAGCCCGCCCCAGAACTCGGGGCGGGCTGGCTTGTTACGACCGGGACTGGCCGCGAACGAGTGTCGTGAGCGGTCGCGGGGGGTCGGCTACACCGTGAACTTGTCGGCGAACTGCTTGACGGTGGCCTCGGCGAGGACATCGGCGGTGCCGGACATGTGGTGCACGGCGCCACGCAGCGCCGTGGCCGTCTTGACGGCGTCGCCGGCCTTCTGGGCGTCGACGACCGCCTTGAGGGTGGTGGCGTGCATCTTGATGGCGTCCTCGACCGCCGCGGCGGGGAGGTTGGAGTTGACCGAGTTCATGGTCGTGCCGAACGTCTTGGCGTAGGCGAGAAGGTCCTGGACGGCCTTGTCGGCCTTGGCCTGGTCACCGCCGGCGATGGCCTGGGTGTAGGCGACGAAGGCGGGAATGTGACCGTTGCTGCGCCAAAGACCGTCGAACGCCTTGCCCACGTCGTCGCCGTAGACGCTCTGGACGGCGCCGACGATGTCGGCGGTGTTGCTGCCCGTCGGGCCGTTCAGGGCTGCGGCGGCGGCCTCGAACTGCGGCATGCGGCCGCCGAGGGCGGCGCCGGTGGCGCTGGCTGCCAGGTAGACGTGTTCACGCAGCAGCGAGGTCATGCCTGCGCGCAGGTCGGCGGCGGGCGACGAGGCGTCGCCGTCGAACTTGTCGGGGAACTTCGCCGCGGTGGCGCCGGCCAGCGTCTCGGCGAAGCCGGCCATGTGGCCGTACGCCTCGCGCAGCGCCGAGTACACCTTGGGCTGGTCGCCGGCCTTCTGGGCGTCGATGACGGCCTTGAGGGTGGTGGCGTGGTGGGTAACGCCCTCTTCCACTGCGGCGGCCGGGAGCTTCGAGTTGACCTGGTTCATGGTCGTGCCGAACGTCTTGGCGTAGGCGAGCAGGTCGGCGACGGCCTTGTCGCCCTTGGCCTTGTCGCCGGCGGCGACGGCCTGGGTGTAGGCGACCACGGCGGGGATGTGACCGTTGCTGCGCCACAGCCCCTCGAACGCCTTACCCGTCTCGGCGCCATAGGCGGAGCTGATGGCGGCGACGAGCTCGGAGGTGTTGCTGTTCTCCGGGCCGTTGAGGGCCGCCGCGTAGGCGTCGAAGCCCTTGGCGTCGCCTCGGAGAGCGGAGCCGGTGGCCAGCGCGGCGAGGTACACGTGCTCGGTGAGCAGACCGGTCAGGCCGGCCCGCAGGGTGGAGGCTCCCGTCTCGGAGGTGACCGAGGCGAGGGTTGCCTCGCTGTTGTCGGGGCCGGCTCTCGCGACCCCGTCGTCGCCGTCGTCGCCGCACGCCGCGCCGACGAGGGCGAGAGCCAGTAGCGGAGCGCCGAGCTTGAGCATGGTCTTGCGTTTCATGTGGGTTCTCCTAGGTGCTGGGTTGGGGACGCTGTGGTTGTCGATCATCGGACTCGCACCTCGCCGCGCATGGTGGCGGGGTGGATCTCGCAGAAGTACGGATAGGTGCCGGGTTCGTTGAAGGTGAACTCGAAGGTGTCGCCCGTCGCGATCTCGCCCGAGTCGAACCTGTCGTCGGGCATCTCGGTGACGCCCGCGCCGCCTTGCTCGACGGTGCCTGATGTGACGGTGTGGGCGCCGGCGTCCTCCTGTTTCCAGGTGACGGTGGCTCCGGCGTCGACCGTGAGGTTCTCGGGCCGGAAGGCGATCAGGCGCATCGTCACCTCGTTCGCTGTCGGGGCGGCGTCGCCGTCGCCGTCGGAGCTGTCCTCGCCACCGCACGCCGCCGTTGTCACGGCCACGAGGGCGACGACGCCCACCGCCAATGCGCGTCGGCGTCGTTTGCGGCCTGCTCGGTATTGGTCCACGAGCGGTGTTCGGAGGCGGGGGGCAAGCGGATTGGACATTGCCGCGATCAGTCCCCGCATTCCGAGGTGACGCAGACGCGCCATGCCATCCCCGCGGCGTGGTGGATCCGAAGACCGGGACGTGGGACGAGACGACCTCAAGGACGCCAGCGACGCCGCTCTCGTGGTCGCCATCGGGCGGTGGCGTCACGACGCGCTCGCGGAGGCGTTCCGCCGCCACTCGGGTGCCGTCTTCGCGCTCGCCCGTCGTGTCCTGAATGACGCGGCGCGAGCCGAAGAGGTCGTGCAAGAGGTGTTCCTGCGGTTGTGGAACGCGCCGGATCGCTTCGATCCCGGCCGCGGGTCGCTGCGCTCCTACCTGCTGGCGCATGCTCACGGGAGGGCTGTCGACGCAGTCCGCTCCGACAGCTCGCGTCGCCGCCGAGAGGACCGGGACGCCCTGCGGGACTCGGTCGCCGACTATGACCTCGAACGTCAAGTCGGCGACGTGATCGTGGCCGAACACGTGCGAGAAGCGGTCGCCACCCTCGCCCCCGGGGAGCGCGAGGCCATCGAGCTCGCGTACTTCGGCGGGCACACCTACCGAGAGGTCGCCCTGATCCTCGATGAACCCGAGGGAACCATCAAGTCCCGCATCCGCTCCGGGATGATCCGGCTGCGCCACGGCCTGATCGACGCCGAGTACGTGCCGTCGTGACGGTTTGTCTGTCCCACGACGAGATCCGGGAGGTGCTGGCCGCCTTCGCCCTCGACGCAGTAGACGGCGATGAGGCCGAAGCGATCGAGCTACACCTGCGGGACTGTCCGCGCTGCCGCGCCGAGGTCGTTGACCACCGCGAGGTGGCCGGCGCGCTGGCCGCCGGCCACGAGCCCGCCCCCATTGGGACCTGGGACAGCATCGTCGAGGAACTCGAGTCGTCGCCCTCCATGCGCCTCGCCGCCGTGGCGCCCATCGCTGTGTCTCGGTTGCGTCGGTCGCTGCGTGTCGGCGTGGCGGCGACCGCCGCCGCCTCCCTGGCCCTCTTCGGCGTCGGCGTCGTGCGGCAGGAGCAGCGCTTCGACGCCATGCAGGCCGGCCTCGAGGACCGCACGGTCCTGGCTGCTGCGCTCGCTGCCCACGGGAACTCCGACGCCCGCCAGGCCGAGCTGCGGTCGGCCAACGGCCTCGTCTTGGCCCGCGCCGTGCTCGTTCCTGACGGCACCGGCTACCTCTCGAGCGACGGCCTCCCCCGAACCGCCGCTGACCGCACCTATCAGCTCTGGGCGATCGTCGGCACCGAACGCATCTCCGCCGGCGTGCTCGGCCCGAGCCCCAGCGTGGCGCCCTTCCGGTTCGCCGGCGACGTCGTCGGCCTCGCCATCACCGAAGAGGTCGCCGGCGGCGTAGTCGCATCCGAGAACCAGCCCGTCGCCTCCGGCCTGATCGTCGACGCCTAAGCCGTGACCACCACCGTCGTCGCCCGAGCCGTCCCCGGACCTGTCGCCGCTGCCTGGCCCCTCCGTGTCGCCGCCGCCGGCGGCCTCGCTGTCGCCGCCGGCGCTCACTTCGCCGCCTTCCCCGCCCACCGCGGCGAAGGAGTGGTCACCGCCGGGTTCTTCATCGTTGTGGCTGTCACCCAGCTCGCCACAGCGCTCGCCGTGGCCCGCGGTTGGAGCGCGGCCATCCGGCACGGCGTGGTCGCCGGAAACCTCAGCGTCCTCGCCCTGTGGGCGTGGTCGCGGACCGCCGGCATTCCCTTCGGCTCCCATGCCGGCGTGGCCGAAGCGGTCGGCCTGCTTGACCTCGCGGCGGCCGGGGCGCAGGTCGTTGCGGTCGCCGCCGTAGTGATGCTCCCACGGACGTGGACGCGGCATGCGATCCTCGGTCCCAGAATCGCAGTTCTCGCGGTCGCAGCTGTCGTCGCGGTCGGCGGCGCCGGCTTGGTGCCGTCGGCCCACGCCGATCATGCCCACGACGCGGACAGGGCGTCATCAGTGACCGTCGATGCGCCCGCGACTATCGCTACCGACGGCGCTCCCGATGCGGCCGGCGTCGTCCCGTCGGCCGACATCGCGCCTGTCGAGACGCCTTCGTCCCCCAGGAAGAGCACCACTGCCGGAGAACCAGATGCCGGTCAAAGCCACGACTCGGGCCACGCTCACGCCGAACCGCATACGCACCCCTAGCCCCACGAGCCTCTCCGCCATCCCGGGCGGCGCGGCCAGCGAATGCCTCACTTGCAGATCCACTCCCGCTCCCACGATGGAAAGCTCGTCCCCGCGGCGAACATGACTGCCGGGGTCAGGGAAGCTCGAGTGAGACGGGGCGAGGCCGGCTCCGTCGACCTGTTCGCCACGCTGAAGGAAGCGTTCGCGGCCGTCTGCGCGGCGGCCGTCCTTGCGGGTTCGACCGCCCGACCGCCTTGGCGCTGCCGGGTGGGGCCGCTGTGATTCAGGATCGAGAAGCGCACCCCGCCGTGGAACGTCATGACCGCCCGGCCGTGACGCGTTCGCTCTGGGGCTCGTGGCCGCCGTCGCCGTCCTCAACTCGTCGTCCTCACACTGAGGCCCGGCCGTCGCTTGCAGCGCACATGCACACCCAAGGATCGAGGCACACGGCGACGGCCGCATGGGCCTGCAATCGGTTGAAGCGCGTCCGCACCGAAATCTCCAGGGAGCTCCACACGCCACGTAGGCCGCCATACGGAGGCATCGGCGCTGACAGGCATCCAATCGTCCCCACTGCGTCGAACCATCCCTGTGAACGCCCTCGATTCCATCCGTAAGATGCGTTTCACGACACCGATGGTCGTGCTGTCGGCGATGTTCGTCGGTGCGGGCGGGTTCATACATCTGCGCGAGTGGCTCGATGTCTACCGACAGGTCCCCGCAAACGCGCCAGGCTCCGCCGTGGTTCGGATCGGGTTCCCCCTCAACGCCGCGGCATCGCTTGTAGTTGTCATCGCGCTGGTGCTCGTCTTTCGCCGTCGCTCACGGCTTACACAACCCGTCATCCTTGCCGCCATCGCGTTCCAAGCAGCGTCCCTGGCGACGCTCATCGCCACCCGCGTCGGGTCGGTGTTCGGGTGGTCGGAGCCGAGTTGGACACCGGGCGCCGAGCAAACCCGCGCCGTCGAGGCCGCAGCGATCATCGCCCTCGTGACGCTCGCAGCACTGAGCCGCCGCGACCGCACTGGCGGGCACTTCGACGCGCGGGATCGCGACGACCTTTCTCCCGACATCGCGAACGATCGCGACGGGACGACGATCCTGGCTCCGATCCCAGGATGACGTTCCGAATGTCCACGAGCGCGAGGGCTCAAGGCCGATAGGAGTTGTCGCTCGTTGCTGAGAGACGAGCAGTCCGGGTCCTTCGAAGACGAGGACCGGACAGGCTTGCCTGTGGGCTGGCGTCTCTCTCACCACGTCTCGAACCGCTCCCACCGGCGGCAGCTCCTCGGGTCGTTCGATCGGCGGCCCCCGAAGGCACAGGTGACCGCGCCCTGAGATCCTCCGCGCCGCCTCGTTGGACGGGGCACGTCGGAGGTGAACGTCGCCGCGGTGCAGCCTCCACGCGCCCTGCAAGAGCAAGAATGCGGTGATGCAGCCTTCGCACCGCCCCCATGGCGCCGAAGAGAGCCCAGAGGGCAAGCGGCCTGCCAACGACGCCGAGCTGGGTTTCGTCCGTCGGCCCATGGTTCGCTGGCTCGATCCGCACCAGCTCGCCGACACCGCGGCGCGGGTGGCGGCGTCGGGCTTCACGACCTCGTACACCGACACCCGGGAACTACAAGCGCTCATGCCGGGCGAGGTGCTTGACCGCTCTGACGCCCAGGAGCTCTGGGTGGACTATGCCTCCGACCTGGGCGATGGCTTCAACTCGACGTATACGGTCGCCAGCCTCCTCGCCCGGCCCGATCTCGAGGTTCGTAGCGAGGGTCGGACAGACCGCACCGAGCGCGGCGCACTGCTGGTCCTGGGCGGAGACCAGGTGTACCCCGTCCCGACCCGGCGCGAGTACGAGAACCGCTTCCTCGGTCCCTACCGTGCTGCCCTGCCGTGCGCTCCGCCCGGCAATACGCCTGAGCTCCTGGCCATCCCGGGAAGCCACGACTGGTACGACGGCCTGGTGAACTTCTCCAGCATCTTCTGCCGCGGGCGCCGCATCGGCGGCTGGCAGACGACCCAGGCCCGGAGCTACTTCGCCGTCCGCCTCCCTCACCGGTGGTGGCTGTGGGGCATCGACCTCCAATTCGGCGACTACCTCGACGAAACCCAGGTCGCCTACTTCGCCGAGGCGACGGCGAGCCACATGGAGCCGGGTGACCGTATCGTGGTGTGCCTGGCCAAGGAGGTAGAGAGCGGTCGCAAGGGCACGGAGGTGTCTTCCGACCGGAACCTGGCGTATCTCGAGCGTGAGGTCGTGACGCCGGCCGGCGGGCGGGTCGCCCTGTACCTCAAGAGCGGCCGGCACTACTACGCCCGGTACGAGGCGGACGGGGGAAGTCCCCAGCTGGTCACCGCCGGGGGCGGGGGCGCGTTTCTGCACCCGACGCACGCCCTCGCCGAGGTGGCAAAGCCGCCCGGTGACGAAGCCTCCGGCCCCTACCGGCGGGCGGCGGTCTACCCCTCGGCCGACTGGTCGCGCAGGCTCCGCCGGAGGATCTGGCTGCTCCCGGCCTTCAACCTGCCGCTCGCGGGCGTGCTCGGGATGATCCAGGTCTTGCTCGCGTTCATGTTGAACCTGCACCTCGATGAGCGCCATCGCGACATCGGGTTCGGGGACCTGCTACCGGCCCTGTGGGAGAGCCCCATTGCCTTCCTGCTGATGATGCTCGTCATCGGTTCGCTGGCCGCCATGATCCGCCTCGCCCACGACGCCAGCGGCGTCCCACGCCTCGTGATCGGTCTGGCGCACTCGGCGCTGCAGTTCGGTGGGCTGGGTCTGGTCCTCGTCGTATCGTCCTCGCTGGCCAGCCGCCTAGAGGGGACCGCGTCGCTGCTGGTCTTTCTCGCCCTCGTGTGGGGGCTCGGTGGCCTCGGCGGCATCCTCGGCATATCGGGCTACCTGTGGGCGACCAACTGCTTCGGGTTCCACGCCAACGAGGCCTACGCGCCACTGCACCACATGGACCAGAAGAACTTCCTGCGTCTGCACATCGACGGCGAAGGCGGCCTCAGGCTGTTCCCCATCGGGATCGAGCGAGTGGGCCGCCGCTGGGTCTTCCGTCCCGACGCCTCGGCCCACGAGCCATGGCTCTCGCCTCCGGACGGCGAGGACCTCCACACCCATCTGATCGAAGCTCCGATCCGCTTGGAGCGGCGTGAACCGGACTGATCTCGGGGGCGCCGCGTGAGTGCCTGAGGTCCGTCAGCGCCCACCCTCTCCGCCGACTACTCAGGCGGGCCGCCTCTCGGACCAGGCTATCGACAACGGTGCCGACCGCCGCCACCGGCGCATCGGCACCACGAGCCGTCGAGCCCTCTCGTCGTTCGGCCCACGAAGAGTCCACCAGGTGATCGGCCCGGTGAGCGTGCCTCGGACGCCGCTGACGGGCATGTGCGCCGACGTCCCTATTTCCGGGATGGCCGCCGGTTTCAGAGTCGAGTAGCGCCACCACGGCGGTCATAACCTTCGCGCCGTGGAGAATCGGGACCGTGGCCACTACGAGCGGCGAATAACGTGCGGTAGTACTTGGATAGCGGGGGCGCGCCGCAGCTTCAACGGTGAATGACCGACCGCCGACGACCTCCTATCGGGGAATGAACAGGGGGACGACGGCGAGGTCGGGTGCACGGGCGAAACGGGCCAGCCAGTCGACGGGGTCGACGCCTTGCTGGGCGGCGGTGCGCAGCACGCTCATGATGCGCCCCTGGGTGTCGGCCCCCCGGCGGGTGCGGTTTCCGCCCCACACCTTGCGGTTGACCACCGCCGGGCGGATGGCCTGCTCTGCCCGCCAGTTGGTGGCGTCCACTCCGGGATGGAGGAGGAAGGTGAACAGGGCGTGGCGCTCGTTGTGGAGGTGGGCGACCAGGGTGCGGTTGGCGTCGTGGGGGTGGGCCTGTTCGGCCAGCAGCTCGACCCGCTCGGTGAGATCGGCCACCACCTGCCGGCGCCGGCGCTGCGACAGCTCCCGGGCGTCGAGGGCGGTGTGGAGGATGTCGGCCACCACCTTGGGGGTGTGGCGGGCCCAGGAGGGGTTGTCGCCGGCCAGCTCGTGGCATCGCCGCAGTGGGTGGGCCAGGCAGGTCTGGTGGGTCGCTGAGCGGTAGCAGCGGTAGGGGGTCCAGCCGTCGCGCACCACCACCCCGGCGTAGTCGGCGTCGACCAGGATGGTGGCCTCCTCGAAGCCCCGGCCCTCGGCCACCCAGTAGGCGGTGGCCTCCGGCGTCGTGGCGGCCCACAGCCACACCCCCCGTCCGCCCTCCCGCCAGCCGGTCTCGTCCATCACCACGGCCGGGGCGGCGTTGATGCGTCGGCAGATCTCGGCGTGCACCGGGACCAGGGCCGTCCCCGTGCGCTGGGCCCCCGAGCACAGCGCCCCGGCGGTCACGCCGAAGCCCAAGCGCCCAAGCGCCGTGGCGCACTTGGCGAACGACAGGCCCAGGCCATAGTGCAGCCAGGCGGCGAAGGACCTGGCCTGGGGCCCGAGCTGGGAGGCAGCCGCCCCCAAGGCGTCGGAGGCCTGCTCTGGGTGGCGGCCCTGGACCCGGGCGCCGCAGTCCCGACAGCGGCCCACGCCGATGACGAAGCGGGTGGTGACCGGGCGGGGATCGGGCAGCTCCACCTGCCACTGCTCGGCGTCGCGCTCGTGCTCGACGCCCCCGCCGCAGTTCGGGCAGGCATCGGGCAGGGGGGCGGCCAGCTCCCGGTCGGCGCCGGGCGGCGCCATGCGGTGGCCGTGGCGGCCGTGGCGCTCGCCCGAGCGCCGCCCCGGCCGCTTCGGCTCCTCGGCTGGCTCGCCCTTGGAGAACGGCGCCGCCTGGCGCTTGCCGGTCCGCCGGGCCTCGTCCAGGGACTTCTCCAGCTCGGCGATCCGCTCGTCCCGCGCCGCCACCGCGTCACGAAGCTCGGCCACCTCGGCACGCAGGTCGTCAACCAGCGCGACCAGGTCCGTGTACGACGGAGCCGCTTCCGCCGCCTGCCCTCTCGCCTCGTCCGACACGACCGTGGGCTCCGGCTACCCCCTCTCCGCCCCACCAGCGTGCCAAGCCGCTCTGCTCAGGTGGTGGACCCCGCTATCCAAGTACGTGCGGTCAACGTGGGTCGCCCTCACCAACGACGCTCGCATCGGCGCATCAGGAGTTGGCTCTCGGGGTACGGTCATCACCGCAGGAATGTCCTGACGATGTCCCGGACTCCGGCGGGATTGTCACACCCATGGAAGGTGTCCTGCCCCAGGATGATCGAGAGGACGCCCCGGGTACCGGGGTTCGTACTTCGTCCCCTGGGCAGCTACTCCAGCGGCATTTCGGCCGGCGATGGCAGTGCCGAGCCCGATCCAACCTGCGGCCAGAACCACCAGTGGCACCTCGAGGAGACGCTCGTTGATCGCCTCCAGGACCCCGCCGACCACCGTCATCAGGAAGGGGGTGGCCACACCCATGGCCAGCGGCAGGTTGTGCCACGGGGGCGGGAAGGCATTGGTCCTGCGGGCTGTGCGGCCAAGCATTACGAGGCCGGCGACGGTGGCGAGGGCGGCAGTGGCGATGGGCACGCCGAGTACGACCTCGGGCGGGTCGGACAGCAGTAGTCCGACGGGCAGTACCAAGAGGGCTGCCGCGAGTGCGGCGTAGACGACGATCTTGCTCGCCCGCCCCGGTCGGGCGCCGGACTGAAGGAGGCGGTGATAGAGGCCGATGAGCCCGATCGGGAAGAGCAGCAGCGGGACCTCGAACAGCAACGGCGGTTGGTCGCCGGTGATGAGGATGGCCAGCCCCTTGGTCGCCCACATGGCCCCGCCCAGCATCGCCGCCCAGCCGCACCAGCGGATCGTCCGCTCGGTCACCGTCGGCTCACGGCGTAAGTGGGCATCGGGGGGCGGCAGGGTCTCGGGGCGGCGCCCATCAGGACCCGACGCTACAGCCAGGAGGAGGACCCCAGCGCGGCGTCGTTACCGGGCGCTCGCGCGGTGCCTTACTTGGGCGACTTCGCTTGCGATCAGGTTCACCCGCGGGAAGAACGGGAACCGGGGCTTCGATCCGGCTCCCTGACGAGCCGCCGGCCGCGGTGTCATAGACCGGCCAGCGCCGTGTGGGAAATCTCGACGGCGTTCTTCCCGCCCGCCTTGGCCCGGTACATGGCGGCGTCGGCGTCGTAAAGCAGCTGAGCCGTCGTCGTCGGAGCCCCGCCGGGGCACGGGAGGTACACGACAGCTCCGACACTGCCGGTCGCTGACACGAGGTCAAGGCCGATGGGCATTTTGGGTTCCAAGGCCGTGCGGATCCGAGCGGCGATGCGCTCGGTTTCGGATCGATCGACGTCTTCGCACAGCACGGCGAACTCGTCACCCCCGATTCGGGCCACGGAGTCGTGGGGACGCACCGCCGCGCGGAGCCGTTGCGCCGTTTCCGTCAAGACCCGGTCCCCCGCACTGTGCCCCAACGAGTCGTTCACCCGCTTGAAACCGTCCAGATCGACCACCATGACCGCCAACGGCAGGGCGCTTCGGGCGGACCGCGCCATTGCCTGTTCCAGCCGATCGTCGAACAGGGCCCGGTTGGGCAGATCCGTCAAGCCGTCGTGGGAGGCGACGTGGCGCAACGCCTGGTACAGCGTGGCCCGCTCGATCGCCAGCCCGGCGTGGCATCCCAGGGTCCGGTGCAGCTCGACCTCGTCGGCATTGGGGAGGGGGCTGCGGCCGAAGTACACGGCGTAGGCACCGAGCGTGAGTGTCCCAGCGACGATGGGAACGGCGGTCACGGCCGCGAACGCTGAATGGGCCAGCGGCGCCGCCAGGAGCGGGAACTCCCGGGTGGCCTGCTCGGGCGACTCGACCGTCACCGGCTCGCGCTCCCGGCAGGCGGCGGCCGGAGGCATCGCGTCGGTGGACAGGAGCTGGGGGGTGAGCGTCGAGGGGACGTCGTTGGCGCTGGCCAGCGAGAGGGTGGACCCGTCGGCGTCGAGGAGCCAGATCGCCGCGCCAGCCCCGTCGAACACCTCGCCCAGCACCCGGACGAGGGTGTCGACCACAGCGGCGCGGTCGCCGACGACCGCTGTCTCGGCGACGACGCGGTGCAGGATCCGCACCCGTCGGTTGGATCGCTCGGCGAGTTTGCGGGCGGCCAACAGTTCGCGCTCGTAGGCTCGGCGGTGGGTGGCGTCGAGCAGTGCCACGTGGGTCAGGAGCGGGCTGCCGTTGGTCCCCCCTCTGACGACTGCGTCGACGAGGACCGGCAGGACGTGCCCGTCCGGGCACGCGAGATCGAGGACTATGCCCTTCACCGCGCCGTGCATCCTCAGCAGCGGAGCGAAGTGCGTCTCGTGGTAGGCCCGCCCCCCGGCTGTGAGCAATTCGGCGAACCGGCGTGTGCCGACGATCTCCTCGCGCCGGTAACCCGTCCAGTCGAGAAGCGTCGAGTTGACCCTCGTGACGGTGCCATCCGGGGTCGTGGTCAAGAAGCCGCAAGGCGCCTGCTCGTAGAAGACCTCGGCGCTCTCCTGCGCCGGGGGCGGGGTCACGACCGATCCAGGAAGTCCAGCATCGCCGCGATCGTCTCGTCGGGAGCGCTTAGATGCGGGCAATGGCCGGTGGCCTCCAGCATCACGAAGTCGCTGCCCTCGATGAGTTCGTGCACGTACCGGCCCACCGTCGGTCCGGCGATGGCGTCCTCCGAGGCTTGAATCACGAGGGTCGGGACCGAGACGTGAGGGAGATCGTGTCGGTTGTCCGACAGGAACGTCACCTCGGCGAAGTGTCCGGCGATGACCGGGTCGGTTCGGCAGAAGCTCTGCTCCAGTTCAGCCGCCAGTTCTGGACGGTCCGGATGGCCCATGACCACCTGAGCCATTGCTCTCGACCAGCCCAAGTAGTTGCTGTCGAGCGCGTCCAACAAGCCGACTATGTCCGCTTTGGAGAACCCGCCGACGTAGCCGCTGATGTCGTCGTCGAGGTAGCGCGGGGACGGGCCGATCAGAACGAGCGCACCGACGCGTTCGGGCGCCCGGGTCGCCGCCAGCACTCCGATCATCGCGCTGACCGAATGCCCGACGAAGACCACGTCCCGCAGGTCGATGGTCCGACAGATCGTGACGACGTCGTCGGCGTAACCGTCCAGCGAGTTGTAGCGGGCATGGTCGTAGGCTGTCAGGTCCGACCCGCCAGCACCGACGTGATCGAACAGAACCGTGCGGTATTCAGGCCGAAAGGCGGGTTCGATACCCCGCCACATATGCTGATCGCACCCGAAACCGTGGGCGAACACCATCGGTCGTCCCTCGGGGGCACCGGCGAGGACGACGTTGTTGCGCGTTATGACGCTCACCTTGGCAACGGTACAGCCGGAACCGGGTGACACGACGCCCTATGGGAATTAATTACCGTGCGACACCGAAGGTATGGCGTCTTTTGGAGCTTTTGACCCTTCTATTCTGGGTTGCGCGCGGTTTACCCGGTATCCCGCGAGGTGCAGCGGGTGGGCCGCCCGCTAATGCTCAGCGCGAGCAACGGGGTCGGGCACCAGGCCAGGACAGCGCATAGCCCCGTACGTGGCGGGGCGCGGTTGTGACCCGCGCCGGCCGCGGACGACGAGGGCGGCGGATCGGGGAGCCGGCCGGCGTACATATCACGCGCTCGATAACGCGGTCCGCCTTCCGGCGCGACCGCGACCTATCGGCGCCGTCGCGAGCACTCGCGTTTGGCTAGGCCCGCTCGAGCCGAGCTGCGATGTCGCGGTACCGGGAGACCGGGATGAGGTGAACGCCATCGAATGCACCGGACTGGCGGATGTCGTCGACCATGCCGCATGCGAAGTCGACGCCCGCGTCCGCGTCCTGGTCCAGGGCGTCGATCAGGTCCTGGGGTATGGCGAGCTGAGGAACCTCTGACGTGAGCTTCCGGGCCATGGATGCCGACGGCGGGGCGAGGACTCCGGCGAAGATCGGACCGTCGAAGTCGACGGTGTCCCGCCACCTCAAGAGGTCGGGCATCGGAGCAGGTCGCCTGTACGAACACGAGGTCCGCCACTGCCTTCCAACGTGGCAGGGGCTGCAGTCGTGATGTGACGCCGAGCCGGAGTGGACCCTTCGGGAGTCTTGAGTCGTCAGCGAACCGTCGCGCGTCTTCCAACATGGTGCGAACGGTCAGGTCGTCAGACCGGCGGCCGGTCTCGGGTCGGTCGCCATACACGAGGAGGAACTCATCGACGCCATACGCCGCCGCGGTGAGCGCTGGCGCGCACGCCCGTCGATCAGCTCGTCCAGATCGGCGAGCCGGGGTGCGGGAGCACGGGGCGCGGCCTCACCCCGACGGAGCACGTCGAGCGCGGCGCGCAGCTCATGGAGCGACTCCCGGCTCGCCTCCTTGATCGCGGTGAGCGCCGGGCCTGTGGGGTTGTCCGCCGCCGCCAGGTGAAGGGCGACGCTCGCCTGCACATTGATGAGCGAGAGGTTGTGGGCCAGCACGTCACGCAGCTCCTGGGCCAGCAACAGGCGCTGCTCGTCGGCAGCGGTTTGCTCGCGCACGGCGGCCTGCTCTCGGCGGCTGCGCACCACCTCGGACAGGGCCAGCACGACGGCGAGCCACCCCGCGACGAGGGCGAGGTGAGCGAGGTTCGTGTCGGCGTGGTCGTCGAGCATGTGCCCGACCGAGAAGCCGACGAAGCCCGCCGAGGCGAGCAGCCACGTCTCGCGGCGGCGACCGGACTGGACGGCCGAGAACAGCGCCACGACGACGCTGACGAAGATCGGCCCGTAGGCGTAACCGAGTCCGACGTAGACGTCCGCAGCACCGATCGCCACGCCTACCGCGATGAGGGGCCACCGGTCACGCCAGGCCAGCGCGGCCGGACCGAGCAGCACGAGCACGACCGCCAGGGCGTCCATCGGCAGGCGGTCTGGTTGGTTTTCGGCGGCGCCGAACGATCCGATGACCTGGAACGCGCCGACAGCCAGCGCACCGAGCGCGACCGTGCTCCTCGGGTTGCGTGATGCCGACGTCGATCGGGACCGCGTACGGGACAGGAAACTCCCGGATCGCATTGAGCTTGGCAGCCGCTCGGCCGAGTGATGGCCAGGCCCTCTTGTCGACAGGGCGAGAGATGAACTCGAGCACCACCATCAGCCCGCTCGCTGCCCGAGCCACCCGTTGGCCTTGGCGGGTACGCAGGACGGCCGGCACGTGCTCGTAGCCTTGTTCGGTGAGGACGTCGATCACTCTCAGTTGCTCGTCGTCGGCGACGTCAGGCCGGGGCATCGGGTCGCTCTTGACGACGAAGTCTCCTTGATCGCTGCGTATCCTCAGCACCTCGCGAGTGTCGAAGCCGCCGAGTCGCTCGCCGATCGAGACACCCTACAGGTCCCACTGATCGCTCAGCCACCCGATGTCCACTGATGTGATCCAACCACCAACCTGCTCCTCCGGACCAGGTTGGAGTGTCCGCTTCGGACGCGCCACCACATCGCGAGGCCAGCGCAGCTCGTTGCCGAGCCAACCGCGCGCCGCGGCGCGCCGCCTCCTTTCGTAGCCTGTCAGTGTGCTGGTTCGGACCGCGAGCGGGCCCGACCTTGAGCAGGTCGTCGCACGCGAGTTCGAGACGCTTCTCGACCGGTTCGATCTCTCGCCGTGGCGCTTCACCGAGACGATGCTCCTACCGGCGCGTCGCGAGCGCTTCTTGCCAGACCGGTCACCCGCCCGACCTGACGGGACCGGCCGGTACGCGGCGCTCCACCAGCAGTGGACGCTCTGACGGCTCAACCGGCGCTGGTGATGAATTGCCTGATCTGCGCCGCGTGCTCGACGGTGTGCAGCGGATGCTCGTCAGCAGCCAGGCGTACGGCTGACCCTTGTACCGGTGCGTCCCCGGCAGCGGTGTCGACGCCTTCTCATCGGTCATGACCGACAGGGCGGCGTTCACCCTCCGGCGAAGCTCGTCGAGGTATGCGACGAGTTCGGACGGTGACCACGCGCTCGGCAGGAGCGTAAGGTCGCGCCAGTGGGCCTTGTCCGCGAAAGGTTGGGGGCGGGGAGAACGGCGCGAGGTCGCCCGTGAGGTCGTAGTCCACGATCTCGAGCGCGTGCCACGCGACACTCCACGGCGTCGAGCGTCGAGCCGCGTACGCAGCGTCGCCTTCGGCACCCTCCCACATGCTCGACTCCCACAGATCAGCACGGGATGTCTGGAGAACACTCGTTCGGGAGGCGGTCCGGTCGGTGATCCAGCACGACGACCGGATGGCGAACCACCAGGCTCCGGGGAGTGTGGGCAACGCTCAGGCGTGCCGAGTCAACGACAAGATCGGTGCGCTCGAGGCCAGTCGGTGGATGCACGACTTCGCGGTCGTCAGCCGGGCCGGTCGCCAGCCTGTTCCGGAGCGGCCCCTGGGCCGAGCCGGTCGGCCAGACGCAACAACTCCACGGGGATCGGGAAGATCAGCGTCGAGTTCTTCTCGGCCGACACCTCGACCATCGTCGACAGCATCCGAAGCTGCATGGCCGCAGGGTGCGTTTCGAGCACCGCCGCCGCCTGGCCGAGCGCCTCGGCCGCTTCGAGCTCGCCCTGCGCGTGGATGACCTTCGACCGACGCTCGCGCTCGGCCTCGGCCTGGCGACCCATGGCGCGGCGCATCCCCTCGGGCAGTTCGACGTCCTTGACCTCGACCAGGGTGACCTTGATCCCCCAGGGATTTGTGAGCTCGTCGATGATCTGCTGGAGCTGCTGGTTGAGTTCGTCGCGCTTGATCAACAGGTCGTCAAGCTCGACCTGGCCGAGGATGCTTCGCAGCGTCGTCTGCGCGACCTGCGACGTCGCGACGAAGTAGTTCTGAATGGCCACGACGGCTTTCACCGGGTCGATGACGTTGAAGTACGTCACCGCGTTGACCCTCAACGTCACGTTGTCCTTGGTGATCACGTCCTGAGGCGGGATGTCGTGGGTGACGGTCTGGAGGTTCACCTTCACCATCCGGTCGATGATCGGGACGATGAAGAACAGCCCCGGCCCCTTGGCGCCCATGATTCGTCCGAGGCGGAAGATCACGCCCCGCTCGTACTCGTTCACTATGCGGACGGCCGCGATGACGATCACTACGACCAGCACGATCGCCGCTCCGATGCCGTAGAGCAGTGCTTCGCTCATGATTCCCCTGTCTGTTGGTCACTCGGGTTGTCGGGCACGGGCTCCACGACGAGGTCCAGACCGTCGATGTCGACCACTCGGGCGCGGCCAGGCTGCAGCTCACCGTCGAGGGGCCGGACGTTCCACCACGCGCCCTCCACGAGCGCCTGGCCGCGGCCCCCGCCGACGTGGTGGACGGAGACGGTGCGGCCGATGAACAGGCCGGGTCCGGTCGTGGTCGAGTCGGTCGCTGTGGTGCGCAGGACCAGCCGCCCGGCGAAGACGACGGCGCCACCGACGACTGCGGCCACGGGCGCGACGACCGCCATGCTCACCTCCAGCCCAGGCGCGTCGTCGAACAGGAAGATGCCGCTGAGCACGAGCGCGGCGGTCCCCCCGGCGGCTGCGACGCCGATGCCGGGCGCGAACAGCTCTGCCACGAACAAGGCGGCCGCCAGTCCGAGCAGCAGCAGTCCCACCGCGTTCACGGGGAGGACCGACAGCGAGAAGAGCGCGAGCAGTATGAGCACGGCGCCCACGGCACCGCCCCCGCCGACGCCCGGGCTCGCCAGCTCGTAGATCAGCGCGCGCTGATCTACGAGC
>Ga0247704_1000069_pt1 | contig 27289 bp, 31 predicted proteins | sample 41W_NmetaG_FD_189042 | JGI IMG/M metagenome (GOLD analysis project Ga0247704, IMG submission 189042) | Soil microbial communities from hillslope of Landscape Evolution Observatory, University of Arizona, Oracle, AZ, United States - 4-1-W_N | ecosystem: Engineered > Artificial ecosystem >...
CCCATCCCCACTGGAAGACGGCGACGACGATGCCGTAGGCGGCGCCGATGGTGAGGACGTTCATGAGGACGGCCTTGAGCGGCACCAGCAGTGACCGGAAGACGATCAGCAGCAGCACGAACGACAACGCCAGCACCGCACCGAAGAAGAGGAGCATCCTCTTGGCGAGGTAGTCGGTGATGTCGATGGCGATGGCGGCGCCTCCGGTGACTTCGACGTCGAGGCCGGTGCCGGCCGTCGCGGCGGGGATGACCTCGGCGCGGAGACGACGGACGAGTGCGGCCGTGGCTTCGTCCTGGGGAGCGGTGGTGGCGACAAGGCTCATGAGGTAGGCGCTCGGCCGGGCCGGGTCGTTGGCGATCGGGGCGGTGACGGCGGCGACGCCGTCGGTGCGCACCAGGGCGGCGTGGAGCGCGGCGACGGAGTCGGCGGACTCGCCGACGACGGTGATGAGGAACGGGCCGTTGAACCCGTCGCCGAACCCCTCGGCCAGCAGGTCGTAGGCCTGCCGGGTGTCGGTGCCCTCGGGGAAGTTCCCTTCGTCGGCCCAGCCGAGGCGAAGGCTGGCGACCGGTGCCGCGAGGAGGACCAGCACGACGCTCGCCCCGACCAGCCAGCGGAGCGGGTTGCGCTGGATGGTGCGGCTCCACCGGTAGGCGAGGGTCGCTTCCATTGGCTTCGCGACCCGTCGAGGGACGGCGCGCCGCAGCGGCCGGACGGCCAGGCTGGCGAGCAGGGTGAGGAGGGCGAAGGCGCCGCCGAGGGCGGCGAGCGGCGCGAACCCGATGCCGAGCCCGAGCAGGGCGACGGACGTGAAGCCGGCGGCGATGAGGCCGCGCCAGCGGGTGATCTCGACCCGCTCACGGGCGAAGCCGAGCAGCGCCGGGAGCAGCGTGGTGGACGTGAACATGGTGGCGAGCACGGTGGCGGAGACGCCGATGCCCATGCCGCCGACGGATCCGACGCCCACCAGGAGCAGGCCGAGCATCGAGATCATCACGGTGGTGCCGGCGAAGATCACGGCTCGCCCGGCGGTTTCCATGGCGGTCACGGTGGACGCACGGGCCGAGCGCCCGGCGTGGAGGCCGTCCCGGTAGCGGGAGACGATGAAGAGGGCGTAATCGATGCCGACGCCGAGCCCGATCATGATCCCGAGGACGGTGGCGTCGGTGGGGATGGTGAACACGTTGCTGAGGAGCAGGGTCACGCCGATGCCGGCGGCGACGCCGCCGAGCGCGACCGCTATCGGGAGGCCCATGGCGAGCACCGACCCGAATGCCAGGATCAGGACGATCATGGCGAAGGCGAGGCCGAGGAGCTCGGTCTGCGGGGGCTCGATCACGGCCAGGTACTGGCCACCCGCGAAGACCTCGAGGCCGTCGATCGCAGGCGCGTGCTCGCTGATCGCCTTGCCGAGCAGGCCGGACTCGGCGTCGTCGACGTCGGAGGACAAGTTGACCTGGGCGTAGGCGACTCGGCCGGCCAGCGGGCCATCCCGGGCGATCTGGCTCTGGCCGCGCTCGGCGTAGGGCGAGACCACGGTCGCACCCGGGTGCTGCGGCTCACCGCCGTCGTCGGGGAACCCGGCGTCGACCGTTGCGAACAGTCCTTCCATGGCGGCCCGGACCTCCGGGTCGTCGATGCCTTGGGCTGCCCTGAACACGATCGTGCCCGTCTGCCCGCCGGTGCCGAGCTCGGGGAAGTGCTCAGCCAGCACGGCGAACCCGGCGGCGCTGCCGGAGCCGGGCACCTGGGCGTTGCCGCTGAACTGCGAGCCGACCGTGCCAGCCGCGCCGAAGATGGCGACGAAGGCGACGAGCCAGAGCCCGAGGGCCTTGATCCGGTGATCGAAGCACCAGCCGGCGACCCGGCCGAGGAGCGACGTTGGGCGTGGGGTTGCTGCTGAGGTGGGCATGAGCCCATGGTCGTGATGTCCGGCGCTCGCCACATCGGGCGTCCAGCCATTCGAGACCCGCCGATCGGACGGTTGGCTTCTCGTACTTTCGGCCGATCCGCCGGCTGGCGGACTTCCTTAGAGTGGGGTCATGCTCCGGGACGCGGCTCGTTCGTTGTGGGCCGAGCCCCGCGTTCCCGATGCGCCCGGGCCGGTCTGGCGGGACTGGGCGCTCGTCTCGGCGCTGGTGCCCGTGGTGGTCCTCGAGGGAGTGTTCCGGGAGGACCTGGTGTGGCGGGCGCTCTCCATGACCGTCGCCCTGGCTCTGCTCCCGACGTTGCTGTGGCGAAGGACGCACCCGCTCCAGTCCGTCGCCGCCGCCTTCGGCCTCGTCGCGGTCGTGCAGGTCGCCTCGCTCATCCTCGGCGACGACTGGCGGGGCCTGGATGCCACCGTCTTCGTGATCTTGTTGGTGTACGCGCTGTTCCGCTGGGGCTCCGGTCGTGACGCCGTGATCGGGCTGGCGATCGTGTCGATCCCGGTGCTGCTGCATGCCTTCGACGCGCTGATGCAATCGGACGCCGACGAGATCACGCTCAGCGAGGTGGCTGAAGGTGTCGTGTTCGTGCTCCTGGTGGCGGCGGTCGGTGCCTCGGTCCGCTACGCGGACAAGGCCCGTCGCCGGGGGATGGATCAGGTGAAGCTCCTCGAGCGAGAGCAGCTGGCACGCGAGCTCCATGACACCGTCGCCCACCACGTCTCGGCCATCGCCATCCGGGCCCAGGCCGGCCGTGTCGTGGCCTCCACGGATCCGGCCGCCGCGGTGGAGGCCCTCGCCGTCATCGAGCAGGAGGCCTCTCGGACCCTCGCCGAGATGCGCACGATGGTCAGTGCCCTCCGGCAGGAAGAGGAACCGGACCTCACACCGCAGCGCGGCGTCGCCCAGGTCGAAGACCTCGCCACCGGCCCCGGCGAACGGCCGCGGGTCGACGTCGAGCTCTCCGGAGACCTCGACGGGCTGCGGCCTTCCGTCGATGCCGCCATCTTCCGCCTCGCCCAGGAGTCGATCACCAACGCCGTGCGCCACGCCCGCCACGCCACCCGCGTCCAGGTGGCGGTGCGGGGCGAGCCCGACTGTGTCCGCATGACGGTGCACGACGACGGCGATCCGGGACCGTTCGATCCCAGGACGGCGACCGGGTTCGGGCTGGTCGGGATGGCCGAACGGGCGAAGCTGCTCGGCGGCACCCTCGAAGCAGGCCCCACCCGGAAGGGATGGACCGTCACCGCTGTGCTCCCGCGGGGCGACCGCCCGTGAGCATCACCGTCCTGCTCGCGGATGACCAGGAGATCATCCGGACCGGGCTCCGGATGATCCTGAACGCCCAGCCGGACATCGAGGTCATCGGCGAGGCCGCCGACGGCGCCGAGGCCGTCACGCTGGCCAAGCAGCTCCGCCCGGACGTCTGCCTGTTCGACATCCGCATGCCCGGCCTCGACGGGATCGAAGCAACCCGCCAGCTCGCCGGACCCGACGTCGCCGAGCCGCAGGCCGTGGTCGTCATCACCACCTTCGATCTCGACGAGTACGTCCATGGCGCCCTCAAGGCAGGCGCGCGGGGGTTCCTGCTGAAGGACGCCGGCCCCGAGCTGCTCGTGCAGGCCATCAAGGCCGCCGCCAACGGCGATGCGCTCATCGCACCGAGCGTCACCGCGCGGTTGCTCGCCACGTTCGCCCACCGACGCGACGGCACGCCCCCGGCGCAGCCCGTCGCCCCACTGACCGACCGGGAGGAACAGGTGCTGGTGTCCGTCGCACGGGGCCGCACCAACGCCGAGATCGCCACCGAGCTCTTCATCAGCCTGAGCACGGTCAAGACCCATCTCGGCAGCTTGATGAACAAGCTCGGCGCCCGGAACCGGGTCGAGATCGCCATGTGGGCGCACGAAACCGGACGAATCGGCGCCTGACGCGCGACCTCAAAGACATAGCTTCCCTGTCACCGAACGCCGGGACAGTGCGTGCTCGTCGCTTACGACACGGTACGGCGACGGCACGATCCAGTGTCTGCTGGGTCATCTCGACGAACGGCCAGGCCGAGCGTTCCTCCCGCATTGCCCGGTGTCCCTGCGGACTCGTCGAAGAGAAGCCCGCCTCGAGTTCCGTCGGGGTGCAACGAGCCACCAGGCCGCTCTCCAACCAACGGCATGAGCCGGTCGGCGACCAACGACTGGGCGCGGCGGGCCAACGCCGAGGTGTCGCCCAGGTAGAGGGCCTCAGCCCCACGCGTCGCGCCGGGCCGCAGCCGGCGACTCGGCGCTACGAGCGATGACCCCCACGATGCGCCGAGCTCACGTCGCCCCCTGGCCGTCGACGACGATCGGATCGTCACCGTCGGCGCCGCTGATCGACGCGCCGGCCGCCACCTCCACCCCGCTGTCGACGATCGCCCGCTCCACCCGGGCACCGGACCGGATCACCGCCCCGTGGAGGAGGACCGAGTCGTGGACCTCGGCGCCCGCTTCGACGACCACGCCCGGCGACAGGACCGACCGGGTGACCCGCCCGGCCACCCGGCTGGCCGGCGAGAGCAGCGAGTCCTCCGCCGACCCGCCGGCGTCCACCCGGGCCGGCGGCCGGTGGCCGCTCGTGGTCCGAATGGGCCAGTCGAGGTCGTCCAGGTCGAGGCGCCCCTCGACCAGATCCTGGTGGCCCTGCCAGTAGCTCCGCGGCGTGCCCATGTCCCGCCAGTACCCGGCCAGGCGGAACTCGAAGGCCTTCCCCCCCTCGACCAGCCTCGGGAGCAACGCGTCGCCGAAGTCTCCCTTCCCGTCCTCGCCCAGGGCGCCGAACAAGGCGGCCGGGCGGTAGGCGAAGACCTCGGTCGTCACCAGGTCGGTCGGTGGGTCGTCCGGCTTGTAGGCGAACCCGGTGACCCGACCGCCACCGTCGACCGACACCACCCCGAACCGGCCGGGGTCCTCGTCGACCCGGGTGGTGACCATGGTCACGTCCGCGTCTCGCTCGAGGTGGGCGTCGACCACGTCGCGGTAGTCGAGGGTGTACACGGCGTCGGCCGAGAGCACGAGGATCACGTCGGCCCTGAACTCCTGGAGCAGCCTGCGGTGGCGCCAGAGGGCGTCGGCGTTGCCCTCGGTGAACCCCTCCCCCTCCCCGCCGGTGAACGGGTGGAGGATCCGCAGGCCGCCCTCCGTGCGGTCGAGGTCCCACGGGCGCCCATTGGCCAGGTGGTCCTCGAGCGAGTGGGGCTGGTACTGCTGGAGCACCCAGACGTCGCTGATCCCGCTGTTGGCGCAGTTGCTGAGCGGGACGTCGATCAGGCGGAAGTGGCCGGCGAAGGGGAGGGCCGGCTTGGCCCGGTGCTCGGTGAGCGGCCCCATCCGGTTCCCCGCGCCGCCGGCGAGGACCACGGCCAGGACCCGAGGCCGGGCCTTACCCAGCGCGGCCCGTCCTGCCGATGCGCTCGGCCCGGCTGTGGTGGCGCTCCAGGGCGGCGTCGACCAGGTGCTCGATGAGGTCCGAGTAGCCGATCCCCGACGCCTCCCACATCTTGGGGTACATCGAGATGGGCGTGAAGCCGGGAATGGTGTTGACCTCGTTGACCAGCAGGCCCCGCCCGTTCTCCTCGTAGAAGAAGTCAACGCGGGCCATGCCGTCGACCCGGAGGGCGTGGCCGGCGGCCAGGGCCATGCCCTGCACCTCCTCGACCACCTCGCGGGGCAGCGGGGCGGGGACGAGCAGCTCGGCCGCCCCCTCCTTGTACTTGTCGTCGTAGTCGTAGAACTCGTGGCTGGGCCGGACCTCGCCGGGCAGCGACGCCCGCAGCCGGCCGTAGCCGAGGAGGCCGCACTCGATCTCGCGGGCGGTGACCGCCTCCTCGAGGACGATCCACTCGTCGTAGGCGAGGGCCAGCTTGACCGCCGAGGCCAGCTCCTCGACGTCGTGGGCCTTGGTGACGGCCACCGACGACCCCAGGTTGGAGGGCTTCACGAACAGGGGGAAACCGAGCTCGGCCGCGGCCTCGTCGAGCGCCCCGTCGTCGACCTCGATGTCGCGCAGGGCCAGGTAGCGGACCTGGTCCATGCCCGCCCCGGCCAGCACGTCCTTGGCCATGGCCTTGTCCATGCACAGGGCCGAGGCCAGCACGCCCGAGCCGATGTAGGGGATGCCGGCCAGCTCGAGCAGGCCCTGGATGGTGCCGTCCTCGCCCAGGGGGCCGTGGACCAGCGGGAAGGCGAGCGACTCGGGGGTGAGCACCGAGGGGTCGACCCCCGGGCCCTCGGCGACCAGCGCGGTGGCGCCCGGCTCGTAGGACGCCATGACCCACTGGCCGTCCTCGGCGATCCCGACGGGGACCACCTCGTACCGCTCGGGGTCGACGGAGGCGATCACGTGGGCCGCCGTGACACACGAGACCTCGTGTTCGGCGGAGCGACCGCCGAAGAGGATGACCAGGCGCACGGGTGCTGAGTCTAGGGGCAAGCGGCCGATGGCAGGCTAGGAGCGATGCGACTCCGAGCGACAGAGGTGGCGGCGGCGACGGGCGGGACGCTGCTGGGCCCCGACGCCGAGATCGAGGGGGCGGCGGTCGACTCCCGCACGCTGCGGGGCGGCGAGCTGTTCGTCGCCCTCAAGGCCGAGCGCAACGGGCACGACTTCGTGGAAGCCGCCTTCGAGGCGGGGGCGGCCGCCTCCCTGGTCAGCGCGGAGACTCCCCGGGTGCCCGCCGTCCTCGTGGACGACACCCTCCGGGCCCTCACCTCCCTGGCCACGGCCGCCCGGGCGCGCATCGGCGGGACGGTGATCGGGATCACCGGATCGGTGGGCAAGACGTCGACCAAGGACCTGCTGGCCGCGGCCCTCGGCCGGCGCTTCCGGGTCAGCGCCAGCGCCAGGTCGTTCAACAACGAGCTGGGCGTCCCCCTGACCGTGCTGAACACGCCCGACGACGCCGAGGCCCTGGTCGTGGAGATGGGCGCCCGGGGCCGGGGCCACATCGCCTCACTCTGCGCGGTGGCCCGGCCGTCGATCGGCGTCGTCACCACCGTCGGCCTGTCCCACGCCGAGTTCTTCGGGACGCTCGACGACGTGGTCCGGGCCAAGGGCGAGCTGGTCGAGTCCCTGCCCGCCCACGGGACCGCAGTGCTGAACGCCGACGTGGACCTGGTGGCCGCCATGGCCGAGCGCACCGAGGCCCAGGTGCTCACCTTCGGGCTGGCCGCGGCCGACGTCCGGGCCGAGGACGTCTCCCTCGACGACGACCTGCGGGCCTCGTTCCGCCTGCGCACCCCCTGGGGCAGCGCCGGCGTCCGCCTCCACATCCGCGGCCACCACCAGGTGGGCAACGCCCTGGCCGCGGCGGCCGCCGCCCTGGCCGGCGGGGCCACCGTGGACGACGTGGCGGCCGGCCTGGGCGACGCCCGCCTGTCGCCCTGGCGCATGCAGCTGGAGCGGTCGCCCTCGGGGGCGCTGATCCTGAACGACGCCTACAACGCCAACCCGCTCTCCTCGGAGGCCGCCCTGCGGGCCCTGGCCAACCTGCCCGCCGAGCGCCGGACGGCCGTCCTCGGGATCATGGCCGAGCTGGGCGACGTGGGGCCGGCCGAGCACGCCCGCATCGGCGCCCTGGCCGCCGAGCTGGGGATCCGGCTCATCGCCGTGGGCGCCCCCGACTACGGCGGCGAGCAGGTGGCCAGCGCCGAGGAGGCCCTCGACCGCCTCGGCCCGCTGGGCCCCGGCGACGCCGTGCTGGTCAAGGGCAGCCGGGCGGCCGGCCTCGAACGCCTGGCCGATAGCCTCGCCGGATCATGAGCCGACCCGAACTGGTGACCGATCCGGGGGCCAGGACCCCCGTTTCTGTCACCAGTTCGCCTTGGTCGTGAGGATCTACACCCGCAAGGGCGACGACGGCACCACCGGCCTGCTCTACGGCGGCCGGGTGCGCAAGGACTCGCCCATCCCGGTGGCCTGTGGCGACGTCGACGAGGCCCAGGCCGCGCTGGGCCTGGCCCGGGCCGCGGCCCCGGCCGGATCCGAGCTCGACGGGCTGCTCGTGGGCCTCGAGCGCGACCTGTGGGTCCTCATGGCCGAGCTGGCCACCGCGCCGGAGCACCACGACCGGCTGGTGGCCGGGCGCACGCTGGTCACCGCCGAGATGGTGGGCGCCCTGGAGCCCCTGATCGACGACCTGGGCGCCCGGTTCCGGCCGCCGACCGAGTTCGTCCTCCCCGGCCAGCACCCGGTGGCCGCCGCCCTCGACCTGGCCCGTACCGTGGTCCGGCGGGCCGAGCGCAGCGCGCTGGCGGTGGCCGGGCCCGGCTCCCACGCCGTTCCGTACCTGAACCGCCTCTCCGACCTGTTGTGGACCATGGCCCGCTGGCAGGAAGAGACGTCCCTCACCGCCCGCACCGACACCCTGGAGTAGCCCTCATGCCGATCGCCTTCTCGCTGACCGACGACGTGCCCGCCGACGCGGCGGCCGTGGGCGCGCCGGTCTTCGCCGGCCGCATCCTCCCCCCGGGCTCGGCCGCCGACCTCGACCTGAACTTCCTCGCCGAGCGGGGGTTCGAGGGCAAGCCCGGCGAGGCGCTGGCCGTGCCCGCCGGCCGGGGCACATGGATCGCCCTCGGCGTCGGCAACCCCGATGAGGTCACGGCCGAGACCCTGCGCCGGGCCGCGGCCGCCTTCGTCCGCGCCGCCTGGAAGGACCGGTCCGGCGCCACCACCCTGCTCGCCGCCGCCCCCGACGGCCTCGACCCGGCCGTGGCCGCCCAGGCCATCGCCGAGGGGGCGTCGCTCGCCGCCTACCGCTTCAGCCGCTACAAGGCCGACCCCAAGCCCTGCCGGCTGGAGTCGATCGCCGTGGTCGGCACCGGCGACGCGGCCCGCCACGGCGTCGACCGTGGCGCCCGGGTCGCCACCGCCGTCGCCCTGGCCCGGGACCTGGTCAACGAGCCGGCCCGGGCCATGACCCCCCGCCGGCTGGCCGAGATCGCGGCCGAGGTGGCCGAGGGCGAGGGGCTGACCCTCACCGTGCTCGACGAGGTCGCCATCGCCGCCGAGGGCCTGGGCGGGCTGGCCGGGGTGGCCGCCGGCTCCGACGAGCCGCCCCGGCTGATCGAGCTGGTCTACGAGCCGGAGTCGCCGGAGGGCACCGTCGCCCTGGTGGGCAAGGGCATCACCTTCGACTCGGGCGGCCTGTCGATCAAGACGGCCGAGGGCATGGAGACCATGAAGACCGACAAGTCGGGGGCGGCGGCCGTGCTGGCCGCCATGTCGGTTATCGCCGCCCTGGCCCCGCCGGTCAAGGTCATCGGGATCATCCCGGCCACCGAGAACATGCCGGGCGGGTCGGCCCTGAAGCCGGGCGACGTGCTGACCGCCCGCAACGGCAAGACCATCGAGGTGCTCAACACCGACGCCGAGGGCCGGCTGGTGCTGGCCGACGGGCTGTCGCTGGCCGTGGAGGCGGGGGTCGACGCCATCATCGACGTGGCCACCCTCACCGGGGCCTGCGTCGTAGCCCTGGGCCGCAAGGTGGCGGGTCTCATGGGCAACCACCAGGGCTGGATCGACCAGGTCCGCGACGCCGCGGCCCGGGCCGGCGAGGAGGTCTGGCCCCTCCCCCTCCCCGAGGACTACCGCAAGCAGATCGACTCCGACGTGGCCGACGTGAAGAACATCGGCGGCGGACGCTACGCCGGCGCACTGACCGCCGGGCTCTTCCTGCGCGAGTTCGTGGGCGGCGTCCCCTGGGCCCACCTCGACATCGCCGGCCCGGCCCGCAGCGAGGAGGATGAGGGCTACCTCCAGAAGGGGGGCACGGGCTTCGGCGTCCGCACCCTGGTGGAGGCGGTCATGTCGTTCCGCCAGCCCTGAACGACGACCCCGTCCTCGCCTTCGAGTCGCAGGCCGCCTGGGAGGCCTGGCTGGCGGAGCAGCACGCCGCCTCGGACGGCATCTGGCTGAAGCTGGCCAAGAAGGCGTCCGGCATCCCGTCGGTGACCATCGCCGAGGCCATCGACAGCGCCCTCTGTTACGGCTGGATCGACGGCCAGCGCAACCGGTTCGACGAGCAGTGGTACCTCCAGCGGTTCACGCCCCGGCGGGCCCGCAGCACCTGGTCGAAGATCAACCGGGACAAGGTCGAGCGGCTGGCGGCCGAGGGCCGGATGCGGCCGGCCGGCATCCGGGAGGTGGAGCGGGCCAAGGCCGACGGCCGGTGGGACGCGGCCTACGACGGGCCGAGCGCGGCCACCGTCCCCGAGGATCTCCAGCGGGCGCTGGACGCCAACCCGGCCGCCGCCGCCTTCTTCGCCACCCTGAACAGCCGGAACCGCTTCGCCATCCTGTACCGGGTGCAGGAAGCCAAGCGCCCGGAGACCCGTGCCCGCCGGATCGAGACGTTCGTCGCCATGCTCGCCCAGGGGCAGACGGTCTACCCGTAGACCCGGCTCACCACTTCCAGGACGCGGCCAGATCCGTGCGCACGGTGGTGGCGTAGCCCTCGAGGGCGCCGAGGAGCTCCTCGGAGCTGAGCCGCATCTCCGAGGAGCGCACGTACCAGACGGGCGCCCCGTCGCCTCGCCGGGCCTTGATGACCGCGAACACGGTCTCGATCAGGTAGTCGTCGATCACGCCCACCGTCTCCAGCCCGGCCAGCAGCTCGCTGAAGGAGGTGGGCGTGGGCGGGCCCCCGCGGCCGCCGGTGGTCCCGGCCGGGGCGTCGGCCGCCGTGCGCTTCCACGCCCTGGTCAGCCGCTGGCGCAGCGACGTGGTCAGCCCGTCGAGCACCCCGAGCAGCTCCTCCATGGTCAGCGGCGTGCCCCCGCTGCGCACCGACCAGGCCACGCTGGCGTCGGAGGACCGGAGCTTGAGGAGGGCGAAGACCGACTCGATCCGCATGCCCTCGCCGATGGTGGTGGTGCCGTAGCCCGCCAGCAGCTCGCTGAACGGGATGGGTTGCTCAGCCACGGCCGATGAAAGTACCAGCGATGGTGCTACCACCCTTGACCGGTCAGCGGGACGGGCGGACGATACCGGCACGGCGATCACGGCAGAGAAAGGCGGACCACCATGCCCACGACGGACTGGCCCCTGGTCAAGAGCGGGCGCACGGGGGAGCTGGCCAGGACGGCCCAGTACCTCCTGCGCCACCGGGGCTTCGACATCGCGGCCGACGGCATCGTCGGCCCCATCACCGACGCTGCGATCCGGGACTTCCAGAAGGCGGAGAACCTCGTCGTCGACGGGATCATCGGCAACCAGACCTGGCCCCAGCTGATCGTCCAGGTGCAGCAGGGTTCCGAGGGCGACGCGGTGCGGGCCGCCCAGGGCCAGCTCCGGCTGCGCAACCTGCCCCAGACGGTCAGCCTGGCCGTGGACGGCGACTTCGGCCCGCTGACCGACGCCGGCGTCCGGGCCTTCCAGCAGGCGCTCAACGACCAGAACTACCTGACCACGCCGGTCGACGGCATCGTCGGGCCCGTCACCTGGCACGCGCTGGTCGCCAACTTCCTCGGCCCCGACGTGTAGCGCCCACCCGGTCCGGCGCCGGTAGCGTCGGAGGCATGACGATCGAGCAACCGACGCACGCAGAAGTGACCGAAGCGACCGTCGCCACCGAGGCCGAGATGCGCCCCCAGGCGGTGCCGGTGAACGTGTACGAGGCCCCCGAGGCACTGGTCATCGTCGCCCCCCTGCCGGCGGTGAAGGCGGAGGACGTCACCGTCGAGCTGCGACCGGGGTGCCTGCGCTTCTGGGCCCACCTGCGCAGCTCCGGGCCCCGGGAGTACCTGGTCCAGGAGTGGGAGTACGGCGGCTACGAGCGCGAGATCGAGCTGCCCGAGGGCTACGGGGGCGGGGTGGAGGCGTCGCTGGCCCGGGGCCAGATCGCCATCCGGGTGCTGCGGGGCGAGGCCGGCGAGCTGGTCAGCATCCACCCCACCGAGCGGTAGGCCGGCCCGGCTTCAGCTCAGCCGGCCCCGTCGCCGTCGACCCGGCGGGTCTCGATGTCGAGCCCGCCGGCCAGGCGGCCACCCGCCAGCTTCGCCGCCCGCTCCAGGAACGAGGTCCACATGTGCAGCTGGACCTCCTTGGCCATGCGCAGCCGCTGGTACATCACCCGGGACAGCTCGTCGCCGCTGCGGGCCCACGACTCGATGGTGAAGACCACCTCCCGGGGGTCGCCCTGCTCGGCCCGGAACTCGATCTGGCCCGCCTCCAGGTGCCGGTCGAGGGTGACCAGGCGGAACGAGGTCGGCGTGACCCGCGCCACCCGCACCGGGCCGTCCCACGGGCCCGGCATGCGGACGACGTACTCGTCGCCCTCCTCCATGCGGCCCTGATCACCGTAGACCTTGGTGAAGCGGGCGAACTCGGTGGGGGCGACCACGTCCGGGTCGGCGAGGATGCGCTCCATCAGCTCCCCGGCGGAGAGCTTCGCCTCGGCGATGTGTGCTCGGTAGCGCCGGTGGAAGAGGGGGCCCACCCCGGCCTCGGACGGCTGGAGGTCGTCGCGGACCAGTCCGGCCGGGAGCTCGGGGGGCCCGTCGTCCTCCATGGTGCCGGCCAGCTCCCGCCGGTGGAGCGGCGTGATACGCCACATGTAGTGCCAGGAGGTCAGCAGGATGCCGGCCGGCCAGCCGGCGGCCGTGGCCAGGCGTCGGGATCGGGAGGGTCGCCGGGGAGCCACGTGGGTAGCTTGCCCACATGCTCACGCGCGTCCTACACGACGCCGGCTTCCGGGGCTGGCATCTGCACGGGCTCGGCCTGGCCAGCATCGGGCTCTGCATCGGCCTGTGGATCAGGGCCAAGACCGTCGACCAGGAGGAGCGGGGCAACGCCGAGCGCCGGGCGCTCTTCGTGGGGCTGTGGCCGCCAATGCTCTGGCTGATCGGCGACTCCCTCGAGCGGCACGAGTAGCCGGGGCGGGCAGTCGACGACCGGGGCGTCAGGTCACAAGGGTCCCCCGAGGCACTGGGTCCTGCGCATTATGGGGCCCTCATCCACTCGGGTACGCCGGGTTTTCGGGCGGCTCTACGCGTCCAGACCAGAGAGGGCCCGTAGATCGTCCAACAGCGGTTACCGGGCGCGTCCGACCGCTTCCTTCCACACTACATCCGGCATTTGCACGCTGGTACGAAACCGTCGATCCGCGCCCATCAGGGAGAACCTCGTGGACAGTTTTCGTCGTGTTCCGGGCGCAACGCGCAGTCGCGACCCCAATCTTCGGCGGCGTGCGTATGCATGAGGACAACCGGCGTAAACAGCATAGCGACCGCTCCAAGACAGACGGCGACCATGGCGATGTCGCGAGCCCGACCACCGCGATCCGCTCGTTGGCGTGCCATCAGGCCGACAATCACGGCCACAAGTCCGAACAAGACAGCCGGAACAATCGCCCAATAGATGACGATCACGGAAACCACGCCAAGTGCAGCGCTCCCAAGAGCCCACAGGGCGAGCGAATCTGCACTGCGAGGCGAGAGGTCAGATTCGGTGTTCATTCGATCCCCCCTTATCGGGGCCAACGCCGCCGAAGTAATTACCGGGAAGCCGCTGACGACCCGGCAATGCGCACCGAGTGCTGCAAGCCTAGGCGAGCCGTCCGGAACGTGCCGCTTCCGGATGGATCGGCCGGGAGGAGGCGACCGCCGCATGACGACGAGCCGGTGTGTCCAGCCTGTCGCCTCTCCACGCGGAGCGACGCTCACGGGTACCCGCCCGGGTTCGGCACGAGCCGGGCGCCCGGTAACGCGCGCTCGGCGCCCGTCGGCCGGAGAGGGTGGACCTCTACTGCTGCGCGCCGTGGACCCACTAAACCAGGACGAAGGCTGCGACGGCATACGAAGGCCGTCCTCCCGCCGCCTGCGGTAACGCGTCCGACACGCTTGCCGGTGTCACGGCAAAGGCCGGATTCTCTCGAGCGCCGCACGTCTTGTGGTGCGTCTTCGTTCATCGCCCACGGTGTCCAACGGAACGGTCAGCGCCGGGTTCCGTCAAGTGGATGTGGCCGTGGGCTCCCACTGGACTCCTAGTCACACGTGGTAAGAGGGTCTACGCTTTCCCGATGATCGAGTATGCCGCTTGGATGCACGGGCACACCGTCAAGATCGAGTACCCGGCGAGGATGAAGAGCGTCTGGCGAGCCGGGTTCTACGCCCGCCTCGTGGGCAATGCGGGCAGCACCAACTGGCTCCACTTTGCGGTCCCGACCCCCGTCATCGTCAGGGGCAAGCGACTGATGAGCGATTCGGTCATGCTGCGCCTACGCACAGGGTCGACGTCGACGGCCGTGACGTCGGTGCACGTCTACGACGGAGAGAACCGCATCGCCACCCATGACGGGTTGAGCTTGTCACCGAATGCCTTCGGCTTCAGCCGCTTCAACATCGCCGGCAAGCCCGACGTGCGCTGGGGCATCGGCATATCGATCGGGGTTCGGTTCAATGGGACCACCGACGCGCAGAACACCTTGGAGCTGGCGTCTGCGGGGTGTGACTTCAAGCTGCTCGAGACCGTTCGGGTCCACTTCAAGACCCTCGTTGCCCCGACCAGCTTCACGATCGACCAGATGCTCGACGGGATGCGGCAGGTCTATGAGCCCGCCGGCTTCCGAGTCGTGCGGGCCAGCGACGAGACGCTCAACCTGCCCGACCTGAACGTGGTCGACGTGGGAACGTGTTCCGGCACCACGACCGCCGAGCAGAATGAACTGTTCGCCAACCGGAACAACGCCGGGCCGAACGATCTGTGCGTCTACTTCGTCCAAGCCACGAACCCTCCGTTGAACGGTTGCGCCACCGACCCGGCTGGGCAGCCCGGATCGGTGGTGGCAAGCGGTGCCAGCCGATGGACGCTGGGTCACGAGATCGGTCACAACCTGGGCCTGCCGCATTGCGACAGTCCCGGCGCACGCCTGTTCGACCGGCTCATGACTGGCGGGGGAACGGGCAACATCACCAACCCGCCGCCAGACCTGGTGGCATCGGAGATCACCACCATGTCGAGCAGCAACCTGTCCATCAACCCCTAGGCGAGGACCGAGATGCCAATCACTCTCGAGGAGCTGCGTGCGGTGCTGAGCAGTGACGAGCCCGACTATGCGGCGATCGCTCAGATGTTGGACGTGCCCGCGGTGGGCCACCTTCAGACCCTGGCTCACGATCCCGACGTGATGCTGGCGACGAAGGCCGTCTATGCCGCCAGCCTCGTTCCAGGATCGCAATCCGAGGCCGTCGTCGCCGAGGCCGCTGACAGCTCGGAGCCCCTGCTCAGGATCGCATCGGCCTCCGCGCTGGTGAACTTACCGGAGACCAGCCGGAACCGCGTGGCCGAGCATCTGATCGACGACGCGGACGTCAGCGTGAAGAAGCTGGTGATCAAGTCCCTCAGCGGACCGGTGACGCCCCGGTTGAGAGATCGGCTCGACCAACTGGCGTCCGCGGGGGAAACGCCGTTGATTCGACAGCTGGCCCAGGACACCCTCGGCGAGTCTTGACCGGACGTATCAGACAACTCACGGAGGCGCGAACGCATGGCTCTCGAAATGGCGATGTGGACTCACGGGCACGATGTCAGTGTCGAGTACCCGGACCGCATGAAGAGCGAGTGGCGCGCCGGCTTCTTCATTCGGCTCATCGGCAAGCCTTCCACCACCAACTGGCTCCATTTCGGTGTCCCCACGCCAGTGATATTCAAGGACAACCGGCTCGCGATCGACTCGGCCCTTGTCCGGCTCAGATGCCTCGCTACCCAGGCCTCGATCACGAACGTCCACGTCTTCGACGGCGAGACCCGAATTGCCAACCATGACGGGCTGGATCTCTCACCGGCATCGTTCCAAATGCTGCGCTTCGCCGTGCCTGGGCGTCCGGAGGTGCGTTGGGGTATCGGCGTGACCCTCGGCGTCAGCTTCACCGGCACCAGTGACACGCAGAACACGATGGAGATCAGCTCTGCCGGGTGTGACTTCATCCCCTAAGACCCGGACGACACAATGCCGGTCCAAATATGGTCGGGATGGTGACGGCGGCCCGCTGCTCCAGATCGGCTGAACCAGAACCGTCGACCACTCAGGAACGGCACCACTGCGGCGCTCGGCAACCGCCCCGGGGACCCGGCTGGAAGGCCGACCAGGGGAACTCGAGCGTCGTGACAACCCGCTCCCGCCGGTTCCCGGGCGGCGGTTCACCACTGATGAGAGCGGGCCGGTACTCGTCCGGCAGCGCGATTGCTAGCTACCGGGCGGCTCCGATCCGACTCCCTTTCCCCACACTACATGCGGCATTGCGGATGAGTTCCCACCGACAGCACCGACGAGGCTAGGGCGCCTCGTGCACGGGGTGCTGGCCCAACGGACTGATCCAGAAGCGCCGTTCTGGGGCCGCAGACGACACAATCACGTGGCGTTATCGGGCGAGCGTTCGGCGTCCGATGACTGGAGCAGCCGCCGTCAGGCGAGTCCGGTGTCGCGGGCGAGGACGATATCTTGGGCTCGGTTGCGTACGTGCAGCTTCTGGAAGATGCGGGTGATGGGTTCCGCACCGTGGCGGGACTGACCACCAGCTCGGCCACGATTTCCTGTTCGAAAGACCTCTGGCGATGAGGACGAGCACCTCTTCGTCCCGCGCCGTGAGATCGGGCAGTGGGCGACGCTTGAGGCCGGCGAACGCGACGACGGCGCCGTCTGACGCCACACGTCGCCGCGATGGGGGTGAGGTCGGCGAGGAGCTCCTCGCACACCGAGCGGTCGTCCAGCGCGATAGCGGCGACGGCGAGCTCTCGCATTCCGACGGACCAGAGGTAGGACCGGTCGGCGCGCCAGGATCCGAGGTCGGCCACGATCGCCGTATGGCGGCGAGCCGCGGGCAGGTCACCGGCCCGGGCGCTGAAGCCCGCCGCGATCGCGTGGGCGTGGATCGGCGCCCCCGTCCAGTGCTCGGCGGCGGCTTCGGCGAACGCGAGGAGATCGGCGGGGATGCTCCTGGCCCGGACTGTCATTTGCCAGCCCGGTGGGACATGCGTCGCCGGGTGGAACCCAGGTCCCACGCGGCGGGCATGGCGACATGCGGCAATTGGGGACCCCGCTCTCATGACGCGGGCTGGCACGGCGCAGATGATCGAACCATGGAAACCACGACCGAGACGCACATCGACGAGGCGACGGGCCGGCTGCGGCGAGCCATCACCCGCCTCGCCCTCGCCACAGCAGTCTCATCCACGGCGCTGGTGATCGCTTCCGAGGCAGCTCATGCCCGCATCGCCGTCAACCACAACGAGTCCGCCGGTCGCGACCGGCGCCGACGCAGCGCGCGGCGCGCGGTGGCCGCCCTCGCCCTGGCGGCGGCAGCGACGGTCCCCGCCGCGGCTGCGACCGCAGCCCCGGCGAGCGCAGCAGGCTGTTCACCATTCGTGTGCGGCAACGGCGGCAATCACAACGAGTCCGCCGGGATGGATCGGCCTTGACTCCCACCGCCGACGACCGCGTCACCGAGCTGCTGGAGGAGGCCGCCCGCCTCGCCACAGACGGCGAGGATGCGGAGGCCGGAGCGGTCGCGCTGGAGGCCGCCACGCTCTTGCCGGTCGGCGATCCCGATCGACACAGCACGTTCGCCTCGGCCGGCGCACTGCTCGCACGCGCCGGCCGGCACTTGATGGCAGCCGATGCGTGGTCGGGCGCGGCCGCGGCCGCGCCCGACGACCTCGGCCGGGCCCGCTACCTGACCGCAGAGGGCGAGGCTGCGCGTCTCGCAGGAGCGTGGTGGCGGTCGGTCGACGCTCACGAACGCGCCCTCGTGCTCGCTGAAGCGCACGACGAGGCATCACTGGTCACCGCGGTCATCGCTCAGAACCTGGCGATGACGTTCAAGTACACCGGCCGCTTCGAAGAGGCCGAGCCCCTCTACCGCCGGGCGCTCGTCATCGCCGAACGCCAAGGCGAACAGCGGCTGGTCGCCGTCATCTGTCACAACCTCGGAGGCCTCGCCCACGCTCGGGGCGATCACGCCGCTGGCATCCCGTGGGCCCGGCGCTCGGTCCGTGAGCGCGAGTCGCTCGACAACCCGGTCGGCCTCGCCGCCGACCGCGGCGCGCTCGCCGGCCTCCTGATCGATGCCGGGGATCTCGTCGAGGCGCGGGAGCTGTTGAACGACGCCCGTCGCGTCTTCGTGGAGCACCTCGGTGACGACCACCACGAGGTCGCCGTCGTCGACGGCAACCTCGCCGCCGTCGCGCTCGCCACCGACGACCTCGCCGCCGCCGAGCGCCACGCCCGCAGCGCTCTCAGGGTGAAGGAGCACCTCCTCGGATCCGAGCACCCCGAGCTCGCGGTGACGCTCACTACGCTCGGCAGCATCCGGCGCCGGAGGGGCGATCACCGGGAAGCGGCGAGACTGCACCGCCGAGCGCTCGCCGTGCTCCGTCCGGCGGTCGATCCCGCGCACCCCCTTCTTCGCACGATCCAGGACAACCTCGAGGCGGCGACCCGCTGACACAGCGCTCCGGACGGGAGAGCCCCGACGACGACTGTCAACCCGGGCCCTGGCGGTGGACCGTCGCGACCCGTGGGCGGCTGCAGAACGCCGATTGGGCCGAGGCCCGCGTCCGTCAGACGTTCGGCCAGGCGCCGAGCGCTGGTCCGACCGCGGGGTCGAGCGCTTCGAGATCTGAAACGACGATCGGCTCATCGGCCTGCAGCAGCCGGTCGTAGATCGCCCGGTAGAACCCTCTACCCGCGGTATGCCAGAGCCGGTCCGCCAGCGCGGTGAGGCGGAGGATGTACCAGCCGAAGGCCAGCTGGCCAGCATCGAACGAGCGCTCCATGTCGGCGAGGTCGCGGATGGGACGCTCGCTGATGGGGATGTGGGCCGATGCGTCGGCGGCAGCACGGAGCAGCGGCAGCGTGCCCGGTTCGCACTCTGCGAGGTAGCCGACCATCCCGAGGTTGCAGAACAGCTCGACGACCCACAGCGGGGCCGGGGCGACGGGCACCTGCTCGCAGAAGAGGTGCACCAGCTCGTGGGGCAGGTACTGGTCGAAGTAGCCGACGAGCATCGGCGGGTCGCCGTAGGTGCTGCGGAGCCGGTCGGACAGGGCGGGCGGAGCGTGGGCGAGGAGGTCGGCGCCGACCTCGGCGAAGAGCGGGGTCTCGCCGGCCGCGATGATTGTGTGGTCGACCCAGGTCTGGGGCACGCCGTAGATCGGTACCGAAGCGACGTCGGGCCAGTCGTCGCCGTCGGCCACGGTCAGCCGGAGCTGGGGCCGCCAACCGAGCTGCTCGACATGCCAGTCGAGCGCCGACACTGCCCGCGCCGCGAGAGCACGCGCCCGTTCCTCCGCTCCAACGCTCGCGCTCACCGCAAACGGGAACCCATCGATCGGCACGAGCGGCATCGTCGGATTGAAGCATCACGGCGCTCGCTGGTCCAAGCAGGTAGGTGCTGCGACCTGCGAAGGCGCCCGAACGACGGGACTGGTCGCCGTTCAGACGCGCCCGAATGATCCGGCCGGCGGAGACGAAGGTCACCCGCCACGCCGACTCCGGCCGGCGGAGACGAGGTCACCCGCCGCCGAGCCGGTCTGGGGAATGCCGCCAATTCCAGTGGCGGCTGGACCTGTCGGAGAAGCGGCACGTCGTCATCGGCTCCTGAGGCAATCCCTCAGGAGATCGAGGTGGCCCGCGTGGCGAGCGGTCTCGTCGATCATGTGGATGAGGAGCCACCGAACGTTGACCGGTCCGATTCCGAAGGAGGGAACCGCGGCGACCTCACTGAGTGAGTCGCACCCGGCGAGTGCCGCGCTGCTCCGAAAGCACGCAGCCGAGTAGAGCTCGACGATCCCCTCGACCGTGTCTCGGGGCGCCAGTCTCATCGCGCTGTCGGGGTCATCGGCGCCTGGGACATTCCATGGCGCAGGCATCTCTGTGCCAAGGAGCCGGCCTTGGAACCAGCGGTCCTCGACCCATGCGAGATGCCTGACGATACCTGCAATGGTCAGATCGGTTGCGGGCAGCAGGCGCCGGGACGCCTGCTCCCACTCAAGGTCGACGAGAGCGGCCGTGGCGATCGCTCTGTACTGGTCGAGGCGCTGTACAAGCGCAGTACGCTCGTCCTGCGGCTGGAGATCAGGATGCTCACGTTCGGCTTCCATCACCAGCTCATCCTGGCAGCCCCCGAAAGTACCCGCCGGCTTCTGGACGGCGCCAGCCTCTCGTAGGGCGCGACGCTCAACATGAGCCGCAGCACGCCGAGACGCCCGGGTACCGCCGCCTCCGCCGGGACACCTGCGCCGCCCCAAGGCGGCCCTGGGCCGTTGCCGGCGCTCCGCTCGGTCACGCAGGCTGAGCGGACCCCTTGCCGGCGGAAGCCGTGGCTGGATCGCCGCGACGCCTCCAGCCCGCCGCGCTTCAGTTGCATGTCCCTCGACACCGGTGCCGGCCGGTTGCAGACTGGGTGCCAGCCGGCAGAGGGGAGAGCCATGGCCAAGTACCTGATCGTCGCCTCGTATACCAAAGAGGGCGTCAAGGGCGTGATCGCCAAAGGCGGCACCGCTCGCCGGGACGCGATCGAGAAGATGGCCGCCGAACTCGACGGCCGCGTTGAGAGCTTCTACTTCGGCTTCGGCGAAGGCGACGCCTTCGTCATCGTGGACCTACCCGACAACGTCGGGGCCGCCGCCGTGGCGCTGGCGGTCGGCGCCAGCGGCATGGCCACCGTCAAGACCACGGTCCTTCTGACGCCGGAGGAGGTCGATCGGGCGGCGGCGACGACCGTGAACTACAGGCCTCCCGGCTCATAGACGTCCGTCCCCGAGCAACGCTTGCTCGGCAGGACGGCCATGCGGACGCGACACCCCGGCACGGTCGCGCGCGACCCCACACTCGGTTCACTTCCTGACCAGCGCGTCCCAGGCGGGCCCGTTGATCGGGAGGACGCCCGGACGTACTGTGCGCGCAGTGGCCGCCAGCGATCCGGTGTCACGCATCACCCCCGAGGGCCGCGTCGAGGCCGACCCGACCCCGGGCATCGTTCGGGAGCAGGCCATCGCCGTCGAGGGCCTCTGGGCGGGACTGGCCCGAACGGCGCCGGGCATGACGTCGGGCTGGCACCACCACGGCGGGTACGAGACGTCGATCTACGTCGTCGCAGGCCGGCTGCGGATGGAGTCGGGCCCAGGCGGGGAGGCAGTGGTAGAGGCGGTGGCCGGCGACTTCGTCCACGTTCCCGCCGGGGCCATCCACCGCGAATCGAACCCGAGCGACGCGGAGAGCCACCTCGTGGTCGTCCGCGCCGGCCAGGGGGTGCCGACGGTCAACGTGGATGGTCCCGCCTGACGGCGGACCTGGTCCGCCGCCCTGGCGGCACCGATCCGCGATCAGTCGGCCCTGCTTCCACCGCCGGGAAGCGATTGCGACGTGGATGGTCCGGCCGGGAGCGCGAGGCGGGCGCACTCTCAGGCCTCCACTCGAATGAGGCGTCGGCCGGCATCTCGGGGTCCGCCCGGACAAGGTAGGTGTAGGCGGACGCCGGCGTGGGGCCGACGGGCAGGAGCTGGGAGTCGGGAGCTCCGATCAACGCACCGAGAAGGTCCCCGCCCGCGAGCGTCCAGGTGGCGCCGACGATGCCGAGGCTGGCTCCCGCGCCGAGCGTGGGCCAGCGCCGTCGCTGAAGCTCCCGAAGGCGATGGGCCTCATCGACAAGCGCGGCCTTGCGACCGGCCGGGCCGGCCGGGGCGGGAGCAGGTGCAAGCAGGGCTTGCAGGGCCAGCACGTGGGCGCGGAACTCGTTGCGATGCCTCGCCCGGAAGTCGCAGAGGTCGTCCAGCCCCACCCTGGTGAGGTCGAGGGTGACGGCGGAGAGATCGGAGGTCACGACATCCAATACGGCGACGTTCTCGACGGCGTCGTCGAGGATGGCCGTGAAGACCCTCGCCTCGTCCCGCCGGGTGGCGACGGGCTCGATCAACCAGCCCTGCTCACGGGCCGCCACGCGGACGGCTTGGGCGAGGATCGAGTTCGAGACGGACGCGATGCCCGGTCGCACGATCGACGCGTCGTCGGTCGACTCGTCCGACAGCAACAGGCCGTCCTGGGCGAGGAGCTTGAGCAGCTCGAGCGAACTCGGGGCGCGTGACGGGGACGACTCCCCCTCCTTCACGAGGCCCGGACTGGAGAACCGGCCCTGTAGCCGTGGCACGTCGGCGTCCCAATCGCCGGCGGACACCGCCGCGATCCAGTGCTCGGCCTTCTCCGTGGCCGCACGGTGCAGCGTGGCCCGGACGACGACCTCGGTGCGGGACCTCGTCGCCCCGTCGGGGACGGCGAACCGCAAAAGCCCGCGCTCGACGAGGGGTTCCGACAGGCGGAGATCGAGCGTCGGCTGACGCGAGGGGGGCGCTGCGCCTTCGGCGAAGATGACGACGTCGTCGAAGAAGAGCAGCATGCTCTTCACAAGGGCGATGTCCTCGGGCGTGGAGAGTGGCGCGTCGTAGAGGAGGGCCGTGCGTCGCTGGCTCCGTGCCATCCCGCCAAGTAAGGCAGTTGTCCGAGCCCGGTGTCGAGTCGGGAACCAGACCGGCGCCGGGGCGGATTCCCGGTCGTCGGGACCGGTTCAGCCGCCCAGCTCGGCCACCCGCTGGTCGGCCGCCCGCAGCCGCTGGGCCGCCTTGGCCGCCACATCCTCGGCCTGGCTGGCCGCGTCCTCGGCCCGCTCGGCCTCCCGTACCGCCCGGCGGGCGGCCCGCTGCGCCTGCTCCAGCAGATCCTCCAGGCGGGCGACCTCGGCCTCGGCCGACTTCACGTCGCGCCGGCGCTCGGCCACCCGCTCCACCGCGGCCCGGGCCTGGGCCGACCGCTCCTCCCACCGCTCCCGGGCCTCGGCGGCCGTCGCCTCCGCCTCGTCCAGCTCCCGCCGGTCGGGCTGCGGCCCGGACGCGGCCTCGGGCGGGGCGGGCCGGGCCCGAGGACGCGACGGCTCCGCCACCACGCCCTCGAAGACGCCGAACCCCGACGGCGGCTCCAGCTCGGTCGACAGCCGGCCCGCCAGCACGGCCTCGGCCGCCCCGGCGTCGAGGGAGGCCGCCTCCAGGGTGGCGCCCACCTCGGCCGCGTGGGCCCCGGGCGTCGCGCCCCGCTCGGCCAGGATCCGCTCGGCCTTCTCGGCCAGCCGGGCCAACGCCTCCCGCCGGGCCCGGGCCGCGGCCCGCAGGTCGCCCGGCTCCTCGCCGGCCAGGGCCCGGTCCTGGGCGTGGCGCAGCGCCTCGCCCAGCCCCACCAGCTCCTCGACGTCGGCCCGGTGCCGGCGGACCAGCTGGTTCACCGCCCACGCGGGCGGGCTGGGCCGGCGCAGCTTGGCCACCTCGCCGGCCGCCTCCCGGTCGCCCGCCTTGCGTAACTGCTTGGCCAGCACGTTGCGGGCGGCCACGAACTCGCCGGGGTCGAGGGCGTAGAGCGCGTCGGTCCCGTCCTCGGTCATGGCGGGTCCGTTCTACCCTGGGACCCGGCGGCCGCGCTGCGAGGGAGGAGGAACCCACGGATGGAGCTGCGCAACTTCCCGGCCGCCGTCGACGACTTCGCCGACCGACCGGCCAGGCGGGAGGCGTTCGCCCAGGGCTGGGACGCCATCCTCGCCAGCTGGTTCGAGGCCTACGCCGGCATCGAGGGCGGCGCCTTCTACGACGACCGGGCCGACGCCACGCCAGGCGAGCCCGACGTCCAGTCGGTGGCCTGGGACGCCTTCCCCCGGCCCATCGAGCGGTGGTTCGAGGACGCGGACGACCCCGACCTGGACCGGTGGCACGCGGCCGAGACCCTCCGGCCCCGCACCTTCGACGGCAAGCCCCTGCGCCGGGTGACCGACGGGTCCCTGGCCGAGCCGGTGCCCGTCTTCCACCGCCAGCAGGACGAGTACTGCGAGTGGTTCGCCCACCGGGACGACGACGGCCGCATCGCCCGCGTCACCTTCACCTGCGAGGGGCCCGAGTACTGGCGGTTCCTGGCCGGGGGGACCGGGGCCTTCTTCCCGGAGGACGACGAGCGGTCGGCGATCGTCGAGGGCGACATGGACCTCGTCCTCGAGCGCTACCGGGCCCACGTCGACCCGGCGGTGGACGGCGACGACCTGCTCTGGCCCTACGACGTCGCCGCCTACGACGCCCGGTCGAGGCGGTGGGCCATCTACGGCAAGGCCGGGACCTACAACCCGTTCAACAAGTGGACGACCACCCACGGCGCCATGCACCTGACCCACCCGGCCAACACCCTGCGGGGCGTGTTCACCGTGGCCGGGCGGGCGGCCGTCCTCCGCAAGGACGGGAGCGGCCGGCCGGTCACCGACGCCGAGGCCATCGTGTGCTGCTCGGGGTTCGGCGAGCCCAACCGTTCCAGCGACCCCACGATCGGCGCCGCGGTCAACGGCCTGGTGGCCGACGGCCTCTCGGTGTCCCTGGCCGACCCGCTGGGCCTGTACATCGCCGGGATCAACCTCGACGCCTTCCGGGGGCCCGGCGGCGAGGACATGACCCGGGCGTGGACGGTGGACCGGGGCGACCCGTCGACCCAGCGCATCCTCAGGGCCACGTTCGCCGCGCCGGCGGGCAGCGGCCTCACCGTCGACGACATCCGGGCCGCCGGCACGCCGATCGCCTACGGGGGCCAGATCGCCGACGAGGTGCAGATGATCGTCTCCGCCCTGGCCAAGCGGATCCGCGCCCGGCCGCCGGCCCGCCAGAAGTGCGTCACCAAGTGCTGCGAGCACCCCGAGCGCACCGGCGTGATGACCGTGATCGACAAGGCCGCCAGCTGCCGGACGGTGGACTGGGAGGAGCTGGCGCCCACCACCGGCACGCCCGGCCCCGAGCTGGCCCCGCCGGCGCTGGCCCTGGCCGAGCCGGCCGACGTGGTCGACCTCGACCCCGCGGCGTGGACGCACGCGGCCGTGCCCAGGAGCCGTTGACCGCCGCACCGAGGGAGCCCGCCCTCGCCGTCGGCGAGATCCAGGGCAACGTCCTCCCCGGCTTCAACTCCCCCCACCAGGCGCTGCTCGGCATCCGGTTCGAGGGCGACCCCCGCCCCTGGCTGGCCGGGCTCCTGCCCTCGGTCTCGACGCTGGCCGACGTCCACGGCTTCCGGCAGGTACGCCGCCACGCCCGCCGGCTCGGCGCAGCGACCCCGAGCAGCCCGGTGTGGACGAACGTCGCCTTCGACGCCGCCGGCCTGGCCGCGCTGGCCGGGGCGGTCGACGGGATCCGCGACGCCCGCTTCCGCCACGGGATGGGCGAGGCGTCGAACCTCGGCGACCCCACCGACCGCGGCCACCCCGGCCACCCGTCCCGCTGGGTGGTGGGCGGGGCGCCGGCGCGCACGCCCCACGCCCTCCTCGTCGTGGGGTGCGACGATGCCGGTGCCCTCCGGGCCGCGGCGGCGGCCGCCCGGGCGTCGGCGGAGGGGCACGGGCTGGTCGTGTCCTACGAGCAGGAGGGCCACGGCCTCGACGGCGAGATCGAGCACTTCGGCTTCCGCGACGGCATCTCCTCGGCCGGCGCCCGGGGCCGGGTCGGCAGGGCGGCCGGCGACCACCTCACCCCCCGGACCGTCGACCCCGCCGACGAGCGGTCCCTCCGCTTTGGCCGCCCCGGCCAGCCCCTCGTGTGGCCCGGCCAGTTCGTGTTCGGCTACCCTCGCCAGCGGGCCGACGACCCCGTCCGGCCCGGCCCGGTCAGCCGCGGCGGCTACGCCTGGATGGACAACGGCTCCTACCTGGTGTTCCGCCGGCTGCGCCAGGACGTGGCCGCCTTCCGGCGCTTCCTCGACGAGGAAGCCGTGCGCCTGGGGGTGGCGCCGCAGCGGCTGGCCGCCCTGCTCGTCGGGCGCTGGCCGGCGGGGACGGCGCTGAGCCGCAACCCGGTGGGCGACGACCCCGACCCCATGGGCGATCGCGCCGCGGTCAACCACTTCGGGTTCGCCGGCGAGGCCCCGCCGGTCCGGGTGCGCGACGAGGCGCGGGCGCCGCTGCGCACGGTCCCCGGGGCGCCCGCCGACCGCTTCGGCCGCATCTGCCCCGCCTTCGCCCACATCCGCAAGGTCAACCCCCGCGACCTGCCCACCGACAAGGGCGGCCCCGACCGCACGCTCACCTTCGCCGTGCTGCGCCGGGGCATCCCCTGGGGCGACCCCTACCCCGCCCCCGGCGACCGGGGCCTGCTGTTCCTCTGCTACCAGACGTCGATCAAGGACCAGTTCGAGGTCCTCAACACCGACTGGATGAACCGGGCCAACGGGCCCGAGGGCGGCGCCGGCCAGGACCTGCTCGTGGGGCAGGGCGCCGGCGCCACCCGGGAGCGGTCGGCCAACCTCCGCGCCGCCGAGGGCGGCGGGGCGCCCACCCGGATCACCACGCTGGCCGAGTGGGTCACCCCGACCGGCGGCGGCTACTTCTTCGCCCCGTCGATCTCGGCGCTCCGCCAGTTCGCCGCCGGTCCGCCGGGGTAGAAAGCGCCGGTGCGCTTCGCCTTCGCCTTCGACCTGCTCCACCGCCTCGTCGCCCTGCCCATCGGCGTCACCCCGGCCACCACCCACGTCGACGTGGAGGACGGCCGCTTCGAGGCCCGCTTCGGCTTCTGGAAGGTGTCGACGCCGCTGTCGAACGTGAAGGGCACCGAGGTCACCGGGCCGTACAACCCGCTCAAGACCATCGGGCCGGCCCACCTGTCCCTCGTCGACCGGGGCCTCACCTTCGCCACCAACTCGGCCCGCGGGCTGTGCATCTGCTTCCACGAGCCGGTGCCCGGCATCGAGCCGACCGGCCGGCTCCGCCACCCCGGCCTGACCGTCACCGTGGCCGACGTCGACGGTCTGGCCGCCAGCCTCGGCGCCAGCCGATAGGGTCCGTCCCAACCGGCCGAGAGGAGCGAACATGGGAACCGTCGCACGGGTCACCGAGATCAGCGCCACGTCGACCAACGGCTTCGAGGACGCCATCAAGGTCGGCGTCGAGCGGGCCAGCAAGACCCTGCGCAACGTCACGTCGGCCTGGGTCAAGGAGCAGCGGGTCGAGATCGCCGAAGGCGCGGTCGTCAACTACCAGGTCAACCTGCTGGTCACCTTCGTCCTCGACGACTGATCGGCCGCGCCGCAGGTCTAGGTGAGGTCGACCTGGGAGTGGTCGCCCAGCATGAAGCGGTTGGCCCGGGGCCGGCGGGCGGAGCGGGTGACCTCGACCTGCTTGCCGATGAGGGAGTCCTCCACCCTCGGGATGTCGACGATCCGGCTGTCGCCCAGGATCACCGAGTGCTCGATCTCGGAGCGGACGATCTGGCACCGCTCGGCGATCGAGGTGAACGGGCCGACGAAGCTGTGCTCGATGCGGGTGCCCGGC
>Ga0247704_1000070_pt1 | contig 27219 bp, 26 predicted proteins | sample 41W_NmetaG_FD_189042 | JGI IMG/M metagenome (GOLD analysis project Ga0247704, IMG submission 189042) | Soil microbial communities from hillslope of Landscape Evolution Observatory, University of Arizona, Oracle, AZ, United States - 4-1-W_N | ecosystem: Engineered > Artificial ecosystem >...
GTGGGTGGGCGGGTCGTGCGCCGAGCCGGTCGTCGTCCGCCAGGCCCTCGACGCGCTCGCCGAGGGCACGCCCCGCCTCGTCCACCTGGCCCCACCCGGTGAGCTGCCGCCCGAGCGCGAGGGCCTGGTGGTGGCGCCGGTGACCTGCGCCAGCGAGGGGTCGCTGGAGGTCTTTGTCGACCCCCGCCTGCCCGCGCCCCACCTGGTGGCCGTGGGCCGGTCGCCCCTCGTGGAGGCGCTGGCGACGATGGCCGGGGCCGTCGGCTTCGACGTGACGGTCTACGAGCGGGAGGGCGGCGAGATCGACCTGGCCAAGGCCGGCGCCGGGCCCGACTCCTACGTCGTGGTGGCCACCATGGGCCGCTACGACGAGGACGCGGTCGAGGCCGCCCTGGCCACGGGCGCCCGCTACGTCGCGCTCGTCGCCTCCGAGCGCCGGGCGGCCACCGTGCTGGCCGGCATCCCCCAGGAGGACCGGCGGCGGGTGCACGCCCCGGCCGGCCTCGACCTGGGCGACCTGCCCCACGTCGAGATCGCCGTCGCCATCCTGGCCCAGATCGTGGCCGAGAAGGCCCGCTCGAAGCCGGTGGCCGCCGCCCCCCGGGAGCAGCCGGAGACCGCCGTCGACCCGGTCTGCGGCATGACCGTGGAGACGGCGACCGCCGCCGACCGCTTCGACTACGAGGGCACCACCTACTGGTTCTGCGCCAGCGGCTGCCGCCGCCGCTTCGAGCGCGACCCGGCGGCCTTCCTCTCATGACCCGATGAGCGAGCTCGACGAGGTCCTGACCGCCCTGGAGGGCGCCGGCGACGACGTGGCCCTGGCCACGATCATCGGCGTCCGGGGCTCGACGTACCGCCACGAGGGCGCCCGGTTGGTGGTCCCGGCCGAGGGCGACACGGTGGGCAACATCTCGGGCGGCTGCCTGGAGGGCGACGTGGTCGACACCGCCCGCGAGGTGATGGCCTCGGGCACGCCCCAGGTCCTCCACTTCGACCTCACCGCCGACGACGAGGCCGTCTGGGGGTGGGGCCTGGGCTGCAACGGGGCCATCGACGTGCTGGTCGAGCCGGCCGCCAACGCCCGGCCCTACGTCGCCGCCATGCGCGCCGCCCGAGAGAAGCACCGCGCCGTCGCCCTGGTCACGATCGTCGAGGGCCCCATGACCGGCGCCCGGCTCGTCGTCCACCCCAACGGCAGGGCCGAGGGCGACCTGGGCGAGAGCGCCCGCACCGCCGGCCTCGACGCCCTGGCCGCGGGTGCCAGCACGACCGTTCGCATCGACGGCGTGCCGGCGTTCGTGGAGGTGCTCCAGCCGCCCCTGCGCCTGGTGGTCTGCGGCGCCGGCCACGACGCCGTCCCCCTGGTGGAGTTCGGCGCCCGGCTGGGATGGCGTGTGGAGGTGGTCGACGACCGCCGGGGCCTGCTCACCGGCAGGCGGTTCCCGCAGGCCTCCCGCCTGGTGCACTCCCAGCCCGGCGTGGCCGCCGACGCCGTCCAGCCCGACGCCCGCACCTACGTGGTGGTCATGAGCCACAACTTCCTGCGCGACGCCGCCTACCTGCGCTCCTTCCTCGGGAGCGGGGCCGCCTACCTCGGGATGCTGGGCCCCGCCGCCCGCCTCGAGCGGCTGTTCGACACGCTGGCGGCCGAGGGCGTGGCCCGGCCCGAGGGCGACGACCGCCGGCGGATCCACGGGCCGGCCGGGCTCGACGTGGGCGCCGAGGGACCCGAGGAGATCGCCTGGGCCATCGTGGCCGAGGTGCTGGCCGTGCACCGGCGGGCCGCGGCCGGGTTCCTCCGCGACCGGGGCGGGCCCATCCATCAGCGGGCGGCCATGGAGCGAGTGGGGTAGGAGGCGACCATGCGCATCGAGAACAGCTTCACCGTCAGCCTGCCCGCCGAGGACGCGTGGAAGGTCCTGCTCGACGTCGAGCGGATCGCCCCGTGCATGCCCGGCGCCGAGCTCCAGGAGGTCGCCGGCGACGAATATCGCGGCATCGTCAAGGTGAAGCTGGGCGCCATCACCGCCCAGTACAAGGGGGCGGTGCGCTTCGCCGAGGTCGACGAGGTGGGCCGCAGGATCGTCCTCAAGGCCGAGGGCCGGGAGACCCGCGGCCAGGGGAACGCCTCGGCCACCGTCACCGCCACCCTCACCGACGCCGGGGAGGGCGCCACCCGGGTGGCCATCGAGACCGATCTGACGATCAGCGGCAAGATCGCCCAGTTCGGGCGGGGCGTGATGGCCGACGTCTCGGCCAAGCTGCTGGCCGAGTTCGCCGGCTGCCTGGAGCGCGAGGTGCTGGCGGGTGACGCGGGCAGGGTGGCCGCCGACGAGATCGCCGAGGTGCCCACCGCGGCCGAGGTGGCCGCCGACGAGATCGCCGAGGTGGCCGCCGACGAGATCGCCGAGGTGCTCGCCGACGAGATCGCCGACGTGGCCGTGGACAGCCCCGAGCGGGCCGCCCGGCTGGTGACCGCGGTCGCCCCCGAATCCCGAACGGTCCACTCGAAGCCGGCCGAGCCCGTCGACCTCCTGGCCGTGGCCGGGGGCTCGGTGGCCGAGCGGGCCGTCCCGGCGGCCATCGTCGGCGTGCTGCTCCTGCAGGTGCTGCCCAAGGGGCGCGTGAAGCGGCTGGGGCTGGCCGTGCTCGGCTCGGCGCTGGTCGCCGGGCTGGTCGCGGGCAAGCAGCAGCAGAAGAAGCACTGAGCCCGCCGTGGCCGGGGTCTGCGGGATCGTGCTGGGGGCCGGGTCCTCCCGGCGGCTCGGCCGGCCCAAGCAGACCCTGCCCCTGGGCGACACCACCCTCCTCGGCTGGGTCGTGCGCGACGTCGAGGCGTCGTCGCTGGACCGGGTGGTCGTCGTGGTGGGCGGGGCGGCCGAAGCGGCCCGGGCCGCTCTCGTCCCCGGCCGGGCCGAGGTCGTGTCGAACGCGGCCTACGCCAGCGGGTGCGCATCCTCGCTGCTCGCCGGCCTCGACGCCGTCGGTGACTGCGACGCGGTCATGCTCCTCCTCGGCGACATGCCCGGCGTCGACGCGGCGGTGATCGACTCGGCCCGGGCCGACTGGGAGCGCCACCGCCCGTGGGCCGCGGTCACCGACTACCAGGGCCGGCCGGGCCACCCGTTCGTCTTCTCGTCGGCCACGTTCGGCACGCTCCGGGGGCTGCACGGCGACAAGGCGGTGTGGAAGGTCCTCGACACCCAGGGCGACCGGGTGCGGCGGATGGAGGTCGACCGGCCCCTTCCCCCCGACGTCGACACGTGGGACGACTACGTCGCAGTGTGCGAGCGCCTCGGCCTTGTGCCCGCGGCGCCGTAAGCACGGCATACGTCGTACGATTGGCCCATCCGTTCCCTCTGTCGCGTACGTGCTGGGGCTGAAGTGGGTACCCGGCGGTGACAGTCTCCCTGCGGCACGCGGCCAGGCAGTGAGATGAGCGATCCCGGACTGCGGGCGCAGCTGGACGGGCGACCCCGGCTGCGGGCGGTCGTGCGCGGGACGCAGGCCCTCACCGGCGGCCTGATCCTCGCCTACCTGGCGTCGACGGTGTTCCGCGAGTCCGACACCACCAACGTCGCCTTCGACGGGTGGGTGGGCAACCTGGCCTACGCCGGCTGCGCCCTGCTGTGCGGGCTGCGGGCCTACGCCGTGCGGGACCGCCAGCGGGCCGGATGGGCGGCGCTCACCATCGCCCTGACCCTGTTCGCCCTCGGCAACCTGCTGTGGACCACCGTCGTCCAGTTCATGGACCCGGTGCCCTTCCCGTCGGCCTCCGACGCGTTCTTCCTGCCCTTCTACCCGGTGGCCTACGTGGGCGTCTGGATGCTGGTCCGCGACACGCTGCCGGCGAAGGGGTCGCGGGCGGTGTGGCTCGACGGCATCATCGCCGCCTGCGGGGTCTCGGCCCTGGAGGCCACGGTCGTCATCGCCTTCATCTCCGAGCACAACGTCGGCGGCTGGGCCGAGGTCGTCACCAACTTCGCCTACCCGATCGGCGACCTGGTGCTGATGGCCATGCTCGTGGCGGTGTTCGCCGTGCAGGGCTGGCACCCCGACCGGGTCTGGTGGACGCTCGGCGCCGGGCTGGCCGTGTTCGCCTTCGCCGACAGCATCTACGTCGTCCGCACCCTGAACGACACCTACGTCACCGGTACGCCGCTCGACAGCCTGTGGATGGTGGGGACCTTCCTCATGGCCGTCGCGGCCTGGCACGTGCCGGCCCGCCGCCCGATCGTCGCCACCCAACCGGTGATCGTTCCCGGCATATTCGTGGTCACCTCCCTGGCCATCGTGGTCTACGCCACCACCAAGGAGGTGCTGCCGCTGGGCGTGGCCCTCGCCACCGCCACCCTCGTGCTCGGCATCGTCCGGATGGCCCTCGCCTACCAGCAGCTGCGCACGCTGGCCGAGACCAAGCGGGAGGCCCGGACCGACGAGCTCACCGGCCTGGCCAACCGGCGGCTGTTCTACGAAACCCTGCGCACCAGCCTCGAACCGGGCTCGGGCCGCGAGCGCCTCGCCGTGCTCATGATCGACCTCGACCGGTTCAAGGAGATCAACGACAGCCTCGGCCACCGGGTGGGAGACGAGGTGCTCCGCCAGCTCGGGCCCCGTCTGGCCGAGGTCGTGGATCCCACGGCCCTCGTGGCCCGCCTCGGTGGCGACGAGTTCGGGCTGCTGCTCGCCCCCCTCGACGACCCCGACACCGCCACCCAGGTCGCCGACCGGGTGCGGGAGGTGCTCCACACCCGGTTCCTCCTGGAGAGCATCGCCCTGCGGGTCGACGCCAGCATCGGCATCGCCATGGCCCCCGATCACGGCAACGAGGCCGACGTCCTGCTCCAGAAGGCCGACGTGGCCATGTACGAGGCCAAGCGCAGCCACCGGCCGTGGGAGGTGTACTCCGCGTACCGCGACCGGCACACCGCCGACCAGCTCCAGCTCATGGAGGACGTCCGCGACGCCATCGACCGCCAGGAGCTGGTGTTGCTCTACCAGCCCAAGCTCGACTTGGCCACCGGCGCATTCACCGGCGTGGAGGCCCTTGTCCGCTGGCAGCACCCCGAGCGCGGCCTGCTCACGCCGGACCGCTTCCTCGACCTGTTCGAGCAGAGCGGCCTCATGGGCCCGCTGGCCCTCGACGTGCTCGGCCAGGCCGTCGCCCAGCAGGCCGAGTGGTCGCGTGGCCGGGTCGACCTGAGCATGGCCGTCAACCTGTCGCCCGCCAACCTCTCCGACGTCCAGCTCCCCGACAAGGTGGCCGCCGTGCTGGAGCGCTCGGGGGTGATGCCCGGCCGCGTCGTCCTCGAGATCACCGAGGACTGCCTCATGGTCGACGCCGCTCAGGGCCTGGAGGTGCTCGGCCGCCTGCACCGGCTCGGCGTCGAGCTGTCGGTCGACGACTACGGCACCGGCTTCTCCTCCCTCGCCTACCTCCGGGAGCTGCCGGTCAACGAGCTGAAGCTCGACCGCACCTTCCTCGCCGCCGCGTCCCACGACGCCCGCGCCGTGGCCATCATCCGCTCCACCATCGAGCTGGCCCACTCGCTCGGGCTGCGCATCGTCGCCGAAGGGGTGGAGACGGCGGAGGCGCTCAACCTCCTCTGCGACCTCGGGTGCGACGCGGCGCAGGGGTACCTCCTCGGCCGCCCGGCCCCGGCGGCCAAGGTGCCCGCGCTCACGTCCCACCTCCGCTCGGCCGCCGGCAGGTAGGCCCTTTTCCCGATCAGGCCAGGGCGGGGACCGGGACGACGCCTGGCTCGTCGGCCGGCTCGGTGGCCCGCACCCGCACGGCCCGCATGCCGGGAAGGAAGAGGAAGGCGAGGGTGAGGGCCGAGCCGAGGAGGCCGGCGAGGAGGAAGGTCCCCCGGGCGCCGATCAGCCCGCTGACCGGCGCGGTGATGGCGAAGGAGAGGGGTACCAGCCCGGTGGAGATGAACCAGTCCAGGCTGGACACCCGGCCGAGCAGCGCCCTGGGCACCAGCCGCTGCTTCACCGTCAGCCACACCACGGTGCCGGCCGCCTCGAAGGCGCTGAACAGGACGCTGATCAGCATGGCCTGCCAGACCGCACCCACGAACGCGTAGCCGGCCAGGGCCAGGGTCGAGCACGTCCAGGCCACGTAGATGAACGTCATGCAGCGCACGGGGATGCCTCTCGCGGCCACGGTCAGCGCCCCGGCCAGCGACCCGACGCCGCCGACGGCGAGCACCGCCCCCAGAGCGCCGGCGCCGGCCCCCAGGTCGTTCTTCACGATGTAGGGGAGCAGCACCTCCACCGGGCCCATGAACAGCAGGTAGGCGAAGGTGGCGGCGGTGAAGGTCCCCCACAGCCAGACGTTGCGCCGGACGAAGCGCAGGCCCTCCTTCAGATCCTGGACCACGGACGCGGGGGTCTCGTCCGGCCCCGGGGTGGACCTGTGCAGCTTGATCCGCGACAGGCAGGCCATGGAGACCAGGAAGGTGCAGCTGTCGACGAGGAAGGCCACGCCGGTCCCGCCGGCGGCGATGAGGAGGCCGCCCAGGGCCGGCCCGGTCATCCGGAGGGCGAACGGGCGGGCGAGCTGGTCGACGGCATTGGCCTGGGGCAGCTGGTCCTCGGGCACCAGTTCCGGGACGACGGCGTCGAAGGCCGGCCCGAAGAAGGCGGACGCCGCCCCGTAGACGGCGATCAGGGGCAGGACGTGCCACAGGCGGAGGTTCCCCGTGACGGCAAGGAGGCCGAGCGTGCCACCGGCGGCGGCCCGGGCCGCGTCGGAGGCCATCATCACCCTGCGCCGGTCGAACCGGTCGCTCACCACCCCGCCGAGGAGCAGGAGGGCGACGTGGGGCAGGGTCATGGCCACGCCCACCACGGACATGGCCATCGGTGCGTTCGACAGCTCGTAGACCTGCCACGCCAGGGCGACGAGCAGCACGCCGTCGCCGATGAGCGAGACCGTCATGCCGGTCCAGAGCAGGGCGAAGCCCCGGTTCCGGAACGGCGCCACCAGGCTGGTGTTCCTCGCCTGCATCGGACGACCTCTAGCTGCGGCCGGCCGCGGTGGCCATGCGCTCGTCCGAGATCGACGTCAGGTCGAAGCGGTCGGCGGCCTCGTCGAGGACGGTCAGCAGCTGGCTGATCTCCTCGTCGGTGTTGGCCGCGGTCACCTGGATGCGGAAGCCGACCTCCTTGCGGGGGACCAGCGGGAAGGCGGCGAGGGTGACGTAGATCCCCCGCTCGAAGAGGAACCGGCCGACCTCGTCGATGCGGTCCGGGTTGCCGACCGGGATCTCGATGATCGGGAAGCCCGACGTGTTGGGGGTGTTGATGCCGAGGTTGTCGAGGTGATCCAGGACCCGGGTGGTCTTGCGGTACAGGTCGCCGCGGATCTCGTCGCCCCGCTTGGCGTTGACCTCCAGGCCGGCCAGCACCGTGGCCAGCGAGGCCACCGGCGAGGGGCCCGAGTACAGGTAGGGCGGAGCGGCGATCTTGAGGACGTTCTTCAGCCGGGTGGGCAGGGCGATGAAGGCCAGGAGCGACGAGTACGACTTGGAGAAGCCGCCCACCAGGACAACGTTGTCGTAGGACTCGTCGAAGTGGCGCACGATGCTGTTGCCCTTGCTGCCCCAGTCGCATGGCTCGTCGGGGCTGCGCTCGCCGATCACGCCGAAGCCGTGGGCGTCGTCGACGTACAGCAGGGCGTCGTAGCGGCGGGCCAGCGCGGCGAAGGCGTTGATGTCGGGGGCGTTGCCCGTCATGCTGTTCACCCCGTCCATGCAGATCAGGCGGGAGCCACCGGCCGCGTCCTGCAGGAGCTCCTCGAGGTGGTCGAGGTCGTCGTGGCGGTAGCGCTTGATGCGGGCGCCGTTGCTCTCCGCCACCTTGGTCCCGTCGTAGATGGTCTTGTGGGCCCGCCCGTCCAGGAAGATGGTGCCCCCGCCGGCCAGCACAGGGATCACCGACATGTGGATGTGGGTGATGGTGGGCAGGAGGAGCGAGTCGGGCGACCCGAGGAGCTCGGTGAGGCGCTCCTCGATCTGCTCGTAGAGGATCGGGCTGCCCAGCAGCCGGGACCAGCTGGGGTGGGTCCCCCACTGGAACACGGCGTCGACGATGGACGCCATGATCTCCGGCTCCAGGTCGAAGCCGAGGTAGTTGCACGAGGCGAAGTCGGCCAGCCACTGGTCGCCGATGCGGATGCGCCGGCCGTCGATCTCGTCGATGACGGCGTCGAGCATGGGGTTGGTGGCCTGGAGGCGGGCCAGGTCGCTACAGGTGTCGAGCCAGCGCTCCAGCCAGGCGTCGCTCTGCCGGCGCCGGGCCGGGGGCGTGCCCGGGGCGGCGGGCAGCGTCTCCAGCGTCTGGCGCAGCGAGATGCTGCGGGCCGGCGGCCGGCCGGGCGGCGTGGCCGGGGCGCCGGCACTGGTGGCGCTGCGGTCGGCTGCAGGACTCGGGTCGGCTTCCGCGTTCATCTGTTCCCCCCTGGGGTTTGTGGACGCCGGTTGGTCGACGTCCACGTCGGCTTCCCCTGCTATTTCGGAACGCGCGACGGCCGGCTGTAACAGGAAACCTCTCGTACGCGCGTTTGCAACCATTTGCCGGAATGTCCGGAACGGGCATGATGGGGCCCATGGAGGCGGCGCCCACGGGGCGAGCGGGCCCGGGAGCGGGCCGCGGCGCTGGCCGAGGCCGGCGTCCGGCTGGTCGCCCTGACGTGGGTCGACAACGCCGGGGTGACGAGGGTGAAGGCGGTCCCCGTCGAGCGGCTGGAGGCGGCCGCCACCTGGGGTGTGGGGATGTCGCCGGTCTTCGACGTCTTCGTCCTCGACGACTCGGTCACCACCAGCGAGTACATCGGCGGCCCGGTGGGCGACCTCCGCCTGATCCCCGACCTCGACCGTCTCACCGTGCTCGACGCCATGCCCGGCTGGGCCTGGGCCCCGGTCGACCGCTGGACCCAGGAGGGCGACCGACACCCCGCCTGCCAGCGGGCCTTCGCCCGGGCCATGACGGCCCGGGCCGCGGAGGCGGGGCTCGAGCTGCGGATGGCCTTCGAGGTGGAGTGGTTCGTGGGCCGCGACGAGGGCGACGGCCTGGTGCCCGGGTGCCGGGGCCCCGCCTACGGGATGGCCCGGGCCGTCGAGCTCTCGGCCTACCAGGTGGCGCTGGCCGGTGCCCTCGCCGCCCAGGAGGTGCCGGTCGACCAGCTGCACCCGGAGTACGCGCCCGGCCAGTTCGAGCTGTCGGTGGGCCCCGACGACCCCGTGGGCGCGGCCGACCGCCTGGTGCTGGTGAAGCAGACGATCCGGGCGGTGTCGGCCGCCCACGGCCTCCGGGTGTCGTTCGCGCCCACGGTGGTGGCCGGCGTGGTCGGCAACGGGGGCCACCTCCACACCTCCGTCTGGTCCGGTGGCGCCAACCTGCTGGCCGGCGGCGACGGGCCGTACGGCATGACCGCCAGGGGAGAGGCCGTGCTGGCCACCGTCCTCGACCGGCTGCCGGCCTTCTGCGCCATCGGCTCGCCGAGCGTGGCCAGCTACCTCCGGCTCGTCCCGCAGCGGTGGGCCGGGCCCTACCAGTGCTGGGGGCGGGAGAACCGGGAGGCCGGCCTCCGCCTGGTGACCGGCATGCGCGGCTCGGAGGCGACGGCGGCCAACTTCGAGCTGAAGTGCGTCGACCTCAGCGCCAACCCGTACCTGGTGACGGGGGCGGTCGCCGCCCTGGCTTGTGCGGGCGTGGACACCGGCGCCCGCCTCCCGGCCGAGGTCACGGTGGACCCGGCGACCCTCCCAGTGGCCGAGCAGCCGCCCCGGCTCCCGCAGTCGCTGCCGGAGGCCGTCGACCGCCTGGAGGCCGACCGCGACCTCTGCGCAGCCATGGGCCCGGTCCTCGCCGCCGCGTTCGTCGCCGTCCGGCGGGCCGAGGCCGACCTCCTCGCCGGCCGCTCCGACGACGAGGTGGTGGCCGCCACCCGCTGGATCCACTGATGCCGGGCGGGGTGCTGGCCGGGCTGCCCCTGGTCGACGCCCACTGCCACGTCCTGCTGGCGGGGCCGGTGGACGGCCCGGGGTTCGAGCGCTGCTGCACCGAGGGCGGCGGGCCGAGCCCGCCCGGCGTCTCGGCGTGGGACACCGGGGCCGGCCTCGCCATCCGGCGGTGGTGCCCGCCGGTGCTCGGGCTGGAGCCGTTCGCCCGGCCGGAGGACTACCTGGCCCGCCGCCGGGAGCTCGGCCTGGCCGAGGTCGACGGGAGGCTGCTGGCCGCGGCCGGGCTGTCCGGCCTCCTCGTCGACACCGGCCTCTCCGGCCACGACGCGGAGGGGCGCCCGCTGGCCACCATGGCCGATCTGGCCACCGCGGCCCGGGCGCCGGCCCGGGAGGTCGTCCGCCTGGAGCGGGTGGCGGAGGAGGTGGCGGCCGGCGACGTCCCCGCCCAGGGGTTCGCGTCGACCGTCGTGGACCGGCTGGCCGCCGCCGCCGAGGGGGCGGTGGCGGTCAAGTCCGTCGCCGCCTACCGGTGGGGGCTCGACCTCGACCCCGCCCGACCCTCGCCGGCCGAGGTGCGCCAGGCCGCGGCCGAGTGGCTGGCCGCCGGTCCGGCCCGCCCGCTCCGCCACCCGGTGCTCCTCCGCTTCCTGCTGTGGGCCGGCGCCGACCTGGGGCTGCCCGTCCAGATCCACACCGGCTTCGGCGACCGCGACCTGCCGCTGGCCCGCTCCGACCCCGCCCTCCTCCAACCGTGGTTGGACGCGGTGGCGCCGGCCGGCGTGCCCGTCGTGCTGCTCCACGCCTACCCGTACCACCGCCAGGCCGCCTGGCTGGCGGCCGTCCACCCCCACGTCTACGTCGACGTCGGCCTCACCCTCGGCCAGGCCGGCGCCCGGGCCCAGGCGGTGCTCGGCGAGTACCTGGAGCTGGCCCCCTTCGCCAAGGTCCTGTTCTCGACCGACGGCTACCGGCTGCCGGAGCTGTACCTGAGCGGCGCGGCCCAGTTCCGCCTGGCCCTCGGCGGCCTGCTGGACGCCTGGATGGCGGACGGCGCCCTGAGCCCGGGGGACGCCGAGCGGGTGGCCGGCATGGTGGCGGGTGGCAACGCCCGCCGGGTGTACCGCCGCCTCGGCGGCTGAGCCTGCGGCCCGCCGGCCGGCTCAGCGGGCGGCGAGTACGGCGGCTCGCTGGTCCTCGGTGAGGGGCTTGACCGCCTCCCGCAGCGTCACCCCCGAGGCGCGCGCCGCCCGGGGCAGGAGCCACTGGTAGACCATCGCCGGGCGCCTCCGGGCCGTGTCCCGGAGGACCCAGCCGATGGCCTTGCGGATGAAGAACTCCGTGTCCTCCAGCATGGCGTCGGCGTACCGCCCGAAGCGGTCGAAGTCGCCGTCGCCCCGGCGGAGGGCGACCAGGAGGGCCAGCATCGCGGCGCGTCGGAGCCAGAAGTCCTCGTCCACCGCCCAGCGGTCGAGCACCGCCGCCGCCTCGGGCGCCCCCTCGACCAGCCGGCCGACGACCGACGCGGCCAGCCCGTCCACCAGCGCCCACGTGCGCGACTCCCGGAGCAGCCGTTCCAGGAGGGTCATGTCGGCGGGGCGCAGCCGGTCGCCGTAGAGGTCGAGCAGCTCGACCGCGGCGGCCCGGCACTCGTGGACGGGCCGGGACCACAGCCGCTCGACCAGGGCGACCAGCTCGTCGTGACCGAGCTCCGGGTGGCGCCCGTGGAACGCGGTGGCCACCGACCGGGTGGCCGGCACGCTCCCGCCGTAGTGCTCGAGCGCGCTCTTGAGGTAGGCCTTCTCGTGCTCCGCCCGCTCCGGCCGCCCCCGGGCCCGCAGCTCGGCCTCCAGGCAGGCGGCGAGCCCTGGAACGTCCGGCGGCGAGGTCAGTACTTGTCCACCACCCAGGGGCAGCCCTTGTCGTCGGTCTCCACCGCACCCGGTTCGGCGTGGCCGTTGCCGGCCGCGGGGGCGACGGTGGGCGCGGGATGGAGCTGGGCCTCGATGTAGTCGACGAGGGAGGCGATCGCGTTGGCGGCCTCCGACTCGGGGGCGATGTCGAGCAGCGACTTCATCTTGCGGTCGGCGAGCGACACGCCCGAGTCGTAGGGGACCGCGGCCGCGACCTCGACCTCGAAGGGCAGGAGCGCCTCACGGATCCACTCGATGTCGAGCTCGTCGCGGATCTTGTTGGCCGCGACCGCCACCTTGGGGATGCCCAGCTCCTTGGCCAGCTCGATGATCCTCGTCGCGGTCTGGATCGACCACAGCGACGGTTCGACGACGCAGACCAGGAGGTCGGACGGACCGGGCGTGCCCCGGCCGAACAGCTCGAGGCCGGCTTCCATGTCGACGATCGTCACGTCGTTGCCGGAGGTGTTCAGCTCGCCGATGATGCCACGGACCGTGGCATGGGACGAGCAGCTTCAGCCGGTCCCCGCATGGGCCACCCGGGACCCGATGAGGAGGCGGACCCCGTCGGGGGCGTCCACGCCGTAGTGCTCGAAGAGGTCGTGCGGCTCCTGCAGGAGCACCGTCACCCGCTTCCCCTCGGCGTCGGTGTCCCGGCGGGCGATCTCCTTGGGCAGGACCTGCAGCTCGATGGCCTGCTGGGCGGGGATCCCGAGTGCGATCGCCAGGTTGGGGTTCGAGTCGGCGTCGATCGCCCGGACCGCGTGGCCGTGCCGGGCCAGCATCCTCGCCACCGTCGCCGAGATTGTGGTCTTGCCGGATCCGCCCTTGCCGGCGAAGGAGATCTCCATACGTCGCACCTGCCTTGCGTCAGGGCAGCCCGGAGCGGCTGCCACCCGATCCTCACCCTTCGGACGAGCGGGCTGCCAGGGCCCAACGGCCCTTGCTCGACGGCCGGCGACAGGGAATTGAGCGCCCGTTGAGGGGTCGGACAAGGAGCATCCGAACGGCCCTACGGCCCGGACCTTTCGGCCCTAGGAGCCTTGCTGGCGAAATGTCGATAGTGGCTTGTTCGGACTTCGCGTTCCAAGGGGGATGACATGAGGCCGGTACGCCGTGGGGTGCTGTGGGTGGCTGCCATGTCGGCGGCCGCGACCGTGCTCGTGTCGTGCGGGAGCGACGGAACCAAGCAGGCGCAGGCCCCGCCGGCCGCCACCCGCATCGAGCGCCTGCGCCTCGCCGGCGGCGACTTCGGGTACCCCTCGCCGTTCGGCTATGCACGCGGCCCCGGCCAGATCCAGGCCGGCTACATGTTCGACACGCTTCTGTGGGAGGACTCCACCGGCCGGCCGATTCCCTGGCTCGCCAACGAGTGGAACCACTCCGCCGACGGCCTGGAGTGGCGCTTCACGGTCCGGGAGGGTGTCCGGTGGCACGACGGCCAGCCCCTGACCATGGACGACGTGGCCTTCAGCTTCGAGTACATCACCACCGGGGCCGCCGCCGCCGCCAGCACCGCACCGAGGCTGGAGCTCGACGGGCTGCGCGTGGAGGGCAACGTGCTCGTCCTCCGCCTGAAGCAGCCCAACGCGGTGTTCGAGGAGAGCATCGCCGAGCGGGTCTTCATCATCCCCAAGCACGTCTGGGCCGACGTCGCTGATCCGGCCAAGTTCCGGGACCCCAAGGCGTTCATCGGCTCCGGGGCGTACAGGATGGACAGCTTCGACGACGTTGCGGGCGCCTACGCCTACAACGCCAACGACGACTTCTTCCTCGGCCCGCCCCGGGTCAAGCGGCTGGAGTTCGTCCCGTCGAACGACGAGCTGCTGTCGCTGAAGCGGGGCGACATCCACGCGGCGGAGATCCTCGAGGAGCCGGTGCCGCCCGAGCAGCTCAAGGACTTCGAGCAGGACGCCCGGTTCGGCAAGATCGAGGGCACCGGCGACTGGAACCTGGCCCTCCACTTCAACCTGGCCAAGGGCTTCCCCTACGACAGCAAGCTCTTCCGCCAGGCGGTCGCCTACGCCGTCGACCGCAAGGACATGGTCCACCGGCTCCTGTTCGACAGGGGCGTGCCCACGCCCACCGGAGGCCTCTCGCCCGATCACGAGATGATCGCCCGGGGCCTTCCCACCTACGACCGTGACGTGGCCAAGGCGAAGGCGATGCTGGACGAGATCGGCCTGAAGGACACCAACGGCGACGGCTTCCGTGAGCTTGCCGACGGTCGGCGTTTCACCCAGGAGCTTCAGGCCAGCACCAGGTTCAGCCCCAAGTCGGCCGACCTGGTGAAGGAGTACCTCCGCGACGTCGGGATCGACGTGGAGGTGAAGATCCTCGACCGGCCGACGGCCGACGACAACGCCACCAACGGGAACTACACCATGGCGCTGGTCGGCTACGGCGGGCTCGGCTCCGACGCCGACGCCCTCCGCACCCGGTTCTCCTCCCAGGTGAGGACGCGGACGTTCAGCCGGGCCCAGGGCTACGTGAACCGCACGTTCGACGACCTGGCCAACCGCCAGCTCGTCGCCCTGGACGCCGCGTCACGGACCTCGATCGTCCAGCAGATGCAGCAGATCGTCGCCGACGAGCTGCCCATCCTGCCGCTGTACACGCCGAACCGCACGATGTTCTACGTCAAGGCGGTCTCGGACACCTGGTACTACACGCCCGGCTGCAGCGCCTGCCGCGGGACGCGCAACCGGCATCTCTTCGTGACAGGGAAGACGACAGGCGTCTGACCTCACGTCCAGCCCCAGGGAGGGCCACATGAGCAAGAAAAGGAGTTGGATCCGGGCAGGCGTGCTGGTCTCCGTGCTGGGGCTGATCGCCGGTGCGTGCTCGACGAGCACGAAGAAGGACACCGCCGCACCCGCCGGTGACCAGCGGATCGAGCGGGTGCGGATGGTCGGAGGCCAGATGGGCTACCCGACGCCCTACGCCTACAGCAAGGGCCCGGGCCTGGCCATGACCGACCTGGCCTTCGACACCCTGCTCTGGAAGGACGCCAGCGGGAAGATGATCCCGTGGCTGGCCACGTCGTGGCAGATGTCGCCCGACGGCAAGGAGTGGCGCTTCACCCTGCGTGAGGGCGTGAAGTGGCAGGACGGCCAGCCGCTCACCGCCGAGGACGTGGTCTTCACCTACGAGTACGACACCACCGGTCCCGGCAAGAGCGCCCTCGGCGTGATCGGCCAGATCCCGGTCACCGGCACGGCCATCGAGGCGCCGAACGTGGTCGTCCTGAAGCTGGCGACCCCGTACGCACCCTTCGAGGACACCGTCGCCGGGCGGGTGCCGATCATCCCCAAGCACATCTGGCAGAACGTCACCGACCCGGCCAAGTTCCGTGACCCCACCGCCCTGATCGGCTCCGGCCCCTACAGGGTGGCGGCGTGGGACGACGTGGCCGGGAGCTACGCCTACGACGCCGACGACAGCTGGTGGGGCGGGCCGCCCAAGGTGAAGCGGGTGGAGTTCGTCGCCTCCGGCAACGACCTGCTGTCGCTGCAACGGGGCGAGGTCGACGTGGCCTCGCCGTCGGGCATCGTCGAGCAGGCACTGGCGCCGTTCGAGAACAACGACCGGTACGGCATCCTCACCGCCCCCGGTGAGTCGACCACCGCCCTGCACTTCAACTTGACCAAGGGCTTCCCGTACGACAACAAGCAGTTCCGCCAGGCCATGGCGACCTCGCTCGACCGCCCGGACATGGTGAAGCGGCTGCTGCTGGGTCGGGGCGAGGTCGCCAACACCGGCAACGTGGCCAACTCCCACCCGATGGTGGCGCCGAACCTGCCCACGTACAGCCTCGACGTCACCAAGGCCAAGTCGATGCTCGACGCCCTGGGCATCAAGGACGTCACCGGTGACGGGATGCGGGAGCTCCCCGACGGCCAGGCCTTCCAGCCCGAGCTGTTCGTGGCGACCGGCACGGTGAAGACCGGCGAGCTCATGAAGGAGTACCTGCGGGCCGTCGGCATCGACCTGCAGATCAAGAGCGTCGACCAGGCAACCCACGACCAGTCCGTGGCCGGAGGGAACTACACCATGGCCCTCGTCGGCTACGGCGGGCTCGGTGGCGACCCCGACTGGCTGCGGCAGCGGCTCTCGTCGAAGATCCAGTCGAGGACCTTCCTCCGGGTCCAGGGCTTCAACAACCCCCGGTTCGAGGAGCTGGCCGCCGCGCAGCTGGTCACCACCGACGTCGCCCAGCGGACGCAGATGATCCAGGAGATGCAGCGGATCGTGGCCGACGAGCTGCCCGTGCTGGCCCTCACCCTGGCCACCCGCACGACGGTCTACGACAAGACGGTCTTCGACGCCTGGTACTACACCCCGGGCGCGGTGTTCGGGCTGGTGCCGGGCCTCATCAACAAGCACGTCTTCGTCACCGGCAAGCAGGTCGGCTTCTGACCTCCCGTTCGGGAGGCGTTCGCGAAGGGGCCCCGGCTCTCCGGCCGGGGCCCCTTCCGGCTTCTCGGGCGAAGGGCGCGAATGACCTATCCAGCCGGGGCGGTGGCCGGTCGAACGATTTCTGCGGAAACCTCTTCAGGAGGCGCGCCCTCGGCCGATAGGAGTGGTGTCGGCGGCCTGACCGGCACCCCGGGAGGTGACGTCGGCGGGCACGGCCTTCCCATTCGCGGCAGGAGGTTCCACCATGCGCATGCCTACCCCTCGCGCCCCCCGCGACCGCCGTACGGCGGCCTGAGCGGGGAACGGATCGTGCTCACGGCGGACGTGAAGAGCTCGACACCAGGTCTGCCGCAGACCTCGGCCACCCTCGGCGTCGCCGCGCTGTGCCTCCTGGCCCGGGTCCCCGAGCGGCTGCCCGACGCCGGCGGGTGGGTCGTGCGGCTGGCCCTCATGATCGCCGTCCTCAGCGCCGCTCGGACCCTTGTCCGGGCACCGGCCGCGGTGGCCCTCGCCGCCCGGGGTCAGGCCGCGGTCGGCGCCTGGCTGGCCGGCGAGGCTCGAATGGCCGCTGGTTCTGTCTGCCTCGGCGTGGTCCTGGCCCTTCCGCTCCACGCCCTGCTGCGGGCGACATCCAGTTGGTGGGTCTTCGCCTGGATTCTCGTTGCCGCCTTCACGCTGGCCGCCCAGGGACTGGCGCCGATGCTCCTGCGAGCCTTGGCGGGGCCGGTGACGCCGGCCGGCCCGATGCTGGCTGCGCAGGTCCGGGGCATCGCCGGTCGGGCCGGGGTGGACGTGAGCCGGGGCGTCCTGCTGTCCGGGACGGAAGGCCGTGCCCGGGGCGATGCCCGCGTCGTCGGCTTCGGCCGCTCCCGCCGGATGGTCCTGGACCGGGCGCTCGCAGCCTGGCCACCGGAGCTGGTCGACCAGGTCGTCGCCCACGCGATCGGCCACTGGCGGCTCGGGCACGCATCGACCCGTCTCCAGCTCACGCTGGCCGTCGAGCTGGCCACGGCGGCCATCGCGGCCTGGCTGGTCGACTGGCCGCCGCTCCTCGACTGGGCCGGGGCCGCCTCGGCCGGCGATCCCCGCGCGTACCCGTTCCTCGCCCTGCTCGCGCCGGTGGTCCTCCTTCCCGCCCGCCTCGTCCTGGCCTGGCGCGACCGGGCGCAGGAGCGCCAGGCCGACCGGTTCGCCATCCGCCTCCTCGGCCAGCCCGACGCCTTCACCGACATGCTGGAGCTGGCGGCGACCGAAGCCGGCGCCCCCCGAACCCTGCGCGGGTGGCGCCGCGCGATCGCCAGCCAGCCGCCGATCGAGGAGCGCAAGGCCGCCGCCGCGTGGCTGGCCGGGCCATGGACGTGACCGGCGCGGACGCACCCCCGTCCGGCTCGTACCCGCTCGGTCCAGCTATCTCGTGACCGGCGCCGGCGTGGGCGCCAACGGCGCCCTGCCCTGGAGCAGGCTTCTCCGGCGGGCTCGAGCGCGACGACGGCCGCCGGCTGCTGCCGGTCGCCGCCGTCGGGGCCAGGGCCGACGCCGGGGGCCTCCCGGCGGCAGGCCGGTCAGGTGGGTGCCCAGAACCCGGCGGGCGAGGCCGGTCGTCGGCGTGGTGACCGGTGCCGGTGCCACCGGTCGCACCTGGATCGCGGTCGCCCGCCGGTCAGCCATGAGCCGGCCGGACCCGCAGCGTCGCCACCATGCCGGCCTCCCGGTGGCCGGGGACGGTGCAGCTCAGCGTGTAGGTGCCCGGGAGCAGGGCGCCGAGCCGGAGGGTCTGCGCGGCCTTGGCCGCGATCACAGCGGTTCCCAGCGACGCCGTCTCGCTCAGGTGCACCATCCCGACACCCGGGCTCATCATGTGCCCCGAGGTCACCATCGTCGTGTGCCCCCGCCTCCACAGGGGCTCGGCCCGGTCGCTCGACGTCACCTGCCATGGCGCCCTCCGCTGTCGGCCGGGGGCCGACCGGTCCATCGTCGCCCGTGCCGACATCGAGGGCTAGGGCCGTTCGCCCCTTCATGGCGCTCCGAGGCCCCCCGACCCGGCAGGGCTCGAACCTCGCCGGACCCGGCGGTCAAGGTAGGTAGGGTGCGGATACCGGAGCGGGCCGAAGGTCCCGCTCGACGGGGGTCTTACGGCACTGGCCGTGTCACTCGGCCCTTTGGTGTCCTGTACAGGGTGAGCCAAGAGGGAGGCGGTTGCGATGCAGGAGTCCGGCAGTCGCACCGGTATGGAGATCTTGCCGAGGCCCGAGTGCTTCCGGCTCCTGTCGAGCCAGGCGGTCGGGCGGGTCGGCTTCATGGTCGGCGACCAGCCGCTGGTGTTGCCGGTGAACTTCGCCGTGGTGCGTGACGTCGTGGTGTTCCGCACCGGGAGAGGCTCGAAGCTGGACGCGGCGCTCGGGACGAAGGTCGCCTTCGAGGTGGACGAGGTCGACGTTGCCGCCGGTGACGGATGGAGCGTGGTGGTCCAGGGCATCGCCGAGGAGATCACCCACGCCGACCACTGGTTCGACGCCGCGCTCCGGCGCGATGCGGCACCGAGCTGGGTCCCGGGGGGCAAGGACCACTACGTCCGTATCATCCCCCACGTCATCTCCGGGCGGCGACTTTCCCGCCGGGGCTGCCCCTAGGTGAGCAAGCAGAAAGTCGGTTGGGACACTCGCGATCCGCGACTCGCCACCCACGACCACATCACCTCCGACGCCGAGACCTCCGGCGCACCCGGGTCGACGCCGACTGGAAGGCGGCAATGGGCGTCGCGTTCGGCGAGGTGCTCCTTGCGTGCGACGCCGGCGGGGGCGGTAGCGGCGTCGCCTTCGAGCTCGTCGAGCGGTCCGACGGCCACCTCAGCGCCATGGACGCGGCGAGGTACTTCGCGCCGCTCGGCGACTGGTCGGCGACCACTCGCTTCGCCTTCGACCGGGCGGACGGCCGGGTGCTGGACGTCGGAGCCGGGGCAGGTCGTGTCGCGCTCGCACTGCAGGACCGAGGCAATGAGGTCGTGGCGCTCGACCTCTCGACGGGCGCCACGACCGTGTGCCACCGGCGTGGCGTCCGGTCCACCTTCACCGGCACGGTCTTCGAGTACGCCGGCTCGGCCCCGGAGCGCTTCGACACCTTCGTGATGCTCGGGAACAACCTCGGCCTTCTCGGGGGACCGGAGCAGGCACCGCTGGTCCTGGATGCACTGGCGAGCATGGCCGGACCCGGCGCCCGCATCGTCGGCGAGACGCTCAACCCCTATGGCACGGACAACCCGGATCACCTGCGCTATCACGAGGAGAACCGGCGCCTGGGCCGCCTGGCCGGGCAGCTTCGCCTGAGGATCCGGCACCTGCAGCTGGTCACGCCGTGGTGGGACTACCTGTTGTGCACGCCGGAGGAGCTCGGGCCCATCGTGGCCCCCGTTCACGGCTGGGCGCTCACCGACGCCTTCCCGTCTCGAACGCCCACGGGCCAGTGGACGGCGGTGCTGACGCTACGGTGAGGGCACTCGGCGATCGCCACCGGAAGGAGCACCGTGCCACGTTCCAGGCCGGACGGTCCGCCCGAACCGGGGGGCCCACTGGACGTAGTCATCGCCGCCGCCCAATCGTTTCTCGCGACGCATGGTCGCCTCCTCGACCGGCGGCGATTTGAGCGGCTGCGCACCGGAGGTTCTGCTGCCGGCGTGCTCGCCGCCCTCGACGGCTATCGCAACGACGACGGCGGGTACGGCTGGGGCCTCGAGCCCGACCTCCGGTCACCCGAGAGCCAGCCGGCGTGTGCCATGCATGCCCTCGAGGTGCTCGCCGAGGTGGCTCCGACCACCAGCACCAGCGCGGTCGAGCTGTGCGACTGGCTCGGTGTCAACAGCCTGCCCGACGGCGGCCTGCCGCTCGCCCTCCCCACCGCGAACCCGGCCGGCTGTGTCCGCTTCTGGCTGGACCCGGACGTCGAAACCTCCTCCTTGCAGATGACTGCCCAGGTGGCGGCGAACGCCCTTCTCGTGGCCCGTCACGACCCCGTGGTACGCGGTCATCCCTGGTTGGCCGGTGCGACGGCGTGGTGCCTCGAGGCGATCCGCAGCCGGGAGACGCAGCCCTCGGCCCACGAGCTGCTCTTCGCCCTTCGCTTCCTCGACGCCGCCGCCGACACCGAACCCGAAGCGGTGGAGCTGTTCGACCGGCTCCGGCGGTTCCTCCCCGAAGACGGCGTCATCCCGGTCGAGGGCGGCGCCGAGGGAGAAGCCATCCGTCCCCTCGACCTCGCGCCGCGCCCGGAGGGTGCCGCACGCCGCCTCTTCTCCGACGAGGTCATCAGCGGCGAGGTCGAGCGGCTGGCCGCTCACCAACAGCCCGACGGCGGATGGTTCGTCGACTTCGCATCCGCCTCACCTGCCGCCGCGCTCGAGTGGCGCGGCTACGCCACCGTCAACGCCATCAGGCACCTTCTCCAGACCCAGCCGGGTTTCTTGGCCGGCAGCGCCCGGTAGGTCCGGACACCACCCTTAAGGGTCAGCGTCACGCGTCCCCCCATCGGGCCGGTCACGGCGGTCGGGGGTGAACGTGGGCGTGAGGTCCAGGCAAAGTCGCCGAAGATCGTCAGCTCCCTGCCGACATTCCGAACCCGTAGGTATCGATGAAAGCGCGGAGCTCCCCGGGGAAGCGAACGCCCATGCTCGCGGCGATTTCGTCCCAGGTCGCCTCGCCGGTGGCCGGCTCGGCTGGCGACGGCAGCACCTGCGACAGCGCCGCCAGCGCCCCGTCGCTCACGTGACGGCCGGACGATGCGTCGCCGCTTGGCAGTCGCTACCCGGCCGGCCGAGACCGGTCAGTGGGTCGGCACCATCGCCACGAATGTCGGTTGAAGTGTCCATGCCGAGGTTCCGAAGACCGCGACGACGGCCTCCGAAGTCGCGCCGCCGGTGAGCACATCGTGGAGCAAGCGGGAGATCGGCCCCGGTACGAGGAGCCAGTCGAGATTCCTGATGTTGCCCATCCACACGCGTTCCTCATCGGCCACCCCGTCGGTCACGACCAGGAAGATGTCGTCACCATTGCCGTTCCCGGCCACTGGAAGCAGCGACGCCCCCGGGGCCGGAAACGGTGGCAGCGGGCTGTTGCTGCCCTCCGGACCCAGGCCGGCGATGGCCTCGCGCGACGGCGTCGACCAAGCCCTGAAGTGGAGTGCCCTCGGAGAGACGAGGGACAGGCTGCTGCCCACCAGTCCGGAGCCATAGGTGTCCATCAGGCCCTTGTACGCAGGCGGGAATCTGACCCCGAGCGCCTCCGCCACCTGTTCCCAGGTCGACTCGCCGACGAGCGGCTCCGCGGGCGGTGGCAACACTGTCGACAGCAGAGCCAGCCAGTCCACCTTCACGTCACCGGTGCCTGCGACTGGCGGTAGCCGGAGGCGGGCGCTCCGGCGGCCAGGCGTTCGTGGACGAGCGTCGGCGCGTCGCCAGACCGCTCGGTCATGTCCCGTCGAGTGCCTTCGGCGTGAACGTCGCGTTCGGCGTCCAGGCGAAGTCACCGAAGTTGGCGATGATGTCCTCGGCCGTCCTCCCACTCGTCAGGACATCGACGAGCAGACGAGAAACCGGCCCGAGCACCAGCTGCCACATGATGTTCCTGATGTTCCCGAGCCAAAGCCGCGACTCGTCTGCGACACCGTCGGTCACGACCATGAACAGGTAGTCACCGTTGCCGTTGCTGGCTATTGGGAGCAACGACGGACCCGGCGCGGGGTAGGCCGGGAGCGGGCTGTCGGCGCCCTCGGGCTCCACGTCACGGATCGCATCCAGTGGTGGCGCCGCCCAGTCGGGGAAGGCGGTCGCCCTGGGTGAGGCAATGTTCAGCTCGTCGCCGACCCAGCCTGATCCGTAGGTGTCGACGAGCCTCCGAAAGTCGGGAGGGAAGCGGATCCCGAGTGTGCCGGCGACCGCCTCCCACGTGACCTCGCCGACGATCGGCGCGTCAGGCGGCGGGAGCACCGTCGAGAGCCGTGCAAGCCAGTCGTCGCTCATGTCAGATTCTTCAGCGCCCCCGGCAGGACTCGAACCTGCGACCCGCTGCTTAGAAGGCAGCCGCTCTATCCAGCTGAGCTACAGGGGCTTGGTGATGCGCTCTGACCTGCGGTTTTGTGTGGTGTAGCGCCCGTGAGCGCCTCGCACACTGCTCCTTCAGCGGGTAACGCTCAGGGGCTTTCGGACGTTCCCACCAGCCCAAGGGTAGGCGACGGTCCCGGCCTCGTCTCGTCCTGGGCCCGGTTGCGGACCTCCAACCGGGCGCCCAAGACGCTGACCGCCTACGTCGGCGCGGCCAACCAGCTGCTGGGCTTCCTGGCCGCACGGGGCATGCCCATGGACGCCCGCAACCTCCGGCGCGAGCACGTCGAGGCCTACATCGAAGACGTCCTGGCCCGGTGCCGGCCGGCGACGGCGTCGAATCGCTACCGGGCGCTCGCCCGCTTCTTCGCCTACCTCGTCGAGGAGGGCGAGGTCCGGGAGTCGCCGATGGCCAGGATGAAGCCGCCGCTGGTCCCCGAGGAGCCCGTCCCCGTCCTGGGCGACGAGGAGCTGTGGCGGCTGCTGGCGGTGTGTGAGGGACGGGGCTTCGAGGAGCGGCGAGACACGGCCATCGTCCGGCTGTTCCTTGACAGCGGGATGCGGCTGGCCGAACTGGCGAACCTGCGGATCGAGGAGCCATGCGCGTCGAGTCCCTTTCCAGCTCAGGACGGGCTGGGTCCGAGACGGCCACTTCATGCCGATTCAGCTAGCGCCGAAGGTCCCGGCTGGTGGGCAGGGATCCTGAGTCCCCCGATGAAGGAGGCGGTGCAACATGCTGGTGTCGATGGCGACGGTGCCCCAACGAGCTTCCCCCCGACCCGTTCCCCGGCGACCCGTTCTCCGGAGAGCCGGCACCACTGCCCGAGCCGAGCCCCACGATCGATCCGACCGTGCCGCCCGACCTCGGCCCGTCGCGAGGTCCGGCCCGGCCCACGGTCGAGCCGCCCCGGCCGGAGCCGGAGCCCGTGTAGGGAGCGGCGTCAGCCGAACAGCCGGCTGATGCTCGCCGCCTCCCGCTCGACGGTGGCGGCGTCGACCAGGTCGCCGGCGTGGGTGGTCAGGACGCCGGTCCAGCGGGCCAGGACGCCGGCCGCCTTGCCGCTGGTGAAGAGCTCGGCCCTCAGGTCGGTCTTGGCCTGGTCGTACATGGCGGCGAAGGCGGGGTTGGCCTGGAACCGCTGGACCAGGACGTTGGCCCGCCCGCCGGGCCCGCCGGGCCCGCCGGCTCGCGGCTGCTGGCCGCCGGCCGGAAGCTGGCCGCCGGGCGGCGCCGGCCGGACGCCCCCGGCCGGCGGCTGGGCGCCTGCCATCCCGCCCATGCCGCCGGGCCCGGGGCCGGCGTTGAAGGCCAGGTTCAGGTCCCACGACAGCACGGTGAACTGCTTGGTGGCGACGTCGTAGCGCAGGTAGGAGTTGTTGCCCGGCCCGTCGATGTCGTCCCAGTTGCCGACCAGGTCCTGGATGGCGAGGTAGCGGGCGAAGGCGGCCACGTCGAGGCGCTTGCCCAGGTTGGCGGCGAAGGCCGCGTCGCTGGCGTTGTTGATGAAGTCGAGGAAGGAGATCAGCGGGGCCAGGTTCGGGTTGGCGGTGTCGCTCTCCTGGTCGAAGACCTCGTCGTAGGCCTTGGGGTCGGTGCCCCGGTAGCTGTAGTCGCCCGTGCTCTCGGCCTTGTAGAGGATGCCGTCACCGTCGAAGGTGGTCTCCTCCCAGTCGTCGTTGGGGCTCTCGATGGCCAGCCGCAGGACCTGCGGGCCGCCGTTCACGGTGAACCGGGTGGAGAAGGCCTTCTGGGTGGGGGCGCCGGACAGCCCGATCAGCTCCAGGGCCACCGCCTCGTTGAGCGACGTCTCGGTGTTGTTGCCCCGGATGACGACCTCGGTGCGGCCCTGGTAGGTCTGGCCGGCGACGTACTTGTCGAAGCGGATCAGCCAGGGCAGCGACTCGGGCTCGGTGCGGGTCACCCCGCCGCCGGGGCCGCCGCCGGGGCCGCCGGCCCGGGCCAGCCCCCGCAGCGACGAGTTGCCCTTCAGTCGCATGCCCACCCTCTCGAGGGTGACGCCGTCGATGGTCACCGTCGTCTCGATCCACTTCTTGTCCTGCGACGACGCGTAGGTGTCGACCATGGCGTCGTAGGCGGCCTGGTCGAAGGTGACGGCGATGTCGTGGACGACGCTGTTGTCGTACAGGGCGACGTTGTCGGCGCCGGCGGTGCGCCCGGCCGGCGCCGAGGCCGTCCCGGCGCTGCCGCCCGAGGAGCACGCCGCTCCCAGCAGGGCGACGGCGGTGAGCACGGCAGCGACGGCAGATCCCGGTCTTCTCATGGCCGCCACCCAACCGGACGCCGGTCGGAAACCGATGGAGACGGGCTGGGAACCGCCTGGGAGTCGAAGTTCGCCCGTTTCTCGGAGGCGGCTCCCAGGACGTTGCGAGGTTCGGCTCGTAGAACTTGGTCCCATGCCCAGCCTTGCCATCTACGCCTTCGACCTCGTCGCCATCGCCGTGCTGTCCTACGGCCTGTACTTCCGGCGCCACCGCCGCCGGGACATGCCGCTGGCCTTCATCGCCCTGAACGTCGGCGTGCTCACCCTGGCCACGGTGCTGTCGAGGGTGAGCGTGGGGACGGGCCTGGGGCTGGGCCTGTTCGGCGTGCTGTCGCTGATCCGGCTGCGGTCCTCGGAGATCGCCCAGGAGGAGGTCGGGTACTACTTCGTCTCCCTGGCCCTGGGCCTGATCGCCGGCTTCCAGCCCGTGCCCCACTGGCTGGTGCCGGCGCTGGGCAGCCTCCTGGTGGCGGCCATGTACGTGGCCGACCACCCCAGGCTCCTGGCCCGTGACCGCCGCCAGATCGTCACCCTCGACGCCGCCTACACCGACGAGGCCCAGCTCCGGCGCCGGCTGGAGGAGCTGCTCGACGCCACCGTGACCCACTTGGTGGTGAACGAGGTCGACCTGGTGCGGGACATGACCGAGGTCGACGTCCGCTTCCGCCTCCGCCCCGCCGGCGACGGCCTCGGGGAGCCGGCGCCGGCCCGCCGCCTGGTGGAGTCCACCCGGTGAGCGTCATGACGCCCGCGTCCAACACCCTGGCGCCGCTGTCGCTCCAGGAGGTGCTGCGCCTCGCCGACCTCCAGACCCGGACCGACCGCAAGTACCTGGTCGAGCCGGCGGTGTTCGCCCGGCTGATCGACAAGGTGGGCGCCGGCCTGGGCGTGCTCGACATCGACGGCGCCCGGTCCTTCCGCTACGAGTCCGTCTACTTCGACACGCCGGCCCTCGACTCGTACCTCGGCGCCGCCCACGGCCGGCGCCGGCGGTTCAAGGTCCGCACCCGCAGCTACCTCGACTCGGGGGACTGCATGCTGGAGGTCAAGACCCGCAGCGGCCGGGGCGAGACGGTCAAGGCCCGGATGCCCTACGACATCGGCCGCCGCACCTCCCTCGACGCCGGCGCCCTGGCGTTCGTGCACGCCCACGCCGCCCTGCCCGCCGGCGCCAGCCTGGCCCCGGTGCTGACCACGGCGTACGCCCGGTCCACGTTCGTCGACCTGCGCACCGGCTGCCGGCTCACCTGTGACGCGGGCCTGGAGTGCTCGTCGCCGGCCGGCGCCAGCGTGGCGCTCCCGGGCCAGCTGCTGGTCGAGACCAAGTCCGCCGGCGGCCCCACGACGGCCGACCGCTTCCTCTGGCGGGCCGGCGTGCGGCCGGTGGCGGTCAGCAAGTTCTGCGTCGGCATGGCCGCCCTCGACCCCACGCTGCCCGCCAACAAGTGGAACCGCATCCTGCGCCGGCACTTCGACCGGACTCACGGCGAGCTGTGAGGGTTCTCCCAGGTTCATGGGCTCTACTGATGGGGTGACCGCAGCCGGCAAGGTGCTCGTGGTGGACGACGAGGAGTACATCCGCGACCTGGTGTCGTCGGCCCTCCGGATCGCCGGCTTCCAGTCGATGACCGCCGGCGACGGCGCCCGCGCCCTCGCCGCCGTCACCGCCGACAACCCCGACCTCGTCATCCTCGACGTCGGCCTGCCCGGCATCGACGGCTTCGAGGTGTGCCGGCGCCTGCGCGACGACGGCGACGAGACCCCGGTGATCTTCCTCACCGCCCGTGACACCGCGGAGGACCGGGTCTCCGGGTTCACCAAGGGCGGCGACGATTACCTGACCAAGCCGTTCTCCCTCGAGGAGCTGGTGGCCCGGGTGCGGGCCGTGCTGCGGCGGACGCAGCGGTCGGGGGCGGTGGAGAACCGGCTGCGCTACGCCGACCTGGAGATCGACGAGGACACCATGCGGGTGAGCCGGGGCGACCGGGCCATGCAACTGTCGCCCACCGAGTTCAAGCTGCTGCGCTTCCTGCTCATCAACCGGGAGCGGGTGCTGTCCAAGAGCCAGATCCTCGACCACGTGTGGCAGTACGACTTCGGGGGCAGCGGCGGGGTGGTGGAGAACTACATCTCCTACCTGCGCAAGAAGGTCGACGTGGTCGAGCCGCACCTGATCCACACCGTGCGGGGCTTCGGGTACGTGCTCCGCCAGGAGCCGTGACGACCAGGTGATCCGCCGGCGCCTCGTCGCCGCCATCCTCGCCGTCGTGGCGGGGGTCACCGGCGTGGCCGGCGTGCTGATCGTCGACACTCTGGAGGACCGGCTGATCGCCGGCGTCGACCGCGAGCTGGAGACCCGGCGGGTGGCCGTGACCCCACCCTCCGGTGGGGGGTTCGGCCGGCGCCCGCCCCCGCCACCGTCGACCCGTAACGACCCCGGCTCGCCCTTCGACGTGCGCCGCTACGCCTTCGTCGCCCTCGACCCCCAGGGCAAGGCGTTCTCCACCGTCGCCACCGGGCCGACCGACGACCCCGACCCCCTGCCC